>Ga0308169_10000405_pt1 | contig 67739 bp, 67 predicted proteins | sample PhyBR1_2_FD_202139 | JGI IMG/M metagenome (GOLD analysis project Ga0308169, IMG submission 202139) | Phyllosphere microbial communities from UC Gill Tract Community Farm, Albany, California, United States - DLSLSB.R1 | ecosystem: Host-associated > Plants > Phyllosphere > Unclassified | place... | reverse complement strand
AAGACGAGCTTGCTCGGACCTGCGAGCGCGCGACCGCCTCGGTCAGCTGCGCCACCGCGCGCAGGGAGCGAAGGAGAGAAGAGGGACGCACCCTCGCGAGCGAACCACACCTTGATCCTCGCCCAGCGCTCGGCCCGCGCCTCCTCGGCTGCACCGCCTCCTCCGCCACCGCCGCCGCCGCTGCCCGCCGCGCGGCTCACGACCGTGTCGGTGCGCATGAGGCCCTGCAGGCGGTCCTGCTCGACCTCGTTCTGCCTGCGCGGCGGCCCGACACGGCGGCTCGTCGCGCGGCGGACGAGCGACGCGCTCGTAGGCGTGAGCGGGACGACGACGTGCGCGTCGTCGGTGGCGCCGAGGCCGATGGTGCGCAGGTCGAGAGGCCGGGTCGAGGTGCTGGGAGTGCTGCACGGGTGACGGTGGGCGTCCTGCGGCGCGAGCAGGGCGGGCGAGGGCGGCCCGTTGCCGAGGAGGTAGGCGATGGACGAGCGGGCGCGCGGGAGGACCGAGGGGAAGCGGACCATGCTGGGCGTAGCGAGTGGGCGGCCTGGATACAGTGCCGAACGACGAGTGGGCGCTCGGGCCAGCCGAGGTGAGAGTCGAGGGAGGGGAATGAGAGGAAGAGAGGAAGCGGCCCAACGGCTCGCGCCGGTGCGAGCGCAACTCGACGAAAGGGAGTGCGGCCGATGTGGCTCGCTCTGCAGGTGCTATATGAAGAGAAGGAGACCCTCGCATTGCTCCACGAGACCGTGTTACCTCCTCGCTGCGCCGAGCCGCCTCGCACCGCTCGAGCACCGCTGCACCGTCTCGCCGCCGCCCTCAGTCCGAGGCTCGCACTGCATGGGTTGAGAGTTTCGTCAGCATGGTCGTCGCAAGGGATGCAGGAGGACAGGGAAGAGAGGGACGCACCAGTCACTCCCGCCTTGGCTTCCTCGTGAGCGTCTTCGGGTCGACCTCGAGCGCATCGAAAGCCGCCTTTGCCGCTCTGCGCAGCATCATGCAGGACCGTCAGGCTCACGTACATGACAATCTGACGAGCGAGAGAGAGAGGGAGTGGCACACGCACTGCTTGCGCGCCTCGGCTCGCCCGTACCCTCGCCCGACGTACTCGCGCCCGCCGACCTCGACGCGCACCTCGTACCGAGGATGCCCAAGAGGGGTGAGTCGGAAGAGAGGCGGGTCGACGGACCAGGCCTTGGCGTAGGCGAAGAGCCGCTTGGTGTACTCGGCGTCGGGCGAGGCCCGAGCGGCGGGTTCTCGAGGCACCTCCTGCAAGGACGAGGTCGAGCATCAGCCGCAGCTTGCGCACTGCACAGACACAGACGCCTCGCCGAGAGGGAGGGACAGGAGGAAGGGAGACGCACCCCGACCTTGAGCGCCAGCGCCGCCGCGTTCTGCTTGGCGAGCTTAACCGACCGACCCGAACCCGCCGCGCGCACGTTGCAGAACTCGACCTCGGCCTTGAAGACCTTGTCGCCGACGTCGCCCTTCCACGCGACGGTCCACTTGGGCTCGATGCCGTGCCGCTTGAAGAACTCGTACAGGTGGAACAGCGGCGAGTCGGAGTCCTTGAGCGGGTCGAGCGCGGCCTCGGTCGCGCGCCAGCTCGGGTAGTCGTGCGCGACGACGGCGGCGAAGCACCGACGGATCCAGGCCCGCGCCGCCTGCGGGCCGTGCTCGACCTGGACGCTCGCGAGGTAGGCGCAGAAGAGCGACGCGCGCACGTCGGGGTCGGCGGCGATGGCGTCGAAGGCGACTGGGTCGGCCCGCAGGTTCGAGACAAAGTCGTAGCTGAGGGCGAGGTCGGACAGGACGTCGGTGCCCAGGAGAACTCGACATGCGCCCTGTGGGGAGAGCAGTGCGCGTCAGGGACGAGGGTGCGGGGAGGCCAAGGACAAGCAGGGACGACGCACCTCGAGGTCGCGCGCCGAGATGGTTGGGATCTGGTCGACGAGGAGCTCCTTGACAGTGTAGTCGAGCAGAGCGCGACCGAGGATCTGCGAGCAGCGTTCGAGCGCGGCGTCAGCAGGTCGAGCACATGAGGAGGCAGAGGAGACGAGGAGGGAGGGGACGCACTGCGTGCCGCTCGTACGAGCTCGTCTCCTTGCGCCACTCTGGATCGCGCTTGCTCAGCTTGAGGAGGTAGGCGAGGAACGAAGGGTGGTTCCAGGTCGGCCTGCTCTTGACGGCGAGGACCGGCGGTCGAGTAGGGTTGTCGACGTTGCGGAAGGCGGGCAGGATGGGTGCTTCTTGGTGATTGCGGTGGAGGGAGCGTCGGAGTCGTGGCGTGTGCCAGTCGCTGAGGTTGCTCGGGCTGGGGAGACGCGGCCGAGGCGGGTTGGTCGAGAGGAACCGGGGCGAGGGGAGGTCGGCGGCGGCGGCTCGGGCGACCTGGGCGGCGGGGCGCACGAGAGCGCAAGCCCTGTGCATAGCCGGCGAGCTGTCGGCTGCTCAGGCTGAGCGGGACGAAGGGTCGAGGAGGAGCAAGCCGTCTCGCTCGACTTCATCGGTCGTTGTTCGCGGCTGTGGACGTCTCCCTCTTGCTCCTCTCACCTTCGATCCAGCTCAGACCCGCTCTGCCATGCTCGCTACCCGCACCTCTGCCCTGCGCACCGCTCGCCGCACCCTCTCGCCCCTCGCCGTCTCCGCCTCGCCTCGCCTCTTCACCTCGTCGGCCGTCACCGCCAAGCACATCCTCAACGCCACGCCGGCAGACTTTGACGAGCTCGCCGTCAAGGGCAGCAAGCCCACACTCGTCGACTTCTACGCAGAGTGCGCACCGACCTCTCGCCCTGCTCCTTCTCCTCCTCCTCCTCCTCCTCGACGCTGACTGATGAGCCCCACTCGCTCCTCGCTCGCAGCTGGTGCGGCCCGTGCCGTGTCCTCGGCCCTGTCCTCGAGAAGGTCGTCACCGAGGAGTCCGGCGCAGACCGTGCGTCCACTCCCAGCCTCGTCCTGGTGGAGCCGGTCAGGGTCGACAACGAGCTGACCTCGTCCTCTCCTCGCCCGCAGTCCTCAAGATCGACACCGAGGAGCACGGCGAGCTCGCAGCAAAGTACAAGATCACGGCTCTCCCGACTGTGGTGCGTCGCTTCTCACTCCTCTGTCTCCACCTCCGCTCGACGAGCGACGCGCGGCTGCGTTGGTGCTCGAGCTGAACCAGCGCTCACGCTCTCCTTCATGCTCGCAGATCGCCTTCAAGAACGGCGAAATTGTCGCCAAGATGGTCGGCGCAGCAGGAGAGCCGGGCGTGCGGGCCTTCCTCGAGAAGGCGACCTCTGCGTGAGCCGAGCCGGCATGGAATACAGCGCTGGATCGCTCTCTTCCGCTGTTCGACGAGAGCGAGACCGAGAGAGAGGCAGTCCTGTCAAGCCATGGACAGCGAGGAGCGAGCATTCGCCGTAGTCGAGCGAGCGAGAGGCGGTGCACTTCGAGCCGGGCGGGGAGGAGAGCGTCGGGCGGAGAGCAGCCCTCGCTCCACCACACACGGCTCTCGCTCGCCCGGCTATGGGCGTACCGACGCTCTGGAAGGAGCTCGAGCCCGCCGTCCGCATCACGAGCTGGGCCCAGCTCGCAGCGCCCGCCTTCGAGCGCGAGGGCGTCAGGGGCTTTCGTCTCGGGGTCGATGTCGCCCAGTGGCTCTTGTGCGTGGTCCTGCTACCCTCCAGAGGGGCTCAGTACTGACTCTAAGACCTGCAGCCACATCCGCCACGTCAACACGCTCCTCGACGGCGACGGCATGGCGGTCCACCCCGGAGCGTGAGTTCAGTGACCCCTCGCTCGCCTCGCACACCAGCTGACGGTTTGCACGATACAGCAACGCCGACCTGCGCCTCGTCTTCTTCCGCGTGTGCGACCTCCTCGCCCAAGGCATCCTCGCCGTCTTCGTCTTCGACGGCCCCGACCGCCCACACTGGAAGCGCGACAAGAAGGTGTCGGGCGCGTGGCGGGGCAGGAGCGAGGGCGACGTCGTGGCTTTGCTCGAACTCATGGGCATGGAATGGAGGAGGGCACCGGGCGAGGCCGAGGCCGAGCTGGCCGAGATGTCGAAGCGCGGCGAGGTCGATGCCATCCTCTCGGTGCGTGACATCTCCCTCCTTGCTCTGACCTTCGTTCATGCACACCTGCTGACGCTAGTACACCTGCAGGACGACGTCGACTGTCTCCTCTTCGGCGCCAGCTCTGTGCGCTCCCCTCTCGCAAGTTCTCGTCCACCCTCGCGCGCTCGAGCTGACCGTGCACTCGCTCGCCCGCAGGTCATCCGCAACACGAGCAAGAACCTCTCCGGCAACAAGAGCAAGCTCGCCCTCGGCCGTCAAGCTACCGTCCCGGCCGACTCGGGCTCGTCCTCGTCGCAGGCCGATCCCTCGCAGCCGACGACCTCTCAGCTCGTCCCGCACAACTACCCGCCCGTCCCTCCCGACTTGGACATCGCCCTCGTCAGCTACTCGAGCGCCGACGTCGCCGCCCTCGCCGGCCTCGACCGCGACCAGCTCATCCTGGTCGCGCTTCTCAGCGGCGCCGACTACGACACGCAGGGCCTCGAGCGAGTCGGCGTCACGATCAGCGTCGCGCTCGCCAAGGGCGGCTTCGCGACCGAGCTCCTCGACGGCATCCGCCGCCTGCGCGCCTCTCCCGGGCCCGACGACCTCGACCACTTCATCGACGAGTGGCGCTCCTCGGTCGCCGACGAGCTGCGCACGAACCGCCGCGGCCTCATGTCCCGCCGCGAGAAGAAGCTCGCCGACACGGTCGAGCGCGCGACGGCATTCCCCTCGCTCAAGATCGTCGACTTCTACCTCGACCCGCGCGTGTCGGACCCGCGCGCGTCGTTCTACTCGGCGCCGTCCTGGGACGGCGACATCGACCTCGGCGCGCTCGTCGAGTTTGCGCAGCGCAAGTTCGAGTGGGGCAACGTCCTGCTCGAGAGCAAGCTGCGCAACAAGCTCTGGCTCGGGCTCGCCGTGCGCGAGGTGCGCCGGGCCGCCCTCGCCGCCGACAGCGAGCGCGCTCGAGCCTCGTCGTCCCGCTCCGCGCCGCCAGGCTCGACGCCGCCCGTTCCCTCGGGCTGGCTCGCCGGCGTGAGCGACTTCAAGGTCGAGAACTCGACCGGCTGCGTGCCGTCGTACCGCGTCGAGCTCTCGGCCAGCGTCTTTGACGCCCTCGTCGCGTCCGTCCTGCCCGCCTGCGACCCGCACACCCTGCCCGACTACGCCGGCATGGACAGCGACGAGGAGAGCGCCGAGCGCGCCAAGCGCAAGGCCCGCGGGCGGGCCCAGGAGGCGCCCAAGCCGCCGACGAGCTCGACGTTCCGGCACTGGGTCCCGCGCGAGGTCGTCGAGGCGTGCGGCGAGGGTCAGCGTGCGGTCAAGGCGTGGCGGGACGGCAAGGAGCGCAAGCAGCGCGACAAGGACGAGGCGGCGGCACTCAAGGAGGAGCGGCGGCGCGTGCGCGAGGCGGCTAAGGCGTCGCCGACCAAGGCTCGGCCGGCGGCGAGCGGCAGCACGAGGGCGCGCACGCCGAGCGCAAAGCGCGTCGTCGGCAGGCCGCCGAGCGAGGACGACGAGCTGCGCCGCGAGATGGACGAGCGCCGCACGAGGGACGCGCGCGAGGAGATGCTCGCGCTCGCTCGGGCCGGCGACAAGGGCAAGGGCAAGGCGCGCGCCGAGGACGTCTTCACCTCGACCCGACTGCGCACTACCTCCAGGACCGCCGCACCCGCCCTCCTCTCATTCGGCAAGTCGGCCAAGACCAGCCGCTCGGCCTTCTCGTCGACCAAGTTGGCCTTGTCCTCCTCGCCTCGCGCCAGCAGCTCCAAACCCCCCGACTTCTTCGCCTCCTCCTCGTCTCCTCCTCCGCCGGCGCCGATCAAGACGAGCGCTCGCCCGAAGCCGGGCAAGCGCGCCGCCCAGCTCGCCATCGGCGACGTCGTCACGCTCAGCTCGACGGACGAGTCGGACGACGGCGCGCCCGTGCGGCGCAGGGTCGCCCACCTCGACAAGGCGCCGCGCTCAACCGAGAAGGAGCGCTCGCCGGTCAAGGTGCGCGCGGCGGCGCCGACGAGACGAGCGACGGCGGCCGTCGTCGAGCTGTCGAGCGACGACTCGAGCTTCGCGTACGACAGCGACGACGCCATCCTCGCGCGCAAGGGCAACCGGACGCAGGTACTGTCCTCGCCCGAGCACGAGTCGCTCGCCGACTTTATGGCCAAGCGGCGGGAGGCGCAGGAGCGGGTCGAGGAGAAGAAGCGGCTCCTGCAGCGAGGGGTCGTTGTCCTGGACGACAGCGAGTAGCTCTTTGTGTACCACTCTTGTCTAGCTTGCATTCACTACGCACTTTCTCCCACCTCTGCGACGATGACGAGGCGAAGTTCGCGCACGGACGGGCTGGAGCTCGAGGAGGAGAGCGAGAGGACGAGAGGGAGCGGCGCCACTTCTCCCGCACTACGCCCGCGCACCTTGCTGCGTGCAGAGCTCGTCCTACTCGTGCACAGCAGCACTCGCCGCACCACCAGCCAGCCGCAGCACCGCCCGAGCCGAGCTCAGCCTCCCCCTCCCCTCCTCGCTCCTCGACCCCGCCTCGCCCGCCGCACGCGACCCTGTCGACCCTCCCCGCCTCGATGGTGGCACCCGCAGCCAAGGCGGCGTCCACCACGCGGGCCGCCAAGCCCGACAAGCGGTCCCGCATGCCCGTCGCCGCCTCGGTCGCCGCTCCCTCTCCGCACCTCTCGTCCGTGCAGAAGGGCAAGCGGCCTCGCCCGAGCGACGGCGTGTCGGGCGAGGGCAGGCCGGGCAGGGTCAAGAGCTCGCGGGGCCAGAAGCGCTCGGACGCGCCGACCGCCGCCGCCGAGGGCAAGGCGCGCAGCTCGAGCAAGGACGGCCAGGGCGGTGCCGCAGCGACGGCGGCGGGAGAGGGAGGAGGGGCCTACCGCCGCATCATGTTCAACAGCTTCATCTCGCAAGCCTTCGACAAGCGCCTCAAGGTGCGCCGCTCTCTCCGTCCACCGCCCGGCCGACGAACGCGACCTCGTCGCTGACCCCCTCTTCCGCTCGCTCGCAGGGCGACAACGAGGAGTACAACCAGATCATCAGCCAGTTCCGCGCTCTCCTCCCCTCGGCGTCGGCCTCGCAGAACGCCTCGACGTCGTCGTCGCAGCCCCTCACGACGACGCCCCTCACCCAGCTCCGAGCCTGGCTCGAGGCGCTCACGGCCGTCGTCTCGCGGCTCGACCAGTCGCACACGCCGCTCGTCGAGACGATCCTCGCCGTGCCGTGGGCCGTCACCGAGGAGGCGTTCGTCTCGGCGTACATGCGCTTCGTCGGCGCCCTCATCAGCGCCAGGACCGAGTGGCTCAAGGTCGTCCTCGAGCGCTGCGTCAAGGGTTTCAAGTACCGTGCGTACCAGTTCCCCTTTCCGTCGCTCTCGCTCTCTCGAGGGCGCGCGCTGATGCTCGATCCGACTCGCGCAGGGTCGTCGTACACCCAGGCGTCGCCGCACGCCCTCCCGCACCTCACCCGCCGCCTCGTCTACGCCCGCATCCACAGCCTGCTGCGCCTCCTCCTCTCCCTCGTCCCGACCCTCTCGCCCTCGCTCTCGCCCCTCCTCGCCCTCCACTTTCCGTCGAAGCGCGACATCCGCGCGGCCCAGATCTGCTACATCGACAACCTCCTCCTTCTCACAGAGTACTGCACGGCCTTGTCCGAGGACGTTCTCACCCTCATCGTCGAGCGGGCGCTCAACATCGACGTCGAGATCCAGGGCGAGCCCGAGGACTGGGAGGAGATCGAGGAGGAGATGTTGGCGACCGCCGACGCACAAGGTCCCGACGGCAAGAAGCGCGCCGCCGACACGGCCGTCAAGGACGTCGTCGACCGTCCCGTCGAGGAGGACCCGGTCGACTCGGACTCGGACGACGACGACTCGGACGACGAGGAGGGCGGCCTCGACCTGGACAACCTCAGCTCGGACGACGACGAGCCCGACCCGATCAACGACGAGGACGCCGCCCGGCGGGTCAACGGCACCAACTCGGGCATGAGCGAGGCGGCGATCCGCAAGGTCCTCGACAACCGGGCCAAGCTCGACGGCATCCTCAAGGTCGTCCTCGACCACCTCGCGTCGGCGCACGCCGACAGCCACAGCCTCGCGCGCAACAACACGTCGACGGTCCAGGCGCCGCCCCTCGTCCCGACGAGCGACGTGTTCGACGAGGCGTTCGCCAACACGGTCGAGCAGCCGTCCGGCTCGCGCGAGGTGACGCCGACCGCCGACGCCCCGCTCCCGGCCGACGTCGTCGAGCGGCGTCTCGTCCTGTTCCGCACCCTCCTCGACATCTTCGACCGCACCCTCCTGCGCACGTTCAAGACGCGCAACGTCCAGTTCCTCCTCTTCTACCTGTGCTCGCTCGACGTCGCCTCGTCCGACCACTTCATCGGCGTCCTCCTCGGCCGCGCCCTGTTCGACCAGGAGGCGCCCTCGGTCACGCGCGTCGCAGCGTCGGGCTACGTCGCGAGCTTCATCGCGAGGGCGCAGTACGTCGACGCCGGCATGACGCGCAAGGTCATGCGGCACCTGTGCTCGTACCTCGAGGGCCACATGGACGACTTTGCGCGCGTCGCCGCCCTCGCGACGTCGATCAAGGGCGCAGGACCGGCGACGATGGGCGGTCAGGAGCTGCCCGTCTTCTACGCCGTCGCGCAAGCCGCGTTCTACATCTTCTGCTTCCGGTGGCGGGACCTCCTCGAGGAGGAGGACGACCTCGACGACGAGGCGGCGCTCTTCGGCCTCGACGCCGGGCGCAAGTGGATGATGGGTCTCGAGTCGCTCAAGAAGGCCGTCAGCTCGAGCTTCAACCCGCTCAAGGTGCGCCCGCTCCTGCTCTTCCTCCCTCGCTCCGCCTCGAACTGACTCTCTTCTCGCGCGCTCGCAGGTCTGCGCCCAGCCCGTCGTCAACCAGTTCGCCACGATCGCGCACAAGACGGGCTTCATGTACTGCTTCAACATCCTCGACTCGAACCGCCGCGCCGGCTCGTACCGGGACCCGAACGCCCCTCCCGCCTCGGCCGTCCCTGCCCCTCCACCGCCTCTGCGCTCCGTCTCGACCTCGTCGCTCCTCAACACCCTCACGACGCAGCAGCTCAACCTCTCGACCCCGACCCTCGCCTCGGGCGCCCCGATCGCGACGGCCGTCCCGACCGCCGCCCCGCGCCAGCTCCTCGTCGCCGAGGAGATGGACTCGTTCTTCCCCTTCGACCCCTTCAAGCTCCCGCTCTCGTCCGTCTACATCGACCGCATCTACCGCGAGTGGGAGGGCGCCGACGACGAGGAGAGCACGACCTCGGGCGACAACTCGTCGTCGACGGCCGACTCGGACGACGACGACTCGGGAGTCGCGACGGGCGACGACGACGACGATGACGACGACGAGCCTGCGTGGGTCAAGACGCGCGGCGGGCTCGCCGTGCCTGGCGCGGGCGGGCGCCGCTCGGGCGCCGACGACGACGACGACGACGTGTCTCGCTCGTTCGAGGCCATGTCGCTCTCGCTCTCGCCGCAGGACGAGAGCTTCGGCGGGCGCCGTCGCAAGGATCTCGAGGCCGCCAAGCCGCGCAAGGTCGGGCGAGTCCTCGGCTGAGCTCTCGAGGTCCGAGCGCTCGCTCGAGGTGGTCCCCCTCCTCCTTCTCCTCCCCCTCTCGCCCTCTTCCTGCAGTCCCCTTCCTCTCTATCACGACGTGCTAGGTCTCGATGTGTTTCTCCTCCAGCTTGTCCCCTTTGCTGTACCACCAACGCATTTCTAGCCTCCCTTCTTCCTCTCGCTGCAATCCCTTCCGCCCTCTCCTGTTCTCTCCGAGCGCGAAGTCGAGCTCGAGGCTGTGAGATACCGGTAACGACTCGGACAGCTACAGGACAGAAGAGAGAGGGCCGCTCGCAGCTTGGTTGACCAGGACGCCGGCGAGCCGCTTCTCCTCCTTCCGCCCCGTCCTGCTACCGCGCTGCACGGCTGCGCCGCTCGCTCAGGTCAGCTGCAGATCCACCGAGAACCTCCTCGCACGATCCAGCACCCGCCTCGCCGCACTGGAGGCGGCACAGCAATTCGCCGCCGATGCTCCCTCTCCGGGCAAGCGGCTTGGTCAGACGATGTTCACGAGCTCACTCTCGCTCGAGCGAGTGCGCCTCTCGCCTGCACTCTTCACTCGACAGCTCGGGACACCCTGGCCTGCTCTGCTTTCGCCGCCTTTGCGCTCGTCGTCGTCCTCGTCATCGCCCTCGTCGTCCCCACCCTCCCCTCCTCGTCGTCCTCTCACCTCGCCATGTCGACCAAAGCCGCCCTCAAGATCGTACCCCGCAAGCACGCAGCTCGCGGCAACGCCCACCACGGCTGGCTCAAGACGTTCCACACCTTTGTGCGTCCCCTCCTCCCCCTCCTCCTCGTCGCACAGCGAGCTGACCCCGGCCTCCTCTCCGCAGTCCTTCGCCTCGTACTATGACCCCGACTTTAGCGCGTGGGGACCTCTGCGCGTCATCAACGAGGTGCGCCCTCTCTCCAGAGCCCGACGACGAGCGAGACGAAGCTGACCTTCTCGTCTCGCGCGCGCAGGACCGAGTCGACGCCGGGACCGGGTTCGGCACGCACCAGCACCGCGAGTTCGAGATCTGGTCCTACGTCGTCGACGGCGAGCTCGAGCACAAGGATTCGATGGGCAACCTCGAGATAATGCGCCGCGGCGACGTGCAGAGTGCGTCCTCCTCTCCCTCCTGCTCTCGCGTCCCTTCGTCGCTCGCTCGCTCATACTCCCTCACCCTCTTGCGCGCAGTGACGTCGGCGGGCACGGGCATCGCGCACAGCGAGTACAACCGCAACCCGAAGCAGGACGTGCACTTTCTCCAGATCTGGGGCCTGCCGAGCACGCGCGGGCTCAAGCCCAAGTACTACAACCGCCACTTCTCCGACGCCGACAAGCGCGACAAGCTCGTCAAGGTCGTTGCGCCAGCTGACTCGGAGGGCGTGAGCGACGAGCGCGACGCCACGGGCCCTGCGCCGGTGCGTCCCCTTCCTCCTCCTCACTCTCCCCATTCGCCTTTCACTGACGCCCTCTCGCTTTGCTCGCCCGCAGGTGCACGCCAGCCTGAGCATGTACGCCTCGATCCTGTCGTCCAAGGCGTCGGTCAAGCACACGCTCGCGCCGACGACGACCAAGGCGTACGTGCACGAGGTCATGCGCAGCGGGTACCGCGGGCCGACCGTCTCGGCGAGCGACAAGTTCGAGGACGGCGGCGCACGAGTGCAGCTGAACGGCGGGCTCATCCTCGAGGAAGGCGACGGCGCGTTCGTGACCGTCGGTGCCGACTCGCCGAGGGAGCTCGAGGTGCGCAACGTTGGCGAGCGCGACTCTGAGTTCCTCCTGTTTGAGATGAGCGACTAGCGCACCTTGGCAATGCAGCGGTCGCTCCGTGATTGCGTTGCTGACAGAGAGAAGCGAGTCTGAGAGAGCGCGAGGCAGTTGTAATCTGAATAGCGCGCGAGCAATACTACTCGGGCTAATCCGCGGCCTGGCTCGCTCGCCCGGTGACGCTCGCCCGGGTCGACCACTCCTGCCACTCTGCACGACTCGCCCTCAGCCGCACCAGAGGCCTCTCTGCCACTCTAGAGCCTGCCCACGCACCACCTGCGACCCGCGCGACCCTCCCTCGTCGTCCCTCGCCGCCCACCCCGCCCCATCGCCGTCGCCCAACTCGGCGCCGCCCCCGCCTCGCACCGCCTCGCCCGTACGCCCAGGGGCCGCACCACTCGCACCACACGACCATGTCGGGCTGGTTCTCCTACTTCACCGGCCGGGGCGCGTCCGCCAAGGACTCGACGCGCGAGGCCATCGTTAACCTCCGCGAGCACCTCCTCATGCTCGACAAGAAGGAGGAGTTCCTCGGCAAGAAGATCGACGACGAGGTCCGCAAAGCCAGGGCCAATGCCACCACCAACCCGAGAGGTGCGTCTGCTCTCCCTCCTCCCCTCCTCCCCCGAGGGACGATAAGCCGCGGCGTCGGCCCGCTCTCGCAGCCTCCAGGACCGGGCGAGCAGCTTCACTGACTCTCGTGTCCTCTCTTCTCACAGTCGCCAAGGCCGCGCTGCGGCAGAAGAAGCTGTACGAGCAGGAGCTCGAGAACATCGCCGGGCGCAAGATGACGCTCACGACCCAGGTGCGTCGGCTCGCCCTTCTGCCTGTGCCCCTTCCACACGAACGACAGCTACTGACGCTCGAGACGTGCGCGCAGGTCAACGCGATCGAGTCGGCCAACATGAACAAGGAGACGCTCGAGGCCATGAAGCGCGGCGCCGACGTTCTCAAGGGCATTCACGGCAAGCTGTGCGTGTCACTCCTGCTCCCCGTCCCCGTGAAGCGACGACTGATGGTTGCACGTGTGCCCGCAGCAACGTCGACAAGGTCGACGCGACCATGGACGAGGTCCGCAACCAGCTCGAGCTCACCAACGAGATCTCGCAAGCCATCTCCGACCCGGCCGGCATGGGCATCGACGTGCGTCCATCTACAGCTGCTCCTCCTCGCTACCGCACCGTACTGACTCTCGCCCCCCTCCTGCAGGTCGACGACCAGGAGCTTGCCGACGAGCTTGCCGAGCTCGAGCAGGAGGAGCTCAACAAGCGGCTCGCCGGCGCCGAGGCTGCGCCGCTCCACGCCCCGAGCGCAGCGGTACCTGCAGGTGCGTGCTCTCGATCTTCTCGTCGACCGACGACGAGGGCGCGCGAAGCTGACCCCGCTCCGTCCCTGCGCGCAGCTGCCTCCAAGACGCCGGCTCAGAGGATAGAGGAGGACGAGGAGGAGGCCGAGCTGCGGGAGCTTCAGGCCCAGCTCGCTATGTAGGCGCCGTTCGAACGCCCCCGACCTACGCGCCCCCTCAGCATCGCCGTCGCCTCGCCGTCGGCATCACCTCCTCCTCGCCCCACATCTCGCCGCACCTCGTCCGCCTTTCCCTGCGCCCATGTCGTTACCTCAATTTGCGCCACTCTCCTACAGCCGATTTGCTCTCGTCCTGTGCGTGCCTCCCGAGCTACTCGTCCTCTCCGTCCCCTTTCTTCGTCCTCCTCCTCGCCGAGCGCCTTTGTCCCCCAGTCTTCTCTCCTCGCTCGTCCTCGATCGACTGCACCCCCGTCTTTGCTGTAACACGTAATCTCCTTCATAGCTGCACAACGAGCGAGGATGGCTAGTCGAGCGCTGGAGCCTCTCGCGCGAGAGGTACGTGCGCGTCGACCTCCCGCGCGTCCGTCCGCGGACTCTCCGCTCGGCTTGCTCTCGGCTCTCGACGGCTCGGTCAAGCGGCGAGCTCCTCTCTCTGCCTTCCACCGCTCGCCTCGATGGGCACCTTGACTGCTCAAGAACGGGTCTGCTGCGGCTTTGCGAGGAGCCAGTGCGTCCTCTCATCCTCTCTCCTCCTCGTCGCCTCGAGCCTAGCTGACTCGCCCCCTCGCCCTCGCAGTGTCGCGGTTCTCGCCTTGGTCGTCTACTTCTTCATCCTCGCCGTGCTCGCTGCGGTCGCTCGGCGGCAGGTCGGCGTTCTCGCAGAGGCTTCGACGGCCGAGGGCAACAGCGAGGTGTTGTGGCAGAACCCTTTCATCGTCAGCCTCGGTGCGTCGCCTGTCCTCTCCCTCTCCCTGTCTTGGCGAGTTCCAGCTGACCTCGTCCCACCGAGCAGCCTGCACCCTCGTCTTCGCCGTGTTCGACCTCGCCTGCATCGCCCTCCTGTGGCTCCTGAGCCGCGCGCACGACGAGCCGACGACGCCGCTTAAGTTCGTCTGGGCCGGCACGGTCTTCCTGTGCGTCGTGTGGCTCACGCTGTGCGTCGTCGGGTCGTACCTCTCGTTCGGCAACGTCAAGACCGAGATCAAGCAGGCCTGGTGCGTCCACGACTCGCTTCACGCTCCTGGTTCGTCGCGCTCGCTCACGCTCTGCCTTTGTCTCTACAGTGGCACCCTCGACACGCACTGTTTCTCGACGTACGAGGCGATCCAGTGGACGTCCATCATCGTGCGTGCCTCCCTCGCTCGCTGACTTCTCCTCTCTCGTGCTCTGGCTGATGCTGCTCTCACAACGCGCGCAGATGGAGATCGTCGGCTTTGGGCTCGCCGGCTGGATGCTCGTATCAACGGGCTCGCACGTCCACCCGGGCTTCTTCCACCAGTCGGCCAAGTCGGCCACCTCGCGCTCGAGCGGCAGCGCGACCTCAACTTCTCGGCGTCGGACCGCGCCGACCGACGAGGAGCATCAGCTTCTCGCCGACGGCGGCGCGAGCTTACGGGCGACCGAGCCCGGGTCGTACAGCCTCGGCCGGCGCTCGTCGAGCCGCAGCCGCGCCGACTCGCGCCGCGGCAGCGTCGGCGAGTACAGCTTGCGCAAGTCGCGCTCTCGTCACGTCGACGACGGCGAGCTCGAGCGCGGCAGGAGCCGCAGCCGCGCGAGGGACGAGCGCACGAGCAGCGTCGCCGCGCACGAGATGCGCCGCCGGCGGGAGGAGGCCGAGCGGGCCGTGCGGTCGCTCAGCCATGCGCGACGGGCGGCCGAAAGGACTGCGAGTCGGCCGTCGACGTCGAAGAGGACGTCGGCGTCGAGGTTGAGGTCAAGGGCTCGGCGCCGCAGCGAAGAGGAGCGGTCGATGGGCAAGGCGGCGCGAGGAGGGTCGAGGAGCCGGTCGAGGGCGAGGCGCTCGTCTTCCGCATCGTCTTCCTCGGATGCCAGCTCGTCGGACGAGGATCGTCGAGAGCGCAAGAGGGGCGCAGGGTCGCGAGGGAGGAGCAGCTCGAGGCGGCGGCGGTAGCTTGCTCCGCAGAGCGGCGGCGGTCGAGGAGAATGAGTGTTCAACCTCGCGCTCGGCTTTTGCAGCTTGGTGAGAGTACAGGCTCTATACATCAGAAGCGAGCTGTGTCTTTCCTTGCTCGCTGCAAGCAAGAGGAGAGCGCCGACTCGCCGTGTGTAGCACCGCCTCCGAGCCGAGACGACGTCGGCTCTCTCCGCTCTCACGCCTTCACCTCAGCCTGCTTGAGCGTGCGCACTCGGCTGCGAGCATGACTGCCGACGAGCTCGACATCGACGACCTGCACGTGGACGACGAGCCAGCGCTGGACGAGGACGTGTGAGTCCCGGCTCTCATCAGCTCAGCTCGCCCGCAGCTCCCCCGCGGCCTGCGCAGCTGTAGAGGTAAGCGAGGACGCTCACTGACCCTCTTGCAACAGCCCGCAGCTGGTCGAGACGTCGACCAAGGTGCCCATGACCATCGTCACCGGCTACCTCGGCTCGGGCAAGAGCACCCTCCTCGACTACATCCTCAAGGAGCAGCACGGCCGCCGCATCGCCGTCATCATGAACGAGTTTGGCGACACGAGCGACATCGAGTGTGCGTCCCCCCTCTCTCGCTCTCCCTCTCTCCCCTCCCTCCCCCACCTCCTCCTCGCTCCTCGCTGACCTGACCCTCATTCTCCCGCTCTACAGCCAAAGCCATCTCGGTCCAGTCCGACGAGGCGCTCGTCGAGGAGTGGCTCGAGCTCAACAACGGCTGCCTGTGCTGCTCGGTCCGCGACACGGGCCTCACCGCCATCCTCAACCTCATGGAGAAGAAGGGCCGGTTCGACCAGATCGTCCTCGAGACGACGGGGCTCGCAGACCCGGCGCCCATCATTCAAGCGTTCTGGAACGAGCCGGCGCTGAACTTGGGTGCGTCAACCCTCTCGTTCCTGCTCATGCGCGCTCGCCGCAAAGAGGGACGTGCGGCTGACCTTCTCTCCCCACCGCGCAGATGTTTCGCTCGACGCGGTCGTCTCGGTCGTCGACGCAGCAGGCATCGAAAAGGTGCGTCCACAGCTCTCTCGTTCATCTCTCCTGCCTTCGCTGACTCTGTACGCCGAGCAGCAAATCCAAGATCCTCGACCAGACGGGTCGTACAACGAGGCGCAGCGGTACGTCGAGCTCTCTCTTCGCCCCTGCTTCGCACTCTACTGATACTGATACACTGCATTCTGCCCGCAGACAAATCGCGACGGCTGACGTCATCTTGCTCAACAAGGCGGACCTCGTCGCGCCGGCCGACCTCGAACGAGTCGAGGCGCTCCTGCGGTGCGTCCCGCTCGCTCCCCTCCTGCTCAGCCGACTTGTACTGACTCCTTGTCACGCTGTGCCCGCAGGACAATCAACTCGACGGCCCTCGTCCATCGCACGACCCGCTCGGCCATCGACCTCAGCCTCCTCCTCGACCTCAACATCTACGCCGCGCCGAGCGCGCCCTTCCGCCCCGAGACGCTCGCGCCCTTCTCACAGCCCGACACGGCCGACGCGTGCGACGGCTGCGCATCGGGCAAGCCGCACGAGCACGCACCGCCGCCGACCTCGTCCTCGCCGCACGCCAACGACATCTCGTCGCTCACGATCCCGCTCCCGCCTTCCCTCCCCTCCGTCACTGGGCCCACCTCGGCCCTGTACGCCGTCCTCTCCTCGCTCCTCTGGGAGGGCGTCCTCCCCGGCTCGTCGTCGTCGTCGTCGGCGCCCGACGAGTTCGACCTCCTGCGCACGAAGGGGTTCGTGCGCACCGATGACGGGCGCGAGTGGGTCCTCCAGGGCGTGAGGGACATCTTTGACTTTGCGCAGGTGCCCGCTGAGGCGACGGCGGCGGCACGAGCGGGCGAGGGCGAGAGTATGGGCGAGGGAGCGGGAGCGGGAGAGGGAGACAAGGCGGTGCAGCCCAAGGTGGTGCTCATCGGGCGAGGGCTCGCCGACAAGGAGGGCGTCCGAGCGCGGTTCGTGCGAGCTCTCGAGGAGGGCGTTGAGCGAGAGAGGGCGGCGCTCGGCGAGGAGGACGAGGAGGAGAGCAGCAGCGGCGAGGAGGACGAGGACGAGGACGCAGAGATGGGCGAGTAGCATAGAGCGCGACGCAACGAGAAAAAATGTGTACACTCACGCAGTGATACAGCGCTCGAGAGGAGAGAGGGGAGATCTACGACAGCGAGACGCTCCTTCGACCGGGAAGGAGGGAGAGACGAGGCGGTACGGACAGAGGGAGAGGGGAAGAGCGAGAGATCTCGAGGGAGGGAAGAGGAGGAGGAGAGAAGAAGAGAGAGGGTTATGTAGATCGAGGGTGAGGGAGAGGGAAATCGTCGAGGAAGGCTTTTGCGGCGAGAGCGAGAAAGAGGTCGAGGTGCCGAGGAGGCTCTCACTGCGGGCGCACGAGCCCTGTCAGTCCTCGAACGCACCAGAAGAGGACGAGAGAGTAAGATAGGACTCACGCCGTGCCCGACAAACTGGTAGATGAGGCTGCGCATGAGGCCCGAGAGGTGCTCGGGCGACGTCTGGTAGCTCTGCATGACCATGGCGAGGCCGAGACTGCGGGCGTGGGCGCGGGCGGGCACAAGGATCAGTTCGGCGATCATCGACGAGCAGGGAAGGAGACGAGGGAGGGAGGGATAGAGAGAGAGAGGTTGGGAAGGGACGGAAAGAGGGAGAGAGGAAGGCGCACGGACCTCGTCAAAAGGACCTCGCCGCCGGGCACGAACGGCACGTAGCTCTTTGCCCTGAGCACGCTCCACACGCTCTCGAGCCCCCTCGGGAGCACATACATGGCGAGCTCCCTCCTGCGCTTCTTCTCCTCGATGAAGAGCGGGAGGCCGGTCGACAGGCCGGCGAACCAGTACCACGCCTTGTGCGCGACGAGCTGGCGGATCCAGGGCGGGACCGACGGCGAGAGGTAGATGTAGCGCTGGAGGCAGACGAGCCCTTGGAAGAGGGTGACGAACGAGGCGAGGAACGAGCACGAGCGGAGGGTGCCGAGGAGGGACTTGACGAGGAAGGTCGACGGGCTGCGGCGAGGGGCCGAGAGCAGCGTCAGTACGTGCGTTGGGACGTTCTCGGTCGACAGAAAAAGAGAGAGAGAGAGAGGAGGGACGCACCGCTTCATCCAGGCCTTGCGGCGGAAGAGGAGCGGCGGGACAAAGTGCAGGCCGGCGTAGACGGGCGCGATCCACCTGCAGAGCGTGCCGTTCTCGCTCGTCAGCATCACATACTCTCGAGCGAGAGAGCGAGGCCCAGATTGAGGGCGAGGGCAAGGCGAGAGCGGAACGAGACGCACCTGAAGACGTGCTGCCACCTGTCGACGCCGTTCCACGTACAGCTGTCCATCCACGGGTGCACGACCGCACACGGGGCGAACGGCGGGCCAAAGTCGCCGTGCTGCTCGGCCTGGTGCGCGTACGCCTCGATGCGCGCAGCGTTGAGCGGCGTCGCGCCGCGGCCCCACGTGAGCGCCTTGCGCGCCGTGTCCGGGTCGAAGGTGCGCGTGCGGTAGGCCGAGAGGTTGACGGGGAGGCAGGGCTCCGAGACGCGCTGCGGGCGACGACGAGAAGAGCGGGATCAGAAAGCGTGCTTCGAGTGAGCGACGAGGAGAGAGAGGAGGACGCACGCTCGCCTGGGTGATCCAGCGCCGGTAGCCCGAGGGCAGCGCTTCGGGCGCCATCTGCAGGGATGCACGACTGAGTCAGCAACTGAGGAAGAAGAGAAGAACGTCGGGCGCCAGGGAGGAGGGAGAGAGGAGGGAGAGAAAGAGAAGGAGGGACGCACGAGCCACGCGTACATGATCTGAGCGCACGACAGCCCAAACACGATGACGCTGACGTGCTTGACGCGGACCCTGCCCTTGGCCTTGAGGTCGTTGTACCGGCCCTGGAGCCCGCGCACGAAGAGCTGCTGGCCGATCGTGACGCGGCGCGAGGGCTTCTCGGCGACGACCGACAGGCCCGAGACGAGGCCGGCGACGGCGGCGTGCCAGGGCTCGAAGTGCGAGGGGCCGAGCGCGCCCGGGTTGTAGAGGCGGAGCGTGTGCAGGGTCCACTTGCTGCGAGACGGGCGGGAAGGAGGAGGGGGTCAGTGCGCGCGCACAGAGGCTGAGGTGCGCAGGAGCGAGGGACGCACTACAGGAACGTGAAGAGGCCGAGCATGCCGCCAAAGCGCACGACGTCGGTGCCGAACAGGGCATGGAGGATCAGCTTGGACGAGAGGCCCCTGCGCGCGCGAGCGGAGACGAGGGTCAGACGGGCCCGGGAGAGCGAGAGGGGCAAGCGAAGGGACGCACCGCTTGCGGGTGAGGCGCAGGACGAGGATGGCAAAGTTGACGGCGGCGCGCACGGACGAGCCGAGGATGAGCGAGCCTGCGTCGAGAGAGAGTCAGAGAAGGAGGACGAGAAGGGAGGAGGAGGAAGGGGGACGCAACGAATGCCGCCGCGGAGGGCGTGAGCGAGGACCTCGTCGTCGTCCTTGGGGCGGTACTGCCTGCGGTCGATGCGGGACCCGCGGCGGTAGATGTGGGTCGAGAGGCTGCGGACGCCCTCGCGGTCGAGCTGGGCGATGTTGGAGAGCGAGAGCGACTTGCGCAGCTGGCCGTACGACTGGGCGAGGGTCGGGGTGGCGAGGGGCTCGGGCGAGGCGGTGCGGGTCGAGTCTTGGCTGTGGTCGGCGGCGGTGAACGAGAGGTCGAGGCGGCGCGAGGACCGGGTGTGGGGAGACGAGGGGGACGAGGGGAGCGGGCTCGTCGAGTGGGATGGCGGCGACTCGGGCGGGTCGTCCATGGTTGCGCCGGTGCCGGTGTGAGCAGAAGCACAGTCCAGCCCGGGGGAGCGAGGAGGGAGAGGAGGAGGAGGAGCGAGACGGCGGCTTGGTGGTCGCCGACGGCCGGGATCCGCGGCTTCCCTCTCCCTCAGCCACCACAAGCACCAACAGCCATGAGCACCACTGCAGCAGCCCGCACCGCCTGGCACCACGCCGCACAGCTCTGGCCAAAGGACCCCTTCCGCCCAAAGCACCTCTTCTCCGACGCCATCCGCGCCGCCTCGGACCGCCAGCTCGCACCCTCGGCCACCCTCAGCCCAGAGCAGCTCCGCAAGGCCACCGACGCAGCAGCTGCACTCACCCGCCTCGTCGAGAACCGCGCCCTCAAAGCCGTGCGTCCCCCTTCTCCTCCCTCGCCTCCTCCTCCTCCTCTCATCATCGAGCTCACCTTTCGTCCCCTCTCCATCCCTCCCCTCGCCCCTCGATCGACACCGCCCGGCCGACACAGTACCCGATGACCGACCGCACGTCCAAGCCGGCCAGCTTCCCCAAGCACTACGCCCGCATCCTCGACTCGGTCGAGCGTGCAGAGCGCGGCGAGACGTTCCAGCCCTCGCGCCTCGCTCGCTGGTTCAACTTCCGGTGGAAGTAGCTGTCCCTCTCTCCCTTTACACTCTCTCTCGCAGTAGATCCCCTCCCCGCGCTGTATGCCTGTACCTCGTTTCGCAATGTCAACCCTCGCCACCTCGTTCTCGCTCTCCCTCCTGCGCTCGAGTTCCCTCGCGCCTCGATCGTCCCGAGAGCCCTCCCTCGAAGCACAGAGAGCGTGTCGCGCCCTCGACTACGGGAGCCCGGCTCTGCTCACGCTCGCCGTCTCAAGAGCGCGTCGGGCGAGCGCGCGTTGGGTGCGCTGCCGCCCGGCTGCGGCACGGGCGCTCGTCCGGGTGCGGCGCGGCGCCGAGATGGAGTGCATGTCGCGCTGTCGAGGGCGCGAGCCGGCCTGGCTGTGCGCGGCCGGCCGTTCTCGGCGTTCGACGAGCGAGCCCCTGACTCGCGCGCTCGCTCATGCTCGAGGAACGCCTCGTCACGCCGCGTCGACCATGTCGGCGTCGGCTTGCGCGGGCGGCAGGGTCGGCGAGTCGGCGTGCGTGGTGGAGGGTGCGGGCGCGGGCGGAGCGAGGTCGAGCTGGGTGAGGCGGGCGACGTGGGCGAGCTGGTCCCTGTTGCGCGAGTGCTCGTCAGCTCGGGGCTCGCCTTGCGCTCGACAGAGAGAGAAAGAGGACGCACCTCCTGCGAGTGCACTCGAGCTCGAGCTGATGGACGAGCCACTGCTGGTCGTCGACGCTCAGGTGGGCGTTCGGGACGAGGGCGACCTGGGCATCGAGGGCCTGGAGGGTCGCGTGGAGGGCGGCGGCTTGGCGCGAGAGTTCGAGCTTGGGGTCCGGCTGGTGCGCGTCGGGGTCGGCTGGAGGGTGCGCCGGGTCGGGTGCGGGGGAGGAGGACGACGACGAGGCGAGGTGGGAGAGGCGGACGAGCGAGGGGAAGAGGGTTGCGAACTGGGCCGTGTCGAGTTGGGATGGAGCAGCTGGTGGTGCTTGCGGTGCAGCAGCCATGCTCGGCAGCGACGAGCGGGTCGTTCGGCGGAAGGAGCGGGCGAGAGCGAGAGCGAGGTCATCGCCTTGGTCCTCGTCCGCTCCCACCACAGCTCAGAGCTACCTGGTCCGCCTCTCGACCAACCCTAAGCTCTCCTCAGAGACCTCTGGCACCCGCGCCAAGTCGCCCTCGAGCCGCACCGCCTCGCCGCACTTTCTCATCGCCCGCTCTCCACTTTCCCGAGCCAGAGGTCACGGCCAGCCTCGCTGCACCGCGCAATGGTCCAGACTCTCGACACGAGCGACACCTTTCCGTGCGTGCCTCTCCCCCTCGTCGCAGGAGCGCGCTCTGTCGTCGTCTCGCTCCCCTCCCCCTCTCCCTCGCCGTCGCTCTCCTCGGGAGCTGACTCTCCTCCTCACGCCCTGCAGCGTCCCCTTCCCCTACATCGTCCTCGCCCACAACCAGCGGTACCCGTCCCCCTACGGCAAGCACATCCTCTCGTCCGACGTCATCTCGCGCACCTTCCACCCGGCGACCAACTCGCTGCGCACGACGCGCCTCATCCTCAAGCGCGGCAAGGTCCCGCGCTGGGCCCCGCAGGTCATCCAGCGCATCGACACGACCTGGGTCCTCGAGGAGACCGAGGTTCACGTCGGGCTCGAGGGCCCGGACGGCACGCTCGAGGAGGGCGGCAGCGCGGGCGGGCCGAGGAGGGAGCTCAGGACGAGGAGCAGGAACATCGACCGCACAGAGTTCATGGAGGTGTTCGAGTGGCAGGTCTTTCGTCAGAAGCCCGACGACCCGCTCGCGTGCGTCCCCTCTCCCTCTCCTTCTCTCCTCCTCTTCCTCCTCGAGGCGGCCCGAACGCTGACGACGAGCTCTCGCCCGCAGGACCGACGTCAAGACGTTCTCGCGCGTCACGTCCGAGTTTGGCTTCTGGCCCCTCGCCAACCGCATCGAGTCATTCGGCGTCTCGAAGCTCCCGCGCTCGATCGAAGGGGTGCGTCCGCCTCTCGCTCTCCCTCTCCCCCTCGCCCCCCCGCTGACTCTCCTCCTCGCCCGCCCACAGGCCCGCCTCGGCCTCCTCCTCATCGCCGAGCTCCTGCTCCGCCCCTCGACCGCGCCCGCGCTCCTCTCGTCCGGCCCGCTCAAGCCCTTCGCGTTCGACCCGGTCCCCTCGCCGCTCACGCTCGCCGTCCGGCAGAAGCTCGTCGAGGCGCGCAGCGCGTGGCAGGTCGAGCAGGACGCGCGGCGGGATGCGGCGGGCGGCGAGGGCGGCGAGGCAGGCGAGGGAGGGAGGAAGGAGCCGAGGGGGTTGAGGGTCTGGAGGGAGAGGTGGAGGGGCGCGGTGCAGAGGGGCAAGCGGCGGTTCCGGCACAGGGTGTGCGCCGTCACGGGCTTGCTGTGCGACGAGCCTGAGCCGGCGGCGGCAGGGGTCGGCGTCGGCGGGGTCGAAGGCTCGGGAGCGGGTCCGTGAGCAGGAGGAGGGTCATGTTCGCTGTCTGTTGTACTCTCTATCCGCCGAGCATTCTCGCACATGCAGTCGCACTCGCACACGTCGCATCTCGACTGCTGTTGAGGAACGAGAACGAGTTGCAGAGAGGCATATAGGACTAGAACGAGAGCGGGAAAGGTATTCTTGCTGCGACGACGACGACGATGACGATGGTCATGACTGCTGCGGCTCTATCCTCCTCGAGAGACCCTCCGACCCTCCGACCGGCGAGACGAGCGCACCTCCTCACTGCGCCTTGCGCTCGGCCTCGCGGCGCCTCTCCTCGCGCTCCTCCTCCTCGACCAGCTCCTCGACGTCGATCCCGAGGCTCGGCACGCCCTCGCCCCTCCTGCGCCGCTTGTCCTCCTCGCTCTTCTCCCACTCGACCCGGCGCCGCTCCTGCTCGTCCTCCTCGGTCGTGCGCTTGTGCCGCTTGGCCGCCTCGGCGTCGCGCTTGCGCTGCGCCTTCTTGAGCGCGGGCAGGCCGCCGAGAAAGTTGAGGACGACGAAGGGGACGAAGACGAGGGCGAGGCCGTAGTACGAGACGGAGCGCCAGGCGAGGATCGACGAGTGCACGTCGAGGAGGAGGAAGGGGACGACGGCAAAGTCTGCGAGGAAGGTCCGTGCGGCGAGGTCAGCGCCTGCTCCCTGCTCTGCCGCCGACGAAGAGGGAGGAAGGAGGGACGCACTGAGGACGGCCTGAGTCGCGAGCGTGCCGGCGACGTCGTACGCAATCTTGAGCGGCGTCTGCGGCGGCGCGGCGAGCTTGACGCGCTCGGTCGTGCCGGGCACCTTGACGACGGCCGCGGCGCCGCCGTCCTTCTTGGCGGCCTCGACGGCCTGCTTGTGCTTGAGGACGTCGAGCTTGGGGAGCGGCGGCGCGCTCGCCGAGAGCGGGTTCGGCGCCTGGAGCGCGCCGGGCGGGAGGAAGAAGGGGCGCAGGCCGGCGCGCAGCGAGCGGTTGAGCGCCTGGCAGAAGCCGCCGAGGACGAACGTCATGAGGTAGCACGGGTTGACGCCGTGCCAGCTGTCCACAAAGGAAGGTCGTCGAGTCAGCGGTGAGCGCGAGGAAAGGGGGAGGGTGACGAGGTCGAGAGGGAGGAGCAGACGCACAGGGCCGAGGTAATGAACGTGATCTGGGTGCTCTTGAACCTGTGGCGTGCATCAAGAGTCAGGAGGAAGAAGGAGGACGGGCGCGTGAGGGAGAAGAGGGAGCCGACGCACCCAGGCTTGCGGCCCTTCTTGGCGACGCGCTTGTAGATGCACTCGCGCAGCCACACGTTGGTGTTCATGTTCCACGAGTCGAGGAGGACCTGTAGCAGGTAGGCTCCGTCAGCTCGAGCGCTTCACGAGCGAGACGAGGACGAGGAGGGAGAGAGGAGGCGCACCTTGAAGTTGGGCGCAAACTCGATCGAGCGGATGCGGACGTTGCGCGAGGCGTCGTAGTGCTTCGTCTGCGGGTTGTAGCCAAGGCCCGAGATGATAAAGGCCGACTCGCTGCGGGGAGGCGGGGAGGGGCGCGAGTCAGCGGACGGTGTAGCACGAGAGGAGAGCGAGAAGGGGACGCACGCGATGCACCACACGGAGTAGTACTTTGTGCGCGCGATGAAGCCGGCCACGTTCATGAAGCGGACCCTGCGGATGGGGACAAGCGTCAGCTAGGCTCCCCCTGGCACGAAGGGCGGGCAAGAGAGAGAGGGAGACGCACTTCTCGAACCACGACTTGCCGGCGGTGAACTTGGGGTCGATGAGCTTGTCCATGCCGAGCGAGCCGCCGTAGACCGAGAAGATGGCGAGGAAGAAAATGCCCGTCGCGAAGCGCTTGGCGGCCTTGCGACGACGGCCGGGCGGGATGACGGTCGGGTCGACCGGCTTGGAGCCAACCGACGGGTTCTCCTTGACGAAGAGGCGGTGCGAGGTGAACGAGTCGTACGAGCGGTAGGTGAACGACGGGCCGGCGAGGATGGAGGGGAAGAAGAAGCTGCGGGGGGTGTGAAGGCGTCAGCGAGGAGGAGAGGGATGAGGAGGAAGGGGTCGATGGAGCCCACGCGTAACCGAGGAAGGGCAACAGGCCGGGGACGCCCTCGATGCGGGACGCCTTCTGGGTCGCGTCGAGCTGGTCGAGAGGGCGCGTGCCGTCGTAGACCGACCAGGCGAACGAGATGAGCTTCATGCAGAGTACCATCTGCGACCCGGTGATCTCGATGGTCGTGAGCGGCGTGTCGTCGAGGTGGCGCAAGACGTGGCTGTGTGCGGAGAGCAGGGTCAGCTTCGCGCTCTCGATTCGGCGAGAAGAGCAGGAGAGCGAGACGCACTTGACGGCGAGGTGACCCATGACGACCGTGAAGACGAGCCAAGGCATGGCTGCCCCCCACTTTTGCGCGACGCCGACCTTGCACACGACCCAGGTCGCCAACGAGCTCGCCAGGAGCTGGAAGAAGCCCCACCGCAGGTCGAGGCAGAAGCACAGAAAGACGACGGAGGGGACGAGCGAGTACAGGTGGGCGATGGACGAGCGAGTCGAGGGCGGGAAGTACGGGTAGGCGAGAGAGAGGGGGACCGAGCCCACGAGGAGCAGGATGACCTTGATCTGGTCTGGCTGCGGTGTGCAGGCGGAGAGCGGGTCAGCTCCATGACGGCGGGGGAGGAGGACGAGGAGCGATGAGCGAGAGGGGGACGCACAGAGGCACCTGCCGCGTCCGCGAGGTAGCCTGCTACGCCGTCGAGCAGCATGATCGAGTGTCGAGCTCGTGCGAGCGGGTGCAGAGGGCGAGGAGGAAGAGCACGGCTTGCCCTTTCCTCGTCGCCGCGCCGGCCCAGCTGCGGCGGAAAGGCGGGGTGAACTGGAAATTCCGCGCCCGCTCCTGGGTCGGTGTGCGCCTCGCCACACTCATTCTTATCCTGTCTCGTGGCCGCACGAGGCTCCGCGGAGCCGAGCGCCGACGGTGGCCGGTACGCCTCCTCTCGTCGTCGTCGTCGGCGTCCGCTCCGCTCGCCGGCGCACCCTTGTGCCGCGGCTGGCGGCTGACTTGTTTGGGCTGGAGAGCTGGCGCACGGCTCGCTTTGAGCGATCGAGCGAACCAAGCGCGACGAGGCGGCACGCCGCAGCGAGCGTCGTCCTCCTTGAGAAGGCCGCACGACCGGTCGCGCGCTGAGTCTCAACAGCAGACAATCTCGCACTGGAAGTAGAGGCAGCACCGTGCACGCATTGCACGCGCTCGCGACCGAGTCGGAGCAGGGACAGGCACGCAACTCGAGGGAGCGCGCTCGGGCCTCTCGACGTCTCTCGCTCTCGAACGACGCTCGCTCGCTCGCTCGCTCGACCTGCTGCTGCTGAAAGAATTCCTTGCACATACACCGACCGACGATAAAGAAGAGGCCTAAGCCGAGTTGTCCGCCGCGCGGTGAGCAGCAAGCTCGGCGTTGTGCTCGCCCGCCGCGATCTCGTTGAGCGAGCGCTCCTCCTTGTCGAGGTTCCAGAACGTCGCGTAGAAGGCGACGCCGCCGACAGCGGCGAGACCGGCCATGACGGCGTAGTTGATGACGAGGTTCGGGTCCTCGGAGAGCGGGAGGAAGGCCTCGCCGAGCGCCGCCGAGAGGGCCGTCGTGAAGAGGCCGACCGACATGACCATCGACCGCATCGACTTGGGCGCCTTGGTGTAGGCGTACTCGAGGCTGACGATCGACGCAAAGATCTCGGACAGGGCGATGAGGATGTAGGACGGCGTCTGCGAGGAGGAGAGGAGGGAGGGACGAGGGGAGGGTCAGCTTCGGCGCTCTCCGGCGCTGCGGCGCCCTCCTCGTGACGCCGCCTCAAAGCTGCACGTCGTAGACGCACCTGGATCCAGACGTTGAGGTCAGGGACGAAGGGCTCGACCTCGCAGGTCGCCGCCTCCTTGCCGCACGCCGAGCGCTTGTAGATCTCGTGCTGGACGAGGGCGGCGCACATCATGGCGAGCGCACCGCAGGCAAAGCCGGCGAAGATCTTCTTGATCGGCGAGAAGTTGATGCCGGCGCGACGGAGAGCAGGGTAGACGAAGAGGTCCATGATCGGGATGAGGACTGCGGGAGGGCAACGAGGGTCAGCACGAGGCTCTCGAGCGAGAGGCTGGTGGGCAAGCGCGACGAGGGTGCGAGAAGAGGGTGCGAAAGGCGGTTTTGAGCGAGAAGGTGATGCGCAAGCGCGAGGAGGGAGCGAGAGGTGGGGGCGAGACGAGGGAGAGAGAGCGGGACGCACTGAGGAGCGCGAACGGGTCAAGGTTACTGAGTACGTCGTTCGGCAAACCGTGTGTGTTCATGACGGCGGCCTGGGAAGTAAGGTTGTTGTTGATTTGGCTGTGTAGGTCGTCGAGTCAGTCGAGGAAGGTCGACTTGGGAAGGTCGACTTGAGAAGGTCGACGAGGACGGGACGGGCGGTAGAGAGGTACGCACTTGTAGGTGAGCCAGTACAGCGGGAAGAAGCCGAAGACCTGGCACGCCTTGAAGCCGCGGCGGACCTCCCACACGAACGTGTCGTCCCAGACCATCCACGACGGGCGCTCGGCGACCGGGATGCGCGAGGGGAGGGCGTTCTCCCAGAAGCCGGCGCGGTACCAGGCCTTGGGCGACCACCCGGCATGCTTGAAGTTGACCGAGAGGATGCGCATCGCCTTGCCGAGGACCGAACCCGAGGGCTTGGTCTGGATGTACCGGTTGCGGCCGAGCCACATGACGATGGGCGTCGTCGCGAACACGATAGTCGGGAGGAGGAAAGCGAGCCAGTAACCGTGATTCCGTGCGGCGTATGACATTCCGAGCTGACCGGCGAGAGCGCCGACGCTGCGAGGGGAAGGAGGAAGGGATTCGTCAGCCTCGAGCTCGCCGACGTTCACAGAGCTCGCCGTCACGCTCGAGGGTTCGTCACAACGTGGGAGAGGAAGTGACGCACTTGATGGCCATGTAGAACCAGTTGTACATGCGCGAGGTCGTCTGCGCCGGGTCGACGATGACCCTCGAGCCGTCCTTGTTGGTGCGGACGTAGAGCGGGTGCGACGAGACCTGCTCGGCGATCATGGGCGACACGTTCGACTTGAACATGCCCGTGCCGGCGCCCATGACGATGATGGCGAGCGCGAAGACGCCGATGGCGACGTCCGGGTTCTTGATGACCGACGGCGCCGCCGCCGCGACGAGGAGGACGTGGCCGATGAAAGCGATCAGGATGGCCCAGCAGATCGTTCGGTAACGCCCAAGGTATGAATCCTGTACGTATGGAGCATCAGCACTCGTCAGGAGGGACAGGAGGCGGAGGAGGCGAGGGGAGGAGGCGAGGGGAGGGCGCGGAGGCGAGGGAAGGGCGAGGGGGCGAGGGAGGGCGAGGAGGGGAAGAGAGGTAGACGCACGGCGATGTAGGCACCGATGAGAGGCATCACGTAGACCCCTGCAAGGCGAGAGGGCGAGGGCGAGTCAGCGCGAGGCTCGAGCGCATGTCGCCGCCGGCTCTCCCTAGGAAATTCTCCTCGCGAGCGCCCAGAAGGGTAATGTAAACGTACAGAATTGATTGAAGGTCGTCAGACCGGTAGAGGCTTGCTGTCCCATGCCGAGTGCGCCTGCCTGCTGGTCGGGGCCCGTCGTCGCGCCGGTCGTCGAGCCGGGAGGAAGGGGACGCTGGATGAAGTTGGTGAAGACCTGCGAGCGAGCGAGACGATGAGGCGCGTCAGCGACGGCTCGTATGAAGCACGAGGAGCTCGATGAGGACGAAGGACGGAGGAAGGAAGGAGGGGGAGGAGGAGGATCTCGAAGACGCACGACCGTCGAACCGTAGTACGAGAAGCGCTCGGCGAGCTCGACGTCTGCAGGGCACAGTATAGCACGTCAATAGTGCATTGCGAGTCGAAGAAAGAAGAGGGGAGATGGCGCACAGGCAACGAGGAAGGCGCCAACGTTGATCGGGCCGGGGACGCGGCGGAGCGTGCGCTTCTCCTCCTCGGTCGGCGCGTCCGGGTGCGTGTTCTCGCCGTCGGTCGAGGGCGACGAAGGCGACACGGCGCGCTTCTCGTCGAAGACGTAGCCGTCCTTGTCCTTGCCCGTGTTCTCCTCGATGTTGGCCGTCACGTCGTGCGAGATGGCCATGAAGCTGGCCTCGTTCGGGTCAAGGCCGGACATCTGCAGACGAGCAAGAGCGTGCACAGAGTCAGCGAAGAGCTCGAGAGGCGGCAGAGGCGAGGGAAGGGTGGCGCGAGCGGTTCCTCCCCGAGAGGCCGCGGCGACGGGCAGCGAGATGTCAAACGCACGGTGGAAGGGCCTCGGTTGCTTGCTGTGCTGCTGGGTGATTGACGAGGGCGACGTGCGCAGGTGCGAGAACGCGGAGGATAGCAAGGCAAGCCGTGAGAAGGAGGAGAGAGGGCGAGGGCGGCGATGCGAGGGCTCGTCGCGCTCACTTCTTTTCCCCCTCGCTCGCGCGCTTGAGAATGCGGAGGGCGGATGCCGGGCGCGGGCGGTCAAAGCACGCGGGTCGGCGACCGACCGCGCGGTGTCCGTACGCTCAAAATAACTCGCTCGCACGGACGCTGCCCGATCACTTTGCTGGAGTCCCCACTTGACCGGCTCGTCGATCGACCTTTCGTCGCACCGGCGGCGCCGTGCTTGTGGCGCTTGAATTGCCCAGGAGCTCGCGCTCCTTGCGGTACGCAGGACTCTCCATGAGGGTCGGCGGCACTTGCTGCTCCGTCCCGCCTCCTCGCTGCTACGTAGCCCTCGAGCGAGCGCGCGCCGCCACCGTACGTGCGCTCGAGAGCCTGTCCGAGCCGTCGCACCGGCGACCCCGCGCATGCAAAGTGCACGGCCCTCGGACTGCAGCTCTGTCCGAGCGAAAGCGCGCTTTCGCCCTCGTTTTCGTCCTTCCGTCCGGGGTCCGTGCGCTACTCGTCTGCTTGTCGCGAGTCGCTGCTGCTGCTGGAGCTTACCCACCCCTGTACGAGGAGCTGGAACCGCAGTGGGCGAGGACCCGGCGCAGTGGGTCCGAGCGGCACGCGCGCGAGCGAGAGCTCTGCCCTTTCCGCGGCAGGCCGACCCGTGCCTCCTCTCCACACTTGTGGGCCCACGCCCTCTCCTGCTCACCTCGAGGTTGCCCCTGCGTGCCCCACTCGCTCGCCTTTGCCTCCCCAGCTCTCCTTTGCCTCCCCAGCTCTCGACGGCGTCCCGCCTCCTCGAGCTCGCGCAAGATAACGCTCACCTGACACAAGTCGCCCTGCGGCGCGTCCGCTCGACCCTGCCAGATAGCCACTCAGCTCGGCCGGCTTCCGCGAGGGCTCGTGCGCATCCCTCGTGCGAGCGACGTCGACGACTCGACGGCGTCCCTCGTCGACTCGCAGCGTCGTCGACGTCGGCCTCCGCCCCGCTTCGCTCCCCAGAGGCCGTCGCCCCGACTATAGGAGAGCGATGTCGTGCTCGAGCCGCTTGCTTGTCCTCGCTTCGTCGTCGGCGAGCTGCTGTCCGCCGCCGAATCGCTTGCGTGCTGCTCGAGCCTCTCCATCACCCCGCTCGCACAATTCTTCCTTCTCCTCCCCTCGCCCCTGCTGCCAACTTTCGAGCCTCGATCGTACTCCACGAGCGGCGAAGCCGCCGCCGCTCGAGGTCCCAGGCCCGGCCCCTGCGCACCTTTTCCCTCCTCCACTTTGCTCGCTCGCTCGCAGGCGTCCGGACCGCGAGGCCCGCTTCCTGATCGCGCTCTCCGGGAGAGAGAGTAAAAGCCCGGCGAGGGCCCGGTGAGAGCGGCGGCGAGGAAGTCACCCGGCCGTCGGATGGCGGCTCGAGGTGCGGCGAGCGTGGGCGGCCCGTGCGGCGCGCAGAGACGGACAGCCGTCTCGACGGTCCGGGCGAGCTCTCGCTCACGTGAGCGCGCTCGACGAGTTCAGTGACGCACTGGAATAGCACAAAGGAACACACAGAGGAAGAAGAAGGGGACGGCGAGAAGAGGGGGCGAGCTAGAAAGGGGAGGGCGAGAGGGGAAGGTCGCGACCGAGTCGTCTACTCGTCCTCGAGCGACTCCTGCCGACCCTGCACCGCACCACACGCACGCACGCTCCGCGCCGCACACACAAACACGACCGCCCCGAGCGAGAGACCAGCTCCCTCGACCGCACCGCACCGCACCGGCCGACCCGACCTCGTCCTCGCCGGCGCTTAGCAGCACTTGCCGTCCTGCTTCTGGCCGCCGTCGTTGGCCGAGGGCGTGATCTCAATCGACGAGCCCTGCCCGGGACGGTGCGACAGCGCCGGGTCCGCCTCGAGCTGCTTCTGCGACACGATCTTGTAGATCTCTGCGGGCGACGTTCGTGAGGGTCAGCGGCGGCGCAAGGAGGGAGGGCACGACTTTGAAAGGAGGGACGCACCGGTGAGAATGGTCTGGAACGCGCCCTCGACGTTGGATGCGTCGAGCGCCGACGTCTCGATGCTGCGAGAGGGAGAGGGGAGAGGAGGTCAGCTCGACGAGCGCTTCGACCTCGACGAGGAAGAGGGGAGAGCGCCGACGCACAAGCTCAAGCCGTTCTCCTGACTGAAGAGTTTTGCCTCGTCGGTCGGGACGGCGCGCAGGTGGCGCAGATCGCTCTTGTTGCCGACGAGCATGATGACGATGTTCGAGTCGGCGTGGTCGCGCAGCTCCTTGAGCCAGCGCAGGACGTTGACGTAGGTCGCGTGCTTGGCGATGTCGTACACGAGGAGGGCGCCGACTGCGCCGCGGTAGTACCTGGGCGCGAGCGAGAGGGAGGTGAGCGGCGAGCGGGGCGGTGGGGAGGGGGGGGGGCAGGAGGGGGGAGAGCTGGACGCACGCCGATGTGATGGCACGGTAGCGCTCCTGGCCTGCCGTGTCCCAGATCTGCGCCTTGATCGTCTTGTTCTCGACCTGGATGGACCGGGTCGCGAACTCGACGCCGATGGTCGACTTGCTCTCGAGGTTGAACTCGTTGCGGGTGAACCGCGACAGCACTGCGGGAGGAAGCGACAGGGTCGAGCGTGAGCAACTGCGACGAGAGGGAGATCCGGCGGACGCGTCTCGAGGCGACAATGGTCGGCGGGCGCGGGGTGCAAGCGGGGGGAGGGAGGGGAGGGGGAGGACGAGGAGGGAGCGGACGCACGGTTGCTGTTGGCAGAGGGCAAGGTCAGCAAGGCGCGCCGATGCAAGGTACGAGAGAGACGGGGACGCACGACTTTCCGACGCCCGAGTCTCCAATGAGGACGACCTGCGAGAGGGAGAGGCGCGCGCGATCAGCACCCGGACGATTCGTGGAAGCCCGGCGGCGCGACGAGGACAAGGACGGACCTTGAACAGGTAGTCGTAGCTTGCGTCACCCTGCATGGACGCTCAGAGTCAGCGTCCTGAGGCTCGGCGAGGGGTGGTGAGGGAGGAGGGGCGGCCACGAGATGAAGGAGGGGGCGGGGTGGAGGGGGACGAGAGGGGCGAGGGGACGGGGTGCGCACCATGTTGGCCGTGTGTGGTGCTAGTCTTGGTGGTCTTGGAAGAGTCTGAGAGGCAGCACGCGAGCGGGTCGAGGTGAGAGCGGGCGAGAGGTGAGACGAGAGGACGACGCGACGAGAGCAGCTCGCCGCCGCACCACCCGCAGCTCTCGCCTCTCCCGCAGCAGGACCTCGCTCGAGCACTACACGCCGACGCACCCACCGCCACCATGTCGGCACAAGAAGTCATGAAGCTCGGTGAGCCCGCCCTCCTCTCTCGACCCCGCCCCCCGCTCTCCTCCTCGACCCTGACCCACCTCGCAACCCCTCCCGTACCGCAGCCAAGCTCGAGAAGAAGCGCAAGGCCATGATGGTGCGCTCAGCGTCCCCCTCCCTCTGTCGCGCGGCGCACGCTCCATGCTGACCCTCGCTCCCCCTCGCTCGCAGGACGAGTTCGCGGCGCAGAAGGAGGACCTCGCCGCGCAGCGCAACCGCACCGGCTCGGACCGCTTCACCGTCAAGACCGACGGCGTCGAGGAGACGCTCAAGCACAAGACGTACGGCCTCGTCCAGCTGTCCGACTTCAAGGAGACGCGCCAGCAGCTCGAGGAGCAGGCCCGGCAGGAGGCGGCAGGCACGGCAGAGGTCAAGTGAGTCTCTCTCCCCTCGTCTTTACCATGTCGTACCGGTCGGCATGCTGACGACTGGCGTGAGCTGCTCGCAGGGACGAGGAGCGCAAGGTCAAGAAGAAGAAGAAGGAGAAGGGCAAGGTCAAGCTTTCGTTCGCCGGCGACGACGGCGATGAGGACGAGGAGCATTCGTTCAAGCCCAAGAACAAGAGCAAGAGCACCGTCGAAGATGACGAGGGTGCGTCCCGCTCTCGCTCAGACTCAGGACGGGCGCGCCTGCTCGAGCACGACCTGACCTTCCTCTCCCTCTCGCCCGCAGCCTCGGCGGCCAAGCGCGCCAAGCTCGGCAAGAACCCCTCTGTCGACACCCACTTCCTCCCCGACCGCAATCGCGAGGAGCTCGAGCGGCTCGAGCGCGACGAGCTGCGGAAAAAGTGGCTCAAGATGCAGGAGGACATGAAGCAGGAGGCGATCGAGATCACGTACTCGTACTGGGACGGCAGCGGGCACCGCAAGGTCGTCGTGGTGCGTCCCTTCTCGCTCTCGCTCGTGGTCGACGGCTCACGCTGACGCCGTGCTCGTTCGCTCGCAGTGCAAGAAGGGCGACAGCATCGCTCAGTTCCTCGACAAGTGCCGGGCGCAGTTCCCCGAGTTGCGCGCCATCTCGGTCGACAACCTCATGTACATCAAGGAGGACCTCATCATCCCGCACGTGCGTCCCCCTCTCATTCTCTCGACCCAGTCGTCGTCCCGAGGCTGACTCTGCGCCGCTCGTCTCGCAGCACTACACCTTCTGTGCGTCCCTCTCCGCCTCCTCCACTCTCCTACGACTAGATGCTGACGCTGTACCTCACAGACGACTTCATCATCAACAAGTACCGCGGCAAGTCGGGCCCCATGTTCAACTTTGACGTGCACGACGACGTCCGGCTCACCCACGACGCCAAGATCGAGAAGGACGAGGTGCGTCGTCTTCTACTTCTCATTTCTCTCGGTCCGTCTCGAGTGCACGAGCACGAGCTGACTCGCTCGACAAGTCCTGCAGTCGCACGCCGGCAAGGTCATCGAGCGCAGTTGGTACAACCGGAACAAGCGTGCGTCCCTCCTCGCTCATTTCCTTACGTCCCCACACAGAGCTGACGTGCCTCGTCGCCCACACAGACATCTTCCCGGCATCTCGGTGGGAGGTGAGCTCAGCGTCGCTCTCTGCGCTACGTCCTCTTCCACGAGGACGTCCTGCTCGACCGCTACGCTCATGGTTGCTGACTCGTTCCTTTCCCGCAGCTCTTCAACCCAGAGGTCATCCGCGAGAAGTACACGATCCACGGCAAGTGAGCTGGACGTCGTGCGAGCGAGTCGGCGAGGACGAGGAGGGGGGCGTGAGGAGGGCGTGCTCGTTTGCGGTAGACCGGCCTCGAGTGCCTTTGTTGTACCATGTCTATGCATCAGATACTGTTCTCGAAGCAGCAGAGCCGTCCAGGAGAGCAAGCGGCCGACCATCGCTCCTCCTCCCCACCTCCTCGCTCGGCTCTCCTTCTCCTCCCCTCAACCAAGTCTGCACCGCGGCTAGGGCCCGCCATGCCCGCCTCGCAGCACTCCTCGACACCTTCCTTCCACATCCCCATCACGCCAGCTCGCCCTTCCGCCCCGCGCAGCACAGCCGCGTCCGTCCTGTCGGCCTCTCCACCAGGCGGGCCCTCCTCCGCCGGCTCGTCCATCGCAGGCCTCGCCGCGCGCACCGCACTCGACACGAGCTTGCCACACGCCAACGGCAAGGGCAAGGCGCGGGCTCTCGAGGTCGACGGCGACGAGGACGAGGCGGGCAGCGTCGAGAGCGGGGTCGAGGAGCTGGATCGCGAGGACGCGGCGAGCGAGGCGGACGAGTCGAGCGAGGACCCGGATGAGGAGCAGGACGACGCTGGCGGGGCAGAGCTGGACGCAGGGCGCGCTCTGGGCCCCGTCGAGCATGAGGTGGAGCCGCGCGCAGGAGGGGAGGGCTCGTCATCCTCTCCCCCTGACGCCTCTCGAGTTCGGCCAGATCGGGGAGACGGGTCCAATGAGCTCGAGAGCGAGGCGTTAGGGTCGGGCGAGGAGGGCGAGGTGGACGAGGACGGTTCGGACAGCGAGGAGGACGAGGACGACGAGCCGACGCTCAAGTACGCTCGGCTCGGCGGCGGGACGGTGGACCTCTTCGCCAAGGACACGGCGAGCGCCATCGCCGTCTGCAGCAAGTACACGGTGCGTCGTCGAGCTCGTCTCCCCGCCCTCGTCCTGCTCTCCTCGCTGACGCTCCTTCCCTGCTCGCAGGTCCTCGGCACGCACAATGGCGTCGTCTTCGTCTTCACGCCCGACGGCCAGCTCGTCAAGCGCTACCGACCTCATTCCGCCATGGTCAACGCGCTCAGCATCGACTCGACCTGCGAGTTTGTCGCGAGCGCCTCGATGGACGGTGCGTCCTCTCTCTCTCTCTCTCTCGCTCGCCTACCTCATGCGCCGGTGCTGACGATCATCGTCGACAGGTAGAGTTGCTATCCAGTCGGTCGCAACGACCGAGGCGCACGTGTTCGACATGCAGCGCCCGATGCGCGGCGTCGCCCTCGAGCCGCACTACGGCAAGCGCAGCACGCGCCAATTTGCGCACGGCGGCATGGCTGGGAGCCTCGTCCTGTCGGAGAAGGGCTGGCTCGGGCAGAAGGACGTGACGCTGTTCTCGGGCGAGGGGCCGATTTGGGCGGTCGAGTGGTGCGGCACCTTCATTGCATGGGCGAGCGACGCAGTGCGTCCACTTCCTTCGAGCTTCCTCTCGAGCAGCGCACTCATGCTGACTCTCGCTTTGTGCAGGGCGTCCGAATCTACGACACGGCGACGAGCCAGCGCATCACGTACATCGGCCGCGCCGACGACAGCCCTCGGGCCGACCTGTTCAAGTGCAGCCTGCGGTGGCGCGACGACCGCACGCTCCTCATCGCCTGGGCCGACGTCGTCAAGGTCGCCGTCGTCAAGGAGCGCGAGAGCAAGCGCGCCGTGCCCGGCCTGCCGAGCGCGACCGAGGTCTACGTCGAGGTGACGGCCATCTTCCAGCTCGACTGCATGGTGTCGGGCATCGCCGCGTACGGCACCGCCGGCGACCTCCTCGTCCTCGCCTACCCGGTCGACGAGGAGAGCGACGACGAGGACGAGGACGCGCCGCCCAAGCGCCGAGTCGGCGCCCGACCCGAGCTGCGCATCATCTCGAGCGACGGCGAGGAGCTGTCGAGCGACGCCATCAGCCTGCGCAACTACGAGCGCTACCAGTGCCGGGACTACAGCCTGTGCCCGGCCGCCGACGGGCAGAGCTTCCTCGTCGTCTCGCCCGAGGACGTGGTCGTCGCTCGGCCGCGCGACGAGTCGGACCACATCGTCTGGCTCATCGAGATGTCGCGGTACGAGGAGGCGCTCCACGCGCTCGAGAAGTCGGGCCTCGAGACGGTCGGCGGGTTCGACGCCGCCAACGTCGGCAAGCGCTACCTCGAGTTCCTCGTCGCCGACGGTGCGCTCAGTCCCCCTCCTCTCGCTCGCCGCACCCGGCCGGACTCGTGCTGACTCCCACTCTCATGCTCGCAGGTCAGTTCGATAAAGCCGCCGAGACGTGCCCCAAGATCCTCGGCATCAACGCCAAGATGTGGGAGGACTGGGTCTTCCTCTTTGCCGACAAGGGCCGGCTCGAGGTGCGTCGTCCTGCTCCCACTCGCTCTTTCTCGCCCGCTCCGAGCTGAAGCTGATGCTCACGCTCTCTCCGCGCAGACGATCATCCCCTACGTCCCGACACACGACCCGCAGCTGAGCCGCCTCGTGTACGAGATGATCCTCGCCCACTTCCTTCGACACGACCAGGAGGTGCGCTCGCTCTCTCTTCTGCCTCTCGCTCGCCGAAGCGAATCCAAGCTGATGCGCTCGACATGCAGGCCCTCCTCAAAACGATCAAGGCGTGGCCGAGCGACATCTACAACGCGTCGGCCGTCACGCTCGCCATCAAGGGCCAGCTCGAACGGTCGCCCAAGTCGCGCCTCCTCATGCAGAGCATCGCCGAGCTGTGCGTCCCGTCGCTCTCTCCTCTCGACTGACGCTCACTGACTCTCCTACCTGCGCAGCTACGTCATGAACCGCCAACCGGGCAAAGCCCTGCCGTACCTCCTCCGACTGCAGGACCCGCACGTCTTTACCCTCATCCGCGACCACAACCTCTTCACCGACATCCAGAACCAGGCCCTGCAGCTCATCGAGTTCGACGAGGAGCTGCGGCGCCAGGACAACAAGGACGAGGCGCTGCACACCGACTGCTCGCACGGCACCGCCATCGAGCTCCTCGTCGACCATACCCACTCGATTCCTGTGCGTTCCTCTCTCCCTCATGCCTTCCTCACGCACTCGAGCTCCTCGAGCTGACGACGGGCGCGCAGATACCCCGAATCGTCGCGCAGCTGCAGGACCACCGCCGCTTCCTCTTCATGTACCTCGACTCGCTCTTCGACAAGGACCCGCACCTCGCCTTCGACTACTCGGACCTCCAGGTCGACCTGTACGCCGAGTTCAACCAAAGCAAGCTCGTCGACTTCTTGCGCGCGAGCAACTATTACAACCTCGAACGGGTCCGTGCTCCTCTCCCTCTTTCGACTTCAGGCAGCGCTCCTTCTGACTCATCCCTTTCCTCTCGCTCGCAGGCGTACAAGATCTGCGACGCTCGCGACCTGGTGCCCGAGATGGTGTTCCTGCTCGGCCGCATGGGCGACAACAAGCGCGCGCTCAACCTCATCATCGAGCGGCTCGGCGACGTGCAGCGGGTGCGTCCAGCTCCTCCTTCGCCCTCTCACGTCTCGCACCGCTGATGCTCGTCGTGCAGGCCATCGAGTTTGCCAAGGAGCAGAACGACAACGACCTGTGGGAGGACCTGCTGCGCTACTCGGAGACCAAGCCTCGTGCGTCCCTCCCCGTCGCTCTCATCCCTTCCTGCGTCTTTCTGACTCGCTCCTCCCGCGCGCAGGCTTCATCCGCGGTCTGCTCGAGAACGTCGGCGCCGAGATCGACCCGATCCGCCTCATCCGCCGCATCCAGAACGGCCTCGAGATCCCCGGGCTCAAGCCGGCGCTCATCAAGATCCTGCAGGACTTTAACCTCCAGGCGCGTCCTATCTCGCTGCGAACCTTTCCTCTCGTCCAGCCGAGCACACTGACTGATCCTCGTCATGGCTCGCTCGCGCAGATCTCGCTGATGGAGGGCTGCAAGTCGATCCTGTACAGCGACTGCCGCACGCTCGCGCTCTCGCTGCAGGGCAGTCAGACGAGCGGCTTCCTCTGGACAGGTGCGTGTTTTCCTCTCGGTCTGCTCACGTCAAGGAGGCCATAGCTGAAGCCTTCCTCGTCCCGCAGGCGACATCAAGGACACGGCGACCGGCGAGCCCGTCTTCCCTCACCTCAAGGGCGGCGCCGTGCCTTCCTCTCTTCCCTTCGGCGTACGTCGACGTCTCACTGCGTCTCTGCTGCCGCCGCGCCCTGAGCCTGACGATCCTCGCTCGCGCGCAGGTCCGCTTCCTCTCCGGCTCGGCCTACACCGGCACCTCGGCCTTCCCCTCCCTCGCCGCCGCAGCCGGCGACGCCTCGTTCTCTCTCTCCGCCATCGCACCCCTCACGAAGCGCGACCAGCTCGTTGCCGCTTCGCTGCTCGCCTCGCTGCGTGACGGCGACGACGCCGAGGACGGCGAGTCGGCCGTCGACGGGTGGGCCGACGCCAAGCGCGAGATGGAGGACAAGGTCGCCGCAGTCAAGGAGCTGCGCGAGAGGCTGCTCGATGAGAGGGGGCGGAGCCGGCGGAGAGGAGCGGCGGTGCGCGTGGACGTGTAGAAAGGAGGCTCTCGGCGCGGTCGGCCTGTCTCTCCTCCCTCCCTCTTGTTGCAACACTATTCCGGCCGACCGCTTCTCCTCCTCTCTACGTCCCTGAGCTCGACGAGAGCTGCGAGCGTGTGCCAGCTCGTCTCTGCGACGACATCGAGGCGGCAGGCGCTGACCTTCCTAAACTCGATGAGCGGCTCTTCGTCCTCACACTCGCGGCGTCGAGTGCTCACGGCTGCATGGACACATAAGCCCGCTCTGAGCAAGGTCCTGCCAGACCCATGGAGAGCTAGGAGGCCGCAGGCTCGTGCAAGCCCAGCCTCGCGCAGAGAGGCTCGAGCGCACCGCGCCACTCGCGCTCTCTGACTCTCGCTCGCTCAAACCTGCGGCTCTAGGTCGGGTCGAACAGCTCCTAGCCGTCGTCTGGCACGCTCCTTCGAGAGGAGAGAGCACAGGAGCGTGCAAGTGTGTCGGCGGCGTGCTTCTTTGCCCGCCCGCTCAAGCTCTGCTCTCGATAAACGTGCTCTCGCTCTCGAACGGGCTGCCGCTCGCCAGACTGATTGGGCACTGCTTGTTATTGACAGACTGCTGATGCGGGCAAAAGACGCTCTACTCGCGGTTGAGCTCGGCGCCGACCTTCTTGGCCTCGGTCGCGAGGTCGGACGAGCCCGCCTCGTTGGCCGTCTCGTTCGCCGCCGCCTTGGCCTGCCCGGTCACCTGTTGCGCAGCGAGAGAGACAGGGTCAGCGCAACGCCCGGACCTTCTCGACGACGCAGGGGAAGGAACGCACCGAGTTGACAGTCTCCTTGACGGCCTCGGTCGCAGACTCGACGGTCTCGATGCCTGAGTGGCGGAGCGACGAGGCGAGAGAGAGAGTTGCGAGCGAGGAGGTCGAGCATGACGAGGTGGGGAGAGGAGGGGCGAGGTGCACACAGGATCGTCAGCGCTCGTTCTCGTCGAGGTCCCTCGCAGAGGGAGAGGTGGGACGCACCAGTCTTGAGGGCGTTGCCCGCAGCCTGGTTGAGCTGGTCGGCGGCCGACTTGAGGTCGCGGCTCGCGGCCGAGGCGACGAAGGTGCGGCGCGAGACCGGCGCGGCGGCGCGAAGGGTGGGGAGAGCGAGGCGGTACATTGCGTGTGCTGGAAGTGTGAGAGAGAGTGTGTATGGAGGAGGAGAAGGGCGAGGACGAGGCCTCGCTCGACTTCGTCGCCGAGGGCGACGCCAAAGGTGGAGACAAGCCGCGTCATTACGAGTGGGGGGCGCCGCTCGGAACCGACGCTCGCCGCTCTCTCTTGCAGATCAGATCGTCCACGAGCACGCGCTCGTCGTGCGCCAGGAACAGGCTGAAGGCGATCTCTCCTCGTCGTCTCGCTCACAGCAGGAAAGGGCGAGGAGGACGAACGAGGCGTTCGCAGCCGAGACCAAGGAGGAAAGGGTATGGACGACGCAGCTACGCAAGCTAGACAGACCCAGAGAGAGACGGAGAGGGTATAGCTACATGCGAAAAGGGAGGCGACCGGACGAAGAGAAGGAGGGTATCGAGGGCTGCGAGGGTGCGAGGAGGGGTGGATCGGCGAGGTCGAGAGGGAAGTCGACGACGAGGACGGACGTGCGAGACATGGGGCGCTCGAGAGCGAGCCCGTCACGTAGAGCCGGTCCAGAGGGGCGCGGCGGGAACGCGGCGGTGCGCCAGGGGGCGGTCGACGCTCCTGCAGGAGCGAGAGGACCGTGCGAACGGGGTCAGCAGTTCGTCCTCGATGGCGCGAGCACGAACGAGAAAAAGAGAGCACGCACATGCCGCCGCCCATGCTCGCCTCTGCCGAGCCTCCCTCATCGTCCTCGTCCTCGTCGTCGCGCCCGCGGCGGTTCGTGCGCTGGCCCGCCTGCGCGCCCTGGTCGGCCGCCATCGTCTGCGCCGCGAGGATCATGGGCCGGTACGCCTGTAGGGGTCGACCTGCATCAGCCCGATGCTCGCACTGCCTCGAGAGACGAGCAGAAGGGACGAAGACGCACCTCGAGCTGGTGGACGAACTCGGTGCGCGGCGCGACGCAGAACCGCCTCGCTTGGACAAAGGCGAACGCGTCCTCGTGGCTGAGCCCGGTCTTGATCATGACGTAGGCGGTGCTGCGCGGGTAGAGAGTCAGCTGACGGACTCGCCGCAGGTAAGAGTGCGAGAGGGAGGAGACGAACACGATGGCGGGCGAGCGACTGATGCCGTCGCCGCAGTGGACGTAGACGCGCCCGCCGGCCGACAGTGCCGAGTCGATGAACGCTTGTGCTCTGTAGGGAGGCTAGCATCAGCTCGAGGCGCACAGAAGAGAGCAGGGAGAGAGAGAGAGAGAGGAGGACGGACTGCGGGAAGATGCGGATCAGGTTCTGGTCGTCGGCGTCGCGGATGTCCTGGATCAGGTAGACGAAGTTGTCGGGGAAGCGAGGATTGAAGAGGTGGCTGCGGGCAGGGTGCGAAACATCAGCGATGCTGTGTCGAGGCTCGAAGGCGAGTCGAGGTTGAGCGAGCGGAGGAGAGGGGGACGCACGCCTCGCGGCCCTCGGCGATGCACAGGATGTGGGTGATGCCGAGGCCCTTGAGGACCTCGAGCTTCCAGCTGGGCTGGAACGGGCCGACGTAAAGTCCTGCGCGAGGGCGACGTCAGCCTCATCGCTCACGAGACGACGAGAGGGGGGAGTGTGCAGAGGGACGACGCACCTGGGAGGGTCTCTTGGGCCTCGCGGCGCATCTCGTAGCGCCACTCGACCTTATTGGGCACCTGCGCGTCGAGCGCCGCCAGCTCTGGACTCGGCCCGCACAGCGACATGGTCGGGGGCGAAGACGGTGGGGAGGACGAGGGCGAGGGAGGTGGCGCAGGGGCTAGGGGAGGCGTGCGAGAGCTTTTGAGAGCAGCTGACAAGCTCTTGAGCACACGCAGCAGGCTCCAGGCGGGAGGAGGGCGAGGCGAGACGAGGTCAACCTCCGCTCGACGGGCAGAGAGCAACACCAACGACGATGGTAGCCAAATCCTGCTTTCTGACGCTCTTGCCTCACTCATGAAGCACTCACGATGGCCCAGAGATGCGCACAGAAACAAGAGCGGCACTGCAAGTTTGCGCTCCTCCTCACAGCTCCACCCTCCTCGCTCGTGCCGTCCTCCCTCCCTCAGACCCTGCTCGTCGCCGCAATCGCGAGCCTGCACCCTCCTGCGATGACGGCGCTGAGGAGCGAGTACGCCGGCGCCTGCTGCGACTCGTTCGCGACGGCCGTGTCGAGGTGCTCGAGCTCGTCGTCGCGGAACTCGGTGAGGACCTTCTCGAGCAGCGGGATCGACGGATGGTCGGGCATGTCCTTCTTGAGCTGGTCGAGCTGCCTGCGAGGGGCGAAGAGGACCGAGTCAGCTTGAGCTCGACAGCCGAGAGAGCGCCGGACGAGCGGGTGGGAGAAGGACGAGCGGATGCAGGGACTCACTCGTTGTAGTGCTCGCCGATGACCGTCTCGACCGCCTCGGTGCACGCCATCGCCGCCCGCTTGCCCATGAGCGCCGTGCCCGCGCCGAGCCCGAACGCCATGGCCTTCCACAGCGGGTACAGCGCCGTGGGCCGCACCTCGTGCTGCGTGATGAGCTTGTCGAACGCCGCGATGTGCTTCTTCTCACCGTCCCACATGGCCTGCGCGCAACAGCACAAAAAGAACCTGTCAGCCGGCTTGCGCTGAGCGAGAGGGACAAGAGGACCTCGGAAGCGTGCGACGCACCTGGACGAGGTCGGCCGAGCGCTTGTCCTTGCCGCGGCTGAGGACGGCATGCTGGCCGTAGTAGATGTAGTTGGCGCCAAGCTCGCCCGCCTGGTCGACGCGGATGATGCGCTCGATGACCCGCTTCTGCTGAGGGGTGAGCGGCGGCGCCTCGGTCGTCGCGCGCTGCTCCTCGGCCGTGAGCGGCGGTGCGCCGGCCTTGCGGGGCAGGTAGGCGCTCGAGGCGTGCGCGGCGTCGCCGTACGGGACCTCGGTGTCGGCAGAGGTGGTGGCGCCAGGAGCGAACGAGGGCGGGGTCGAGTGGGACGAGTGCGAGCGGGCGAGGATGCGCCAGGGCGTGTGCGCAGAGACGGTGCGAGGTGTGCGCAGGAGCATGCTGATCGTGCTCGTCGCAGGTGAGTTGTGCGAGGAGAGCGGAGCAGGAAGAGCGGCGCAGAGCGATGAGGTCGCTCGTCGCAATCGGCGCTCGCCGACCACCTCGTGCTGCAGATCTGGGCCGTTCACTGCGTCAAGGACGTGTACAGACTGCTCGCGAGGCCGCAAAAGGAGTGCACAAGGCGGAGCTGAGATTACAACAAGGCGCTCCTCCGTCGCGACAGCTCTTCCGGCGTCCTTCTACCGTCCCGCTCGCTCTAGATGCGCTCGCGGACCCAGCCCTCGAGACCACCAGCTGCGCGCATCCGAGGCGAGAGTCAGCCGGGAAGAACGAGAGCGAGGGAGGAAAGAGAGGGAAGAAGAGGAGGGGAGGACGCACCGAGCCACATCTCCTGCACGCTGCCGCCGACGGCGCCGACCGAGTACTCCTTGAGCACCTCGCCGCCCTTCTCCCTCCTGAGCGTCACCTTGCCCGTCACGCTCCCGACCTCGACCCAGTACGGGACCTGCACCGTCAGCTTGCCGTCGCTCCCGCCCGAGTTGCGCTGCCCGTCCTTGCCAAAGTCGCGCGTGAGGTCCTCGATGAGCTCGGGGCACTCGACGCAGATCAGGGCGTTGTTGATCGAGTTGCGCTTGAAGATGTCGCCGAACGAGCCGCACAGGACGAGCGGGATCCCGCTCGAGAGGAGCGCCGTCGCCGCTTGCTCGCGCGACGAGCCGGTGCCGAAGTTGTAGCCCGACGCGAGGAGGACGCCGTCGCCGCTGCGCGAGGGCCCGCCCGGGTTGTGCGACGCCGCCGGCGACGCGAGCGACCGCATGAGCGACGCAAAGTCCGGGTCGTAGTTCTCCATGACGACGTCGGCCTGCTTCTCGCGCGTGATGTCGTCCTGGTACGTGTACTTGCCCGGGTAGATGCCGTCCGTGTTGAGGTTGTCCTGCGGCGCGAACAGGAGCGGGCCGGCGAAGAGGGGAGGGAAGTTGGGGAGGAGCGGCTCGGCGACGCCGGCGGCGGCGGCGTCGGGCGACGCAGCGGCGGTGGGCGCCGACTCGATCGAGAGCGTCGGCGGCTCGGACGACGGAGTCGCGCCTGCGACCTGCGGGCCGACGATCTTGCCGGCGACGGCCGACGCGGCGACGACGGCCGGGCTCGCGAGGTAGGCGAGCGCGTTGGGCGAGCCCATGCGGCCCTTGTAGTTGCGGTTCGTCGCCGAGATGCCGACCTCACCGTCCTTGAGAAGGCCGGTCCCGAGGCCGATGCACGGCCCGCAGCCGGCGGGGAGGACCTTTGCGCCCGCCGAGACGAGCGCCGCCCAGTCGCCCGCCGCCTCGGCCTCCTTCTGCACGACCGACGACGCGGCGGCGATGTAGAACTCGACGCCGGGCGCGACCTTCTTGCCGCGCATGACGTCGGCGGCCGCCTTGATGTCGGACGCGCGCGAGTTGGTGCACGAGACGAGGTAGGCCTTGTCGATCTTGACGTCCTGCTGCTCGAGGACGGGGAGCGGCGTCGCGACCTTGACCGAGTTGGGCCCGGCGACCGACGGCGACAGGGTCGAGAGGTCGAGCGTGAGCGTCTTGGCGTAGGTCGCACCGGCGTCGGGCGTGATCGGGTTGGCGAACACCTCGGCGAGGCGCTGCGCGTTGAGCCGCGGGTGGTCGCTCGACGAGGCCGACAACGAGCCGGCCGACTTGCCGCCGAGCTCGAACCGGCGCAGCTCTGACTTCTTGAGCTGCGACTCGTACCACTTGTGCAGGACGTCGTCCGAGGGGAAGACGCCGACGAGCGCACCCCACTCGGTCGTCATGTTGGCGATCGCGAGGCGCTCGTCGACGCTCAGGTGCGGGATGCCCGAGCCGTGGAACTCGATGGCGTGGTTGAGGACCTCGTCCTTGTTGAAGCCGCCGCACAGGGCGATGATGACGTCCTTGCCCGTAACGCCGGCGGGCAGCTCGCCCTCGAGGTTGACGCGGACGATGGGCGGCACCTGCCACCACGTGCGCTGCGTCGCCCAAAGCGCGGCGGCGTCCGTCCTGCGGGCGAGAGAGGGAGGAGCTCGTCAGCCTCTTGAGCCCGGCTCGGACCGCCGCCGACGAGGAGACAGCGAGGACGAGGAGACGCACCTGACGATGGCCGTCCCGACGCAGCCGACGCCGCCGTACATGTTCGAGTGGCTGTCGCTCGCGACGGTCATGACGCCGGGGAAGGCGTAGCCCTCCTCGATCATGATCTGGTGGCCGATACCGCGGCCTGCCGGGTAAAAGTCGACCTCGTGCTCGCCGGCGAACGCCTCGATCTTGCTGTACTTGGCGAGGTTGGCCGGCGAGCGGTTCTGCACGTCGTGGTCGAGCGTGAAGACGGTCTGGCGCGGGTTCGAGATCTTGGTCGCGCCGATCGACTTGAACCTGCGCGCAGGGTCCTGTTCGTCAGCTCGTGCACGTGTAGAGGAGCCAGGAGGAGTAACAGAGTCACGCACTTGGAGATGACGGGCCCGGTGTTGTCCTGCGGAGCGAGGAGGGCGAGGGTCAGCGTCGAGTCGCCTCGCCTCGTCGACGAGACAGCGCGAGAGGGGGACGCACATGGGTCATGACATGCTGAGGCTTGATCATGACATAGTCGCCTGCGCGCACGACCTTGCCCTCGGGGAGGCCGACGGCGTGGCGCTGAACGACCTTCTCGACGTAGGTCTGCGGAAGCTTGGCGTGCGTGGCGAGGAGGCGGCGCAGGACGAATGCCGGCGATGCTGCTGCCGCGCTAGTGCGGGCTCGGAGGGCGAACATGGCTGAACGGGCGAGGCGCAGGGCGAGTTGTGGTCGGCAACCGGCGAGCGAGGTTGACTCGGCGAGGGAGGGGGAGCGAGGCGAGCTCCGGGCTGCGCGCTGCTAGGTCGGTCGAGCTGGGCGAGGTGCAAGGGCGAGCAAGGCCAGCAAGTGCGCCGAGTCGTGCGAGGACGAGCAAGAGCGGAGCGCGAGCGATTCCGCCTCGGACAGTCGCGACGGCGGCGGCCAATTCCAACCGCGGCCCTCTCTCACCCTGTGCTCGCTCGGCGCTGCTCTATGTAGGGCTCGCTAAGCATGCTGCACCAGAGCCAGTCGCCCGAGCCACCCGCGCAAGCCCCGTTGCGCGAGCCAATCCCACGCCGCGCAGAGGCTGCCAGCACCGCTCTCCTGTCCGCAGCTGCGAGGAGAGGGGGACGAGCGTACGTGCGAGGAGCGAGCTGAGTTCGCTCTCCTGAATGATGGACCCACGCCGGAGTTGCGGCGCTCGATCGAGGCATGGCGACGCACAGTCCGCGTCTGCTTCTCTCCGCACACGGCCGCCGAGCTGCTCGCGCTTCGCTCTCTCCTTCTTGCTCGTCTCTCTTGCTCAGCTCGTTCCCACCGCGTGCACCCTACCAGCACCCACACTCGTTCCACCGGCGGCGCACAGCCATGGCGCCGAAGGCATCCCTCGCCCTCCTCGTCCTCCTCCCCCTCCTCTCGCTCGACACATTCGCTCGCGCCGCCCTCTCCTCGCCCTTCGACCGCCAGCACAGGCAGCACCGACACCACGACTTTGCCCTCCACCTCGCATCCTCACGCCGCCCCGCCAGCCTCGACCGCCGCGCGACCATCTACCCCTGCACCGAAACGATCGACTGCACCAACGCCGGCTCGCCCAAGCCAGATCACGCTCACCGTAAGTGCATCAAGACCACGTCGACCTGCACTTTCGGTGAGTCCTGCTCCCACCGCGCTGGTCGGGTGGAGATGGGTCGAGGTCGTCGAGCTGACCCGCTCCTGCTCGCTCGCAGCGTGCGACACGGGCTACACCCTCAGCAGCTCGACCTGCATCCGCACGGCTACTACGAGCACGTCTACCACGACCACCAAGACGACCACGACGACCGCCAAGCCGACTTCGACCGCCTCCCCTTCGACGACCTGCGCGCCGCCCTACACCGGTGCTTCGAGCACCGTCAGCGGGACGGGCACGCTCCCCAAGCCGACCACGTTCGTCCAGCGCGCTGCAGGCAGCCAACGGCTCACGCTCGACGGCAAGACGTACCGCATCGTCGGCCCGACTGCGTCCCCTCTCTACCGCCTTCCCTCGGACGTATCTGGCTCGCGCGCAGATATCCTCGGCCCGGGAGCTGACGCTCGCACTCTTCTGCAGACATCTACTGGCTTTGCTCGGACGAGAACGATGGGCCCATCGGCAGCCCGCCGGCCAAGAGCCGGGTGCGCGAGGTCCTCGCCGCGGCGGTCGCCATGGGCGCGACGACGATCCGCGCCCACTCGTGCGGCATCTCGGTCGGCCCCAACACGCCGTACAACCTCGAGCCCAAGCTGGGCGTCTTCAACGGCTCGGCGTGGGACGCGCGCGACTATGCGCTCTTTGCGGCGCGCGAGTACGGCTTGCGGGTCATTCTGCCTCTCACAGACAACTGTGCGTCGCTTCCCCGCCTCCTACAGCGACGATGAGTAACTCGAGCTGACGATCGCGCCGCGCAGGGGACTACTACGTACGTCGCTCGCTCTCGCTCGAGCCGGACTAGAACCCGAGGGAGCTGACCCTCTCTCCCTCTTCTGCGCGCAGCACGGCGGCAAGTACGACTTCATCGACTTTGCGGGCCTGTCGAGGAACAAAAACGGCGAGAAGTTCTACTCGGCCAAGGCCGTCGTCGCCGCGTTCGGGGTGCGTCCTCGTCCTCTTCTTCCTGCTCTGCTCGAGGTTGCCTCTCGCTCATGCACCTCGTCCTGCAGGGCTACATCACCGAGCTCCTCGAGCACTACAACCCTTACACGGGCTTGCACTACTACGAGGACCCGACCATTCTCGCTTTCGAGACGGGCAACGAGCTGTCCGGTGCGTCCACCTCTGCGCTCGACCCTCTCTTTCGGCGGCAGCAGCTGAGTCTCCTTCTGAGCGGGCTACATCGGCGCCGAGGGCTACCCTCCTGCAGCATGGACGACCAAGATCGTCAGCTACATCCGCGCCGTCGACTCGCGCCACCTCATCATCGACGGCACGAACGGGATCTGGAACTGTGCGTCCTCTCTCTCCCTCACTACCCTCTCGCTCGAGCTGACGCTCCTCTTGCGCACACAGACACGACCGGTGCGACCGCTCCAGGCCTCGGCGTCGCCGGCATCGACATCATGACCGACCACGGCGTGCGTCCTTCCTTAGCCGCCTTCTCAACTTGCCGCCGAGGTTCTGACTCTGTTCCTCTCGCGCGCAGTACCCGCGCAACATCGGCATCCTCAACAAGGAGCTCTCGATCGCCAAGGCGGCGGGCAAGGCCTTCTTCATCGGTGCGTCGTCGTCGTCGTCGTCGTCGTCGTCGTCGTCCTCGTCTCGTCCTCACCTGGCCGAGGTGCTGACTCTGGCTCGCGCAGGTGAGTACGACTGGACGCCGACGGGCAGCAGCGTGACGCTCTCCGACTACCTCGCGACGATCGAGACGAGCGGCTCGAGCTCGTACATGGGCGAGTGCGTCGCCTCCTCTCCCTTCTCTCGAACCTCCCGCACGGGCCCTCTTCGTCGAAGGGTTGCAGGCTGACTCTCCCACCGCCTCCCCTTGCAGCATGATCTGGTCATTGTTTGGCAAGGACGCCCAGTGCTGCAACTACATCCGGCACCGCGACGGCTACTCGTGCGTCCCCTCCTCGCCCGCACGGACCTCCTCCTCCTCGAGCCGGTGCCTCACCCCTCGCGCTCGCGCTCGCAGGCTCTACTACCCCGACGGTGGCTCCCAGGCCGACTCGGCCAACGCCCTCGCCGTCGTGCAGCACTGGGCGAGGCTGCAGGGCAAGGTCATCCCGACGACCCTCCCCGCCGTCGCTTGCCCGCAGCCCGCCTTCTAGGTCCCGGCGTCGCGCCGCCGCTTCTCCTCTGTAGCCGTACTCACTTGCATTTGCCAGCGCACAACGTTTTGCCCACCGCGACGGCGTCGTGCCGGCGAGCGACTCGATCGGCTGCGCGCACCGACTCGTCTCGAAGGCCGTCCTCGTCCTCGTTGCGGCTCTCCTCGCTCGACGAGAACGCTCGAGATGAAGCTCGAGATTCGAGTGCACTGGCAAATGCGCGCCGTCGCCGTCGTCGACGCTCGGGGCGACCTCGATCACGGCCTCGGGCCGTAAGCGGGCCGAGGAGCTGGATTAGGTTTGACCTCGTCCGGCCGCCGTCAACCAGCCTCTCTCGGCCCTCTCAGCTCGCCTCCTCTCGTCGCTCGTCCCGCAGAGCTCAACATGCGGGCAGCGCACGGTGCTCGAGCCCGTGTCACCAGCTTGAGCGTGCAGCTGAACGCCGCGCAGCGCAGCAGCCTCCTCTCGCCTCGACCTCCGCCTCATCACCGCGCCTCGCCTCGACCCGACTCTCCACCACTCTCTGCAACTCCTCCTCGACAGCTGCGCACGATGAAGGACCGCCAGGAGCCCAACGTGCCCTTGCGCTGGGTCTTCCGCGCCCTGTTCGCCCTCCTCGCCGTCTACGCCGTCATGGCCTGGTTCCGGCCCATGTTGGGCGTCGAGGTCCAGCTCGCGGCAAACGTGCCCGGCAGCGACGTCGAGGTGCTCGGTATCGGCAGGCACTCGGCGTCCGTCATCGTCGTTCAGTGCGTCCTCCTCCTGTCCTGCGCCGCCTTCCCGAGCTCGCGCGAGGGAGGCTTGCACGAGGTGGGGAAACGAGGACGAGCGAGCTGACTCTTCTGCTCCTTGCGCTCGCAGTGGACTCGGCTCGAATGCGGCTCAAAAGTGCGTCAGCTTGCTCGTCGTCACCGCCGACCCGCCTCCGGGAGGTCGAGCTCACCTGCCTCCTCTTCCCTCCTCGCAGCATCCCGCTCGTCTCTCGACTGCGGCAGAAGCTCTTCCAGGTCTCCTTCATCCTCCCGTCGGCGTGCGTCCCCTCTCTCTACGACTCGGAGAGCGCGCTCGAGCTGACTCGGTCTACATGCTGCAGCGACCCTCTCCCCCTCTCGGCTTTCGACGGCGCGCTTCATTCAGCATGGTGAGCACCGTCTCAGCCCTCACCGACCTCACGGCGCCCGCTGACGCTGTGCTTCCCGCAGGTTCGACGTCGCCGACCTTCAGCCGTCGATGGACGCGCCGCTTCCGACCCGCGAGGACGAGGAGGGCATCAAGAAGGCGGTCGAGCGCATCAACGGCCTCGTGCAGAAGGAGCTCGACAAGGGCATTGAGCCCCACCGCATCGTGCTCGGCGGCTTCTCGCAAGGTGCGTCCGCCGCTCGGGCCTCTTCCTCACGAACGCTCGTTCGCTGACCTGCTCTCCCTCTTTCTCCTCGCGCGCAGGCTGCGCGACGGCCCTCCTCGCCGCCATCGCCTCGAAGGAGAAGCTCGGAGGCGCCATCTGCTTGTCGGGCTGGCTGCCGCTGTCGTACAAGATCGCCAAGGTCGGCCCGAGCAAGCGGCATCCGGTGCGTCCTCCCTCCCTCCTCTTCCTCGTCATCCTCGCCGAGTCTAGCTCACGCCCTTCCCCTGCAGATGCAAGCCGAGCACGCGCACAACATGCCCGTCTTCTGGGGACACGGCGCCGCCGATCCGACCGTGCAGTGCGTCGCTCTCCTCCTTCTTCCTCTTCCTCGCCCGCTCGCTCCTGACGCTCTCCCCGCGCGCAGCTACCTCTGGGCCGAGCAGAGCCTCGACCACCTAGCCGACATGGGCTTTCGAGACATCGAGGCGCACACGTACGACGGTGCGTCGCCCGAGAGCCTTCCTCCTCTCCTCGTCCGACGCGCTCTGACGCTCTCTCTCTCTGTGTGTGCGCGCAGGCCTCGAGCACACCGTCAGCTGGGCAGAAGAGCAAGGTGCGTCTCTCTCTGGCTGCTCTTCGTCTGCGTGAGCCGGTCCTGACGCCGCCTCTCGCCTCGCGCAGACCTCGAGAAGTGGCTCGAGCGCATTTTGCCGCCGACCTAGAGGCGCCGGCGAGCGCTTCCTCTCTGTAGCATTATCGTCATTACCGTCTGTTGCATGCACGCATCGTTACGATCCACCTCTCGAGAGCGCGCGGCGAGAGCAGCTGAATGAGAAAGAGGAGGCCCGAGCGGGACGAGGAGAGGGGCGTCATGAAAGTGCGTGCGTTACAAAATGCTCTATCCTCTGCGCCCTGTCGCCCGCGACGAGAGCGTCCCTCCCTCCTCGTCTACCACACGCGGTGGTTCGGCTTCAAAACCTTGTCGAGCGCGTCGAGCGACTCCTCGGCCATGAGCGAGTGGACGTAGGTCGTCGGGTGGTACTGCGAGCGTGCGTCGAAAGGGTCAGGACGAGCGCTCGAGAGGTGCACAAGGAGAGAGAGCGAGGACGCACGTCGTCGAACCAGATGAACTCGCGCCAGTCGTCCTTGCAGTTGTGCGCGATGCAGCCGACCTTGAGGTACTCGCGCTTGAACCCATAGTCCTCGGGCTTGCCCATGATGCGGCTGAAGAGGCTGTAGAAGTCGGCGATGGCGACCTTGGTCTCCTTCTTGGCCCACTCCATGTACTGCTTGCGCAGCTCGGTCGAGAAGAAGTACATCAACGGCGCCGCCTCGGGGAGCGCATTCTGCAGGGGCGAGGGACCGAGCGTCAGCTCACGCAGCACGTCGTCGACGAGACGAGAGAGAGGGGTCGCACAGCGTAGGGGTAGTTCTCGCCGATTGGAGGCAGCGTCGGGATGATGATGTACTGGCCGCCTGCCGAAGGAGCGAGAGTCAGACGCCGAGCTGCGGCGCAGAACAAGGACGAGCGCGAGGGACGCACCGATCTTCTGCAGGTTCTTGACGGCCGTCTTGAGGTCGTCGACAACCTCGGAGGGCGTGCCGCCTTCGTCGAGCGCAAAGTAGGCGTCGTTGGCGCCGGCGTACAGGATGAAGAGCGTGTCGCTCTCGTCCGTCTTGCCCTCGCTGTACTTCTTGATCTGCTCGAAGATGCAGTCGACGGGCATCATGCCGTGCTCGCCGCTGCGGGACGAGACGCGGTACGAGATCGAGGCGCCGCCGGTCGCTGCGGACGAGGTGCTCGAGCGTCAGCTTCGGCGGCTTGAGGTCGGGGGGAGGAGCAGCGAGAGAGAGAGAGCGCACCGTAGCTGATGAGAGGCACACGCAGGGTCTGGGCGACGTACTCGGTGAAGACGGGCCCGTTGGTGAAGCGGTGGCCGACATACTGCGCGCGCTCGAGGACGAGGTCAGCTCGCTCGTTCGCGATGTTTCGCTCGAGGAAGAGGGACGCACAGCTCCGTCTTTTGGCCACGTCTTGTTGGTAAAGAGCCAAGCGCCGTTCCTGCACGAGGTGAGACGAGTTCGGGTCAGCGGGAGTGCGCTCGCTCGAGGTGTGCGGGCACAGGGAGGGAGAGAGAGCGGGATGCACCCTGCGTCGCTGAGCGAGTCGCCGAACGAGACTACTCGCTTGAAGCGGGACCGCCTCGTGGTCGTGACGATGCCGCGGTGCTTCGAGTAGACGTCCTTGATCTTGTCCTTGTGGTGGTGGCCGCCGCCGAGGACGAGGATGCAGAGGACGACGGCGACGAGGAGCACGAGTGGTCGAGGGACTGCCATGGCCGCAAGCGAGAGTGCAGTGAGCACAGCGCGAAGTGGGGGGAAGCAGGAGGAGGAGGAGGAGGAGCGACGCACGACGAACCAGGCCAGCGGCGACGGCGTCGGGCGGGGCGGGGGAGTCGCGGCCCTTTGCAGGCACGGGGCTGGCACACTCTCTCGAGAGCTGGAGCCGTGTGAGCAGCTCGAGAGCGGGCGCCGAGCGCCAGCGCGCGCACCTTCCCTCTCCGGGAGGCTCGCCTCCTCGCTCGCCTCGCCGCCTCAAGGTTTCGAGCCCGCCCCCAGCTGGCACTTGTCGCAGCGAGCGCTGCACAGATTGCCCCACTTCGGCGCAGAGCCGCTCGCTCGCCAGCTCGCCCCGGTCCAGCCATGAGCTCCTCCTCGTCCTTCGCCGCTCTCCTCCTCGACACCGGTCGCTCTCGCCGCCTCGTCTAGCGCCAGCATGCTGCGCCTCGTGCACCGCGTCCTCTTTGAGAAGTACCCGAACCTCGGCACATCGGTGCGCACCCGCTCCTCCTCGTCCCACCTCTCGAGCGAAACGAGCTGACGCCTCTTCCCTCGCCTCGCAGGTCATCTATGGCTCGCTCAACGCCATCGCCGACATCTGCGCACAGCTCTTCTTTGTGCGTGCAGCTCGCTCCATGATCCTCGTGCGGCGCGAAAGACAGCTGACCCCTCCCTCCCTCCTCCCCGACGCAGACGAGCGGCGGCGGCTACAACCCGTACCGCACCCTGCGCTTCTTGATCTTCGGCATGGGCATCGCTCCTCTCGCCGTCATGTGGAACAGTGCGTCCCGCTCGAGCTCCTCTCGCTGTCGCACGCCGAGCTGACTCTCCGCTCTCGCGCGCAGCCTACCTCGAGCGCACGTACCCGCTGCGACCAAGCGTCGAGGACCCGCTCGCGATCCCGGTCCAGCTCGAGGGCATCACGATCGACAAGATGCGCGAGGTGTCGACGCCGAGGGCGCACCGCCGCACGAGCTCGCAGGTGTCGCACTCGGAGGGCTACTCGCCCGAGCAGGAGACGGAGCCGATGCTGCCGCTCAACGGGCACGCCTCGTCGTCGACGGCGCCCGCGGTGCCCAAGGTCAACAAGATGGTGCTCCTGCGGCGAGTCGCGATGGACCAGATCGTCATGTGCGTCCGCTCGTCCCCTCCTCTCGGCGACAGGCTCTCGCTCGAGCCTCTCGCTGACTATCCTCGCTCTCCTGCAGGGCCCCGATCTCGTTCATCGTCTTCCTCGTGTGCATGGGCATGATGGAGTTCCTCACACCGTCCGAGATCTACCTCAAGGTCGAGAATGCGCTGTGGCCCATCCTCCTCACCAACTGGAAGGTGCGCTCGCCTCTCTCTCCTCTCTCTTTCGCACTCGCTTGGGCAGCTGCTGACGATGTCTCTCTGCAGGTCTGGCCCTTCGTGCAGGCCGTCATGTTCCTGTACGTCCCGCTCGTGTACCGAGTGCCCTTGTCGGGCGTCGTCAACCTCGTCTGGACCATCTTCCTCTCGTGGGAGACGGCGAGGAGCGCCATGGCGTGAGCTGGCCTCACTGCAACGCGCACTCTCTTTCATCTTCTCGAGCGTCGAAGCGAGCCAGAAGAGCGAGAGCGAGAGAGCGTCGCACGGTGGGCTCGAGCGCTTCTTCCCGGAGCAGATCTCTCTCGAGCGTCGCAAAGACGACGATGACGTGCGATCAGGAGGGGAGCGCAAGGATCGTGGGTTACAAGTGAATGTGTGCGAGAAGAGCCTCGAGTGGATGTACGAATGAGGGGAGCTACAGGCGTCAAGCCGAGGACCGAGAGGACCGAGAGGAAGGAGAAGAGGGTACAGCGAGGCAGGGGGTACATGAAGCGCGCTTGTGCCGCGGCTAGGGCATGGTGTAGGTGTGTAGGTGTGTGTAGGCGGGCGCGCTTAAAGCGTGATGCGGCCCTGGGCGCTGGGCTGGCGCAGGTTGGCGGCGGCGCGAACTGTCGACGGGGTCCGAGGGTCAGCTCGTCGCTCGACCCAGATGAGAGCGGGCTCGACGCACGCCAAGAGGGCTCGAGGAGCGTCGCAGCCGTCGCGAATGGCGGCGGTCCTGCGCGTGCGACCGGGATGGCGCGAGGCGAAGAGGGTTGGGCCGCGGCGAGGAGGTTGGACGCCTGGACGGTTGCCGCGCGGTGGAGGGCGGGCGCACGGGCCTTGACGAGGCGAGGGAGCGACTGGCCAGCCAGCGAAATCATGGCACACAGAGAACCGAGAGGGAGCGACGAGGATGGAGCAGAAGAGAGAGAGCGGTGGCTGGATAGCGAGACGAGCTGCGCTGCCGCCGAGCAAGAGATCGCAGCCCGGCCGAGGCTGCAAAGTCAGGCGCTGTGGGGCACTGCGCAAGTGGCAGCTGATGATCTGGAGCGAGCCCTGGCGCGTCCCGACGAGCGAAAGCTCAGGGGAACGGTCGGTTTGAGAAGGTGCGAGTGCGCGAGAGGCTGGACCGGCGCTGCCGGCTCCACATCTCCACTTGCCCCGAACCGGCGCCGGTTCCCCTTAATCGAGCACCGTCTCACCTCGCAAGTGCTCGACGTTCGGGTGGTCAACGCGCGCGGGAGGAGGGGCGGGCGCACAAGCTCTCTCGCGTGCACAGGCCTCGCCGACCCGCCTGGCCTGGCCTGGCAAGCTTGTGTCTCGCAAGCCGCGCCGCTCAGCCCGCCCGGAGGAACGCTCGCTCGCTCGCGGACCACCCCCGCACGCCGGCGCGGCTTGCTCTCGGCTCTCGGCTTCGATCGCCTCGTCGTCGTCGGCGGCGGCGAAGCTCCTCGTCCTCCTCCTCTCCCTCTACCTCGCTAGCCGCCGTTCATGCGCGCCTCTCAACAGCAGCAGACACCGCTGCGGTGGGTCCTGTGGGGCCTCGCCGCCCTCATCACGCTCTGGCTCTACTCGCTCTGGTCGACACCGGCCATGGGCCGCGAGCTGCACGCGCTCGCAGAGGCCGGCAACGACATCGAGGTGCTCGGCATAGGTCGACACTCGGCGTCTGTCATCTTTCTGCAGTGCGTCGGCCGTCCTCTTCCCTCGCGCCCTCGACTCGAGCGAGCGTCTCGCTGACGATGGCTTCGCACACAGCGGTTTGAGCGGCAGCGGCACACTCGGGTACGTGCTCTCTCTCTCTCTCTGATGGCCCCCCTGCAAGCGTGCGCTGACGCCGCTCTCGACGCCGCGCAGCCTTCCCCTCGTCGAGCGCCTGCGAGACGACCTCCTTCAGGTCTCGTGGATCCTGCCGAGCGCGTGAGCTCACACCGACTTGCTGGGAGCAAGAGCTCGAAGCTGACTCGTGCGCGAGGCCTGCAGACCTGCGATCCCCGTGACGGCGAATGACGGCGAGCTCATGTCGGCGTGGTGCGTTCCTCTCTCTTCCTCCTGCGGCGGAATCCGCTGCGCCGACGCTCATGCTTCCCCACCGCAACAGGTTCGATATCAACGAGCTCAACATCGTCTCGCCGAGCAACCCGCCGCCGATGCCGACGAGGGAGGACGAGGCGGGCATGCGCAAGAGCGTCGCCAAGGTCCATGCGCTCATCCAGAAGGAGCTCGACAAGGGCATTGACGCCAACAGGATCGTGCTCGGCGGCTTCTCGCAAGGTGCGCCCGCTCTCCTTCTGTCTCTACCGCTCGAGGTCGAAGCTCGGCCGGCTGACCCTCCTGCACCTTCCCCTCCGCAGGCTGCGTCATCTCGCTCCTCGCCGCCATCTCGTCCAAGGAGAAGCTCGGCGGCGTCATGTGCCTTTCGGGATGGCTCGCCATGTCGGACAAGCTCGAGAAGCACGGCGGCAAGCTGCGGCACCCAGTCCGTCCCTTCTTTCCCTCCCTCCTCCTGTCCCTCCCTCTTCCTCGCCCTCCTTCCTCTCCCTCCCTGCCTCCTCCTCCCTTTCCCTCGAGCACGCGCTGAATCTCCCTCGACCACGACCGCAGATGCAGGAGCCGCACGCGCACGAGCTGCCAGTGTTCTGGGGCCACGGCGACCTCGACAACGTCGTCGCGCACTCGTGGGGCGAGGAGAGCGTCGGCAACCTGCACAAGATGGGGTTCCGAGACGTCGAGTTCTTCACGTACCCGGCCCTCGAGCACTTCATGTCTGCGCAGGAGGAGAAAGGTGCGTCGACCTTGTTCTCCTCACTTTCTCGAGCGAGCGCGCACTGACCCTCTCTCGCCGCTCGCAGATATCGCGACTTGGCTCGGCAAGCGGCTACCGCCGACTTGAGCGCCGAGCTCCCTGTACTGATTATGCAACGACGGCTCGAGTCCCTCTCTCACCTCGCCGCGCAGCGCAGAGAGAGCGGTTCTCGATCAAGCGTTCCAAGCGTTCCTCGCAGCGACGACGCGCTACTGACCCTCCTCCTCGACTCGACAAGCCCTCGCCGTCCTTCACACACCCCACCGCTCCTGCTCCCAGAGCTGCGCCCCTCCACCTCGCACCGCCGCACGGACCTCGCCCGCCGACTCGACCTCCCCTCCGCCGCTCGGCTCCCTCGCCCGCGCAGCGCTCGCGCTCCAGCCCATGCCCATCAGCGCCCATACAGCCTCTTCCTCGAGCCTCGAGCGCGCGTCCTGCGCGCTCGCGTGCGCCTCGGCCGCAGCGGCGCTCGCGCTCGCGTGCACGCCCGGCGGGCTCGTCGGCGCGCGGCGGGCGCGCGGCTGCGAGGTGCGGGAGCGGCGCTGGGCGTGCTTCGACTTGCGCTTCTGGCTGTGCTGCTGCTGCTCTTGAGAGGGAGGAGGCGGCGGGGCGTGGATGGGCGTGAGCGGCGGGCGCGGGCGGAGAGGGCGGAGCGGCGTCGGCGGTGCGGTGGCGGCGGGCGGGTACGGCGAGCCCTCGGACGGGACGAGCGACGTGTCGGACGTCATCGTCGAGTCGTGGCTGAAGGAGGTGTCGCGCGAGGCGGTCGGCGAGGAGGAGGCGGCCGAGGGCGAGGGAGCGGTCGAGCTTGCGGTCGAGGCGTGGCGCGACGACGAGGTGAAGGGGGCTAAGGCGGCGTTGGTCGAACGGAGGGGGAGCGTCGATGCGCGGCGAGGCGGGAAGTGCACGACGGACGACGACTGCCTCAGCGGCGGCAGGTCGTCCGCGCTCGACACGCCGCCGCGCTCGTCCTCGTCGGCGACCGGCTCGCCGTCGCCCTCGCCCAGCCCCTCGTCGTCGTCGTCGCCCTCATCGATGTCCTCGAGCACGGCGACGGACCGCGTCGCGCTGCGCTGGCTGCGCGCGGCGTAGGTCGGGCGCCACTCGGGGTCGACGGCCGTGCGCGAGCGCTTGGCGGCGCGGCCGGCGGGGGGACGTGCGTTCGAGCGCTTGCGCGGCTGGGTCGACGAGACGGCGGGCGGAGGGGACGGCGGCGCAGGGATGGAGGAGGGGACGACCTCGAAGACGAGGCGCTGGAGGGCGGCCGGGTCGCGCGGCGGGTCGGCGGCGGCGACGTCCTCGACGAGCTCCTGCACCGGCGGCAGCTCGTCCTCGTCGTTCACCGGCTCGAGCAACCCCTCGCACCAGCCCCACGACCGCAACGCGCCGTACCCGCCCATGCGCTCGACCCTGTCCCGGTGGACCTTCCGCCTCGCGGCGCCGCGCTCCTCGTCCCCGCACCTCTCGCTCCACCACACCGCCGTCCAAGCGTCCCACGCCTCATCGTTGACGTGCTCCTTGTCCCGCCGCGGCCGCGCGCGCTTGACGTGCACGTGCACGAGCGGGCCCGGCGCGAGCGGCACGAGGGGGACGAGCGTGCCGCCCTTCATGGGCATCGTGTCGGGCGGCGGGCTGCCGCCCTCGCCGTCGAGCTCGCTCTGGACCGGCTCGACGTCCTTGAGCGCCGCAGCCGGGCTCGCCGAGGTGCGCGAGCGCGCGAACCGGCCCGAGCGGTCGCGCGCGGGCTGAATCGGCGGGAGGGCGAGGCTCGCGCGCACGGCTGCGTCGTGCGCCTCGCAGGCTGTCCAGCCCTGCTCGTGCACGGCGACGACGTGCGGCGAGAACGAGGTGACGACGTAGGCGGTCGAGGAGGAGGAAGGGCCGGACGTCGTCGTGCTCTGGCGCTCGGCCGTGAGGCGGAACCTGCGGGCGCTCGTTTCCCAATCAGCATGCCGACTCCGTGTGACTGCATGAGAGAGAGAGCAGAGGGACGCACCCGCACAGCTCCTCGACGCTCTTCCTGCGCTCACCCGGCCGCCTCCTGCCCGGCTTGCGCGTCCCGAGCTTGCACGTCCAGCTCACCTCGGCGCCCTTCCTGCGCTCGATGAGCTCCGGCGGCGACGCTTCTGCCGCCTCGAGACGCGAGCCGGGGTTGTCCTGGTCGGCGAGGTCGGAGGAGGGGGGCGAGGTGGGGCAGACGGCGTGGACGAGGGCGCTGAGGGCTGAGAGGGAGGGGAAGGCGGTGCCGAGTGCTGGGTACGAGGTCGGTGGAGGCTGATGCGCGGCTCCAGGGGCCGTAGCCATCGAGGGTGGAGCGTGGTCGGGGCGCAAGATGGCAACGGACGAGGGCGAGGCGGTGCAGTTGAGGAGGGAGTGCGTGTGCGCCGTGCTGCGCGCGTGCTGCTGCTGCGGTGGACCGAGTGCTGGTGCTGCTGCCTCCTACAAGCGAGCGAGGGAGATCGAGGCGGTGAGGTGAAGAGGACGAGAGGCGAGAGCGGCGACAAGGCCGAGCCAAAGCGGGGGCGAGGCCTGAGCGAAAGCTCGACCAAGTCACCTCGCCTGGGAGCAGCCCGCGCATGCTGCATGCTCGAGGACACACCACCCTACTCGTTACAACACTCTGCATCGTACAGCGTCCTCGCGCCGCCGAGAGCCCGCCCTCACAACGCCTTCTCGACCCTCGCCTGCGCGCCCCTCTCGCTCCGCACGCGCTCGCTGCCCTTCTTGCCCGTCCCTGCACCCGCACCCGCGCCCGCCCGCTTGCCCTTGACCGCACCGCCCTTGCCCGCCGCCTGCGCGCTCTTGTTGCCCTCCCTCGCCGCGCCGCCGCCGTGCTTCTTGCGGTTGTTCTCCTTGCGCGCGCCGAAGCCGTCCTTGCTCAGGTCCTGCGGGCGTGCAACGAGAGAGAGAGCGTCAGTCTCCTGCTGTCGAGCGGACGGAGGGAGAAGGGGAGGGGAGGGCGAGAGGGAGAGGTAGAGGGAGCGCACCATGTTGGCCATGCGCTTCGCCATCGACACGGCGCTGAGCAGCTCGAGCACGGGCTCCTCGGGCAGCTCGAGCTCCTCGAGCTGCGTCCCGATGCGCTCCTCGAGCCCCTGCACGAGCTCGACGTCGCCCTCGGTGACAAACGTCACGGCCGTGCCCTTGCGCCCCGCGCGCGCCGTGCGCCCGACGCGGTGCACGTAGTCGTCGGCGACGCGCGGCACCTCCCAGTTGACGACGACGGCCACCTCGGGGATGTCGAGGCCGCGCGAGCCGACGTCGGTGGCGATCAGGAGCGGGACGGCCTGCCGGCGGAAGGTGGCGAGGGACGAGAGGCGCTCGGCCTGTGAGAGGTGCGAGTGGAGGGCGGTGCAGGGGATGGGCGAGGGGAGCGACGAGAAGAGCGAGTGGAGGAGGGCGGCGGTGCGGCAGTGCGCGACGAAGAGGATGGTCTGGGGGAGGGAGGGTGTCGAGTCGGCCTCGGTCGTCGACGAGTGCTTGTTACCGCCGCCGCCGCCGCCGTTGCGCTTGCCTCGCGACGAGTCCTCGACGGGCGGCGCGGCAGCGTGCAACGGCTGTGCGCCCGTGAGCTCGGTGAGGTGCAGGAGGAGGTACGTCAAGTACGTCTCCCTGACCTGGCTCGGGATAAACACGTAGCGCTGCGTGAGGCCCGCCGGCGTCGTGATCATGTCGCGGCTGACGTGCGTGAAGACCTTGGGCTTGCCCGGCGCCTGGGGCTTGGCCTGGAGGGCGAGGACCGGGTCGGTGACGGTGGCCGTGAAGAGGAGGGTCTGGCGCTCCGAGTGCGACGGGAGCTGGTCGATGATGAAGGAGAGCTCGGGCGCGAACGTCGGCGTGAGGAGGCGGTCGGCCTCGTCGAGGACCTGCGCGCAGGAGGAGCCGTTGTCAGCTCTCGAGCGGGCGGGAAGAGACGAGGAGAGGAAGCGAGACGCACGAGGTACTTGACGCGCTTGAGGCTCCACTCGCCCTGGTTGCTCTTGATCAGGTCGACGAGTCGGCCCGGGGTAGCGATGAGGACGTGCGGGCGCTTGCGGAGTTCGATGGCCTGGGTCATCATGTCCATGCCGCCGACGATGACGGTCGAGTGGAGGTTGACGGCGGCGCCGAGGACGCGGAACTGCTCCGAGATTTGGAAGGCGAGCTCTCTGTGTGCGAACAGGTGAGGAAGAAGTCAGGAGGAGGACGTGAGAGCGGTCGAGAGAGGGAGGGAAGAGGCGACGGACCGAGTCGGGGTGAGGACGATGGCGTAGAAGCCGTAGGGGTCTCGCGCGAGCCCCTGGAGGATCGGGAGGGCGAAGGCGATCGTCTTGCCCGAGCCCGTCTGGGCGGACCCGATGCAGTCGGCGCCTGAGAGCGGAGTTGAAGCGAGTCGAGGAGGAGGAGGGAGGGAGGAGGCGGTGAAGGTCAGGTGTCACGGTCGGGCGAGGAGGGCGGGTGAGCAGAGGAAGGTGAGCGGACCTTTGAGGATGGGCGGGATGCAGGCGGCCTGGACTGGGGTAGGCTTGCGGATGGCCATGGCGGCGAGTGCTCGGACGAGGAAGGGCTCGACGCCGAGGGAAGCGAACGACGCGAGCTGTGGCGGGGGGTCGAGGGCCGAGGTGGATGCGACTGGAGCGTGTTCGGGTGCGCTCATGGTGGCTGGTTGGGCGTGGAGCGAGAGGGAGGGAGCGAGAGGAGTGGCTCAACTGATGAAGTCGCGACGACGAGCTCGTCCTCATCTCGCTCGGCTCCCGCTTCTCCCTCTCCTCCCTGTCGCCCAGCTCCCGCTCGGTCGAGCCAGGAGCACCAGCCATGACCATGGCCACTCAAGCACTCGAGCACTCGCTCGCCACCTTGCTCGCAACCAACGACCTCGTCCCCGCCAACCTCCCGCACCTCGCCTCGCTCCTCTCGTCGCAACGCATCCTCCAGCTCGCAGAGCACCACGAGGGCCTCCACGGCCCGCTCCTCCACCGCTGGCACCTCCGCCTCGTCGCCCTCGTCGCACCCGTCAACCCACCCCGAGTCCGCCAAGCCGGCTTCCATCTCGCCCACCTCTCGTTCCAGGCCTCGACCTCGCTCCTCCTCGACGCAGCCGAGGCCGCCCTCACCGCCGCCGTCCAAGTCCTCGCCAACCCAAAGGCCGACCCGGACCTGTTCCTCGCCGCCCTCGAGCTCGCCCGCCTCGTCCTCGCCAAGTCGACCTACCACCCAGAGTGGGCCCGCGACAACGTCGGCCCCCAGCAGGTCCAGAAACTTGTCGGCGCCCTCGTCCAGGCTGCCACTGTCGAGTTCAGCGACGTGCGTCCTCGTTCCCCTCGTTCCCCCTCGAGCGCTCGGCCACCTCCTGACCCTCGCTCGCCCCTCGCCCGCAGGTCAAGCTCCCCTGCGTCGCCGCCATCGTCTCGCTCCTCCCGCTCTTCCCAACCGCCCTCCGGCCCCTCGCACCGAGCCTGCACAATCTCGCCGTCGCCCTCATCGCCGAGCCGTCGGGCCACGCCGCCGTCGTCGACCAGGGCGCCGCGCTCTTTGCGTCGCTCTACCTCCTCGCGCCCAAGGGCAAGGATGGCCTGCGCGAGGCGTGGAGGACGGGCGTCGAGGCGCTCGTCGGCAGCATCGATGCCCTCGCAACGCACGTCACGGCCGGCGTCTTTGCCGAGGGTGCGTCCTCGTCCCCTCTACCTCCTCCCTTCTCGCACTCGTTCGATCGGCTCGCTGACGCTCCGCTCGCGCACACGCAGACACGACCTTCAACCACACCCTGTCGCCCCTCGCCCTCCCTCCCCTCGCGTCTGACGCACCGACCGCCGCCCTCGTCCGCCTCGAGTCGCTCACCTCGGTCCTCCTCGCCGTCCTGCGCACGCCCACGACCGAGAAGGCCGGCCTCGTCCCCCTTCCTCTCGGGGCCCTCGTCGAGCTCTCGACGCGCCTCGTCTCTCTGTCGTCCCTCACGCCCGTCCGCGAGCGCACCGACCCCGCCCTCCTCACCTCGGTCCTCGCCCTCGTCGTCCCGCGCACCCAGCTCGCCGGCGCGCGCCTCGCCGCCCAGCTCGCGCTCGCGAGCGGGCCGCACCTCGCGCCGCACGCCACGGCCCTCCTCGGCGCGCTCAGCGCGACGCTCAACGCGTACCCGGCGCGCGAGCCCATGCGGCCCGTCCTGAGCGGCGCGTACGCGCTCGTCGTCGAGCAGCTCGGGACCGGCGTCGACCCGGACGAGGCCAAGAAGAGCCTCGCGCGCGTGTGGAGGACCGTGCTCGAAGACGTCGGCGGCGTCGCCGTCGAGCCGGTCCTCGTTGGTGCGGGCGCGGCGGCGGCGGGTGCGGCGGGCAAGGAGGCGGGCAAGGGCGGGAATGGCAGGAAGGCCAAGAGGCAGAAGACGTACGACCCGAGCGAGAGCATGGCCACGAGGAGGGTCGCGCTCGACGAGGTCGACATGCAGATTGCCGAGCGCGGTCTCGCCAGTGCGTCTCTTCCTTCTCTCTTGCGCGCGCTCTCCTTTTCGAGGACGGAACTGATCTTCTCGATGCACGTCCGCAGCTCTCGAGCGCCTCCTGCGCTGCCCCTTCTCGCACTTCCTCCCGCCCGCCCTCCAGCTCGCGACGGCGCGCCTCCTCCTCTACCTCTCGCTCTCGCCCTCCTTCTCGGTCGTCCACCCGCTCGCCTCGACGTCGACCTCGTTCTACCCCTCGACCTCGGCCCAATCGCCGCTCGACATCGCGCGCCAGTCGCCCTCGTTCCGCCGCGCCGTCCTCGCCGCCCTCGTCGCCGCCCTCGCCACCTCGACCTGCGCCCCGAGCGGCACGCACGAGCGCGCCGCCGAGGTCTTCCGCCGCGCGTCGCTCCTCTCGACCGACGCCCCCGCGCGCGCCCTCGCCCTCGAAGGCCTCGCCCTCGTGCGCGCCTTTGCGCACCCGGCCGTCCCCGCGCAGCAGCCCAACGCAGGGCTCGCGCGCGTCCGGCACGAGGCCAAGGGCGGTTGGGTCGGTGACGAGCGCGAGTGGGACCGCAGCGCGCGCGAGTTCGGGATCCGGGTCGAGGAGCGCCGAGCGGAGGACGAGGACGACTCGAGCGACGAGGACGACTCGGGCGTTGAGGACGACGGGCGCGCCGCGCGCAACGGCAAGGGCGACGTGAGCCGCAGGCGCAAGACGCCCCCTGCGGCCGCCGCGCCGCCGGTCGTGCTCGCGCCTGCGCCCGCGCAGACGGCCTTCCCGGCGACGACCGCCTTTGCGGCGCCGTCGTTCGCTTCTTCCTCGGCACCGGCACAGCAGAACGGCTTCGCGGCCTTCTCGGCGCCGGCGTTCGGCGGTGCTGCGGCGCCGTCGAGCAGCGCCAAGGTGCAGCTCGACGAGGCGGCGTCGGTGCACTCGTTCGCGCCCTCGACGGGCGTCACGGTCGGCACGCTCGACGTCGAGACGGTCCCGGCGTCTGCGTCGGGCGCCAAGGCGCCGCGTGCGGCCGCTGCGGCCAAGAAGGCGGAGGCGGACAGCGACGAGGATGACGACGACGAGGACGAGGGCATGCCGATGATCGACATGGGCAGCGAGGACGAGTAGAGCGCGCCGGTGTGGCTGCAAAGAGACGTCGAGGAGATCGTGCTGCTCGTCGAGAAGGAACGAGAGCTCGTTGCGAACGAGCCGCTTTGCCCTGGCGCGGCCGACGAGGAGGTGCGGCGAGACCGCGTCTTCGTCCTCGCTCGGCATTTTTCTCGTTGGCGCGCTCGGGGAGCCTCTAGCTTGGTGGAGGCTCTCACGGCTCGCGAGAGGCGCAGGACGAATGTCGAGCTGGATCATCTCACCGCTCCGCCTCCCCACCTCATCTCAAATCGGCTCTCGCTCTCTCCCTCGTCACTCGCTGCCACCTGCACTACACTCGACCCAGTCAGAAGCTTCGCACGACATGTCCACCTCCCGCGCCTTCCCTGCCGACAGCGAGTTCTCTCTCCACCAGGTCACGCCGGCCAACTCGGACACCACGATCCCGGCGACGCTCCGCCTCATCAAGGCGCTCGCCCTGTTCGAGAAGGCACCCGACGAGGTGTTTGCGACCGAGGAGCTCCTGCGCGACAGCTTCTTTGGCGACAAGGAGGGCCGCAAGTACGCCGAGTGCGTCCTCATCTACCAGGGAGGAGCACCGGGCGACGAGGGCGCAGAGGCGGTCGCCATGGCCGTGTGGTACTACACGTTCTCGACGGTGCGTCTGTCGAGCCGTCTCAGCCGGCAGGAGGGACGAGGGCGCCGCGCTGACCTCCTCACTCCTCCTCCCCCTCCTCCTGCCGACAGTGGACCGGTCGCGGCGGCCTCTAGTGCGTTCCCTTTCCCCTCCCCTCCTCCCTCCGATTCTTTCTGAGCTATGCCGAACCCGCACGCTGACCTACAACGCTCGTGTCGCCCACCTCACCCGCTCGCAGCCTCGAGGACCTGTTCGTCGAGGAGGAGTTCCGCGGCCGCGGCTTCGCCAAGCTCCTCTTCAAGCACCTCGGCCAGATCTGCGCCGAGCGAGGACTGCCGAGGATGGAGTGGGTCTACATCAAGTGAGCTGCGCCGCTTCCTCTCGGACTTTCTCGCGCCCGAACCTCTCTCTCGCGAGCGCGCTCTGCGGGACCGCCTCCAGCTGTGCTGACGCTCTTTCCTCGTTCTCTCCTACAGGTGGAACAAGAACGCCGAGCAGATCTACAAGCGCATGGGCGCCGTCGATGTGCGTCTCTCTCCCTCCTACTCTGCCCCTCGAGCTGTCAGACATGCTGCGGAAGGGCCCGGTCGGCGCCGAGGACTCGACTCGCTGACTCGTTCATCGCGCGCGCGCAGCTCGACGAGTGGATGACAATGCGCATGACCGGCGACGCGCTCAAGAAGCTCGGCGAGTGAGCTAGACGGACGAGCCGGGAGGAGGAGGCAAAAGGCGCGCAGACTCGCGCTTCCTGATTATGTATCGACCTGCAACTCGCATATGAGCAGCAGGAGTATGCTCTCGATCATGCAGAGAGCGAGAGAGAGTACAAGCACGGCAGGAATTGCAGCCTCGAGCCCGATCTACTGCGACACCGCTGCCACTCGCTGCTGCAGGTCCGCATGCCGTGCGCGCAGCTCGACCAGCTGCTCCTCGCTGCAGACAGGCAAGGAAGATAGAGGTCAGCGAGCGCGCATGAGAGGGCGACAGGTGACGAGGAGAGAGGGGGACGCACAGAGCCACGCTGCCGATCTCGAGCTGGACGCCGCTCGACACGAGCTCCGTCCACCGCTTCTCCAGCCGGCTCAGCGTCTCGCCCGCCTTCTCCTGGTCGGCCTTGCGCCTGCGGTTGACCTCCTCGACCTGCACCTTGACGCCCTCGCCCTCGCCGTCGACGCGCTGGATCGCGTTCTCGAGCGCAAAGTTCTCGACGCGCCACTTGTTGCCGCCGAGCTGCTGGAGGAGCGAGCCGTTGAGGCTGCGCAGGCGCTGGTGCTCGAGCTGGGCGAGGCTCGACTCGTACGCGCGCTCCCACGCCTCGACGCTGTCGAGCGACGCCTCGTCCGGGAAAGGCATGGCGTAGCGCGACGTGTCGAGGCCCTCGCCGTCGCGGAGGGGCCGCTTGGACTCGACGCGCGAGAGCTCGGCGGCAAGGAGCGGGTGGTCGGAGCTGGAGGGGAGAGGGCGGGGCGGAGGGAGGTGGGCGAGGTTGGACGGGTTGGCGGAAGGGTTCTTGGGGAGGAGGGAGCGCAGCTCGACGGCGATCTGCGAGTTGATGGCTGGTCGGAGCTCTGCGAGTGGTCTGCGGGTCAGCTTGTGCACTGTGTGCTCGGTAGAGAGGGGCGACGCACCAGGATGGAGGTCGAGGTCCTTGTCGTAGTCTGCACGGCATGCGGGTCAGTGCGAGGGCGCGAGGTCGGGTGAGAGAAGTGTGCGCACAGGGCAAGCTGTCGAGCGGCTGGTCCCGGTGCGAGGCGGCCATGCTGGCGTGGTTGTGAGGAGGCGAACCACTTCATCAGTCGCAGCGAGCGTCGTCTCGCTCTCCCGGCTCCGAGGATTTTCGAGAGCGGGCCCGACCTATGGGCTAGACTGTATCACAGTCGCAGAGCACGCGAACAGCACAGCCTGACGCCGTCGCCGATTAGCCGGATTCGCGCGGCCCGACCGGCAAGGTGGCAGCCTCGCTCTTCGCCCGCACCCTCTGCTTGCTCTCTGTACCGCCAGTCCGACTGACAGCAACATGCCCGACCACCCGGAAGCCACCGCTCAGTCCATCTCGGACGCCATCGTGCGTCCTCCTCGTCCTCCCACTCCTCCCGGCCGGCTCGACCCTCTCGGGCTTCGCGCACAGCGAGGGCTCGCTGACCGACGATACACGTGCTCTGCAGGACCTCGAGGACATCGACCGCGACATCTACCGCTCGCGCGAGCTCTGGAAGGTGCGCCCTTCCCTCTCCTCCTCCCACCTCGGCTCGTCGACCGCGCCCGGCTGACTCTTGCCTCGCACACCCACAGCCCGCCCAAGGTCGCGGCGTCTTTGGCGGCCAGATCATCGCCCGTGCGTTCTCCTTCCACTGGCGCACGCTCAGTCCAGCAGGATCTCGCTGACCCTTCCCCCACTCGCTCCTCGCGACCCGCAGAAGCAGCTTGGGCCGCGGTGCAATCGGTTCGGCGGGACGAGTCCAACACCGAGAAGGACCTGCACTCTCTACACGTGCGTGCCGTCTCGCTCGACCCGGCCTGCCGGTCCGACCTCGTGCTCGTTCCCGCTGACCTCGTTCTCGTGCGGCCGCTCTCGCAGTGCTACTTCCTCAACTTTGGCAACGCCGACATCCCCGTCCTCTACTCGGTCCAGCGCCTGCGCGACGGTCGCTCGTACAGCACGCGCTCGGTGCTCGCGACCCAGCAAGGCGTCCCCATCTTCACCCTCACGTGCTCGTTCTGCCTCCCCGAGCCCAAGCAGCCCGTGCGCGCCCTCCCGCTGCCGCACTGGCCCCTGCGGTGGCACCGCACCGAGGAGGACAAGGCGCAGCGCAAGGACCTCGGTGACAGCATCCCCGAGCCCGAGGACTGCGACGCGACCGAGGAGGTCATGCTCAAGGCGCTCGCCGCGGGCAAGAACTTGCCCAAGAAGCTGCAGGACTTGTGCGTCCTCCTTCTTCTCGCGCGTCTCGAGGATGAGCACCAGACGCTGACGGCCGTCCTTCCTGCAGCGTCGAGCGCCAAGCCGAGGAGCGCAGGCAGTCGTCGATCGAGCTGCGCAACACCGACAGGTGCGTCGCTTCCTACTCATTCTCTCGCTGCCTCTGGTGAGCTGACGTCGCTCCTCTACCTCGCAGGCGCGAAGCAGGGTTCCTCTTCAGCTTCGAGCGGTCCGCCTCGCAGCAGTGCGTCCTCGCTCGTCTTCCCCTCC
>Ga0308169_10000403_pt1 | contig 67826 bp, 55 predicted proteins | sample PhyBR1_2_FD_202139 | JGI IMG/M metagenome (GOLD analysis project Ga0308169, IMG submission 202139) | Phyllosphere microbial communities from UC Gill Tract Community Farm, Albany, California, United States - DLSLSB.R1 | ecosystem: Host-associated > Plants > Phyllosphere > Unclassified | place... | reverse complement strand
ACGGCGATGTAGTGAATCTCACTGCCTGTTTGCGCTATACTGCGCGCCGCTGTCCTCTTAGTTAAATGGATATAACGAGCCCCTCCTAAGGGCTAGTTGCAGGTTCGATTCCTGCAGGGGACACCAGGCCTGCCCTGTAATTCAACCCGCCCATTCAATTAAAACTCTTAATCATCAACAACAAGCCATTACTGACGGCTATCCCCCTTCGCCCTTTTTCTTCTCAGAATCAATAATTATTTGCCGGCCCTGGCTATGTTCTTTAGACAAATCCATCAATACCAGTCAATGAGTTCTGGTTATGACCTGCCAGGTCTGGGTTATTAGCTGGATAACTGTGCTTCGAATCTTTTTTTATTTTAATGCATCCTGTTTTATTTCTGCATAACGGGCTATCAGTTGCTTCAGATGCATCTCCAGCTGAGCTCTGGCAGCCGCAGGCAAAGGTTCGTCTGCCGGATTTTGTGACAATACCCTTAGCTGCTCTTCAGCCGGTATGGATTGATTAAAGGACTGAATAGCGGAAAAAACGACTGACTTCAGCTCACTGACCGTCATGTATTTTCCTTTCTGCCCATCCAGTTCGTTCAGCCTGTCACTCAGTTTTTGTAGTGTCGCCATTCCCTGAGACCAGCCATTCAGCTGTTCTGCTGGCAATGCGGCAGCATTAAGCTGTTGCTGCCAGTGCTGGATTAGTGGCTTAGCCTGCTCCTGCCAAAGTACCCGGACCTGTTCCAGCAACTGTCGACTGTAGTCAATATTCCAGTCAGGAGGCAATTTATCCAGCCGGGCAAGCTGCTGCTGTGTTTGCGTTATTAAAACCTGTGGTAACGGAGCTTGCTGACGCGACATATCTAGCTGTTCAGACGTAAGAGGTGCAGGAAATGGCACCAGTGAGGCTGTAAGTTGAGTCTGTAGCGGGACTGGCTGGTGAAAATGCTGCCATCCCCACACTGCCGCAACGCTTACTACCAGCATGGTACACATCCCGGCAGCAAAGGATTTCCACTTTTTAACCGGAGCAGGCATTGTCGACAGCACTTCAATATTCGGCTGTTGTTCCGGTTGCGCAACGTAAACCCACTTCACTGCACTCTCTGACGTTTCTTCATCCGGACCACCAGCAAAGTCTCTCGTGGATGCTGTCGCAGCATTCATCACGGTGGCAGGCAACACAATACCTGGCTGAATGTTCGACCCGGTGCTGGTAATACCATCGCTGTTTTCCAGCCGGACAGCACTGTTGTGCATCAGGGTACGCAACGTATCGAGCTGGCTCAGATGTTTAAGCTCCAGGCGCTGCAGTACTTCTCCCAGACCCGTAAGCAGTTGCTCCGCCCGGTACAACTGGCTGAGGTCGCTGTAATTCAGCGGGAGCGAGCGCATTCGTTGCTGCAGGCGCTGACTCAGACTGCTGAGGATTTCCATGCGGGCATGGACTGGCTGAGGCCACAGCGCTCCCCACTGAGGACTTATCAGGGCCTCGAGTATCGTCAGCCCTTCATTGAGCCCGAATAAGCCGGCCAGTTGCGTACGCGCAAGCGTATACCAGGCTGCTGTTTGTAATTCCACGCCATTCTGCTCAAAAAGTGAGAGACAAAGTTTTTCGACATACTGCCAGTTCACATCCGGACGAGCCGGATGTGTCAGCTTACTCAGTTCATCACGCAGGGCGACATAATCCGGCAGCGTGCGCGGGTCACCGCCGGTTTTGATTTTACGTGGGGGGATGTCATTCATGACCAGTTGTCCATTTTGACACTTCCGGAAATATGGAGGATTAACGTTTATGCGGCTTCGCTTTCGGCATATTCAGAGGAACGGGGACTGCAATACCGGCAGTTATGGCAGAAGCGCCAGAATCAGACTAAAAAAGGTGTTTTCATCAAAACTCTGTCCGGGACGGGATAATGCTCCCGGCGGAGTAAAGGACCAGTCACTGAAATGACCTGCCCGCATGAAAAGGCGCCCCACAGACGTCACACTGCCTTCTGCATAAAGGGTCACTTCCACGCATCCTGTCACGCCCTGACCGTACAAAAATACCGGGATAAATTTACAGACCGGTCGTCGTAACGCAGGGTGATAGCGACAAGCTCAAAAGTCCCGTCCGCCGCCAGCAGGTCCGTAACAGAGACGATAAATGTTTCCACATTCAATCCGGTACCCACCAGCCACGCATCCATCTGCTCCTGAAGCTGCACCATTCGCAGGCGAAACTCCGCAATATCGGCCTGACTCTTGCTGGTAAACAAGATCGGGGCTGGTTTTCTGGCCTGTAGTTTTTCGAGGAAATGTGATTTTACTGACATGGTATTATCTGGCCTTACAGACGGGTTGTGGTCTCGATATACTGCTGTTGCTTCAGGTGTCTGAGCATCACTCGTCCCTCGGGCATAAACTCGGTGCCGTAACGCACGAGGCCAATCCCCTTAAGCTCAGCATCAATGGCATAACGCAACTCGCCGGGGACGTTCTGCTCCAGCAGGACGACAGTAATTTTTTTCAGACGTGGCTCATATTTGAGCAGGACAGCAGACAGGGTGCCCATCAGCTCATGGGCGGTACCCGGCATGCCCTGCAGTATTTTTGTCATATCGGGCAGGCCATAGTCCGGCAGATGCGCCAGCGTGCCGGCGCGACAGTTGAGGATGCGCTGCATGTTATCGAGCACGGACAGGATGACCTGATTCTCTTCACTAACCTGCTGAAGGTCGAGATCACCGACAAAATTACCGTAAAGCATCTCGCATAAAGAAGGGCTATTTCTCGGCATAGTCAGTGCTGCTCACCTGTCGTGCTCACAAACACAATGCCGTCGTCATCGCGAACCATCAGACTCCAGCTTGCGGATGTAAATCTATCCGGACTGAAACTGCCGCTCGTGTAAACCTTCGCCTCTGGCATGCTGTCTCCTTCACGAACATAAACAAACTGCTGATGTCCGCCAGCAAGCGTGGCCCATTGTCCGGAATGCGGGCATTTATCCCCCGTCCTGCACTGGATACGTTCACCCTGAGTATCATCCAGAAAATACCCTGACTCATCCGGAATGACGCCATCACAGTAGCGGGTATCTTCCCAGACCAGACGCCAGTAAACCTCGCGGTATCGAATGGGGTCGTCAGTGATGAGCATTTCCGTGTCACTTTCCATCAACACGTCGTAATAAACCTGTCGGGGAGCAGTCATACCGCGAATAAAATAGTTGTAAGCCCCGAGATTTTTAAACCCGCTGATGCCGTCTTTAACCACCAGAAACTTATGGTTGTACAAAATTTTTACCGGCTCCCAGATGCCGTCGCAGGGCACCGGATCATTGGTTTTAATAATGATATCGCTGCGTTCAGGAACGGGTGGGAGGTTTTTCGGGAATACCGGATAAGGGTAACATGAAAATTCCCACGGATAATGTTCAGGCGCAAGAAGAGATTCTGCGTCAAAAAAATTACAGACATTATTTTGTGGTGGATACAGCAGGTATTCTCCTTGGAATTTTGCTGCAATGCGCAATTTATTGAGCTTTTCCACCTCAGGGGGATAGGCTTCTACCTGCGTCCAGCGTTCATGGCAGAGGGGATAAAAAAACTTCTGGACTAAATCAACAGGCCGAACAAGCTGATAAAACTCACCGGTTTTAATTTGCCACACCTGCCGGTTGCCAACAGCCAGTTCTGGTAGTCCTTCGTCATAGAGACGCAGAGCATCATACGCCCAAATTATCACCTCCCCATCAAACCCTTTTGTTAGCTTTTCCGGCCAGGTTTTTAATGCTTGCTCATATTGTTGTGTAAAATACGCCCAGGCATCCCGTTTGCGCTGCCACAGGGTATAGCTGCTCAGCCGCTGTAACAGCCAGAACAATTTGCGACGCACCTGCTCATCACTCATCGGGTATTTCTTTTTAAGTGTCATCATTGTTCGCTTCCTGTCGTGGCCTGCCGCTCAATCCGGGCTGCATTAATTATCGTTCTGTCCTTCACCTTACTGCGCAGTTCATCGTCATGCAGTTCGCGGGTATAGGTGGCATAGGGCGGATCAATTCCCTCAGGTTTGTTGTAACCGTGCACGCCTTCCACATCTTTCCAGCCAGAAGGATAAAACTCAGCTTTTTCCCTCATCAGGAGCTATGTCAAACACGCTGCCGCCATCATCCCTTTCCAGCAGTGACCAACGGGCCGGGTGCTTCTGACCATGCTTATCTTCAAACTCCGGCATAATCTCCTCGGCGCGAGTTTGGGCGTACTGCGTTGTCCCGTTAACAATGGTGGCCCATCGACCGTCAAACGGGGATTTTTCACCACTCCAGCTTGTGATCCTGACCGGCTCCCAGGACTGATCTCCATCCTCTTTTTCCAGTTCAGCACTGGCTTTATCGAAACGTCTGTACCACTTCATTGTGGATTCTTTATCAAACTGGAAGTTTTCATGTTCAGAGTAGAAATGCAGAGAGCGTGAACCGTTAAATCGGACAGGCTTAATTATCTGATTTACTTTCACCAGTAAGGGCGGTAATTCTTCAGTTTGCGTCTCACCCAGACCAGGCGGTAGCGCTCCAGCCTTGAGAATAAGGCCTCCATCATACGGCAGCAGTTCAATCTCTGGTGTGTTCTTCAGTCGATGAGCCAGTTTCTCTTCACCGCCAAGTTTTTCCAGCCAGGGATTGCCCAGAATAGTGTACCAACAAGCCCCTTTCAGACTGATTGCAGCCCCGGACCCTTCAAGCGTGCCGATAGAATCCACCATCACACCCGGAAAGCGCTGCGCCAATTTGTATTCGTAAGGGAACATGCGTTCGAACGCATAGGGCAGAATAAACGATAGACCCGCATAACCACTTTCAACACTGAAGGTATCACACAGCCACATCAACCAGGCTTGATAACGCTCTTTCCCATCTGGCTCTTTCAGCAGGGATAACGGGAAAGTGAGTTTGATAACAGAACGATCATTATTATTATGGAATATTCGTTTTCCCATAATGAGAATGCTGTAATCAGGCGCAAGATAAGTTTCCATCCCTGAACTCAGTACCCAACTGAATATTTCTTCCGGGGAAGAATCCAGAATCTCTTGGCGTAGTTTTGCGTAGTTCTTTTCCGTTATCGCAGTCCATTTTTTTACGGGTAGCGTTTTTTTCAGGTGCGATTTAAACTCCCCGTAGTAGCGATCCACGCACTCCACCATCTTCTGGCGGACTTCCGGTGTATGGCCCTCTTTAAAAAATACAGTAATTATCAGCCCAAGATTTACCGCCTGACGACCGTCCTTGTACTTCACAGAAGCCTCCGGTAGCCACTTCTCGATATAATTCAGGTCTAAATTATTCAGTTCCATTCTCATTCCTTATTGGGTTGCCAGTGCGCCGACGGTTCCGGCTCCCAGTACTGCTGCCAGTGCCTCCCATGCAGTGATCGCCAGACGAATAATCAGTAAAAACGCGGCCAGCAGCGCTTCCGGGACCCCTAACGTCACTACTAACGCTCCCACACCGAGTGTGACAAGTACCACGCCAACGGTGACAGCAACATCCGTCAGTACCTGAACCCAGTCGACCTGTTTCAGCATATCCAGCGTCATATCAGTGGCTTTCTGAATTTTGAACCATGCAGCCCGAAGCTGTTCATCCGTCCATGATGCTGCTGCGCGTCCTGTCTGACTGACCCAGCGCCATGCCTGATGCCTCTGAGAGTATACCCATTCTCCACTGTCATTCAGCCAGCCCGCGGCCTGGCTGAGCTTTTGCTGCATCTCTTCTGACAGCGCATGCCAGCCGGCTGCGATATTGTTGACAGCTCCTTCACTGAGGTCTGCCACGGCTTTCCCGGCATATGTCCAGGGCTCAATTTTCGCAGGCACCGGGGTGGCAGATGGGCGAGGTGTGAAAATGGGTGGGTAAAGGAACAACGGCCAGTATTTCGCCCCACTGGCCTTCCAGGCTTTAATCGTGACATTGACCACCTGATCGCTCCACTGTTGTTCCTCAGGCCGACAGTCATGGATCTCCAGAATGGTCATGCGTTCTTCGTTACCAACCCCTCCAACGATAGTCATATACTCGTTGTACTGGTCATACTTTAATTCATCCCCCGGAAACTTGACCTCCACGAGGCGCTCCAGATTATCAGCGTGCATCTGAGCTTCCGTGTCCGGCCCCGCGAGCCCCGGCCAGCGGTCATTCATATTTTTGACAATAATGACATCCGGACGGCGGTAAATTCCCTTGCCCGGCACCGGGAAAGGATTGGTGGTGTGCCGCCTGCCAGCGCCTTCGCCCAGTAACGCGCTGCTGAGAAACGGACGTGGCGGAGTGGTGCGCATATCAAACGGGACTTCGGCTTTATACCACCACCGGTAATCGCGTTTGATCTCATCCACGCGAATAAGTCCACTGAGCATCAGTTGCTTCAGGCTCATTTGATAGCTTTTGCCGTTGCGACGGATTTCTGCAGACAACCGTGGAAAACGCATCGCGTACTCCACCTTGATGTGCAGGTATTGCCGGTTATCGCTCGTCGGCAAACGCGACTGTTTCTCCACCATCTCAACGCCGGTTGTCGTACAGTCCCACGGCTGATTATTGGTCCCGGTGGGAATGTCAACGCCCGGGGTATCGGGTAAATCGGGCAGTTCCATTACACATCCTCCCTGTATTCGGTTGTCAGTTGCTGTTGGTCTCCATCACCGATAAACCACATGGATTCTTCCGGCTGCGGCTTGTCCGATACGACATGAAGGTCTACAGCTTCCTGCTCACGGGTATATATCGCTACGGTCCGGCCTTCTGCATCACTGAATCCGCTTGCTTCCTGTCCGGAAGGGGTCTTCAGGTGATAGGGCCTTCCTGCAAGGAGCCTGCCCTGCTCATCCTGCAACTGATAAACAGCAGAATAAGCATGTGAAATGCCCATCTCAGGGAAAACAAGTGGCCGGCTGCTTCCACCTTCCGTGTCCAGCCGGCTGGCCTTGCGGGTATAGGTACCTGCAGTCTCGTACTTGATTTGTCCCTGCTCAATGAGGATTGAGCTCCCCCCGCCGACAAGGCGTATCCGCTTCTTCGCGGTCAGCAGCATCTCTCTGGCGGAGATAAGGGTCAGTTTCTGCTCGGCGCTTAGGTGCATCACGCCGTGCTGCGCCTGAAACTGTACCGGCCCCTGAGCCGAAATCAGACTCAGCTTGCCGTGTTGAGCAAACATTCCCACGCTGTCGCCCGCCAGCCCGGTGATATGCCCCTGGGTCCCGATACTGATATCACCACCGGCATTCAGGGCAATATTGTCAGTGGCCGCCAGCTGCAGATGCTCTGCGCTGGTAAAAGCCATCCCCTCGGGTGCTGAGAAGTGAAGCATCTCATTGAGAGTTTTCAGCCGTGTGGCGAACATTGCCTGCTGGCTGGCGATATCAGCTTCCAGGGCTTTCGCCTGTCGGGTTGCTGTGGCCAGTCCCTCGATTTGCGTCCGGACGGCCTCAATTTCCTTTAGTGCCACGTCCATATCCAGCACATCGCCTTCGCCGTGCACTTTGCCATCGGCGGTGACCAGCAGCCCTTTTGCCACACGTATAACCCCGAACTCATCGGTGCGCAGCTCAAAGCCGGTTCCCCGTGGTTCGTTCCCTGCGTCAACGATATGTCCCTGATTCAGCGCCGTAGCCCCGAACGGGGTACTGAGCGCAATATGCTCGCTTTGGCGCAGGTCTTCCATTCGCAGTTCGTTCTGACCTGCGGTGCGCAGGATGTTCTGGCTGCGGTTGTCCCGGGTGACCACGTCCGGATGTTCAGAATCATGGAACGCATGGGCGATATACGGGCGGTCCGGGTCGCCGCCGTCAAAGGCAATCCCCACTTCAGTGCCATTTATCAGCGGCGTGTGCCAGCCGTACGTTTCCCCGGCGTACGGTTTGGCCTGACGTATCCACAGGTAGTTATAGCCCGGCTCGGCGTCTTCACGGCTGAAATCCAGCTTCACCCGGTAGCGCCCCGTTTCATCGAGATGGGCATACAGTGCATTTTTCTCATCGCTCTCGACGCGTGCCGTCAGGGTCCCGGCAATAAGCGGGCGCGGTGCAGGCCCGGGTCTGAAGCAAAACTGCTCGCTGTAGGGCATGCCCCACACGGAAACGTGCAGACGGGTATCCCGGGCCGCGCGGAAGGTGGTGAGTGTAATCACTATCCCCTCTTTCAGCTCCGGCACGCCACTGTCGCCGGTCTCCAGCACCATGCCCGGCGTCAGGTGGCTGACGTTACTAAAGAGATGCAGGCGGATGGCCCTGTTCAGTTCACGTTCGTGATGGATACGAGCATAAAACGCCCCGCTTTCGGTTTCCGGCTCAGAAGTACTGTCATCGCCCGCTTCGCGGTGCGAGGCCGCATAGCGATAGTGTTCGCCGGTGGTGGCCGCCTCGTTTCTGACGGTTGCGGTCGCATCCATCGGCGTGCTGGCGGTGCGGTAGTTATAATCCCGTGTGGCCACACTGCCGGTCACCGTGTGGTGCCACACTCTGGCATCCCATACCGCCTCCACCGCGCCGTCATGGAGGGCAGAAGGCTCACGATACGGCAGGCGTACATCAAACTGATACTGAAGCTGGCTGTCGGCGAAGGTCACCGTATCAAGACCAGTGGTGGTGTTGACCCCGGTGCGGAACCAGATGCCGTCTTCGGCCAGTATTCGCTGAATAAACTGCAGGTCGGTCTCACGCCACTGGGTTATCAGTTCGCGGACCGGGTAAGTCCGTTCCAGCCGGAATTCAAAATCAGCTCCTTCCAGCCCGTGGCTGCGCAGGACCTGCTCCACCAGTTCCGGTACCGAAACATTCTGCCAGACCGCGCAGCGGCGGGTATGGGCAAGCAGTGCCATGCGCGAGGAAAGCGTCACAGCGAAATGTGTCTGGTCCACGGTCTCTTTGAGGACCTCAAAACCGGTGATAATGCCCTGCACAACCCGGCCTGAGAGCATGCTGAGGGTGGCGTACTTCAGCATCGCATCCTCGCGGGTAATACCTTTCTGAGGTGTGGTGAACTCAATGCGCCATTTGAACGGCGTATTCAGCACCTCCCGCCCGTGGAAGTTCAGCACATCCGGCTTCAGGATACTGTCGCTTATCTCGAGGCGGTAGCGGGTCTGCCCGTTAAACAGCGCCAGCCAGTTATCGAGGGTGGTGTCCATGGGTTTACTCCTTCACCGGAACCAGGGTCAGCCCGGAGCTGTTGAGCTGGATAGCCCGCGGCTTGTCCGGGTCGAGGTCGTCGCGGCTCAGTACCAGCTTCCAGGTGTTGTTTTTGATATCCGGCCGATTAAACAGCCCCACCACCGCCACAAATTTCGCCTCTTCGTTCATCGGCATATTGAGGGTCATGCTGCCTTTAGGCATCACCAGCAGAGACTTGCTGGCGACGATGTCTTCTTTCAGAGTGGAGTCCGCATCGCGCAGTAGTTTCTGGTAGTCGGCGGCATCCACCTTCTGGCGGTCCTTCAGCTGGTAGACCTGCACCATGGTGGCAAGCGGCGCCTGGCTTTCATCTGCGTTGATGGCCGCACGCGGCTCAAAGTCCAGGCGCAGCACCTTTATTTTTTTGTAGAAAATGGCTCTGGTTGCGCTGACGGTGCCGTCCGACACGGCCTGAGTCAGGCCACATGCGGTCAACAGGGAACAGAGCAGCATCAGTGCGGCGCTGCGCGACAGGGAAGCGAAAGTCATTCGTGGAGTCCTTTTCAGCGTTCAGAAACAGGGGCGTGTTGAATGTGTCTGGTGTTGGGTATTGCTTTCAGGAATATCAGTCGAAGCGATAGCCGCCGGGCTCGGCCGGCCGCAGGGTCTCACAGGTCAGGCCTTCACAGGTGCCCAGACTCACGGTGAGGTGCGTACGGGTCGTGGAACGGTCGCGTTTGAGGCCCAGCACGCCGGTGCGGCCCAGCTGAACCCGGCTTGCCTTACCCAGACGTGGTTCAGGCAGACAACTTACTGGTACCGTGAGGCGAAGGCGTACATCGGAGCGATAACCCATGTACACCCGCAACAGCACCATCAGGTCAGTGTGCAGCTGACAGCCGGGCAACCAGCCCTGCGCCTCCTGCGGATTGTCAGTCGCCAGCATCAGGAGGATACGGCTGCAGGCCTCTTTCCCGGTCCTGCCGAGCGTGGCCCGCTGTGACAGCGACACGCGGTTGGCTTTGCCGAGTCCACTGCGGTTCTCCACGGGAACTTTTACCGGGTCCGGGCTGATAACCGTGGCCCGGGTCTCCGGGGCCAGCAGGCTTACCAGCTGGCGGATGCCTTCGGCGTTTCGGGTTGGCAACCGCATGGTCCCCAGTAGCGCCAGGAAGCGGGAGACCGGCGTGGCAATCTGCTCCGCCGTTCCCGGGATGCCAAGCCCCACCAGACCCAGCAGACACTGAGAAGTGTCATCCACGCCACCGGCTTCGAAGGTCGCCGGGTAAGCGTACTTGCGCCAGATACGGTAGTACTGGATGTGGATACGGTGGCTGAAGATATCGAGAAACGCGGTGGTGGCTTCATACCCCTCCCGGCGCTGCGCAATATCATCGAGGTACGCCGTCGGTAGCGGGGAGTCCACCCCGTACATTCCGAGGAAAGTGGTCCGCACCGTCGGCGACAGGTCCGGGTGGTCCTCATCGGTTTCAACCGCCTTCAGTTCACTGACCGGGAAGCCCATTCCCGGCCACGGACGAAAACGCACCGGGTCGGCGGACAGTTTCTCGGTGCTGCCCAGTTTCGGCGCATCCGGGTTCTCCTGCTCCAGCAACTGACAGAAGCGGTAGAAATTAACCCGCCAGATGTCGTCGCGAAGCGCTTCTGTCAGCCCGGAACGTGCTGGCTGTGATTCTCTTTCCATCGCAGTCGTTTCCCTGTCGGTTGCAGGACCAGCGTGAGCTGATTAAAGAGGTGGACATCGGCATAAAGGGCAAAGAAGCGATGCAGCATCACGCCAAACAGCGTGACATCGCCCTCCCCGGCAAAGTTATCGGCATTAAGAGTGATTTCAATGTCCACCCCGCGCAGCATAAAGCCCTTTTCAAAGCGACGGATAAGCGTGTGCTTCACGGCAACAATCGCCTCCAGGCGTCGGCGGTTCATCTCATCGTCGGTCCAGTCATACAGCGCCAGCGTGCCACGTAACACTTCCGGGTTATCCATCATGCTTAAGAAACTTGAACCCAGATGGCTCATCACCCGCCAGTGGAAGCGGTCATTTGCCGGTGGGTAAAGCGGCAAAGTTGGCACCTTCAGGTTCATGACCCGAACCGGCACTTTGCCCGCCTTCACCACCCTTTCCAGCAGCGTGCTCTGGAGTGAGCGGCGCGGCAGCTGACCGTTGGTACCTGTGATGCGAATGGAGAGCGACTCCGGGGTCTGTGACAGTTGATCCAGTTCGAATGACTTACCGCCAAGGATAAGCCAGGTGTCATACAGCCCCGAGGGGCCGCGCTTCACGCGGGTGTGGAAGTAACGCTCCGGCGCGTCATGGCGCATCATGCCACCGCGGTGGCGGAAACTGGTGAACGGTACGTACGGATGTTTGCCGTTTTTCACTGCGCCGTGAATAGAGTCCACGCTGTAGATTTCCGTATGACCGTCCTGCACGCGCATCGGCCGCAGCAGGTATTCGTTCTGCAGCGGGTCAGGCGTCAGCGGGTCCGCTTCCAGTGAGAACAGGTTAATGACCGGCGCACAGTGCAGGCGGAAATTATCGGTCTCAAACGGCATGTCTGACGGCCAGCCGCCGTCGAGCACGATATCGGTCTCAAACCAGGTGGTTTTCTGACTCAGCCCTGCCAGCTCGAGGCCTCTGAGCTCCACGAACATAAACTTCTCGCGGAAGCTGAAATACTCCAGCAGCAGCTGGTAGCCACTGAACGCTGAGTCCCCTTTAGGCCACAGCCGGTCGGTATTATCAAAGCCCATGGGTTTACACCAGCCGTCAAAGCGTACCCGCTCAGTACGGGTCTCACTGTGGCGGACATACATCGCCTGCACCCGGCGCGTCAGCGCCAGATGCAGAGCCGAGGCCACCGGGCTGTCTGCATCGAGGTAAATAGCCACCTTATCAATCCCGGCTTTAGACCAGTCCACCTTGTCCGGGCATTCGAAACGCAGACGAATGGCGGCGCGTCCATCGGGCTCTGTCTGCAGGCGGGCCTCAGCCAGGTACAGCGGCTGCAGGAGCACTTCGCGGGTGGTGCGGTACTGACAGACCGTGTTATCGGGACCGACCGGACGCGATAGGACGGAAAAGCCGTTTTCAAGCACTTCCATTTTGCGAAGCTGGCGCCAGTCCGGCGTGAACGCCACTACCGACAGCGACGGAATGGTGCGCATGTAATGTGGCCACAGCAGGCTCACCAGCCCTTCGGTCAGTTCCGGCAGGTCATCATCGAGCTTTTCACGCAAACGGCCCATCAGGAAGGCAAAGCCCTCAAACAAGCGCTCCACATACGGATCACGGGCCCCGGTTTTATCCAGATTGAGCATCGCTGCCCGATCGGGGTGAGCGCGGGCAAATTCTTTACCGGCTTCACGCAGGTAACGCATCTCGGCTTCGTAATAGCGAAGGGTTAAATCATCCATGTACGGAGATCCTGAGTGTAGAAAGTATCAAAAAGGAAACAGACGGCGTCATCGGAGGTGATGGCCTGTAATGTCAGGGGAGGCTTATCCGCACAGCACCATTGCGCGTGCCGGATCGAGGGCAATCAGCCCGGCCAGCAGACTGTCCATTTCCGGGGCAAAACGGGCTTTGTCACTTTCACTGCGCCCCGCTTTCATGCGCAGCAACCGCAGACGGCGGGCAAGCACGTCAAACAACAGTCCAGGCTCCCAGTCACTGAGGGTTAGCTGCGGTGCACTGGCTGTGAGCTCACCGAGCAGGTGCAGGGCAAGCTCGTTGCGGCCGTACTGCTCTGCCACCCGCGCCATGAGTAAACGAATTAACCAGCGGCTCCGGGGTGAGGCCATGTCCGGACGATTCTGAAGCCAGGTCAGCGCTGCCTCCGGGCCATCGCGGTCACCTTTTTCCATCGCTTCCACTTCCAGCGCAGATATGTCATCTGTCTGGCCTCCGTTTGCCACCGCAGGCGCATCGGCAAACCCGGGCATGTCATCGTTGACCTTTTCGGCTATCCAGTTCAGTGTCACCTCATCGGCCAGCGGCGTGCCATCGTTCCAGGCAAGCGTCTCCAGGCCTGGCAGGCGTTTCAGTAACAGCCTCAGGTCGCTGAGGATGTACTCTGCCCAGTGCTCCCAGGGCGCACCAGCCCGGCTCAGCCCCTGCCACAGATACCACTGCAAATCGAGCCAGAAGCGGTTACCGCCCTCAGAGAACATCACATCCACCTGCTCAACCAGTTCAGTCCAGCTCTGCTGCAGATACAGACGTTTAAGCTGGGCGCGGTAGTCAGCCTTTGGCGGCAGCAGGCGTGTCCGCCCGGCTGCATCAAGAGCCGGAAGTTGCGTCACCAGGTCCCAGCGGGCGGCCTTCATCATCCTGTGAGCGGCAAGCCAGCCCTGCGGCTGCTCAACCACCCAGCCGGACAGCACCCGCAGCTGACGGACCAGTTCCACTTCCGATTTGACAGCCACGGTTTCCGGTACAGCAGTGCCTGACGTCGGTGTGCTGCGGGTGCTTTCACCTGAGCCGTCCGGTCCTGATGAAGCCACCGGTGTATCCAGCCCGCCGCTACCGGCCAGGCGGGTTTCCAGCCTGCGCAGCAAACCGGCAAAGTCAGGGCGTTCCGCATCCGGCAGCTGTTTCAGGGCCGTTTCCAGCAAGCACAGCGCGGCTGCTGTTCTGGCGGTCTCTTCACGCGTCACATCCGACCAGCGCGAGAATGTATCGAGCACTTTCTCACTGTTCAGCCAGTCGAGTGCGGCCAGTCTTGCGGTGCTGCGCTGTGGGTGGCAGTGCTGCCCCGTCTGCTCCAGCATGGCTGCCAGCAGCAGGATGCCATCCGTCAGCCCGGCATCGCCATCACGCTGCAGACGGGCAAAGACATACCAGGTGACCACACGGATATCACGGGCCTGGTGGGTCAGAATACTTTCCGCCAGGCGGCAAAGCGTATCGGTATCAATACCGGAGAGTTTGTTGATTTCCTCGCGCATCAGCTGGAAATCATCCTCATAAGTCGGGTCATTCCCGGCCCCATTACCCGTCGGGAGTGGTGTCAGCCACGGCGACCACAGAGAGAGGCTTTCCCGGCTCTTAGCGAGCAATGTGGTACGCTGGCCCGCATCCGGAAGACACAGGGTCAGGAGCGTTTCTGCAGTCGCCATTTATTCGTCTCCGGAAAGGGTGAGTGAGCCATCAGTCGCGCCCACGGTAAAAATAGTCTGCGGCAGGCTGAAGCCCTGCAGTTCGAGCAGCGCCAGTGGCCCGTTGTTAAGCTCACTGCGCATGATAAATTTCAGCGGATTGCCGTCCGGAGTGATCCACACCAGTTGTGTCCGGCTGCTGTCGAGTGGGGTGATAAGCGCCTTATCCAGCAGACGGATAAAGCCCCAGTTTCCCTGATTACTGGCATACAGGCGCATTTCTGTATTGACTGAGCGCCAGCTCAGATCCGCACCGGGGTAATACGTATTGCCCGGCCAGGTGAAGCTCTGCCAGCTTTCCATCTGGTTGAAGTAATCCAGTTTCTGACCATCGAGCGTCAGCTGGGTGCGGGCCACATCGCGTGACGGTCGGGCCATCAGTTCGAAATGAACCCCTGCATCGCCCTGGGCAAAGACAATATCCGAGATATCGGCAAGCTTGTTGATGGCGGCAAGAAACGCCGGGCTGATGCTCATTCCCTGACTGGCAGCCGGATCCACCACCCAGTGACTGCCTTCCTGATGCAGCATGCCGCCGAGGTTGGTTTTGATAAACGCGGCGATACGCCCGGAGTCACTGCGCAGGAACTGGGCCAGCAGTGGCAGTGAGGCATCGCTGCCGGTGGCCTTAAACGGATAGCGTCCGGCAAAGGCGGTGTTCCACTGCGAAACAATGGTGCTCTGCCAGCGGGCATTGAGGCTGCCTGCCGCCGGAGCCAGCACCTGACGCCAGGCCAGATCGAGCGGCTGCACAAACAATGCCTGCCCGAAACCGTTCCACTCCTGCCCGAGACTTGCCGCTACCAGAGAGCCGTAGTCACGGGTGTCGGTCAGGTCAATGGCTTTTCCCTGGAAAACAGTCTGGGCCAGCATCTGCGCCATCGCCTGCGGATCAGGGGCGCTGGTCACCTGCTGCAGCTTGAGACGCACCTGGGTTACACGGGCAAGCCAGGACTGGAAGCTGAGGTTACCGTTTGAGCCGGTACCGTCCTTGCCGGCCATCAGCCCCGTAAGCGGCCCAAAGACGCCGTCCAGCGGCCCTTTCGGCCCCTGCGCCTGTTCAATAAACTGTTTTGCACTCTTCTGACGCCCCACCAGTTTTTTCGCCGAGTCCACCAGGGTGTCAGCCAGGGCTTCTCCTTTGGCACCCGTCTGACCCTGCCAGGCAAGCGTATTCATCAGCGCCACCAGAGGTGACTGGCGCACATCCGCCAGCAGGTTCAGTTGCGCAATGGCCTCCGAAAGCGATGACGCTTCGTGCCACTGAATGCTGTTGGCCATGTTGAGCCAGGCGTTGCCAAAGTCAGTGAAGTAACGCTCAGTCAGGCGCTGTTTCAGCGCTTCCGGTGACACATCACTGCCCGGCTGATGGGTTTTGTCGGTCAGCACCCAGTCGATTTCATCGCGGCGGGTCTTCACCACTTCATCAATCGCATCTTCAACCTGCTCTTCCCACGCCTGACGTGTAAACATCCCCGGCACCACTTCTTCAGAAGAAAACAGGGTTGACGCGTCCGTGTCGCCGGTCATATCCGCCAGGGTTAAATCCGGCCAGTTTCGGGCAATGCGCCCGAGCATCTCCTGGTACAAACCAGATTCGGCGTTACGCTGCCCAATTTGTTTGAGCAAAATCTGGCGCACCGTACCCACCAGTTCGCGGTCAGGGGTAATTTTCCACTCCGGGTGTGCCGGCAGGTTCTGCGCCCAGAAGCCGAGCAGCTTCGGCGCCTGGGTCTGCCACACGCTGTCCGGCACGCCGCTGCGGTGCGGCCAGGCCTTCAGCATATTGCCCGCCAGCCACTCCGCATCCGCTTTGTCTGGACGGGCCAGCATCAGGTAGCCTTTAAGCAGGCCGTAGGTCTTCTGGGTGGCTGACGTTCGTGCGGTGCTTGCCGGTGGCAACTGCACAAAAGCGTTAAGCTGGCGGTGAAGTTCGTCTGTCAGCGCATCGCGCATCAGCTGCTGGTTGTTACGGGCGTATAATGGCCAGAGCATCTTCAGCGTGTCGCTGTCCTGGTTCAGGCCAAAGCGGGTGTACCACGGCGCACCGTGCACTTCGCGGTTCTGCAGGCGGGCAATGGTCTGCTGCAGTGCTAACTGGTTACGCAGGCGCTCCGGCAGAGGCTGTTTAGTGTCAGCGGCAACCCGGGCCGTATCCTGGGCCAGCCAGATTTGGGTGCGGTTGACGGACAGGGACAGTAGCGTACCCGCCCCCCAGAGCAGTACCAGACCGAGCAGCACCAGGCGCAGCACCTTTTGCCAGTGGAAACCGATTTTACGGGCATGCACCTGCAGGCTGTCGTTTTCGAGCGCCTGCCAGACCGGTGGTGAAAGGCGCGCATGCGGCACCGTTTCGGTCCCTGGCAATGCCGGACTGAACATCACACCACGCAGACGGTATGGGGCTGGCCCTGACATCAGCGTGGTCAGCAGCGGGATCAGGGAGCGTCGCAACGAGCCGCACAGGGCTTTCGACAGGCTCAACAGCCAGTGGTGCTGAGAGTTCTCCAGCAGCGCCGACACGCCTGGGGTTTGCAGGTCCGACGAGAGTGAGGTCAATGTCGAACGGACCTCTTCCGTTGTCGCACCTGGACCAAACAGCGCGCCGGCTGGAGGTACACCCACTCCGTCCTGGTCCCAGTAGCCTTCCCGGACAAGCCACAACCAGACCGGCAGTTGCCAGCCCAGCTGAGTATCGGTTTTCTGACGTACACGCACCAGCGTGTCCTGCTTCGCCGTATCGGGCAGTGCAGCCGCGTTCATCACCTGCACCACGCCATCCAGCGGACGCTGTGGTCGCACTGCTTTCAGCACGGACAGGAACTCATCATCCGGCACGCTTTCTGCAAGACCGCCGTAAATAAGCACAATACCGTCACTTTCCTGCCAGTGATCGCCCTTAAGACCCGGCACCACCTTTTCGATATCACTGTCGGTACCCTGTACCAGCAACAGGCGAACTTTGGCTTTCCAGCGACGACGATAGCGCAGGCGCAGATGATCGACCAGCGCCTCAGCCACAAACCGGGAGGTGTCCGCGTCGGTATGCTTTGCTTCAGGCTGGGATGCAGCAGCCTGCTGTCCGGAGGCGACCACATCCAGCTTTCCCTGTTTCTCACCGTTCTTAGCGAATACGGTTTCAAGCACCCAGCCGATAATCAATGCTGCCAGCATCAGCAGCAGGCTGATTATCACTATGCCGGTCGTACTGAATGGCCCTATATTGACGGTGTCCTTAACCCACTCCGGCCATAACAAGAGTGCGCCGCCAATGAGGCAGACAGACAGTGCGCCCAGAAGCAGCGCAAGCAGAAAAGTGGATGCGATTTTCATAACGGAGGAGAGCAATCCCTTGAGAGTTATTCCGGGGTGACAATACAGAGTTGTCGGTTGTCTTCTGAAAGTTCGGTGACAATTAGCTGGGCTTCGCTGTCGCTCAAACACTGACGGGCTGCCAGCTGTAACGCCTGCCAGGGAGCGGCAACGCCCGAAAATCCGACAACCGTATCAATATGGGTAATTTTATCGGCTTTCAGCTCCGGGGCATGTGCCTCCCGGGCCTTGCTGAAGATATCGCCGGAGGCCATCTGGCCACCGCTGGTCCAGGCCTGCTTCAGTACAGTTTTTTCCAGTCCTGACCACATCATAACGCGCTCAAATGCCCGATCGATATTGCCATCGCGACAGATCTGCGGCCGGTGAACCCTGACCGACACATCCGGGATGTCCCTCAGGCGGCAGTTGGCCAGCAGTAACATGGAAATGGCCTCGCCACTGTCCTCTGGCGGGTGTTCGTAAAGCTGAGCGCTGACCACCAGTAACGCAGCAGCACGGTCATAATGGCAGTCCAGCCAGTAGTCCAGGATTTCCAGCCCCGTCAGGTCGCGAATGCGCACCAGCGGATGGGACACGCTTTTTTGCAGGAGCGATGGCAGTGTCGAAAACTGTTCACCGGTATCTACCGCCAGATAGCAGGTCAGCGTAGACGGGAGCAACGACACCAGATTCTGGACGTGGGCGATTACCTCCTGAAAATAGTGCGCTTCCCGGTCAGCCATTTCCCCGGCGACCGCCAGCGCCCGGTGACGAACAGGGTCGCCACCATTAACGGGCTCGCAGGGCATCATCAGGGGCTTTTTGGCTAACACAGCCTCATGCGTCATCGTGCTGGCGGACCCCAGCCCGTTGATCAGGACTTCACCGATAAGCCAGGCAAAGCGCTGCCCGCGCGCAACGTCTGCCCGATATCGGGCGGCAGTCGTGGTATTTTTCTCATCACAACGTCCACGCAGTAACGCATAACCAAAATAACGCCCGACGACCAGCAGGCCCCACAACACGACAGGCAACCCTGTTGCCAGCCCCCAGAACGCGCCACCTGAGCGCTCGCCCTTCCATAACAGGAATGTGGCCGCACCCCCTGCCAACAACATCACAATGCCCAGGAGGAGCCAGCGTTTAAAACGCGGACGGGGCGGCAGTTTTTCCTGCGCGGGAATACGCTCAAGTTCAACCGGCACGTTTACCCCACCAGAGCATTGGGCAGTGAGCTAATAAGCGTGCAGCCGCAGCCACACTTGTGGCCATGAAAGGCCACAGGGACACCCCGATCGCGATAATTTGGGTTACCTTCGACAATAGTGGTGTCACCATGCTCAGGGCAGGAAACACGATCACCTTTACGGGCCACGCCGATATCACCAAAGAGCATGGTTGTTGAGCAGGACAAAACAGCCCCACCGTGGGTAGTTTTATCGCCGAGCCTGATTATTCCTTGCATATTCACACCTATTCTCAACAAATCAGCAATTTCAATCGTTAGTATCTCAAGAAAGATTAGTTAAAAAGATTCAAGTCCTGACAAGAAATGTACCCATCAATAATTTTATTCTTAGCATTAGTATATTCAATCAAACACCTATTCTCACCGATGTTTAAGAGGGTTATTTTATCACCCTTAACCAAATAAGATTTCATCTTCTTCCCAGTCGATGACAGAAAATAAGCTCTTGAGGATTTAACTTCAAAGGGTGAATGCCCATCAGTGAACAAATCTACTTTTTTAGCATTAGCCTTCTCAAAAGTAGACTTGCCATTTGAAATCTTCAAGACATCAAAGTCTATTGATGGATTTGGAGTGTTCCGAATTACCATCCAGGTATCACTCCCATATAGCTCACAAGCGCCGCTATTATTTTCACAAGAAATTATTTTATAGTTCCCATTCCCTAAGTCGCTTTTGCTTTCATATAACTTATATGCATATCGATTTTCATTTTGAAATAATATTATTGGCAAGTACTTAATCTTGTCATTTATAAAGTACGATGTCTGGATTTTGTTATTGTGACTAATGATTCCATTGATAAAATCGTCTCCTTCGCCCCCTGAAACAGATGATTTATTATCAATTTTCTTATCTAATCCACAAAGTCCCTCTTTGGACACAATTCCATTGCTGCCGCTTTTAAAATCCGCATAAATGCAGTTAATTCTAAAGTTAATGTTATCTCGTTCGATTACTGAGAACACAGAGTAAGAGTCTAAAGAATCACTATCATGCACAACAGCAGAGTTTCCTCCAAAGTAGTCAAAATAATACGATGTATTCCCTTCATCCTGCTCTTCAAATTTGAGAAACGATCGACCATCATCTGATTTAATTTGCTGCGAATTTTTATCGTAAGATAATTTAGAGCTTGTATCATTGACCGCAAATGCCACACTTTCACTGCAAATAAAAAAGCTGATAATAAATGCATTTTTTTTGTTATATCAAAATTCATTTACACCCCAGATTTACTGTATAAATATTTCTTTATTTTAATTGCATTATCCAATGCGTAGTTCGAAATCTCCCCGTTAATCATAGTTTGATAGCCAGACAAAGCAGCATCCTTATCTGAATCAAGATATAACTCATAGCCTGATCCCTCATTACGGCGATAGGTTTTAACTTCATAGTGATATGGGTACAGAATTCCATTTGTGGAATAGTTCACACTCCAGCGAAGAAGCACCACTACATATCTTTCACCTGCAATAGGTGTAAAGAAAACCGATAAGACCTCTGCTGGCGCATCTGCGTAGTTAAAGGTATCAACCTTGCGATTGTATTCGCCATTTGTTTTTGAGTAACTTTGATAAAAATCCACATTTCTTTTATCTTTTGAGTTCTGAAAACAAATAATCCCATTATTAAACGCACTATCTTTGAATGGACCTTGAACCATTGTACTGGGGTTATCACCACAAGCATAAGTTAATATTGACGCTAATAGAAGGCGCAATAAACAGTTATTAACACTATCAAATCCCATACTCAACCCATAACAATTCAGTTGAATTTTTTGAGGTATTCGATCCGCTCATTTGTTTTATCCAACAAGCATTTCTCATATATACTGGAAAATGCAGTCCCTGTTTTGGATTCATAAGTCTCATAATCACAACTAGCATCTCGCATTTTTATCCATGCCAGTTGAGATTTTTTAAGGTATATGTCACGTGGCTCATTCTGTCCATAAAACTCCGCCCCCTCTTTTTTATACTCCTGAATTTGCTTATTATATACAGAATTCAATTCAGTATCTGCTTTGGAATATGCACCTTTTATTTGCTCATAATTAATCTGTTCACTTGAAGAGTCAGCTTTTGCAATTGGAGACAATACAAACACCGTGAGAGCAAGAATAATAACTTTCTTCATCATAAATATCCTTTTCTTTCGTTAAATCTTTGAGTTGGAACCCCAAATGAAGACTTCCAGTGAGAGTTGGAAATATTAACTTTAAAATCACCCTCACCAGATTTCAGATCTTTCATAAAGTACTGTCTTGTTCTTGAGGAGTTATCTCCACGAAATGTCAAATCTACGAGGACATCTTGAACTTTTTGGCTGTAATCCTCAAGATTGACTGAGATTTGATGACCATCAATATTTGCACCCTTCGCTACAACTCGCTTTGTTACGCTGTATAAATGATCATACACAGCATTAAAGAGAAAGTGCTGCTGTTTTCTAGTTAAATACTGGTCTGATTTTGGCACGTCATTGTTAATGCCTTGGCAATAAGTTAATGCAGACGTCCCTTTCAATCCGACACTTCCAAGGAGCCATGCTTTAAGTTTGGATGGTAAAGGCTTCGTGTTTTTTTCCATTTCATTAAAAAGGCTTTCAATATACGATTTTGATTGCTGCCCAAAGTCGAGTCCACGACCAAATGTCACACCAGAGAGACCTATAACAACACCTTTATTATTAGGAACATGAGGATGGCGTGAGAAGTAAATGCTATTTTCAATATCGTTCCCTTCAGCATTAAAGGTAAGCTGCCCTTTCGGTACTGTTAGCCATTTTTTATCCATCTCATCGCCGTCGGAATCACAAATACTATCCAAAAACACCACCGGATGCATATGCCAGACAGGCGCACCGCTGCTAAATCCATCCACCTTGCTCATCCATTCCATGTCGTCAAACCACTGTCTGACATAGCTGACACAGAGGGGATCCAGCTGCTTTAAAAACGTTCTCCAGCGGTGATGGCTGCTGCCGCCAAACCATTCACTGTCGTGTCTGACCACCATTCGCGCCGCGATATCCCTGACATCCAGTTCCGCGTAATTAACCGCATGACGCAGTTCTTCGCCGGAAAGGTCGCCGCTGTTATCGCTGTCCATTTTCCGCAGCAGGGCTTTGTAGTAGTCAGAGACTTGTTTTTCCTGAATACCGCGCTCAGGGCATACCCACTCTGCTATCTTGGTGAACCCGTCTTTAATCCACCCTTCACCCAGGGATTTCGTCATATCGGATGTGGACGGCTCCTCAAATGCTTTAAAGCCCAGTTTATCCAGGTCGTACTGGCAGATATCCGCATCCACATCGGTACCACTGACCCAGGCCCCATCCCCGATATCAAACCAGCGCTTACCGTCTTTGTCTGTGAACGGTTGGCATTTGTCCTGCGGCATGATTTTGTGAATATCTTTCTTCACCTTCCCTTTGGTCTGGGTGAAGGTATCGCCGGAGCGGGCATAAACGGGACTTTCCGGATGGATATGAACGTATTTCGGGCCGCTCTTCACCTGCGCCTTATTGCTCAGAAAATCGATCATCCGGCTGTCAGTGCTCAGCACTTCAACGTGTACGAACGCGCTTTTTTCCACACAGTGTCAGTCGCAGGGGGCAATGTCCTCCGCCAGATAGCCCACAGCATCACCCGCCGCGACTTCGAGCTTCATTGCCGGTTTGACAACAGCATCAAATGTCCCTTGTGCAACAGCCTGCTGCATCCAGGCCGGAAGGTGCGCCATTTGCTCACCATCAGGTGTCACAAATGGCGAGTCAAGCGACGCCCAGTATGCCTTGCCGGTCATTTCGGATTTGCTGTTCAACACCCGGGCAAGTCCGAACGTCTGCGTCTGTCCCTTCAGATCGAAGGTGATCTCACGCAGCACAATGACGCGGTCGCCCGTTTTCAGTTTACTCTTCGCAACCGGTGCCTTATCTCCATCTTTTTCTTTGCCGGTATATTCACGCTGACTGAGCCCGTCGCCCTTCTCTGTGACCTGATACAGCTTATGTTTCGCAAAAGCCGACAGCGGAGCAAGCCCAATATACAGCGTGTAAAAGTCGAGGCTGTTGGCCTTCTTTTCGGGATCCGGGGTGCAGGTGGATTTTACCAGCACAAAGGTACTGGAATACTGCAGCGGCTTATTCATGTACGTGGAAGTCAGGTAATCCTGATTCACACGCCAGGCCACGACTTCGCCACCCGCCATAAACTGAAGCGGCACCGCAGTATCTGCCGTCTCGTTTGTCAGCACGGAACCGGGGGCACTCTTACTGGTGATGTGGATCCCGCCGTGCCACATGTTATTCGTTCCGGCCAGCCAGGAGCCGTGTGGCTCCTGACAGAGCGGCTGCATCATTTCATCCAGGGTGGCGTATTGTTCACCATTCGCTTTTCGGGCAGGAAAACAGATTTTCATTCCGGTTATCCTTAACGTGAAGGAAGTATCACCCTACCGGGTCGGGATGCGCTCAAGTTCAACCGGCACGTTTACCCCACCAGTGCATTAGGCATTGAGCTGATAAGCGTGCAGCCACAGCCACACTTGTGCCCGGGGAATGCCACAGGAACACCGCGATCGCGATAATTTGGGTTACCTTCGACGATAGTGGTATCACCATGCTCAGGACAGGAAACACGATCACCTTTACGGGCCACGCCAATATCACCAAAAAGCATGGTCGTTGAGCAGGACAATATGGCTCCACCATGTGTGGTTCTGTCACCGAGACGAATAATTCCTTGCATCAGCATTCCTATTGTTACGCTTAGAATAATATAGAAACATTACTTCCACACACAATCTGAACGATCATCATTGTATGCATCTATGTTTTCAGAGAATTCAGTAACTTTTCCTTTTAATGATTTATAATCAAACTGATAAAAACGAGCACCTTGTGACATTACCGTATAATAACCATTTACTTTTCCGTTAAGCATTTCATTCCAATCGGTTGTAAAAGATGAGGGACGGTCAGCTGAATCTTGTTCTTCTGTTTTTACAAAAAGCAATGGAATAGCTGATTTCGAATGTTCGTACTTAACATACCCAACATCCAATCCATCCTGAGATATTTGGACGAATTTGACATTCGTCTTCCCTGCACTAAAACATCCTACAGTTTCACTCGCATGAGCCATGAAACTGAGTGACATAGTAAATACTGAAAAAATCGCAACAAATACTTTCATTAAGATACCTCTAGGGCTGTAATTCTACCATCTATGTAATTGAGTACCTCTTGATACTCAACTCCGTAAATTTTTCTATGTGCCTGCCTTGCAGGGAAAGGGTTTGCATTTATGAGTTCTTTTGCACGCTTGTAGCCGGCCAATGCTTTATCTTTGTTCTTCTCTGTACCTTGTCGTCTTGACCCTGGATCATGCCAAAGCCCCCATCCAAATGAGTAAATCTTACTATTGTATATTTCACTGATCGTAAATGGATATGTTCCAGCTTCGTTCTTTTTATTCAAATGCTCTGCATGAAGACTTTTCACAGCCTTATTAAATATATTTAGGCGATCATCATACCCATTAAAACCACCATTAATGACTGCAGTTATTTTGTTGAAGCCATCATCTCCAGAGAGAATATCCAAAGATTTATGAACCTTGAAAAACCAGAATGCAGAAAGAACACTATGAGGCAGCACAGTTAACTTATCTCTGGCTGAGTCGGATGATGACACATCCTCTCCAATATAACACCCATAACTGTCATAATTGGTTTGCAGAGTAATTTGGATTAATCCCCTGCCGTACCACGGTTGATAAGAGGCTCTTTCTCCATTAATTTCTTTAGTGAATCTAAAATTTCCACTTTCGTGCAAAACTTGTGCTAAGAAATGGGCTTTATCTCGACATTTAGTGATTTCAAATCGCTTAAAGCCTGCATTTAACCCATCCAAATAACTTTTAAGCGTGTCAATATTCACACCTTGCGCTATTTTTTGCAGTTCCTCAATAGTGATATCTCGATTACATGCACATATCCCATGATCATTAATTGCATCTAAAAATGTCACGGGATGCATATGCCAGACAGGTTCACCACTCTTGAATCCATCCACCTTGCTCATCCATTCCATGTCGTCAAACCACTGTCTGACATAGCTGACACAGAGGGGATCCAGCTGTTGTAAAAACGTTCTCCATCGATGATGGCTGCTGCCACCGAACCATTCACTGTCGTGTCTGACCACCATTCGTGCCGCGATATCTCTGACATCCAGCTCCGCGTAATTCACCGCGAGACGCAGTTCTGCACCCGAAAGGTCGCCACTGTTATCGCTGTCCATTTTCCGCAGCAGGGCTTTGTAGTAGTCAGAGACCTGTTTTTCCCGGATACCGCGCTCAGGGCGTACCCACTCTGCAATCCTGGTGAACCCGTCTTTAATCCACCCTTCACCCAGGGATTTCGTCATATCGGATGTGGACGGCTCTTCAAATGCTTTAAAGCCCAGTTTATCCAGGTGTACTGGCCAAATAAACATTCACGTCTTCTGAAAAAATGCAAAAAAATGGGAGGGCACAAGCAGATAATAATGATGCTATTTTCAATTTCATTGCTAATGCCGCTCTGAAGTTTACCGGCTAAGTCTGATAGTTTATCGATATCATTTCTCCTATAATCGTATACATATTCATTTTGAGTTTGATTACAGTAGCGCCTCATGTAATAACTCCATTGTCACAATCACCAAAAGGTAAACATTTAAAACCATTTCATCCAAAACTTACCTTTTTGAGGTTAATGTAATCATTTTTTACACCTGAAGATATAACGCATATCAAAAGCAAATTCACATTAAGCTTAAACCTACACATTAATTTTATTTATAACAAATATCTTTTCGAGCATTAAAATGCAAGGTTGAAACGTTCAACCTTGACTTCCACTCATCGAAGGATTAGCTCCATCCACAAACGACCTTTTATGGAAGAATACTATTAAAATATTCAGCTTCCTTCAGATATTCATTGGTGATGCATTGGTTAAATTCAGCAGTTTTAGCATCCGTACCATTTGATTCAAAAGTTTCCAGCTGGCACTTTTTATCAATCATTATATCCCATGATGCTCTCAGGTCTGAGATTTGCTTTTTCATCTCTAAATTATTATCAATCTTCCTCATCTCTGCTTTATCTAATTTTTTTAGAGCTTCGCTAACTTTGGTTTGGGTTTCAGAGTTTATATCTGAAAGCTGCTTACTTTCATTTTGATTAAAAGCAGAGAAGCCAGAAAAAGAAAACAAAACCAATAATGACAATAAAATTCCTCTAGTTTTCATAAAAATAAACCCTTTTATTAAATCTATCATATGGAACATTTGACCAGTTAATTCGATTAGACAACACCGCCCCAAATGAAGCTATATCACCGGCATATGCATGGCTTTGTAATAAAGACCTAGCATGCGGTGTATAATCACCTCGATATCGAAGATCGACTAAAACCTCCTTAATTTTCTCTGGTATGTCACCCCACGCTTGCTCAGCAGACACATGAGGGTTTTGATGATACGCAGAGATTGTAGCTGTTTTTTGACAAATTCTTTTTACATCATCCTCTAATCGTTGGTATGTAATAATAAATAAATCATGCTGCTGTTTTCTGGTGATTGTAGATGAACGTATATTGCCAGGAGCAGAATTAAATCTTGTACGGGCATCAATACCTGATAGTCCTTGTGATCCTGAAACCCACTCCTGCAATGGACCGACAATACCTACTTGATGTAAATCTACACTTGAGGAGTTTTGCTGCCCAAGATCATAACCACGCCCGATGGTTACACCTGAAACACCTCCCGGCCAATGTATCTTCCGGCTAAACCATGCACTGGAGTCTGTATCATTACCTTCAGCATCAAATGTTAATTGTCCTTTAGGAACCTTTAACCATTTAACATCCATTCCGTCATCCAGCGAAAACGAATCCAAAAACACCACCGGATGCATATGCCAGACAGGTTCACCACTCTTGAATCCGTCCACCTTGCTCATCCATTCCATGTCGTCAAACCACTGTCTGACATAGCTGACACAGAGGGGATCCAGCTGCTTTAAAAACGTTCTCCAGCGGTGATGGCTGCTGCCGCCAAACCATTCACTGTCGTGTCTGACCACCATTCGCGCCGCGATATCCCTGACATCCAGTTCCGCGTAATTAACCGCATGACGCAGTTCTTCGCCGGAAAGGTCGCCGCTGTTATCGCTGTCCATTTTCCGCAGCAGGGCTTTGTAGTAGTCAGAGACTTGTTTTTCCTGAATACCGCGCTCAGGGCATACCCACTCTGCTATCTTGGTGAACCCGTCTTTAATCCACCCTTCACCCAGGGATTTCGTCATATCGGATGTGGACGGCTCCTCAAATGCTTTAAAGCCCAGTTTATCCAGGTCGTACTGGCAGATATCCGCATCCACATCGGTACCACTGACCCAGGCCCCATCCCCGATATCAAACCAGCGCTTACCGTCTTTGTCTGTGAACGGTTGGCATTTGTCCTGCGGCATGATTTTGTGAATATCTTTCTTCACCTTCCCTTTGGTCTGGGTGAAGGTATCGCCGGAGCGGGCATAAACGGGACTTTCCGGATGGATATGAACGTATTTCGGGCCGCTCTTCACCTGCGCCTTATTGCTCAGAAAATCGATCATCCGGCTGTCAGTGCTCAGCACTTCAACGTGTACGAACGCGCTTTTTTCCACACAGTGTCAGTCGCAGGGGGCAATGTCCTCCGCCAGATAGCCCACAGCATCACCCGCCGCGACTTCGAGCTTCATTGCCGGTTTGACAACAGCATCAAATGTCCCTTGTGCAACAGCCTGCTGCATCCAGGCCGGAAGGTGCGCCATTTGCTCACCATCAGGTGTCACAAATGGCGAGTCAAGCGACGCCCAGTATGCCTTGCCGGTCATTTCGGATTTGCTGTTCAACACCCGGGCAAGTCCGAACGTCTGCGTCTGTCCCTTCAGATCGAAGGTGATCTCACGCAGCACAATGACGCGGTCGCCCGTTTTCAGTTTACTCTTCGCAACCGGTGCCTTATCTCCATCTTTTTCTTTGCCGGTATATTCACGCTGACTGAGCCCGTCGCCCTTCTCTGTGACCTGATACAGCTTATGTTTCGCAAAAGCCGACAGCGGAGCAAGCCCAATATACAGCGTGTAAAAGTCGAGGCTGTTGGCCTTCTTTTCGGGATCCGGGGTGCAGGTGGATTTTACCAGCACAAAGGTACTGGAATACTGCAGCGGCTTATTCATGTACGTGGAAGTCAGGTAATCCTGATTCACACGCCAGGCCACGACTTCGCCACCCGCCATAAACTGAAGCGGCACCGCAGTATCTGCCGTCTCGTTTGTCAGCACGGAACCGGGGGCACTCTTACTGGTGATGTGGATCCCGCCGTGCCACATGTTATTCGTTCCGGCCAGCCAGGAGCCGTGTGGCTCCTGACAGAGCGGCTGCATCATTTCATCCAGGGTGGCGTATTGTTCACCATTCGCTTTTCGGGCAGGAAAACAGATTTTCATTCCGGTCATCCTTAACGTGAAGGAAGTATCACCCTACTGGGCCGGGATGCGCTCAAGTTCAACCGACACGTTTACCCCACCAGAGCATTGGGCAGTGAACTGATAAGCGTGCAGCCACAGCCACACTTGTGACCATGGAACGCCACGGGAACACCGCGATCGCGATAATTTGGGTTACCTTCGACGATAGTGGTATCGCCATGTTCCGGGCAGGAAACACGGTCACCGTTGCGGGCCACGCCGATATCACCAAAGAACATGGTTGCTGAGCAGGATAACACTGCACCACCATGAGTGGTTTTGTCACCAAGACGAATTATCCCTTGCATATTTATCCTTTAAGTTAGTAATTTCCGTTGGTAGGTACATATTCTGATGGTCATCTCAATCAATCGACTGTCAGAACGTCAATTCTTTGTAATGTCATTTTTGTTTGACATTCATAAATTGATTTTTTTTCATTGAGCAAAATTTTACTTTTCTCGAGTCCTTCAACCTTGCCGCAGATTTAATTTTTATCGTTCAGTAACAACATCGTAACGCGAGGTCTGCGTATTGAATTTATAATTAACACTCACATCAGGCCCAGTACTGTAACAATTCAATCGAATTTGAGAGCCATCACTCTCTATATTTTTAAAAATAGACGTCATATACGAACCAAATTCACAGTCATTCATCTGCGGGTTGATAACCTGTATTAACTTACCACTTTGTTTATCGATAACATTTACTTTATTAATTACAATACCATCTGTACTCGCTTCATAAACACCAATGAAACCATGTTGTTTAGTCTGACCCCAAAATGGAATATCCAATGTCTTAGCACTTCCATTTATAACACCATCACTAACTTCAACTGTCTCCTTTAAATCCACTTTTAAAGCTGACCGTTCATTGTGCCACTCACCAAGAAAACCAGTAGATTTCCGTGTTAGATTGAAAGAGCATTTTGAGACTTCAAACCCCTCTCCTTGAACAATATATTTTTCGAAACTTTCATCGCTGACAGCCTCACATAATACAATTGAACCTGATTCGTTTACGCCATATAGAGGAATAGGGGACCTGTGGTTATCGTAATAGTAGCTCCCCTCTACATTTACCTTTTTCCCAAACTCATAAAACTGTAGAGACAAATGCACGGGATATTCCCCGATATAACCTTCATAATTTTTTACGACATATGGCATGTATGCAGCTTGAATTGAAGCACTCAGGAATAGTGCAAAAAAACAAAAAGAAACTTTAATTTTAGTCATCGTTTCACCTCGATTTTTAATCAATTAAAACGCATCAGCAAAGACGTTAGTTGATTTGATTTTTTCAAAATGTTCGCGTCGCTTTGCATAGCTAGTTGTATCCAGATTCACTTTTGCCGTGATTTTATCTACTACTGCTCCCGTATCACCCTGATCAGCAAGATCATAAAGTTTTTCACGGAGCCAAAAGTAAACAGCTGAACGTACGCAATAGGTCCCTTCCTCAAGCATTGATGGATTGCTTATAAAATCAACATCATTACTCCAGTTTTTTTTATAGTAATCAGAAAACCCTTGGTAATTTACTTTTCCTGTGAGATGAATACCACCTCTGCCTCTGTATGTACTACCATCACCTGACGCAACATTCCCATTCCCTAATCTGTTAGCATAAACTCTATCAGCAATAGCAATCTCATTTGCATGTTTCGTAATTTCCCCATTAATTTTCGTATATGAGTATTCTTTTGCTTCTGCAGGATGCGATCTAAAATAGCTAAAATTAGCCTTTAAACCTTCTTCGCTATAATTAAGGCCTTCAAATGGACTTGCAGCACCGCCCATTTCCTCTCTTATCTGTGCGAAAAAATGGTTAACTCTCGAAATGGTATCCAGTTTATATTCACTTGCATGATTGTTAATCTCATCTGCAATTTCCTGCAGAAAGGAAAACTTCGCAGGTGATTTTAAACCATTAAAGACTTTATAAAGCATGTTCGGAGTTATATGGATAGTAAATTTGTCTCTAACTGAATCCAAAAACACCACCGGATGCATATGCCAGACAGGCGCACCGCTGCTGAATCCGTCCACCTTGCTCATCCATTCCATGTCGTCAAACCACTGTCTGACATAGCTGACACAGAGGGGATCCATCTGCTTTAAAAATGTTTTCCAGCGGTGATGGCTACTGCCACCGAACCACTCACTGTCGTGTTTGACCACCATTCGTGCCGCAATATCCCTTACATCCATCTCGGGGAAATGAACTGCATGACGCAATTCTTCGCCGGACAGATCGCCACTGTTGTCGCTGTCCATTTTCCGCAGCAGGGCTTTGTAGTAGTCAGAGACTTGTTTTTCCTGAATACCACGTTCAGGGCGTACCCACTCCGCAATTTTGGTGAATCCGTCTTTAATCCATCCTTCACTCAGGGATTTCGTCATATCGGATGTGGACGGTTTCTCAAATGTGCTGAAGCCCAGCTTCGTCAAGTCATACTGGTTGATATCTGCATCCACATCGGCTTCATTGAGCCAGGCCCCATCCCCGATATCAAACCAGCGCTTACCGTCTTCGTCTGTGAACGGATGGCATTTGTCCTGCGGCATGATTTTGTGAATATCTTTCTTCACCTTACCTTCAGTTTTGGTGAAGGTATCCCCGGAACGGGCATAGACCGAACTCTCCGGATGAATATGAACGTATTTCGGTCCAGTTTTCACCTGGGCCTTATTACTCAGAAAATCGCTCATCCGGGCGTCGGTGCTGAGCACTTCAACATGTACGAACGTGCTTTTCTCCACTCCCCCCATGCTGTCTGGGGCAATGTCTTCCGCCAGGTAACCTACAGCATCACCGGCTGCAACCTCAAGTTTGGTTGCAGGTTTGGCGACGGCATCAAACGTTCCCTGCGTGACCGCTTGCTGCATCCAGGCTGGCAGGTGTGCCATCTGCTCACCCACAGGTGACACATATTGCGGATCGAGTGACATCCAGAACGCTTTACCGGTCATCTCGGATTTGCTGTTCAGCGCCCGGGCAAGCCCAAACGTCTGCGTTTGTCCTTTCAGGTCGAAGGCGTTCTCACGCAGAACAACGACGCTGTCACCTGTTTTCAGTTTATTCTTCGCTACCGGCGCCTTATCTCCGGCTTTTTCTTTGCCGGTATATTCACGCTGACTCAGCCCGTCGCCCTTCTCTGTGACCTTATACAGCTTGTGTTTTGGGAAAGCCGACAGCGGAGCAAGCCCGATATACAGCGTGTAAAAGTCGAGGCTGTTGGCCTTCTTTTCAGGATCCGGGGTGCAGGTGGATTTGACTAGCACAAAGGTACTGGAATATTGCAGCGGCTTATTCATGTACGTGGACGTCAGGTAATCCTGATTCACACGCCAGGCCACCACTTCGCCACCCGCCATAAACTGAAGCGGCACCGCAGTATCTGCCGTCTCGCTTGTTAGCACGGAACCCGGGGCACTCTTACTGGTGATGTGGATCCCGCCGTGCCACATGTTGTTTGTTCCGGCCAGCCAGGAGCCGTGTGGCTCCTGAAAGAGCGGCTGCATCATGTCATCCGTGGTGGCGTAGTGCTCGCCATTGGCTTTTCGGGCAGGAAAACAGATTTTCATTCCGGTCATCCTTAACGTGAAGGGATATTACGTGTTTTGGGAGGCGTCACGCTGGCATTTGTCTGGCTGAACTTAGGCGGCGTGGTGTCCATGCTGCCACCGGCCATCGGCGAGCGGTAATGCGGGGATTTCACCAGGTAATCCCCCAGGGTTTCTTCCACTATGCCGCCGTTGTCCAGCGTGATACTGGAGCCGCCGCCATTAAGTCGCAGTTTAGGCGCACTAATGAGCAGCTCATCTTTGTTACTGCTGATGGTAAACAGCAGCTCTGATGTCATCTCCATTGAGCTCGCCTCTGCGCGGACCTCAACATCCCCCTGATTGGCAATGAGCTTTGCCCCGGACTGATGAGCAAAAAGACCGACAGATTCACTGGCAGCCAGCGTGATGTTCTTCATCGCACCCATATCCAGGTGCTGACCCGCACTCAGGATAGTGTTCTGCTTGCTGGTCATCTGCAGGTGCTCACCCGAGGTGAACGCCACTCCCTGCGGTGCGCTACCCAACAATGCAGCGGACTGGAGGTCTTTCAGGCGGTTTTCCAGCAGGCTGTTCTGGCTTTCCAGGTCACAGGTGAGTGCCTTAGCCTGCTGCGCGAGAAGATTCAGACGGTTCATTTCTGCCACCGACTGGTTAAGGCGCTCAATGGCCGGTGCCATATCCAGCACTTTGCCCTGCGCCGACGGCTGCGCATCGGCGGTCAGGAACATTCCCCGTCCGGCACGCAGCGCGCCGTACTCATCGGTTCGCAGTTCAAACCCGGTACCGCGGGGTTCACGCTCACTGTCCACGACGTGACCGCCGTTAAGTTGCGTCTTGCCAAACGGCGTCGCGAGCTTGAAATGCTCTTCCTGACGCTTGTCTTCCAGGCGGAATTTATTGTCCCCGGCCGTGCGCCAGATGTTGCGCGTGTGGTTGTCGCGGGTGACGTGGTCCGGGTGTTCTGAATCGTGCTGAGCATAGGCAATGTACGGACGATCCGGGTCGCCGCCGTCGAACATCACCGAAACTTCGGTACCGTCAAGCAGCGGGGAATGGAAGCCGTAAGTATCCCCGGCGTACGGTTTCGCCATGCGCAACCAGAGGTAGGCATAGCCCTGTTCGGTACTATTGCGGTCAAAGTCGAGCCGGACGCGGTAACGCCCCTGATTGTCGAGGTAAGCGTAGGTGTCGTGCTTCTCATCGCTTTCCACCCGGGCAGGCAGGGAGCCGGCTATCACCGGGCGGTTCAGCAGCGCCGGGCGGTAGCAGACCGTTTCACTGTACGGAATACCCGTAAAGCGCAGCTGGAAGCCTTTATCGCGAGCACCAGAGGTGTGAACCCCGGTGATGACGATGCCGTCTTTGAGCGAATCGGCAAGGCCACTGCCCTGTGGCTCCAGGACTTCGCCCGGAGCAAGAACGGGGCTGCTCGCCCGTCCCGTGACGGTCTGCTGGGCATTGAGGTAACGCTCATGGCGCAGACGGGCAAACCAGACCCCGCCTTCCGGGGTTTCGGTATCCCCTTCACTCAGGAACGGCTCGGCATAGTGATACACCTCACCGGTGGTGGCCCCGCCTTCCTGGTGAACGGTGACAGAGCTGTCCTGCGGGGTCAGCGCATCACGGTAGTTATAATCGCGGGTAGCCACCGAGCCTGTGACCACATGGTCTTTTGGCTGAATGTTCCAGACGCTCTCCTGACCGTTATCACTGGTGCGTGACGGCGGAATAATCGGCAGCTTCACACCAAACTGATACTGCATCTGGCTGTCCTGGAAAATCACCACATCCTGTTCAATGCGGCCGTCCATCTCAAAGCGCCAGAAAATGCCGACTTCAGCCAACAGACGCTGAACAAAGGCCAGATCTGTCTCACGCCACTGGGTGATGAGCTCCCGGGCCGGATAGGTCTGAGACAGACCAAATTCAAAATCCGCTCCTTCCAGCCCATGGGAACGCAGGATTTGCTCCACCACTTCCGGCACAGACTGGTTCAGATACACCGCACAGCGCTCGGTATGCTGCATCAGGGCAATACGCGGCACGAGCCGCAGGGTGTAGGTGATTTCATCCCCTGACACGGAGATACGGCGAAAATCATCCACCACGCCATAGACGGTACGCACTGGCACCGCCGGCGTACCGTCATAAAGCGGCGTCTGGAAAGTAAAGGAGGCCGGTTTAAGCATCAGCTCACTGCCGGCAATATTTGCCACACAGGTGACGGTGATGTCATAGCGCCACGGCTGGCTCAGGGTTTCACTGGCGCGAAAACGCAGGACATCGAGAAAATGCGGGCACTCATGAACATCCACGCGATAGCGGGACAGCCCCAGAGCCTCATCAATTTTCTTCTGCGCCAGACTGGCAATGCTTTCCGTCATCACGCCTCCTCTCGGGTATCCGTGGCATCAAATTCCAGCCCAATCCCTTCTTCATCACTCCAGCCGAGCGTCAGGGAGTGTGGTTTCTGTTTCGCAGCCATGTAGGTCAGCAACTGCTGACTCAGCACCGGCAGAATTTGTTGATTGAGCAGGCTGTCGACGTTGCGTGCGCCGGTGTCCGGCAGCAGGCAGGCGGCAGTGAGTGCGTCATACAGGCTCTCATCTATCTGCGTGGTCAGGCCGTAGTGACGATGTAAGCGCTTGCTGACCTGTAACAGCTTCATTTCCACGATGGTACGCATGGCCGCTTCCGCCAGAGGGCGGTAAATCACGGTCTGGAAACGGGCCAGCAGTGCGGGCTGGAAGTGGTCGCGTAAAATCGGACACAGCAGTTCGTGCAGATCCGCTTCGGTCGCTTCCGGCTGTTCGTCCAGCAGCTGCATCAGGTGATCGCTACCAAGATTCGAGGTCATCAGGATAACGGTATTACGGAAGTCGATTTCTCGGCCTTCACCGTCGCGCATAAAGCCGCGATCGAACACCTGGTAGAAAAGATTCATGACGTCGCGGTGCGCCTTTTCCACTTCATCGAGCAGCACCACGCTGTACGGGCGCTTGCGCACCGCCTCGGTGAGAATGCCGCCCTGACCGTAACCCACGTAACCCGGAGGAGAGCCTTTCAACTGGGAAACAGTGTGCGGCTCCTGGTACTCGGACAGGTTGATGGTAATCAGCGATTTTTCACCGCCATAAAGCACATCCGCGAGCGCCAGTGCGGTTTCGGTCTTGCCGACGCCGCTCGGGCCAACCAGCAGGAACACGCCCTGCGGACCGTTCTCGGACGTCAGGCCCGTTTTGGCGGCACGCAGGCGCTTTGCGATAGCGTTCAGCGCCACCGCCTGGCCCACCACGCGCCTGCCGATTTCATCTTCCAGCGTCAGCAGGCCGGTCTGCTCATCTTTCAGCAGCGATGAGAGCGGCACGCCGGTCCAGTCGGCAATCACGGTGGCAATGGTGCGTACGTCCACATCAACCGAAAGCAGCGGGTTGCTGTGCTGCATGCCCTTCAGCTCCTGTTGCAGCCTGTGCGTCTCGCTCCGGCGGGAGATGTCCTGCCGGCTTTCCAGCAGTTGTCCGGTGAGTTTCAGCTCCTGACCGTACTGGGTTTGAAGCTCGTCGAGTGCAACGATGAGATCGTTCTCTTCCTGCTCAATGGCGGTCAGGCGTTCACTATGACTCTGATTGCCGACGGAGATATCTTCCAGCAGCGCCTGCTTCTCCATTTCAAGAGAGGTAATCTGCGAGCGAATGCGGGTCAGCTGTTCCGGCACGGTGTCGAGGCTCATGCGCACGCGCGCAGCGGCGGTATCCAGCAGGTCAACGGCCTTGTCCGGCAACTGGCGGCCAGTCAGGTAGCGGCGGGACAACGTGACCGCGGCACGAACCGCGTCGTCGGTAATGTGCACATTATGGTGGTCGGCATAGTGGGATTTCAGGCCGCGCAGCATCAGACACGCAGTGTCATCATCTGGCTCGTCCACCAACACCCGCTGGAAGCGACGTTCCAGCGCAGCATCACGCTCGAAGTACTGTTTGTACTCGCTCCAGGTCGTAGCGGCAATGGTGCGAAGTTCGCCACGCGCCAGTGCCGGTTTGAGCAGGTTGGCCGCATCTGCGCCTCCCGCCTGGTTACCCGCGCCGATGATGGTGTGGGCTTCGTCAATAAACAGCAAAATTGGGGTAGGCGACTGCTGTACAGCATCGATGACGTTTTTCAGGCGCTGTTCGAACTCACCTTTCACTCCTGCACCTGCCTGCAACAGGCCGAGGTCGAGAGTGCGCAGAATAACCGGTTTCAGGCTTTCCGGAACGTTGCCTTCAGCGATACGTAAAGCCAGACCTTCCACCAGCGCCGTTTTGCCGACGCCTGGTTCACCCACCAGAATCGGGTTGTTCTTGCGACGGCGCGAGAGAATGTCCACCATCTGGCGGATTTCAGTATCACGACCAAAGACCGGGTCAATCCTGCCCTCTTTCGCTTTGGCGGTGACGTCGAGCGTAAATTTATCCAGCGCATTTTGCAGCGCGGGGGTCAGTTCCCCCTCTTTCAGTTCTGCCCCCACCGGACGGCCAACAAACTCCACCTCACCACCGTGGTTCTGCGCCAGTCCGGCTTCCTGCTGCACTTCCGGACGTTCATCCGACTGCCCATCAAGCAGCGGACGCAAACGTTCCAGCTGACTCTGGCCCAGCGTCAGCAGCGGCCACAGCCCGTCACATCGAACCAGTTTCTGTTTGTAAACCAGCGCCATCAGTAGATGGATGCTGCGAATTTGTTCCTCGCCGTTAAGAGAAGCAATCAGCCAGGCTTCCTGCATCAGCGTCTGAATGGCATCAGACAACTGTGGACGTTGACGTACTGAACGCGGCTGTTTATCCAGCCAGGCAAGCAAATCCTGCCAAAGCTGGTCCATATCCCACTCATAGCGGCGGGCCAGCACCGTCAGGTCACCTTCCCCCTGTTCGAGCAGCTTCAGCAGCCAGTGCTCCGGCAAAATTTCTGCGTGTGCACGGGTCTGACACAGAGAGGCCGCCCCTTCCATTGCGCAGGCGCAGTAAGGGTTGAGACGTCGAAGAAGGATTGCCGGGTTTTCCATGTTTGCTTGCTCGCTGTTGAGGACCGTTCAGGCACGCTACCGCCCCTGGCCGTTACCGAGGCCCATAAGGTCTGTTTCCGGGATGTGATGTTTTTTGCTCAACGCCCGCACAGGCAGACGCTCAGCAAAAACAAAAAAGCGGACAGAGAAGCTCTGCCCGCTCGTGACTTACGCGGTGGCGCGTTCGTTCCAGGAATCGGAATGAATGATGTTGCCGTCTTTGTAGGTCCAGGTGATTTTTTCGTAACGCAGCTCGACTTGCTCGAGGTGGTTGTGCTTCTCGAAAGCTGGGTTTTTGATGTCGTGCATCACCGGATTCACTTTAACGACCTTCACGTTTTCCAGTTTGGTGTTGAAATACTCCACTTCCTGGCCCGCGTCGTTGATTTTGTACCACTTGAATTCCGCGGACTTGAGGGTCTGACCGGTGGTCACCGCCTTGTACAGGTACGGGCTGGACGAGTCGATATCCTTGGTGAACAGGAACGGGGTGTGGATACGGGTCCCGGTCAGCTTGCCAGTGTTGTTGTCGGTCGGGATGTACAGGTTATGCTCCTGCGCCACCACTTCGATGCTGCCATCACGATCCTGAACGTCCACGGACCCTTTAATGTCCGCGCCGCCGTCGTCTTTCAGCCAAAGATAAACAGGAATTGCCATGGAATTACTCTCCATTGTGTTGTGATGCGCCATCATCCTGCGATGACGCTGAGGGTTGGCCCGGTATCTGGCAGGCATTCGCCTGCGGTACCAGACTGATTTCGACACGGCGGTTGAGCGCGCGCCCATCCGGGGTGTCGTTGGTTGCGATCGGACGGCTTGCGCCATAGCCCTGCACCGCAAAACAGCTTTCCGGCACGTCACCGGTGTCACGCATCCAGTCGCGTACCGCTTCGGCACGCTCGAGCGACAGCCTCTGGTTCAGCTGTGCATTACCGGTGTTATCCGTGTGTCCAGCGACCACAATCAGCCAGCCCGGCTTCGCCTTAATACCGACCAGCGAATTGACCAGCATTCTGGTGGAGCCGGTTTTCAGCACCGCTTTGCCGGAGTCGAACAGCGACATACTGTCGAGACGGACAATTTTCGGTACCGGCTTCGGTTTTGGCGGTGGCGGTGGCGGTGGCGGTGGCGGAGGCGGAGGAGGCACATAGGTATCAATGGCCTGTTGCACCGCCAGCCACAGGCGGTTGCCCGGATACAGCCCGAGCCCGTAGCGATGGGGTTCTCCCTGACGCTGCCAGCGCTCCAGCAGCAGTGCATCCTGCTGCAGGGCATGCAGGGCCTGCGCTTTCGGGGCATAGTGGGTCATCGGGATAGCCTGCCAGCGCTGAAGGTCGGCGCTGACCTTACGGATAAGCGACTGGTTATGCCGCACGGACAGCGCAATGGCACCCAGGGCGCAGAACAGCATTACCATCACCACCCGACGCCCGGTTTTGCCACCCTGCAACGGAGTGGTATACGGGGCCAGTAGGGGGAGCACCGCATCGGCAAAATGCCAGCGTGGCTCACAGGCAGTGACACGGTCGGCAGGAGCAATGCGGGTCTGGCGGAACAATAACTGTGGCCACAGCGCACCTGTTGAGGTGGATACCGCCCCGAGACGCAGGGTGACAGCAAACGGTCGTATGGCCGGACACAGCCTGTCCGCTTTACCCAGTTCATCCAGCATCACGGCGTGAAGCAGCGATGTCGCCTGGGTCAGGTATGGCTGAATAAGAGCCGTCTGCGGGGAATGCTGCCATTCGCTGAGGGTGACAGCAGGTTCGTTTTCAGGACATACCAGGGTCGTATTTCCCCGTACCACTATCCAGGGCGTTTCCGGACCGCTGAATTGGGCACTCAGGACCACCGGCACGCTAAAGCCGGTCAGGTCCCGCAACTGCTTCATCTGCAGGCGCAATGCTTTCAAAGAGGCACGCAACAGCGCCTCATCTTCATGCTGGTCCGGCAAACAGCGGTACATTACGGCGAGCTGGCCTGCCATCGTCGGCGTACGGGCCAGCAGACGCTCAGCAAAAGGCGTGAGTCCGGGCAGTTCCGCTATCTGCAGATACCACCCCTGCGCCGTGCCCCGGCACGGGCCTCCCGCAAACATGGCATCATCCAGATCACCGCAGACCAGCACCACCGGTCCGGTATGGCTTTCCGGTGGGAAGTGACCGGCGTCATCGGTCTGCTGTGCAGGTCGTTGTTGACGGTAACGGCGACGGGCAAGCATGCCCGCAACCAGCAAGGCCACCAGGGTCAGGAAGACTTTCCCGGCAACCAGCCAGGTCAGGAATCCCCATACCAGCCACAGCACGGCGGCCAGGCAGACCAGCACCGGAAACGCAGCCCGGGCAAGTGTTCTTCCATGCATCAGGGCTGCTCCGGCAGTTGCTGGCGCAGCAGATCCTGCAACCACAAATGACCGCCCAGCCACACCGCACCGGTCAGGATCACCGCCAGCACAATCCAGAACCAGACGGACCGCAGCAGGTTGTAACGACGGCGTCCGGTCTTCTGAACCACCAGTGATGCCCCGCTTTCCAGCGGTGGCACTCGCTCATTCAGGGCAGCGATCACTTCATCGCGCTGTGACTGTCCCACCCCGGAGAGGCTGTATTGCCCCTGAAACCCGAGCGCCAGCACCCGCTGGTAGCAGGTCAGCACCGCAGGCTCCGGCGCAGGCTGACGCAGCACCTCTGCAATACGATCGTACAAGGCCCCGCCTGCTCTCAGGGAGCCGAAGTAAACCGCCTGCAGTGGCGCAGAGCGCCAGGCGCGTTGCCCGGCGTCAAGCGTCATATTCAGCGCATCGGGTGCACTGTCGCCGGACACAACCGCTTGCGCATTTTCCGCTTGCTGAACCTCCGGCTTACGGTTCATGACGGTTTCGTCCAGCAGGGCGCACTGGGCATAAGTGATGTGATCAATACTTTCAGCACCCAGCCCCTCGCGCTCCACCGCCTCGCGTACGCTTTCCACCTGCGCTTTACAGGCCGCATACAGCGCAGGGCCATCCGTCACCAGCCCACCATGGCGCAGCTGCGCCACGGTAAGCCAGGTCTGTGCCATCAGGGCATCAATGTCGATAACCTTATTCATGAGCGCAGCACCGCAAACAGTTCAAGCTCCAGCTCGCCGAGCAGGGATGGAACGTAGAATACGCACACACCCTGATCCAGCATTTCGCGGGCCGCCGGGCTTTCCATATCCAGCACGAAGTACTGGTTTTCCAGACGCACCGGCAGTGCCGCCGGGACACGGCTAAGGGCAATGAGACCAATCCCCTCGACGGCCACACCAGACACTTCGCCGACATTTGCCGGCGCACCGGCAATACACATCTCAGCGAACCGTTCGGCAATCTGCCATGCCGGCTGACTGGCGCGTACGGAAAGGTAAAAATCCGCTTCATCGCGCAGACGAATATCATGCAGTACCGCTTTCCAGGTTTCCGGATCCAGACGATCCATCCGGACCGCTACCACACGTGACGGCAGGCTGGCTTCCAGCAGCTCACTGATAAGATCAAACAGCGGCGGGAAAGTCTTTTCCGGTGCCCGGTGGTCATACCCCGGAATGGCTTCCGGATCGTGCTCCAGCGAGAAGGTCAACATACTGCCGGCCAGACGGACTAGCTCTGCCCAGACCTGTTCAGGGTGCCGGTTCGGAAAACGCTCAAACTCTGAGAGAACCCGGGCATGGGAGTTGAGGGCATTCAGCAGCCAGAACAGCGAAACATCAGCGACCGCGAAATCGGCCATCCTGTCGTTGCTTTCACGACGCATGGACATCAGACGCTGACGGCGGGAGCGCAGCTGGCGATTCAGCAGTGCCAGGCGCTCACACAGATTACGGCTTGCCGAGAACAGCGCCATCGGCGGGATAAAGTCAGGATCCTGACGCCAACCCCCCTGCCCGTCCTGTAACAGACGGGCAATGGCGCAGGTATCCCAGGCGCCGTTGTCTTCATGTCCGAAACGGAATGCCAGATTAAACCGGGCCACCGCCATCGACTCTTCTTCCTGACCGAAGCGGTCGGCGATTGTCTCCCACGCTTCCCGATAGCGCAGCGGGCGCTCTGCAGGTAGCGTGTCTGTCTGCACATTCACGATCCCGGCCTGCATCACCGGTAACGCCACATACACTGTCACCGGGGCATTGCCGGCAGAAGCCGGTGCCTCGATTTCACGTGGCTCTGGAGGCAGGTCACTGAATCGGGTATCAACCAGTGTGTCATCCGGTAGCCAGAGACGAAGTGACTGCGCCTGCACGCGGCCGGAGGCCAGCATCGCGTCATCAAGCTCAACCCGACCAACACCCCAGGGGAAAGCATTTCCACGGGCGGCAATACCAGCCCGGGAAAATGCATCCCATTCAGACTGCTGCTGGAACTGCTGAGGGGCCAGAAGCGCCCCTTCATTCCATAACGGACGATGAATTTTCATCCCTGATTTCCCCTCGCCTTAGGATTTCGCTTTCGGCATCTGGGAAACCAGCGACAGGTTGACGTCCATCCCTTCCACCTGGAAGTGCGGCACGGCATAGAGCTTCACGCGGAAGAAACCCGGGTTGTCCTCGATATCCTCCACCGTCACTTTCGCGTCGCGCAGCGGGTGAGAAGCCTGCAACTCGTCGCCCGGATCGGTCATTTCAGTCACCAGACTACGAACCCAGGTATTGAGCTCAAGCTCCAGCAGACGACGGTCTTTGGTGGTCCCGATATTTTCCCGCTGTATAAGCTTCAGATAGTGGGCAATACGCGACAGCAGGAAGATGTATGGCAGACGGGCGTTGATGCGGCTGTTGGCTGTCGCATCTGCAGTGTCATACAGGGCTGGTTTCTGGGTCGAGTTCGCCGAGAAGAAGCAGGCGTAGTCGCGGTTCTTGTAGTAGGAGAGCGGAATGAAACCGAGATTGGCGAACTCAAATTCGCGGGTTTCCGGGATCATCACTTCAGAGGGGATTTTCACCTGATTGCCGGTGCCGAGGTCATACAGGTGGATAGGCAGATCCTGAACGGCACCACCGGCCTGCGGGCCACGGATTTGCACACACCAGCCGTTATTGATAAAGCTGCGCACCATGTTGGATGCAAAGGCGAAGGATGCGTTGGCCCAGAGGTATTTGTCGTGATCCGGGCCTTTCACTTCTTCAACATAGTTGAAGCTGCGCACGGGTACGGTATCCGGGCCATACGGCAGGCGGCCCAGCACTCGCGGCATCACCAGACCGATATAGCGGGAATCATCCATCTCACGAAACGATTTCCACTTGATGTACTCGGCACGGTCAAAGTAGTTACCGATATCTTTTATAGCCGCCACTTCCTCCATCGAATCCTTGAGGAAAAATTTAGGGCCAGCGGAGCCGATAAACGGCATATGCGCAGCAGCAGACACTTTAGAGATGTTGCGCAGAAGCGTTACATCCTGAGCGGAAGCATCAAACTCGTAGGCGGAAATCAGCGCGGCAATCGGCTCACCGCCAGGGGTGTCATACTCATCAATATAGGTATGTTTATATAGTCCGCTCTGGATGATTTCCGGGCAGTCTTCAAAGTCCTGACGCAGATCTTCTTTGGACATATCCAGCAGCTCAACTTTCACGTTCTGGCGGAAATCGGTTTTGTCGACCAGAGATTTCACGCCACGCCACAGACTTTCTACCGCCTGGAAGTCCTCATGGTGCATGACAGCGTCAAGCTGACGACTAATCTGCCAGTCCAGCTCAGCGATATGATGGTCAATCAGGTTTTTGTCGAGTTTTTCAACTTTTGAGCCCGCTTTTGTCAGGCACTCCAGGAACACCTGCATCCCGGCCGTTAAACGTTCATCCGCAGTCGCATCCGACATCGCCTGCGCATCCTGCCAGATATCCAGTGCACTGAGTTCGGAGACCGGGTTCAGATTGATTTTTTTAAACAGAGACGCATAAACCCCACCAGCGGCCGGACGTTCCAGCACCACACTCTCGCCACCCGCGGCATTCTCATTTTTTACAGACATCAGCATCTTCCTTAATAATCCGTTAATTCATCGTGACCGTTATGGCTGTTTAGGGGCCAGAGCAGACAACTCAGATCTGAGTTCTGCGCTTAATGCCGGGTCGAGCAGAACTTTTTCAAGCTCTTTCCGGAAAGCCTGATTGTCCAGCAGGTTAGCTTTTAAATCGCGAAGCAGATTGCGCATGGAAAGCATCGCCTTCAATTGAGGTATCTGCCGGGAAACCTGCTCAGGGGTGAAATCCTTGATACTCTGGAATGTCAGATTGATATTGTCTTCGCTACCGTCACCGGCAAGCGTGTTTTTAACGGTGAGATTTACTTTTGGGGAATATTCGGAAAGCACTGAGTCAAAGTTATTTTTGTTCAGATTAACTTTTTTGCGTTCAGAGAGTGGAGCAGACTCCTGACCATTACTGAAGTCGCCCGCCACCAGTAATTTCAGGGGGAGTTCGGTTTTCTTGCTCGCCCCGCCCGTATGCAAATCAAGTTTTAAATTGATACGTGCCTTGGGTATTTCGGACTGAAAGGAAGAATTAGACATGGCTGTCCCTGTTCTATGGAGTGATAGAAACCGCCACAGCCAGTGTCAAATATTAAGAACGGCTTACCCTGCCATAAAACATTCCTGCTATTAAACATTCAGTGAAAAGCAGAACCTGCGGTCAGAAGCGAGTACATTCCATTTACTGGCGATATGACGCGATGAAAGAGCGTAAATCCTGAATTTATTTTTCAGATAAACACCCATAGCGCGAGTTTAGAAATAGTGAACCTGCTAAAGGAAATGATAAAATGTAACCACATGTAACATAATAACCTCGCCAGAAAACCTCTGATACTGATCTGATACATAAGAGTTTTCTTAATGATCAGGCTGTAAGTCGCATGACAGCCGGGGCTACCGAATGTTTCAATGAGTTATTCATTGCAGGATTGAGCAGTAAAATCATCCAGTGCTAAAAAGTGCGGTTCATGCTCTTTTTTACAGGATAGCGGCAGAAAGCGAAAACGAGAACCAACCCAAACAGGTTAGTTTGCATGATAAGTTATGTTAATGATTTGTGGCGCTGTTATACGCTGCTAATGTGCCTGTTGCCGTTAAGAAGTTCAGCGACTCCCCCGCCGACACGCCGAGGGCGTCATGCCATAGACCTGACGGAAACGATGGCTGAAGTGGGCTGATGAGTGGTAGCCACACTGAAGGGCAATATCGGTCAGCGTCAGCTCGGGCCGCTCAAGCAACATCCTTGCACGATCCATTCGACGGCGCATCACGAACTGGTGCGGCGCTTCGCCAGTGGTATGGCGGAACATGCGGGCAAAGTGAAACTCACTCAATGCCGCTTCCTGCGCCAGCACAGCCAGGGTTAAAGGCTGGTCAATGTGAGCCTCAATGAAGTCGAGAACCCGACTTAATACCGCGGGAGCCAGTCCGCCCCTCACCTGGGGCAGTTGCCACTTAACTTCGCTGTAGTGCTGCAGCAGATGGGTCAGCAGGAGTGTTGATGCGCTGCTCAGCGTCAGCTGGCTGGCGGGCTGTTGCCAGTCGCTGCTCAGCAGAAAGTGTCGATAGAGCTGGGTAATGCGGTCATCAACAGAAAAGATTTTCTCATGCAGGTTTAACTGCGCCGGACTGCGGTCCCAGACCCGTTCGGCTAGCTGCCGCAGCTGGTTCTCGCTGCAATAGAGATGAACAAAGGCGAGATCGGCACGCAGATCCCAGGTCGATTCTGTGCCAGCCGGCATCAGACAGAAGCGATCGGGTGCGCCACCGTTACGCCAGCCATGCGGGGTTTTATGCCAGGTATCGTAGCCGCCCGCCACATAAAGGCTTAGCGTGTGATGATCGCTGAGGTTTGTCACGCGATCGCCACTATTAAACCAGGCTGCCAGCTGAATGCCGCTGTTAAGTTGCACCTGATCGCGCAGTTGTGCTTTGTGGCGTTGCAGCATGTCAAAGGTCTGGAAGCGACTCATCGGGGTATCAGTTCAGATAAACAGAGTGCCAGTTTACGGATTGCGCGGGACAGAAAACAGAGCACATCGGGACAGAGAGTAAAAATGCGCAAGATTTTGCAAACCCTGCGCAATCCGCTGCAAGACCAGGGAGCGTTGCGGGTGCAGACTCGGCGTTTTGCGGTGGAGAATCTGGCAATGAACCTGTTTTTGTATCTCTCAGTCGTGCTGATCTGGGGCACGACCTGGATTGCGATTTATGCGCAACAGTCTGCAGGCATCAGCGCCGTAACTGTCGCTGTCTTCTGGCGTTTTTTGCTGGCCTCGCTGGTCATGTTATTGCTGCTTAAGCTGATAAAGCGTCTGCACAGGCTGACGCTGCAGGATCACCTCTTCTGTGTGCTGCAGGGCTGTTGCGTTTTTGGCTTCAACTTTGTCTGCTTCTATTACGCCTCTGGCTATATCAGCAGCGGACTGGAGTCGGTCATTTTCTCTATGGCTGTGATGTATAACGCCATTAACAGCTGGATATTTTTCCGTCAGCGCCCTTCTGCACGTCTGATTCCGGCGATAGTGCTCGGCATGGCGGGCATTGTTGCGTTGTTCTGGCACGATCTGCGCAGTACTCAGGCCTCGGCCGGCTTGATGTGGGGCATTGGGTTAAGTGCGCTGGGCACACTGGGATTTTCATTCGGCAATATGATCAGTCAGCGGCATCAGCGTCTGCAACGTGACGTGCTGACAACCAACAGTTACGGCATGTTATACGGTGCGCTGATCATGGCACTGGTCTCGCTGCTGCAGGGTGTTTCGCTGCAGCCGACATGGAATACACAGTGGTTTGGGGCATTGATCTATCTGGCTATCGTGGGATCGGTGATGGGATTCGGGGCCTATTTTACGCTGGTGGGACGTATCGGAGCCAGTCGGGCTGCCTATACAACGGTGCTGTTTCCGCTGGTGGCGCTGGCACTCTCTACCCGTTACGAAGGATATGAGTGGCATGCCAGTGCCATCCCTGGCCTTGTCATGATTTTACTGGGCAATATCGTGATGTTTGCCCGTTGGCCGGCAAGTCGTCGCCGGGTAATCATCTGACGCGGAGGCGGGCTGAGGCCCGCCCCCGTATGGGCTTTACGCCCACTGCTGCTGAAGGAGTTTCTGTGGTTTATTGATCGCTTTACGCGCAATCCAGTAAAGCAGAACACGCTCATCGTCACTATCACGATCGGCCATCGACAGCAGTTTTAATGCCAGCGTCGATTTGGTCACAGGCTGCTGTTCTGTACTGAGTTCAATCACCGCCTGACCGATAATGCAGCAAACTTCATCCTCACTGGTGCTGGATTCATATGTCCGGTCTTTCATATTTCCTCCTGATAAGTGAACTGTTAGCCTGGCAAATAATCTGAAAACCTGCTCACAGAATCATCTTAATGAAACATTATCTTACGGCTAATTACGCTTACTTATTAAGTTGCCGCTTTGCTTACTTTTGACGCGACGTCGCAAACCCCTCCTGATGCCATTCATACCGCCTGAATGGCATTTCATTCCCCAATCCGTTCCGTTCATGCCTTTACTGCTCACGCGCGCGAATCACTGCTTTATTCTGACCGCAGTTTCCAGATTCCCGGACGGGAGAGATAAATTATGAACCAGACTCAACAGGCTTCTTACCAGCGTGCTCGCTGGCTTACATTGTTCGGAACGGTAATCACTCAGTTCGCACTGGGGTCAGTCTACACATGGAGTTTGTTCAACGGCCAGCTGTCACAGAAGCTGGATGCGACGGTCAGTCAGGTCGCTTTTTCGTTTGGTCTGCTGAGCCTGGGGCTGGCTATTGCCTCCTCGCTGGCCGGTAAATTACAGGAACGTTTTGGCGTACGCCGCGTCACTATCGGGGCGGGTGTGCTGATGGCGCTGGGTTTCTGGCTTACCGCGCATGCTAATAACCTGATGATGCTCTATTTCAGCGCCGGGCTGCTGGTGGGTCTGGCCGATGGCGCAGGTTACCTGATGACGCTCTCAAACTGCGTGAAGTGGTTTCCGGAGCGCAAAGGGATGATCTCTGCCTGTGCGATTGGCGCTTACGGTCTTGGCAGTCTGGGATTCAAATTTATCTGCGGGGCGCTGCTGGCGACGGTGGGTCTGGAGCAGACCTTTATGATCTGGGGCGTGCTCGCGATGTCGATGATTATCCTCGGTGCACTGCTGATGCGTGAAGCCCCCCTTCAGGATACCGGGAGCAGCACGAATGGTCAGCAACATGCGCGGGATTACACGCTGGCACAGTCGGTGCGTCTGCCTCAGTACTGGATGCTGGCGCTGATGTTCCTGACAGCCTGCATGAGCGGTCTCTATGTGATAGGCGTTGCTAAAGATATCGGCGAAGGGCTGGTGCATCTGACTACGCAGACCGCTGCCAGTGCCGTAACGGTGATCGCGATTGCCAACCTGAGTGGCCGCCTGGTGCTGGGTATACTGTCTGACAAAATGATGCGCATCCGGGTTATTTCACTGGCGCAAATCGTGTCGCTGATCGGGATGAGCGTGCTGCTGTTTACCCGGATGAATGAGATCACCTTCTTCCTGTCACTCGCCTGTGTAGCCTTCAGCTTTGGCGGTACCATCACGGTATTCCCGTCGCTGGTCAGTGACTTTTTCGGCCTCAACAACCTGACAAAAAACTATGGTCTGCTCTATCTCGGATTTGGTATCGGTAGCGTGCTGGGCTCACTGGTCGCCTCGCTGTTTGGCGGGTTCACCGTCACCTTCAGCCTGATTATGACGCTGCTGGTCATCTCCCTGTTCCTGTCACTCACCATCCGCTTACCACAGAGTTCTGTTACAGCAACACCTGTATTGCAACGTCATTAACCATCACGACGGGCCGCGCCAGAGCGGCCCGTTCACGTTTAGCCGCGGAATCGCGGCTCTGCCATGCCCGCCACAGAGACGTCCACCGCAAAGATATCGCCTGACTGCGGATAGCGCGCCAGCTCCTCTTCGGTGCGATCTTCCCGTGAACTGGTAATAAACAGCGTTTTAAGATCGGCGCCACCAAAGGCCACCATGGTTGGCCACTTCACCGGCAGCAGGATCTCATCGACGATTTCGCTGCTCTGGGGATCGATGCGTACTACGCGACCGCCATCAAACTGTGCGGACCAGTAAAATCCTTCGCTATCCACTGCGGCACCATCCGGCAATCCACCTTTCGCGTCGAAACGGCGGAACAGGGTGCGTTCGCCCGGTTCGCCCTGCGCGTTTAATGGATAGCGATAGAGCGCTTCATTCGGCGTGTCACTGTGATACATCCAGCGCCGGTCGGGAGAGAAGGCGAGCCCGTTGGAAATTTTAATGTCGCGCGCTTTGACCTCCAGCGTCAGGTCAGGCGTCACGCGGCACAACAGCCCGCCATTTTTGTCCTGCGGTTCCCACAGGCTGCCGCACCAGAAATTCCCCCAGGGATCGACGCGGCCATCATTAAATCGGCTCTGCGCAGCCACACCAGGATTCTCTGCGATCTTTTTCTCTGGCTTGCCCTGCGCATCCAGCAGCCAGACACCGCCACGCAATGCAGCTATCAGACCGCCCTGCTCACGCAGACCGATGCATCCCACCTCTTCCGCCTGCGGGAAGGTTTGCAGTTCACCGCTGACCGGATCAAAACGGTGAATGGCGGGTGCCAGAATATCGACACAGTACAGCACCTGTTCTTCCACTGACCAGAGCGGGCATTCGCCCAGTTCAGCCTGTAAAGCCAGAATATTTTTAACGTCATGCGCCATGTTTCTCTCCCATTGAACTGACATGCTAATAATGTAGTTGTAAAAACTTTCAAATGAGAATTATTTTCGCTTGATTTTGAGACTATTCTCTTTGATAGTATTTACTATTCAGTTCATTCTTATTTCTTTATTATTCTCCGCTGCAAAACGCAGCACTCTGAAATATTCCGTCATACCTTCTTAAATAACTCTACAAAGCCTGCATCTTCACTCCACTTTTCCAGCGTAGTGTCATAGTCATTGGAAAAGAGGAGAAGCTTCCGATGAAGAGATTAATTAAAGTCGCTTCGGTGGTTGCGCTGATGACCTTATTAAGTGGTTGTATCATCAGCCCCAGACACGACAATGGCTGGCACCGCGGGGGTGGCGGCGGATATCATGGAGGCTACTATGGAGGTTATCACGGTGGGTATCATGGCGGTCACCATCGCCGCTAACGGGCAAAGATGTCACACAGCATAAAATAAAAGCATTAAACTTTAAGGGCGGGATAATTATCCCGCCCGTTTTATTTAGCTTTTCACAGCATAATTACACTGGAACCACGCTTTCTGCAGTCCCGGAATATGACTCTCCTGCGCAGGTAACGCCTCGACTTTATCAAAGCCTTTATTACTGCAGTAATTCGCCAGATCAATATTCATTGCATCACGATTGACCTTTACCGGGTCAAAACGGTACTGCACGGTATTTGAGCCTGGATCTTCATCTACACGTTCAAATGCCCCGGGTTTGCTGGCAGTACATCCACTCAGCAAAATCAGCGCCAGTGCGCTGGTAATTAGTTTTTTCATTTAGTTATCCTCACGTTGCCGCGCAGTTTATGACGCAGCATGCCGCGCATCCATAGGATTAATGCGCGAAAAATCAAAACTTGAGAAGCTTTTACCGATTAATGTAATACGATTAAACGGCTAGCACTATCATACGCGGCGTGACAAGATGCATTCAGACAAAACGAAGACTGCACCACACCAGGAAATGCCAAAAATAAAAATCTGTTCCTCTCTTCCCTGCCCGCGCTTAGCGGGCTTTTTTTCGCCCGCCATTCCGCTGCTCCGCTGCCGCTTACTGGCCAGTCAGTGCAATCATTCTACGTAACAGGTTAGCGGCGCGCTTGTCAGGTAATGCCAGAATCGCGCTGTAGAGATCAATCGACATGGCACACAGCGATGAGCGATCAACCGCCGTGTCGGCAGGCATATTCAGCTGCTGCAGCTTATCCCCCCACTGCTGATAGAGCCGGGCGACAATTTTTTGCAGATCATCCTGCGCCAGCGCCTTATCCAGTGGCTGATCGGGCAATGGACTGTTCAGCAGCAGCTGCTCCATGGCATCCGCCTCTTTGCGATTCAGCGACGGCGGCAGCGTGGTCAGCAGATTGATGCCGCCACTCACCTGCGGATAGAGATAACGGAAGCAGAGGCCCGGATCGATTTGGTTCAGCGCCCGCATCTCTTCAACTGAGACGCTGATATAGTTGACGACCGCCGCGTCAGTTCCGCGCATCAGCCGCTGATTAATCACCTCAATCAGCCAGCCACGTAGCTCGCCCGTCGCCTTCTCAGCTGGCTCCCCCGCACGGATGCGCCGGGTCAGCTCCTGGGTCAGCAACAGCCATAACGCCGGTTCCTGAGTCTGCAGCACCCGATAACCGGGCATCTTTGCCAGTTGATTTACCGCCTGCTCACGCTGACTGGCCTGCAACTGATGCGGCGCAACCCAGCTGAACCAGAGCAGATTCGCCAGTATCAGGGGCAGCAGAAAGATGATCAGCCCCTGCCACAAACGCAGCCGGGTGGTTTTGATCAGCACAATAACAATCAGCGCCAGCAGCGCAAACGCGGCCAGCGTAATAAAAAGCAGAGCATTCATGCGGCGGGATTAATCCTTACGCACATCGATCAGCACAGGACAGTGAGCGCGCTCAATAACCGATGCGCTGACTGAGCCTTTTAACAGCCGATTCAAAGAGGAGAGATGGCGACGTCCCATGATAATCATGCTGGCCTTAAGCTGTTGCGACTGGGCAACGATAGTATCTGCCGCGTCACCCGCCAGAATCATGCCCCGCGCATTAATGCCCGCGCGCAGTAACGGAGCCAGTGCATGGCGCACCACCATTTCTGCCGTATTCTGCTCATCCTGCGCGGCCACAAAATCGGCCGGATCTTCACCCGCATCGATTTCCATTGGCTGATTACAGGAGGAGTAAGCGGGATCGACGCAGCACAGCACGACCACCTCGGCGCGATGCGCCAGCGCTTCTTCAATGGTTAAGGCGACCACTTTTTCCGCTACCGGAGAGTGATCAATGGCCATCAGCAGGGTTTTCATCGAATGCTTATCCTTCTATCGCGGCGACTTTGCCGATTTCACGCACCAGTGCCTCTTTACACTTCAGCATCTCGTCACGAAAACGGGCTTCGTGTCGCAGAAAACGTGCAGAGGGCACCAGCAAAGAGACAGAAAAGCGACCAAACAGCGTATCCAGCGCAAACGCCATGGTAGAGATACCTTCCAGCGTTTCACCGCGATCCACGGCGATACCGGTTTCGCGCACTTCCCTGATAAGTTGCAGCAACTGAGGCAGCGTTTTCACCGTCATATCGGTTAACTCCTGCCAGGCGTCGCCAACGATCGTCCGTACATCTTTTTCACACTCCAGCGCCAGCAACGCCCGTCCACCGGAGGTGCTGTAGAGCGGCAGATTGAGTCCCATATGCGGAACCACCCGAAGCTCACGCGACGCCACCACGTGGTGAATTATCGCCAGCTGGCTGCCGCTGGCGCGCGCCAGCGAGACGGTTTCATTGGTGTCGGAAGAGAGTTTTTCCAGCAGCGGACTGACCAGATCAACCACATCGGTATGTACGCTGGAAATCAGTTTTAACAGCGCCGGCCCCAGACGCAGTCCGCCCGCCCCGCTGCTGCGCACCAGCTCTGCGCTGTCGAGCGCGGCAACAATACGCTGCACCGTTGAGCGCGGCAGTTCGACCGCCTGAGCGATCTCACCGAGGCTCATGCCGCCGGGCTGTTCGCCAAGCGCATTAAGAATTTTTGCCGCACGGGCGATGACCTGTATACCGCCCGTTTTTTCATCCTCGCGGCTGGAGGGTTGATGTGCCATAGCGTCGTCCTGTTTGAGCTGCCTTACTGTAGCGCGAATGCCGCACTTTTTACAGCCTGTACCACATTGCAATACAGTATACCGGGATGTAATATTACGACCTGTATCACATCGCAGTACACTGCATCATAATAACGAGATCGCCTGCAATGAACGCTAAGCCTGCCACCGCGCCGGCCCCTCATCCTTTTACACTGCGACTGGCACTGGGATTAGTCGGCGTGCTCATCGCCGCCCTGACCTCCGGGCTGAACGATCGCGTCAGTGATATCGCGCTGGCCGATATCCGTGCCGCGATCGGCATCAGTTACGATCAGGGTAGCTGGATTATCTCTGGCTATCAGGCGGCAGAAGTGGCCGCCATGATGATTGCGCCCTGGTTTGCCGTCACCCTGTCGCTGCGGCGTTTTACGTTAGGCGTGTCGGCGGGATTTATGCTGACCGGCATTCTGCTGCCGCTGGTGCGGGATCCGACGCTGTTTATCACTCTGCGCGTATTGCAGGGCCTGTTTGGCGGCGCCTTACCACCGATGCTGATGACGGTCGCCCTGCGCTTTCTGCCGCCGCCCTTTAAACTTTTTGGCCTGGCGGGCTATGCCCTGACTGCGACGTTTGGCCCCAATATGGCGGCCTCGCTGGCCTCGTTGTGGACCGATCACGTCAGCTGGATGATGGTGTTCTGGCAGGTCGTGCCGTTGATGCTGATCGCTATGCTGCTGACAGGATGGGGATTGCCCCAGGATCCGCTGCGGCCGGAACGCTTTCAGCAGATCGATCTGTTCGGCATGGTGACCGGCTGCAGTGGTGTTGCGCTGCTGATTCTGGTGCTGACCCAGGGTGAGCGCCTCGACTGGCTGAACTCGCCACTGATTACCGGTATGTTGCTCACCGCGCTGCCGCTGCTGCTGGTTTTCCTGATTAATGAGTGGTTTCACCCGCTGCCGCTGTTTAAATTGCAGATGCTCCGACGGCCAAATCTGGCGCATGGCTTGCTGGGCCTGGCCTGCGTGCTCATCCTTGGGCTTTCTGGCTCCGCGCTGCCTTCGGCCTATTTTGCTCAGGTCAGCGGCTTTCGCACCCTTGAGTTTGCCCCGCTGGCGCTGGCGGTGGGCCTGCCGCAACTGCTGATCGCACCGCTGATTGCAGCCCTGCTGAATATCCGCTGGATCGACTGCCGCTGGATGCTGACGGCGGGCGTCGGCTTGCTGGTGACCTCCTGCCTGCTGGGCACACAGATCACCAGTGACTGGGCAAGACAGAATTTCTGGCTGCTGCAGATCCTGCAGGCGTTCGGACAACCGATGATCATTTTGCCGATACTGATGAGCGCCACCAGCGTTGTGGCCCCGCCAGAAGGCCCGTTTGCCTCGGCGATGTTTAATACGGTGCGCGGCTTTTCCAGCATCGCTGCCTCTACGCTGGTTGAGGTTTTCCTTTCGCATCGTGAGCAGTTTCACTCCAGTGTGCTGATTAATCAGGCGGCCAGTCGCAGCTGGCTGATGACAGCGCCGACGGCCAGTCAGGCCAGCAGCAGCTTGCCGCTGTTGCCGGATGGCAGCATCAGCGCCGCCGATAATCTCAGCGGATTCGCTACCCTGGTCAGGCATCAGGCCACGATCCTTGGTCTGAGCGACAGCTGGCTGATGCTGACCGGCTTTGCCGCCTGCCTGTTATTGCTTACCGCCATCCTGCCAAAACGGGTGTGGCCGCCTCAAACTTTGATTCAAAACCCTTCCCGGAATAACTGAATATGCGTGCTTTCGAAATGAAAAGAACCCTGCTGCTGAGTCTGTTGCTGCTGGTGTTACTGGCCATCGCTTTTGTGGTCTGGTCACTGATGACCGGCAACGATCACCGCACCAACGACGCTTACGTCAATGCGGACTACACCCTGGTGGCACCGAAAGTCTCGGGCTACATCAGCCACGTGCAGGTGCAGGATAATCAGCAGGTCAAAGCGGGTCAGCTGCTGGCGACGCTGGACGATCGTGACTATCGTGTGGCGCTGGAAAGTGCGGAGGCTGATCTGCAGGTGAGCCAGGCGAAACTGCTGAGCAGCCAGGCACAGCTGGAGCAGCAGCAGTCGGTGATTGATCAGCAGAAAGCCAGCGTGGCGGCCAGTGAAGCCTCTGCGCAGTATGCCGGTCAGAGCGCCGATCGTTATAACCGCCTCTATAAAAGCGGTACCGTGGCAGCCGACGATCAGCAGAAAGCCAGCTCAAACCAGCGCTCGGCGCTGGCAGCCGTGCATCAGAGTCAGGCCGCGCTGGCGTCAGCAGTAAAACAGGTGGGAGTGCTACAGGCGGCGGTGCGTTCAGCAGAAGCGGACGTTGCAGCGGCGAAGGCCAGCGTCGATCAGGCCAGGCTGAATCTCTCCTACACCCGCATTACTGCGCCCGTTGACGGCATGGTGGGTCAGCGCTCGGTGCGGACCGGCGCGTACGTATCAGCCGGCACCCGTCTGCTGGCGGTAGTGCCACTGCAGCAAACCTACATTACTGCTAACTATCTTGAGACGCAGTTAAGCGATGTGCGTCCCGGCCAGCGGGTGCGGATCCGGGTGGACGCCCTGCCGGGCGAGACCTTTACTGGTCATGTGGACAGCATCGCACCGGCCACCGGCGCAACTTTTTCGGCGATCTCTCCCGATAACGCCACCGGCAACTACACTAAAGTCGTTCAACGTCTGCCGGTGAAAATTGTGCTGGATGGCGACCAACAGCATCTGGCTCAGTTACGTGTAGGCATGTCGGCGATCCCTGAAATCGAAGTGCCGTAAAATTGTGAGCAATATCTCAGAACGGACCTATTTCATTTGGGGAGGATTACGCGTAAATTAGCGCTCGATCCTGTTCTGAGTTATTCAGATCAACCCGGAAAAGAGCAGACCATGACTGTAAATGGCGATCTCTTTTCCACATCTGTTCGCGTTGCACTGGTTTGGGATCGCCATCATCGTAACCGCTCAGAGGAGTTGCTTTGTGAAATATGCCTTGATGGGAATATCTTTTTTCGCGTTACTTTGGTTCGGAACCTTTGTTCTGCTGCTGAAGTAATGGCGTGACAGTGCCGCCACGGGGCGACCCCTGAGTCGCCCCTGCTGGCTGTCAGCGTTCTTCTTCCATTTTTATGCTGCCTGGCAATATGCCATCGGCACGAAACATCGCTTTAATTCCCCGTACCGCCTGACGAATACGATCGCTGTTCTCTATCAGCGCAAAACGCACGTGCGTGTCGCCATAGTCGCCAAACCCGATACCGGGCGAGACACAGACTTTCGCCTCCTGCAGCAGTTTCTTGGCAAACTCCAGCGACCCCAGATGTGCGTAATGGTCCGGTATTTTTGCCCAGACGTACATTGAGGCTTTCGGGTTATCCACCATCCAGCCCGCTTCATGCAATCCTTTGACCAGCACATCACGGCGGCGTTTGTACTGCTCTGCGATGTCGCGCACGCACTGTTGATCCCCTTCCAGCGCCGCAATCGCCGCCACCTGCAGTGGCGTAAAGGTGCCGTAGTCATGATAACTTTTGATTCGCGCCAGCGCGGCGACCAGCTCTTTGTTGCCCACCATGAAACCGATGCGCCAGCCCGCCATGTTGTAGCTTTTTGACAGGGTAAAGAATTCGACGGCGACATCACGCGCGCCCGGCACCTGCATAATCGATGGCGCTTTCCAGCCATCGTAGACGATGTCGGCATAGGCCAGATCGTGGATCACCAGCACGTTGTACTGCTTCGCCAGCGCAATCACCCGTTCGAAAAAGTCGAGCTCCACACACTGTGCGGTGGGGTTGGACGGGAAGCCGAGGATCATCATTTTTGGCTTGGGATAGCTCTCGCGGATGGCGCGTTCCAGCTCATTGAAGAAGTCGACACCCGCCACCAGCGGCACCGAGCGTACCTGCGCCCCGGCAATCACCGCACCGTAGATATGGATCGGATAGCTGGGATTGGGCACCAGCACGGTATCACCGTGATCCAGCGTCGCCAGCATCAGGTGCGCCAGGCCTTCTTTGGAACCGATGGTGACAATCGCCTCTGATTCAGGATCGATCTCAACCTGATAGCGATCGGCGTACCAGCGCGAGATTGCCCGGCGCAGACGCGGAATACCGCGAGAAGTGGAATAACCGTGGGTATCGTCACGCTGCGCCACCTGGCATAACTTTTCGACGATGTGCGGCGGAGTCGGACCATCCGGGTTGCCCATTGAAAAGTCGATGATATCTTCGCCGCGCCGACGCGCAGCCATCTTCAGTTCAGCGGTGATGTTGAAAACGTAAGGGGGTAAACGTTCGATACGCGAGAAACGACGGGGTGTGCTGTTATCAGCCATGATGTCCTCTGGATTACGTAAGCGCCCGGACCGTCCGAGCGACGCGGGTCACTGTGGTGACCCGTTACGAACATAACGTGGCGAGGATCATTTTGTCGAGGGTGGCGGAAAATATTTTTATTTTTGCGGATTCAGCCGCCCCAGCAGCCAATCGTTCACCCAGCAGCCGTTCAGCAGATAATTATCCCGTAGCGTGCCCTCCAGCTGAAAGCCGTTTTTCTCCAGAATACGGCGTGATGCCCAGTTCCCTTCAATCACCATCGCTTTGAGTTTGTGGAAATCGGCTTCAAGCAAAAACTGACACAGCGCCGCCAGGGCTTCGCTGCCATATCCCTGACCGCAGTGGCGATGCAGCAGCATATAGCCCACCTCCGCCTGACGGTATGGCTCCCATTCGGGGCTGCAGCCAAACAGGCCAATCGGCTCACCGTTGTCACGACGTCGCGCAACCAGGCAGAGCATATGAAAACTGCTCGCCTGCCAGGGGGCCAGACGCTCGGTGAAGCGCTGGCGGATATCCGCTTCATCGGGGACTTCGCTCACCCAGGTCATGGTGTCGCGATCTTCATGGACGGCACGAAACAGTTGCCAGTCTTCTGGCTGTAATTTACTCAGGGTTAATCTGGCGGTGACAAGTTGCATCTGCTGCTCCCGATGGGCGCGGTTTTCCAGCGGTCACTGGCGCACCTCATCGCGCAACATAGCAAAACGGCACCTTAGCGACCAGCCTCTGCAGGGCGAAAAAACTGTTCCCCTTTAATGCACTCAACCTTTCCTCTTTTTGCCCATATGCCGTAAAAATTGATCTGAAACACTAACTCCCGCCGTGATTGATCGGGACGCTAGCGGTTCGCGATCACATTTTTTATCATAGAGGCACTTTCCATTGCCGACGAGTCGCCTGTGTCCTCCCACTTCACGATGTTACTGGCAGTATTTGACCGCGCCGCCCTGATGCTGATCTGCCTGTTCTTCCTGACACGCACCCGCCCGTTTCGTCAGCTGCTGCAAAAAGATGAACACACCCGTGCGGAGAAAGTAGCCGTTACTGCCATCTTTTCCCTGTTTGCGCTGTTCAGTACCTGGTCGGGTGTCGATGTCGATGGTTCACTGCTGAATGTGCGGGTCATCGCCGTGATGGCGGGTGGCATTCTGTTTGGTCCCTGGGTCGGGATCGCCACCGGGGTTATTGCCGGTCTGCACCGTTTTCTGATCGATATTCACGGCGTAACCTCCGTGCCCTGCCTGATTACCAGCATCATTGCCGGTATCGTCGCGGGCGGTATTAATCGCCGGGTACTGAAAGAGCACCGCTGGCGTGCCGGTATCGTCGGCGGCATGCTCTGTGAAGCCCTGACGATGTTGTTGATTGTTGTGTGGGCGCGCCCCACCTCACTCGGGCTGGCGATTGTGTCAGAAATTGCTCTGCCGATGATCCTCGGTGCCTCCAGTATCGGCATCATTGTGCTGCTGGTGCAGAGCGTCGAGGGGGAAAAAGAGGCGATTGCCGCCCGCCAGGCCAAGCTGGCGCTGGAGATCGCCAATAAAACCCTGCCGCTGTTCCGTCAGGTGAACAGCGACTCGCTGCGCAACATCTGTGACATTATCCGACGGGAGATCAAAGCCGATGCGGTGGCGATGACCGATAAAAAACAGATTCTGGCCTACGTCGGCTATGGCGAACATAATTATAAACATGGGGATGATGGCATCAGCCCCACCACGGCGCAGTCGATCGCCAGCGGTAAAATTATCATTAAGAACAACGATGAAGCGCATCGCACCAAAGATATTCACTCCATGATCGTGATCCCGCTGTGGGAGAAAGGCAAAGTCACCGGCACGCTGAAAATCTACTATCGCCGCGCACACCGTATTACCGGCTCGCTGAAGGAGATGGCGATTGGCCTGTCACAAATCATCTCAACCCAGCTTGAAGTGTCGCGTGCCGAGCAGCTGCGCGAGATGGCTAATAAAGCGGAACTGCGTGCGCTGCAAAGTAAAATAAATCCTCATTTCCTGTTCAACGCCCTGAATGCTATCTCCTCTTCTATCCGGCTCAATCCCGATACCGCCCGCCAGCTGGTGATCAACCTGTCACGCTATCTGCGCTATAACCTGGAACTGAACGACGATGAGCTAATCGACATCCGTAAAGAGCTGTGGCAGGTGAAAGATTACATCGCCATCGAGCAGGCCCGGTTTGGCGATAAGCTGACGATGATCTATGACGTCGATGAGGATCTCCATTTTCTGCTGCCGAGTCTGCTGATCCAGCCTCTGGTGGAGAATGCCATTGTCCATGGCATCCAGCCCTGTAAAGGCAAAGGCGTGGTGACGCTGAGCGTCCGGGATCTGGGCGATCAGGTGCGGATCTCGGTGCGGGATACCGGCCAGGGCATCAGTGACGAAGTGATAGCACGGGTGGCGCGCAACGAGATGCCCGGTAATAAAATCGGCCTGCTCAATGTGCATCATCGGGTAAAACTTTTGTCGGGTCAGGGATTGAATATCGTGCGGCATCAGCCGGGCACCGAGATTTCCTTTACGCTGAGTAAGAATGGCCAGCGCCTGGCGGAGAATCTGTTATGAAAGCCATTATTGTGGAAGATGAATTCCTGGCGCAGCAGGAGCTGAGCTGGATGATTCAGCATCACAGCAAAATCGAGATTGAAGCCTGTTTTGACGATGGTCTGGACGTGCTGAAGTACCTGCAACAGCATCGGGTTGATGTGATTTTCCTCGACATCAACATCCCCTCACTGGATGGCATGCTGCTGGCACAGAATATCCATCAGTTTGCCCACAAGCCACTGATTGTCTTTATTACCGCGTGGAAAGAGCATGCGGTGGAAGCGTTTGAGCTGGAGGCGTTTGACTACATTCTCAAGCCCTATCAGGAGTCGCGAATTGTCACCATGCTGAACAAGCTCGAAGCCACAGCGCAGGCGCAGCAGGCGGTCAGCCATCTCACTGCCACGCCCGCGCCGCAGACGGTCAACCTGATCAAAGATGAGCGCATTATCGTCACTGACGTGAATGATATTTACTACGTTGAGGCGCATGAGAAGCTGACGTTTGTTTATACCCGGCGCGAATCCTACGTGATGTCGATGAATATTACCGAGTTCTGTTCACGCCTGCCGGAACAGCAATTTTTCCGCTGCCACCGCTCTTTCTGCGTCAGCCTCAGCAAGATTCGTGAAATCGAGCCGTGGTTTAACAACACCTATCTGCTGAAGCTGCGCGATCTGGAGTTTCAGGTGCCGGTCAGCCGCAGTAAGGTGAAGCAGTTTCGACAGCTGATGCGCCTGTAGCGCAGTACGGTTAAAGACCTGTTCAGAAAGGGGGATGGCGAAGCAGAAGAGCAGCAAAAAGTCGGGAGGGAATTCCCCGATCCTGCCCCGCTGAAGCAGGCAGATCGGGAAAATCGCTCGCGCGCAGAATGGCAGTGCGCGCGAGGTAAAGCAGAATCAGATTTCGCGACCCAGCGTCTGGCGCAGATGCGCGCCCGCGCCCAGCAGGCCAGGCTGGTCGTGCGTAATCATATAAACCGGGATGCTGGCAACATAGTCGCGGAAGCGGCCTTTATCTTCAAACGCCGCACGGAAACCCGACGACTTAAAGAACTCCAGGAAGCGTGGCACGATGCCGCCGGCAATATAGACACCACCAAAGGTGCCGAGATTCAGCGCCAGGTTGCCGCCGAAACGGCCCATGATGACGCAGAACATTGACAGCGCGCGACGGCAGTCGGTGCAGCTGTCATCCAGCGCACGCTGGCTGACATCTTTCGGCTTCAGGTTTTCCGGCACGCGATTATCCACTTTAACAATCGCACGATAGAGGTTAACCAGACCGGCACCTGACAGCACACGTTCCGCTGAAACATGGCCCAGTTCTTCGCGCAGCACTTCCAGGATCTGATCTTCTTCTTCGCTGTTGGCAGCGAAGTCGACATGACCGCCCTCACCTGGCAGGCTGACCCAGCGCTTGTCCACATGCACCAGATGGCTGACGCCTAATCCGGTGCCGGCACCATAAATCGCGATAGGTTTATCTTTGACTGGCTCTGTACCGCCAAACTGAATCACGTTTTCGGCGGTCAGCATCGGGATCGCCATAGATACCGCAGTGAAGTCGTTAATGATTTCCAGGTGTTCAAAACCGATGTTCTCTTTGAGCTTGCGCGTGGAAAACGCCCAGTCATGGTTGGTCATTTCAACCCAGTCATCGGTAATCGGGCAGGCAATGGCAATACAGCCATCTTTAACGTCCTGCTGTTGTTCATCAAGATAGTGGCGGATGACGGCTTCGAGGCTGTCGTATTCTGATGTTGAGAATGTTTTGGCCTGGGTGATGCTGCCGCTTTCCACCTCACACAGGGCGAGGCGTGCGTTAGTACCGCCGACATCGCCGACCAAGGCATAGGTTGTCATTCTTCTGTTGCTCCGCTTGGGGTCTTAAGAGTTGGAGGACACTATAAAATTCTGCCCATAAAACAACAACGCTCACCGGTGCGATTGGTGAGCGTCTTACTCAGGTGTGCTACAGCCTAACCGCGATAGTCCACCCTGCACAGCGGCAACTATCTGAATCTTAGCCGCCGTTGCGTTGATTCAGGCAGGCGGTGACTTTTCGTAGCAGTGGCGGCAAATCCTCTTTCTGCATGACGACTTCAACCAGAGAGAGCCACTTCGGCTCTGAGAGTCGCGCCATCACTTCCTCTAACTGCACCGTTTCACTGATACGCCAGCTCTGCGCCTGGCCCTGCAGGCTAAGGGCGTGCGGTAAGGCCGTCCAGTTCCACTGGGCAATATCATTGTAACGTTGTGTTGCGCCATGAATCGCCCGTTCGACGGTATAGCCTTCATTATTCAGCAAAAAGAGTATCAGTCGCTGCTGGTCACGCAGCATCGAACCCAGTTCCTGAATTGTCAGCTGCGCCGAACCGTCTCCGATGATCAGGATAACCCGGCGATCAGGATCGGCAGTCTGCGCGCCAAACGCTGCCGGAAGAGTATAGCCGATTGATCCCCATAATGGCTGAACCACCAGCTGCGCCTGCGAGGGCAATCTTAACGCGGCGGCGCCAAAGGCGGCAGTCCCCTGCTCGGCCAGAATAAGGTCACCGGGTTGCAGGAATGCCTGCATCGCCTGCCAGAACGCCTGCTGGCTGATCACTGCCGCCGGTTCTGCAGGCTGCGCAGCGGGCGGCGCGGCGGCGGGTTGCCACTGCCGGCCATAGCGTTCAAATAGCGGCAGCAGTTCGCTCAGCGCCTCCGCCATCGACAGCGGCGCAAAATTTTCACCGCCCACGCTGGCGCTGAAGGGCTGCAGATCAATCAGTCGCTCAGGGTTAAACTGCTGCGTGAAGCCTGCAGTAATGGTGTCGGTAAATTGCACCCCGACGCAGATCGCCACATCCACCTGCTCAATCTGTTCGCACACCTGACCTGCGCTGGCCTCACCGGCATAGGTACCGACGTAACCCGGCTGCTGTTCATCCAGAACCCCCTTGCCCATCAGCAGGCTGGCACAGGGAATCGCACGCTGTTCACGCAGCGCGGCCAGGGCGGACTGCTGCTGCCAGCGCAGCGCAAGAAAATCGGCCAGCAGTGAAACCCGCTCTGCCGGTGCCAGTAACCGTTCCGCCGCATCGCTGAAAGCGCGACGCGCAGCGGGCGAAGAGGATTGATGACTGTTCAGGGGCTGCGTGGGTGGCTGCACCTCCATGGCCGCCACGTCGACGGCCAGTGACAAATAGCCGGGACGACGAGCCTGCAGCGCACTGACGATCACCCGATCGATCTCAGCCGTGGCGTTGTCGGCGGTAAGCTGTGCCGTTGCCGCACTGACTTCTGTGGCCATGCGGATAAAATGCTGGAAATCGCCATCGCCCAGCGAATGATGAACACAATCCCCCTGCAACTGGGCCTGCGTCGCAGGCGCGCCAACGATATGGATCACCGGCAGATACTCGGCATAACTGCCCGCAATGCCATTAATCGCGCTGAGCTCGCCCACACCAAACGTGGTCAATAGCGCTCCCGCGCCGTTGCAGCGTGCATAACCGTCTGCCGCATAGGCTGCGTTAAGCTCATTAGCGCAGCCTACCCAGCTGATGGCCGGATGGGCGATGACGTGGTCAAGAAATTGCAGGTTATAGTCGCCCGGCACGCCAAACAGATGCTTTACACCAATCTCCTGCAGACGGGTCAGCAGGTAATCTCCAACAGTGAATGTGGACATTGCGCATTCCTTTCAGGGAAGAGTCGGGTTAAGTATCTGACACAGGATGAAATTAGCGAGGCGTGCCGCTATTTTAGCCAGCCGCAATGGCTGGAAAGGCGACGTTACGCTGGCGGAATATTCTGTAAAAATGCGAATTGCAGCGCGCTGTCACTGAGTGTAACCGTATACACTGATAGACTTTTGGCACATATCCCCGTTTTTACCCAGGAGCGCTGAATGTCCCTTTTCCCTCATCCCGATCGCTATCAACAGATGGAATATCGCCGCAGCGGCCGCAGCGGAATCAAACTGCCCGCCATTTCGCTGGGACTGTGGCATAACTTTGGTGACAGTACCCGGGTCGATAACAGCCGTGAGCTGCTGCGTCATGCGTTTGACCTTGGCATCACGCACTTCGACTTAGCCAACAATTACGGCCCACCACCTGGCTCAGCAGAAGAGAACTTCGGGCGTATTCTGCGGGAAGATTTTCGTGCCCATCGTGATGAGCTGATCATCTCCACTAAAGCGGGCTATACCATGTGGCAGGGGCCTTATGGGGATTGGGGTTCGCGTAAATATCTGGTCGCCAGTCTGGATCAGAGCCTGAAGCGAATGGGGCTGGAGTATGTGGATATTTTCTATCATCACCGTCCCGATCCGGAAACCCCGCTGGAAGAGACGATGCGCGCGCTGGATCATGTGGTGCGCCAGGGCAAAGCGCTTTACGCTGCCCTTTCAAACTATCCGGCCGACCTTGCCGCCGAAGCGATAGCTATCCTGCGCGATCTCGGCACCCCTTGTCTGATTCACCAGCCGCGCTATTCGATGTTTGAACGCACACCTGAGCAGGGATTGATTCAGACGCTGGGCGATGCGGGCGTCGGCTGTATCGCCTTCTCTCCGCTGGCAGGCGGCGTGCTCACCGATCGCTATCTGCAGGGCATTCCGGAAGATTCGCGCGCGGCCAGCGGCAGCAAGTTCCTGAATGAGAACCAGCTGACGGATGAGAAGATGGAGAAAGTCCGCAAGCTTAATGCTATTGCGCAGCAGCGCGAACAGAAGCTGGCGCAGATGGCGCTGGCGTGGGTGCTGCGCGATGAGCGTGTGACTTCAGTACTGATCGGAGCCAGCAAAACGGCCCAGATCGATGACGCGGTGGCGATGCTCGCTCGCCGTCAGTTCAGCGACAGCGAGTTAGCTGCGATTGACGCGGCGCTACTGTAACGGTTTTAGCGCCCGGCTGACGCCGGGCGTTTCTGCGCCAGAATAGTCTCAAACCCCTTTCTCTCCCCAATTTCCTCACAATCTTCCGACACAATGATGCGGTAACAACAGCAATACGCAGGCATACTCGCTGCGCCGCAACAGCATCAGACTGTTGATGAGGAGAAGAAAATGAAAAGAGCCCTTATTTTTGCTGCCCTGCTGGCCCTGTTGTCGCCGCTGGCACACCACACAGCCCAGGCCTCCAGTGCCTCTATTACTCTGGCCCCCGGCGTCACCCTGAATCTTGGCGATCGCGATCGCCGTGGCTATTACTGGGATGGTGGCCGCTGGCGTGAACCGCGCTGGTGGAACGACCGCTATTCTTACAACGAACGCCGCTGGTGGCGACACGAAGAGTGGCGTCGTCAGCAGCAGTGGGAGCGCGAACGCCGCTGGCATGAGCGCGACCGTGAGCGTCGCTGGGAACATCAGTATCGCCGCGATCGTGATCGTGGCTGGGATCATCATGACCGTCGTGGGCCTGACCATCGCGGTCCAGACCATCACGGACACGATCGCCATTAATAAAAACGCCCGGCAGAACCGGGCGTTTTTATTTATTGATTAGGTCAGGCCTGATTGCTGCCAGACGGAGCCAGCACAGGAAACCCGGTCAGATCGGAAAGACGCAAAAGATGTCATCCCTGACATGCTCGGCCCGCGCGATTACGCACCTCATCCCTGAGGTGCGCCCGTAGCCGGGCCAACGCGTTGCGTTGTTCAAAAACGCTCCCGGCGTTTTTATCCCGGCGGCGGGACGCTTTCCTCTTCTGACCGGATTCCCTGTGCTTTAAGCTAATTCGCGGCTGAAAGATATCTGACTTGAGTTTGTCAGTTGTCTGCAATGCCCGGCAGAACCGGGCGTTTCAGGTTTCACAGTCGCTACAGCCCCAGCGCTTCACCCACCAGCAGGTAAAGATTCAGCGTAATCACCAGCAGCACGATCAGTCGCCCGGTGTTCTGCATCAGGCGCGAGTTAACCATATCATCGCCCATCAGCTCGCGGTTGCCGGTAAAGGAGAGCAGCGGAATCAACGCCAGCGCAATACCAAAACTCAGCAGCACCTGACTCATTACCAGAACCCTTGTCGGGTCCCAGCCTGCCCAGATGACAATAAAGGAGGGCAGCATGGTGACGGTTCGGCGCACCCACAGGGGAATATGGAAGTGGATAAAGCCCTGCATCACCACCTGCCCCGCCAGCGTACCGACCACCGTTGAAGATAATCCGGCCGCTACCAGGCTCAGACCAAACACTATCGCCGCCGCCTGGCCTAACAGCGGTTGCAGCGTCAGATAGGCCTGATCGAGTTCAGCGATTTTACTGTGGCCGCTGAAGTGAAATGCCGCTGCGGCGGTCGCCATCATCGCCAGGTTAACAAATCCGGCAATGGTCATGGCAATCGCCACATCCAGTTTGGTTGAGGAGTAACGCTGGCCTTTGCTGTCCTCACTTTTACCCTGCGTCAGCGCGGAGTGCAGATAAATCACGTGCGGCATAATGGTCGCACCCAGCACACCCGCCGCCAGGAATACAGCATCCGACGTCGGTAACGCGGGCAGCGCCATGCCGATTACCAGCTCTTTGACATTGGGCTGGGAGAAGAAGAGTTCGACGATATAGGCCGCCGCCACAAACAGCAGCAGTCCGCCAATCACCAGCTCCAGCGGCTTTTGCCCACGGCTCTGTAACATCAATATCAGGAACGTGGCGATGCCGGTCAGCACCGCGCCCTGCATCAATGAAATACCGAGCAGCAGTTTGAACCCCAGCGCGGCTCCGATAAATTCCGCCAGGTCAGTGGCCATCGCGATAATTTCCGCCTGCACCCAGTAAAACCAGACGGCGGGCCGGGGAAAACGATCGCGAATGTGTTCAGCGAGGTTTTTGCCGGTAGCGATACCCAGCTTGGCTGACATCAGCTGAATCAGCATGGCCATGATGTTGGCCCATACCACCACCCACAGCAATTTGTAGCCGTAAGCAGCGCCCGCCTGAATGTTGGTCGCAAAGTTGCCCGGATCGATATAGCCGATAGCGGCGATAAAAGCGGGCCCCAGCAGTGCGAGTTTGACTTTTCTGACTCCGCGAGCGGCGCGCTCGGCGGTACGACTTTCAAACATATCCGGTACCCTGTCTGAACATTTGCCTGCCCCGGCAGCTTAGGGGTTAGCAGGTGCAAGTGAAATTCGTTTATTGTTATCGGTGTAATAGATGCTGCTATAAAGTATAGCCATTGCTATACATTACAGTAAAGGATGTGATTGCTAAAAATGTGAGCAATAGTGTCACTTTACGCCCGGTGTAAAATTCAGACAATAATTATGTGGTTATCTGAAGTGAAGTATTTGTAAACAGGACGTGATCTCTGGAACTTTTCTGGAAAATATAGCGATAGCGAATACTTATATTGTGGTTCAGATCTCGTTTTTAAGTAACGCGTTACATAGAATACGCAACAAAATACAACCCTCCTCAAATTTGGAGCAACCATGTCCCATATTTTGCAATTTCTTTTAGCACTGGTGGTGGTCGGGATACTCGCCTTGCTGGTCAGTCACGATCGTAAAAGCATTCGCATTCGCTACATTATACAGCTACTGGTGATTGAAATTGTGCTCGCCTGGTTCTTCCTGAACTCAGAAGCGGGACTCGGTTTCGTCAAAGGATTCGCGGGCTTCTTTGACCATCTGCTGAAGTATGCCGCTGAGGGTACCAACTTCGTCTTCGGCAACATGAGCGACAAAGGCCTGGCCTTCTTCTTCCTTAACGTATTGTGCCCTATCGTCTTTATCTCTGCGCTGATCGGTATTCTGCAGCATTTCCGTATCCTGCCATGGGTGATTCGCGGTATCGGTACCGTACTTTCGAAAGTGAATGGCATGGGAAAACTGGAATCTTTCAACGCCGTGAGTTCTCTGATACTGGGACAATCAGAAAACTTCATCGCTTATAAAGATATCCTGGGCCAAATGTCACAGCGCCGCATGTACACCATGGCCGCGACCGCGATGTCGACCGTATCGATGTCGATCGTCGGTGCTTACATGACCATGCTGCAGCCGAAGTATGTGGTCGCCGCGCTGGTGCTCAACATGTTCAGCACCTTTATCGTGCTGTCGCTGATCAACCCTTATCGCGTAGAGAACGAAGAAGATCTGCAGTTGCAGGATCTGCACAAAGGCCAGAGCTTCTTTGAGATGCTGGGCGAATATATCCTGGCTGGTTTCCGTGTCGCGATTATCGTTGCCGCCATGCTGATTGGTTTTATCGCGCTGATTTCAGGTCTGAATGCGCTGTTTGATTTGATCTTCGGCATCTCCTTCCAGGGCGTTCTCGGCTTTGTCTTCTATCCGTTTGCCTGGGTGATGGGCGTGCCTGCTGGTGAAGCGTTGCAGGTCGGCAGTATTATGGCGACCAAGCTGGTATCGAATGAGTTTGTTGCCATGATGGATCTGCAGAAAATCGCGGGTCAGTTGTCGCCACATTCAGAAGGTATTCTTTCTGTGTTCCTGGTCTCGTTCGCCAACTTCTCTTCTATCGGCATCGTGGCCGGTGCGATTAAAGGTCTGAATGAAGAACAGGGCAACGTGGTTTCCCGCTTTGGTCTGAAGCTGCTGTACGGCTCTACGCTGGTCAGCGTGCTTTCCGCCGCTATCGCCGGTCTGGTTCTGGCGTTCTAAGCACGGTTCTGCGCACTACTCTTAGCATCAAAGGGCGAGCAGGTCTCGCCCTTCTCTTTCTGCTCTGTTCCTGCTCTGCTTCCCGCTGATTTCCCTTTCCCGCGTTAACTCTTCCATTGCACATGTCACATCTGCATTCAGATCGTGCACAACAGGCGGCACAGCGTCCTGCAAACAGCATCGGATGTTATGCCGGATCATGCCGGTAATAACGCAATTAAGCGTGCGCAGCAGCGTGAATGGCAAAGCAATAGCGTTGGGATCCGCAGCAACTGGCGAATAAGAGATTAATCAGAAAGGATTTTGACAACGGCGTGTCAGAAAATGGTGGAG
>Ga0308169_10000402_pt1 | contig 67928 bp, 59 predicted proteins | sample PhyBR1_2_FD_202139 | JGI IMG/M metagenome (GOLD analysis project Ga0308169, IMG submission 202139) | Phyllosphere microbial communities from UC Gill Tract Community Farm, Albany, California, United States - DLSLSB.R1 | ecosystem: Host-associated > Plants > Phyllosphere > Unclassified | place... | reverse complement strand
GGCCTTCGTCGAGGCGCAGGGTCTCGATGGTCCTGCCGTCGCGGATGATGGTGACGGCGTCGGCCACCTTGCGGATTTCGTTGAGTTTGTGGCTGATGATGATGCTGGTGACGCCTTGGCCCTTCAAGTGGAGGATCAGGTCCAGCAGGTGGCCGGAATCCTCGTCGTTGAGCGCGGCCGTGGGCTCGTCCAGGATCAGCAGCTTCACTTCCTTGGAGAGCGCCTTGGCGATTTCCACCAGCTGCTGCTTGCCCACGCTGATGTGCTGCACGGGGGTGACCGGGTTTTCGTCGAGGCCCACACGGGCCAGCAGCTTTGCTGCCTCCAGGTTGGTCTTGCGCCAGTCCACCCATCCGTTGGTGGCCTGTTCGTTGCCGAGGTAGATGTTCTCGGCGATTGACAGGAACGGGCTCAGCGCCAGTTCCTGGTGGATGATCACGATTCCGCGCTTTTCGCTGTCCGAAATGCTGGAGAAGTTGCAGGGCTCGTTCTCGAAGAGGATGTCCCCCTCGAAGGTGTTGTGTGGATAGACGCCGGACAACACCTTCATGAGGGTTGATTTGCCGGCTCCGTTTTCTCCGCAGATGGCGTGGACTTCTCCACGGTTTACATCCAGGGTGACGTCCTGCAGCGCCTTCACGCCGGGAAACGTCTTGGTGATTCCTCGCATCTGAAGAATGGGTGTGTTCATCGTCAATTCCCACTGACTGGTCGAAGCTTGGCCTTGCTGCTGCTGCAGGAGGCTGCGGGAGGGGCTGTGGCCGGACGGAGGGTCCGGCCACAGCCACAGACACCGACTACTTGACGTCGGCGTCGCTGTAGTAACCCGAGTCGATCAGTTCCTTCTTGTAGTTGTCCTTGGTGATGATCACGGACTTCAGCAGGAAGGCCGGAACAACTTTGACCTTGTTGTTGTAGGTCTTGGTGTCATTGGTTTCCGGTTCCTGGCCCTTGAGGACAGCGTCAACCATCTTGACCGCCTGTGCGCCGAGCTGGCGCGTGTCCTTGAAGATGGTTGAGTACTGCTCGCCGGCGATGATGGACTTGACGGAGCCCTTCTCAGCATCCTGGCCAGTGACCACGGGAAGGCTTCCCTTGGCGTAGCCGCCGGTGCTGGTGAGGGCCGAGATAATGCCGATGGACAGGCCGTCGTACGGGGAGAGCACACCGTTCAGCTTGGTGCCGGAGCTGTAGGCGGAGGTGATGATGTCCTCCATGCGCTTCTGCGCCACGGGTGCCTGCCACCGCAGGATTGCGGCCTGCTCAAACTTGGTCTGGCCGCTGGGGACCTTCAGGGTGCCGGCATCCATGAACGGCTTCAGGGTGTCCATGGCGCCGGTCCAGAAGAAGTTGGCGTTGTTGTCGTCGGGGCTGCCGGCGAAAAGTTCGATGTTGAAGGGGCCCTTGCCCTCCACCTTCTTGCCGCTGGCATCGAGGAGGCCCAGGCCGGTCAGCAGCGACGTGGCCTGCTGGACACCCACCGTGTAGTTGTCGAAGGTGGTGTAGTAGTCCACGTTCGCCGTGCCGTTGATGAGGCGGTCGTATGCGATGACCTTGACGTTCTGCTCCTTGGCCTTGGCCAGGACGTCGGTCAGGGTGGTGCCGTCGATGGCGGCGATGATCAGGGCCTTGGCGCCCTTGGTCAGCATGTTCTCGATCTGCGACACCTGGGTGGGGATGTCGTCGTTGGCGAACTGGAGGTCAGTCTTGTAGCCGAGGTCCTTCAGGGACTTTTCCACGTTGGCGCCGTCGGCAATCCAGCGCTCGGACGTCTGCGTGGGCATCGAGATGCCAACCAGTGAATCGCTCGGCTTCGCCGTACCGCTGGACTCACTGGCTCCGCCGCGGGCGCCGCAACCGGTGGCGCCCACCGTCAGGGCGAGGACAAGGGCCACCGCGCCCATGAGTTTTTTGATTCTCACCATAATCTCCTTCCGCGGCAGCACTGCCGCGAAGTGTTGTTGGACCTGAAAGCAGCAATGCTCGTGGTCCTGGCCACATGGTTGATGTGTCGGTTCAATATAGACTGATTTGTGAACGCTAACAAGAGCAGGCTCCCAGAATGTTCCAAACTGCTCCAGGTTCATTGACTTCTTCGTTGTTAGCGTTCACACTTACTGCAGCACTTAGCTTGACCCCGACCCCTACAAACCCGGTGATGAGGCCGTTGCCTCCCGGGACGGAGGCAACCACATGCCAGACGCGTTGTTCACTTCCAGCTCCGAGCCCCGCCCCGACCATTGCGTCATCGGGGTGGACTACGGAACCCTTTCAGGCCGTGCCGTGGTGGTTCGGGTCCGTGACGGCAAGGAACTTGGCAGCGCCGTCCATGAGTATCCCCACGCCGTGGTGACCGGTTCACTGCCGCGGGACGTGGCGGGCGACGACGGCGCACGGCTTCCCGGGGAGTGGGCGCTTCAGGTTCCCAACGACTACCGGGAGGTCCTGCGCACCGCAGTCCCCGCCGCGGTGGCCGACGCAGGGATCGACCCGGCCGCCGTCGTCGGAATTGCCACCGACTTCACCGCGTGCACCATGGTGCCCGTGAAAGCCGACGGTACGCCCCTGAATGAAGTGGCTGGGTTCGGGAACCGGCCGCACGCCTATGTGAAGCTCTGGCGCCACCATGCCGCCCAGGGGCAGGCCGACCGGATCAACCGGCTCGCCGCCGAACGGGGCGAGGACTGGCTTCCGCGCTACGGAGGCCTGATCTCCTCGGAATGGGAGTTCGCCAAGGGGCTGCAGCTGCTGGAGGAAGACCCCGAGGCCTACGCCGAGATGGACCACTGGGTGGAGGCTGCGGACTGGATCGTCTGGCAGCTCTGCGGGCGGTACGTCCGGAACGCCTGCACCGCCGGCTACAAGGGCATCTACCAGGACGGCCGGTATCCGTCGGAGGATTTCCTGGCGGCCCTGAACCCTGACTTCAAGGACTTTGTCAGCTCCAAGCTGGAGCACACCATCGGTCGGTTGGGCGATGCCGCCGGCAGCCTCACGGCGGAGGCCGCGGCCTGGACCGGGCTGCCTGAGGGCATCGCCGTGGCGGTGGGAAACGTTGATGCGCATGTGACTGCCCCCGCGGCGAAGGCTGTGGACGCCGGCCAGCTGGTGGCCATCATGGGCACCTCCACCTGCCATGTCATGAACGGCACTGAGCTGCGCGAAGTGCCGGGAATGTGCGGGGCCGTGGACGGCGGCATCGTGCCGGGAATGTGGGGCTACGAGGCCGGCCAGTCAGGGGTGGGGGATATCTTCGGCTGGTTAACCAAGTACGGGGTCCCGCCCGAATACCACCACGCGGCCAAGGAGGCCGGACTGGGGATCCACGAGTACCTGACCGACCTGGCATCCCGGCAGGCGATCGGGGAACACGGGCTCATCGCCCTGGACTGGCACTCGGGGAACCGCTCGGTCCTGGTGGACCATGAGCTTTCGGGCATCGTGGTGGGCCAGACCCTGGCCACCCGGCCCGAGGACACCTACCGTGCGCTGCTGGAAGCCACCGCGTTCGGGACCCGCACCATCGTGGACGCCTTCCGCGAAGCCGGTGTGCCGGTCAAGGAATTCATCGTGGCCGGCGGCCTGCTCAAGAACAGGCTCCTGATGCAGATCTATGCGGACGCCACCGGTTTGCAGCTCTCCACCATCGGCTCGGAGCAGGGCCCGGCCCTGGGATCGGCGATCCACGCCGCCGTGGCCGCCGGTGAATACGCGGACATCCGCGAAGCCGCCGCAGCCATGGGTGCCGAGCCGGGGGAGGTTTATACCCCCATCCCGGAAAACGTGGCTGCCTATGAGGAACTGTTCCAGGAGTACAAGGCCCTGCACGACTACTTCGGCCGCGGCGGCAATGACGTGATGCACCGGCTCAAGGCCATTCAGCGACGGGCGTCCGGCTCGCTCCTGGGTTCCGGCCAGTCTGCCGTGGAGGTGTCCGCATGAGCGCCGGAATCGGAGCTGAAACGGTCATCCTGGAAACCATTGCAAGGATCCGCGCGGAAGTGTGTGCGCTGCACGCCGAGCTGACCCGGTACGAACTGGTGGTGTGGACCGCGGGCAACGTCTCTGCCCGGGTGCCGGGCACCGACCTCATGGTCATCAAGCCCTCCGGAGTCTCCTATCAGGACCTGACTGCGGAGCAGATGATCGTGACCGACCTGCACGGCACCCCCGTCCGGGGCACCAACCTTGGTGGAGGCGGGACCGTCGACTGGGGCAATCCGCCGCTGTCGCCGTCGTCCGATACCGCCGCGCATGCCTACGTCTACCGGCACATGCCCGAGGTGGGCGGGGTGGTGCACACGCACTCCACCTATGCCACGGCGTGGGCGGCCCGCGGGGAGGCGATCCCTTGCGTGCTGACCATGATGGGGGACGAGTTCGGCGGCGAGATTCCGGTGGGCCCTTTCGCGCTGATCGGCGACGACTCGATTGGGCACGGGATCGTGGAGACGCTGAAGAACTCCAATTCGCCAGCGGTCCTGATGCAGAACCACGGTCCGTTCACCATCGGCAAGGACGCCCGGTCCGCGGTGAAAGCCGCCGTGATGTGCGAGGAAGTGGCGCGCACCGTCCATATTTCCCGGCAACTGGGTGATCCGCTGCCCATGTCCCAGGACTCCATCGACTCCCTCTACGCCCGCTACCAGAACGTCTACGGCCAATAAAAAGCACAGGCAGCTAGAAGACACAGGCCAATAACCCGGCCCCCGAAACTTTCCAGGAGAATCATGAGTACCGCAGCAAACACCTCCCTCGACGGCTACGAGGTTTGGTTCCTTACCGGCAGCCAGCACCTTTATGGTGAGGAAGTCCTCAAGCAGGTGGCCGCGCAGTCCCAGGAGATCGCGAACCAGCTCAACGCCAGTTCCGCGGTTCCGGTCAAGATCGTGTGGAAGCCGGTCCTGACCGACTCGGACGCCATCCGCCGCACCGCTCTGGAGGCCAACGCAGATGACTCGGTCATCGGCGTTACCGCGTGGATGCACACGTTCAGCCCTGCCAAGATGTGGATCTCGGGCCTGGACCTGCTGCGCAAGCCGTTGCTGCACCTGCACACCCAGGCCAACCGCGACCTGCCGTGGGCGGACATCGACTTCGACTTCATGAACCTGAACCAGGCCGCCCACGGTGACCGCGAGTTCGGCTACATCCAGTCCCGCCTCGGCATCGCCCGGAAGACCGTCGTCGGGCACGTCTCCAACCCCGAGGTCGCACGCCAGGTCGGGTCCTGGCAGCGGGCCGCCGCAGGGTGGGCCGCCATCCGCACCCTGAAACTGACCCGCTTCGGCGACAACATGCGCAACGTCGCCGTCACCGAAGGCGACAAGACAGAGGCCGAGCTGCGCTTCGGCGTCGCGGTCAACACCTGGTCCGTCAACGAGCTCGCGGACGCCGTGCACGGCGCGGCGGAGTCCGACGTCGATGCCCTGGTGGCCGAGTATGAGGACCTGTACGACGTGGTGCCGGAGCTCCGCGCAGGCGCGGCCCGGCACGACTCCCTGCGGTATGGTGCCCGGATTGAACTGGGCCTGCGGTCCTTCCTTGAAGGGAACGGCTCCGCTGCGTTCACCACGTCCTTCGAGGACCTCGGCGCCCTCCGGCAGCTTCCCGGCCTGGCTGTCCAGCGGCTCATGGCCGCCGGGTACGGGTTCGGCGCCGAGGGCGACTGGAAGACCGCCATCCTGGTCCGCGCCGCGAAGGTGATGGGTGCCGGCCTGCCGGGCGGCGCCTCCCTGATGGAGGACTACACCTACCACCTGGAACCCGGCGCCGAGAAGATCCTCGGCGCGCACATGCTCGAAGTCTGCCCGTCCCTCACGGCAGCGAAGCCGCGGCTGGAAATCCATCCGCTGGGCATCGGCGGCAAGGAAGATCCGGTCCGGTTGGTGTTCGACGCCGATGCCTCCCCGGGTGTCGTCGTCGCCCTGTCCGACATGCGGGACCGTTTCCGCCTGGTGGCCAACGCCGTCGACGTCGTCCCCCTGGACCAGCCGCTGCCCAACCTGCCCGTGGCCCGCGCCCTGTGGGAGCCGAAGCCGGACTTCGCCACCTCCGCCGCCGCCTGGCTCACCGCCGGCGCCGCCCATCACACCGTGCTCTCCACCCAGGTGGGCATGGACGTGTTCGAGGACTTCGCCGAGATCGCCAAGACGGAACTGCTCACCATCGACGAAGGCACCACCATCCGCCAGTTCAAGAAGGATTTGAACTGGAACGCCGCCTACTACAAACTGGCCGGCGGCATCTGACCCGTGGCGCGGCTGAGGACGGGGCGCCCGCGGCGGCCACGGGAAAGACCCCTGTGACCCCTGGCGGGCAGCGCCGGCTGCCGAGGCTTGAGGACGTGGCAGGGCTGGCCGGGGTCTCCCACCAGACGGTATCCCGGGTGGTCAACCGGCATCCCAACGTCAGCCCGACCACCCGGGAAAGGGTGGAAGCGGCGATCCTGGAGCTGGGGTACCGCCGCAACACCGCAGCCAGGAGCCTGGTTACCCGGCGCTCGCAGACCATCGGAGTCCTGGGCAGCGAGCTCTCGCACTACGGTCCCGCCAATACGCTGCTGGGGGTGGAACGCGCTGCACGGGACGCGGGCTACTTCGTGAGCGTCGCTGCGCTGCGGGAGGTCCACCGTGACGCGATCCTGGACGCCGTGGGTCATTTCCTGGACCAGTCGGTGGACGGGATCGTGGTGATCGTGCCGCACCTGGCCACGCTGGCCGCGCTCGCGGAACTTCCCATCGGAGTGCCGGTAGTCGCCGTGGGGCCCGACGGAAACGACACCGTGGGCGGGGTCAGGGTGGACCAGCGCCGCGGCGCCGAACTGGCCGTGCGGCACCTCATCGGGCAGGGGCATGTCCGGATCGGGCACGTGGCGGGACCCCAGGACTGGATCGACGCCGTGGCCCGCGCTGACGGTTGGCGGTCCACCCTGGAGTCCGCGGGGCTTGCCCCAGACCTTGTCACCGAGGGTGACTGGAGCGCCGGCAGCGGCTACAGGATCGGCCGGCGGCTTGCTGCTGCCCGAAGCGCCACCGCAGTTTTCGTGGCCAACGACCAGATGGCGCTGGGGGTCCTGTGCGCGTTGAACGAAGCCGGCATCAGGGTTCCGCAGGACGTGTCGGTGGTGGGCTTCGACGACCAGCCGGAAGCCGGCTATTTCAGCCCGCCGCTGACGGTGGTGCGGCAGGACTTTGAAGAACTTGGCCGGCAGTGCATGCAGATGATGCTCACGGCGCTGGATGGCGTGGAGGAGCCGCGGACGCTGGTGGTGGAACCCGAACTCGTCCTGCGCAGCAGCACGGCGCCGCCGGCCAGCTGACCCCACCACGGGAGAGTTAATCCGGGGGAGACCGCCACGAAACGTGGCCACAACAATGCCTGCGTACGTTTCAGGCATGACGGCAACCCTGCTTACCCGGCTCCGCGACTGGGCCCTGGATACTTTCACCTACGAGTCAGAGTCCCAGGCCGCCGGCGCCATGGCCGATGCCACCCGCTGGGGTTGGCTGCCTGCCCTGAGCGGTGTGTCGATCGGAGCCGACGTGGCCCGCTCCGAGCACCTGCGGACAGGGCCTGCAACCGGTGATATGTCTGCTTGACCACACTATTGCGCCGGTAGCGGGATAATGCCCTAAACTGCTGCACTGAGGTGCCTGAAATGGCGCTGCGCAGCAACGAAAGTGAACACGCTATGGCTACCGATTACGATGCTCCACGCAAGCAGGAGGAAGAGTCGCCCGCTGACTCTCTTGAGGCCCTCCAGGCGTCCCGGAGCGGCAACGCGCAGACCGCGGTCATCGATGTCGACGAGAACGACACCGCTGAAGGTATCGACCTCCCCGGCGCCGATCTGTCCAACGAGGAACTGACCGTCATTGTGGTTCCGGAGCAGTCCGACGAGTTCACCTGCTCGTCGTGCTTCCTGGTCCGCCACCGCTCCCAGGTTGCCCGCGAAAAGGACGGCCTGAAGTACTGCCGCGACTGCGAAGGCTAGGCTCCTTCCTGATTTTCCATGCGCCGGCCACCTCCTGGAGGTGGCCGGCGCTGTTATGACCGGTAACGGTGAGGTGCAGGGACCATGCCGAAAGGGTAAAGAATGGCACCGCCTGGACCCATGTTTTACCGGGCCTTTATGGTTGCCCGCACAGATTAACGGTTGCGCCCCGAAGAGGCCACAAACCGCCCGCTGCCGCCCCGGGAGTCCTACCCTGAAGCTATCCAATCGCTCCTTCTTTGGGTGGCACATTAATGAAGAAAATCGCCATCTGGCTTGCGGCAATTTTCCTTGCTGCAGGCCTGGGTTTGGTGGTTACGGGGCCCGCCTCGGCCGCCACGCCATACTGCGGACTCACCTGGGGTTCGCTGATGAAGACGGACGGCGCCATGAGCGGCGCGCCCGTAACCAACGTCCGGACAGGGCAGCATTACTGCTTCGACCGGCTGGTGGTCGACCTGGGCGGCATGCCCGCACCCGGCTACAGCGTCCGCTACGTAGGACAGGTGATCCAGGACGGGTCCGGGGCAGTAGTGCCCACGCGGGGCGGCGCCCGGCTCCAGGTCGTCGTCAAGGCGCCGGCCTATGACAACAACGGGCAGTCCACCTACACCCCTGCCGACAAGGCAGAGCTCTCCAACGTTTCGGGATACCAGACCTTCCGCCAGGTGGTTTGGGCAGGAAGCTTCGAGGGCCAGACAACCATCGGCCTGGGCGTCCGTGCCCGGCTGCCGTTCCGCGTGTTCACGCTGGACGGACCCGGGGCGGGCTCCCGGCTGGTGGTCGACGTCGCGCACTACTGGTGAAAGCAAAAGGTGCCGTGCCCCTGATGGGGCACGGCACCTTTTTTATGCTCAGTGGCTTCCTAGTCCGGAACCACCAGGTTTATTCCGGAACCACCAGGGCGGGGGTGTCCTTCTTGAGGGTGTCACCCCGGAAGAATCCGGGGTGGGTGCGTGACATGACCAGCATGACGACGGCGCCCAGGGCCAGGATTCCGATGCCGAGGATGAACACCAGCCCCACGCCGAAGATCTCAGAACCGCTGCCGAACTCGGGCGCCAGGCTGTCTATGGCGGTCTGGACGAACACCACGAACAGTCCCACGCCGCCCACCACCGGGCACACGAGCCGGAGCAGGAAGTGCCGCACGCTGCTGAACAGGCTGTGGCGGAAGTACCAGGTGCAGGCCAGGGCGGTAAGCCCGTAGTAGAAGCAGATCATCAGGCCCAGGGCCAGGATGGTGTCATTCAGGACGTTTTCGCTGACCACGTGCATCACCGCATAGAACCCCGCGGACATCACGCCGGCGGCGATGGTGGCGAAGCCCGGCGTCGAGAACTTCCTGCTGATCCGGCTGAACGGCTCCGGCAGGGCGCCGTAGTGTGCCATGGCCAGGAGGCTTCGGGACGGTGACATGAAGGTGGACTGCAGCGATGCGGCGGAGCTGGAGAGTACGGCGAGGGACATCAGGATCGCGAACGGCCCCATGATAGGTGAGGCCAGCGCCGTGAAGATGTTCTCGTGGTTTTCCGCGTTGTTCAGGCCGTTGCCGGTATCGCCGACGCCGGCGAACATCATGGTGGCGATGCTGACCAGGAGGTAGATGGCCAGGACGATGACGGCGGTCAGGGTGCCGGCCACTCCGGCGGTCTTCTTGCCATTGGCCGTTTCCTCGTTGACGGTGAGGCAGACGTCCCAGCCCCAGTAAACGAAGATGGACAGTGAGATGCCGGCCGCGATCTGGCCGAAGGTCTCGATCTTGGTGACGTCGAACCAGTCCCAGCTGAACGGGATGGCCGTTTCGGAGCTGGACCAGTTGGCGAAGGCCATGGCGACGAACAGGCCCAGCACCAGCAGTTGGAAGCCCACCAGGCTGTACTGCACCAGCTTGGTGGTGTGCAGGCCGCGGTAGCTGACCCAAACGGCCAGCGCCACGAAGACGAAGCAGGTCACGACGTTCAGGGCTTTGTTGTCCGCCAGGTCAGCCAGTTCGGCGGAGCCGGTGAGCTGCGACAGGAAGAGGTAGAAGAAGTCGACGGCGACGCCGGCCAGGTTGGACAGCACGATGATGTTGGCGGCCAGCAGGCCCCAACCGCCCATCCAGCCGATCCAGGGTCCAAAGGCTTTGGTTACCCACGTGAAGGTGGTTCCGCTGTCCGGGGAGTCAGCGTTGAGCTCCCGGTAGGCGAGCGAAACCAGGATCATCGGAATGAACCCGATCAGGAAGATGACGGGCAGCTGGAGGCCGGCTTCGTTGACGGTGGGTCCCAGTGCGCTGGTGAGGGTATAGGCGGGGGCGATGGTCGAAATGCCCAGGACGACGACGGCGAGGAGCCCGAGCTGGCCGCCCTTGAGTCCCTTGGCGCTGACGCCGTCCGGGGAGGGGGCGTGGGCGTGCGGACCGGGTTTGGCCGTACTGGTGCGGATTGTCTCTGTCATGGCACCACTTTCTGGAAGGCTGTGAGACGGAGGTCACTATATGAATGGCGTTCATTTAGTATGGGGGTGCCGGGCGGCGGATGCAAGATGAAATATGAATCACATTCGTTTATGACTCATTTTCAAAATTAGTAAGCTCACTGAGAAATTGGCGGAGACCCTGCCGCCACCGCATCCATCGCTGGTAGCGTCTGCCTTATTGGACCACCAGAGGAGGACGCATGAAAGCTTCACCGACACTGACCAACAACCTGCAGGCCGTACTTGCTGACCTGATCGAGCTCCACGTACAGGGCAAGCAGGCGCACTGGAACATCGTGGGCACCAACTTCCGCGACCTTCACCTGCAGCTTGATGAGATCGTCGACGCCGCCCGCCAGTTCGCGGACGATACCGCCGAACGCATGCGCGCCCTGCACGCTCTTCCCGACGGCCGCAGCTCCACCGTCGCTGAAACCACCAGCCTGGCCCAGTTCCCCGACGGGCTGATCAGCACCACGGACGCCATTGAACGGATTGTCGCCGCCATGGAGGCCGCCGTAGGCACCATGCGCAAAGTCCATGACGAAGTGGATGAGGAAGACCCCACCTCGGCTGACCTGCTGCACGAGTTCATCGCCCGGCTGGAGCAGTTCGCCTGGATGGTGCAGGCGGAAAACATGAAGCCGACCGCGAAGGTAACCGCCGCAGACTCCAAGTAGCCGGCCGCCACCCGCCATTGGCGTGGCGCCCTTTGCAGGGGGATCCCCCGCAAAGGGCGCCTTTTTCGTGCCCCGCCCCTAGGACGCTTTCGGCACCCTGCGAAGGACGACGGCGGCCAGGACTGCCGCCGCCGCCATCAGGACCAGCCCAATCGCCGCAGTGATGTGGACGCCGGAGTCGAAGGCGGCGGCCGCGGCATCCCTGGTGAGCTGTGCCAGCGGAGCGGGAAGGCTGGCTGCTGCTTCAACCGCCCCGGCCAGCGTTTCCCTGGCGTTGTGCAGGCCGGGACCCGGCAGTATTCCCTCCACCCCTGCCGGCAGCCGCAGGTTCTGCTGGTAGGAGGCGGTCAGTATGGAACCGAGCACCGTCGTTCCCAGCAGGGATCCCACCTCATAGCCCGTTTCCGAGATCGCTGCAGCCGCCCCGGATTTCTCCGGTGGCGCTGAGCCGAGGATGAGGTCGTTGGAGATTGTTTCCGCCGTGCCCACACCCAGCGCCAGGACCAGCAGGGCCGCCAGCAGCAGCGAGGGCCCGCCGTCGTGGTTCCCGAACGCCACCATGCTGTAACCCGCCGCGCTGAAAGCCAGCCCTGCCGCCACCACTGCCCCGGGACGCACCTTGCGGACCAGGGGAACCACGATCAATCCGGAGACCACCGTGGCCGCCAGTGCCGGAATCATGGCGACGCCGGCCGCGGACGGGGTCATCCCTTCCAGCAGCTGGAGATGCTGGGCCAGGAACAGGATGAAGCCGTTGAAGGAGAACAGGGCGAGGATGTTGGCGCTGATGGCCATGCTGAACACTTTGTTCCGGAACAGTGACATGTCAAGCAGGGGGTGCTTCAGCCGGTGCTGGCGCCGGACAAACGCGACGCCCATGGCCAGGCCGAAGAGGATGCTGCCTATCCCGGCTGCGCCGGGACCTTCCGTGGCCACCGCCTTGATGCCGTAGACCACGGGAACCATGACCAGCATGGAGAGCAGGATGCTGGGAACATCCACCCTCCCTGGGGCCGGGTCCTTCGATTCCGGAATGAGGGCCGGTCCACCCGCCAGCAGGGGGAGCATGAGGGGGACTGCCACCAGGAACACGGCACCCCACCAGAAGTGCTCCACCAGCCATCCGCCGAAGATCGGCCCCAGGGCCGCGCCGCCCGAGAATCCAGCGGCCCAGATGGCAACCGCAAGCCGCCTGCGGTTGGGCTCCGGGAAGATGTTCCGGATCAGCGACAGCGTGGACGGCATCAGCATGGCACCAAAGAATCCCAGGGCTGCCCGGCCGGCAATCAGCCACTCGGGCGTGGGTGCAAAGGCCGTCGCGGCTGAAAGCGCGGCGAAGCCCAGGCTGCCAATGATCAACAGCCTCCGCCGCCCGATCCGATCGCCCAGGCTTCCCATGGATACAAGCAGCCCGGCCAACACCAGCGGGTAGGCGTCGATGATCCACAGCAGCTGCACGCCGGACGGGTCCAGGGCGCGGGCAATGGCCGGCAGGGCGAAAGTCAGGGCCGTGTTGTCCACTGCCACCAGCAGTACCGGAAACATCAGCAGCCCCAAGGCGGCCCAATCGCGCCGCCGGGAACGCGCGGCGGTAGTCGCCGGGGGAGTGGGTGCGGTCGTCGTCATGCGATAACTATACCGTCCAGACGGTACAGTTTGGAACTGCCGATATTCCGCGTTCCTGCGGTAAGCCGGGCATGATGGGAGGCATGCCCCGAAAGCCTGTAGCCCGTGACGCGGTCCTTGACGCCTTCGAGTCCCTGCTGATCGAAGTGGGGGAGCGGGCTGCGACCCTCGACGCCGTGGCGCGAAAGGCCGGGGTGTCGAAGGGTGGCCTCCTGTACCACTTTCCGAACAAGGAAGCGCTCATCGCCGTGCTGCTTGACCGGCTGGAAGGGCTGGCCAAGGCCGACGCCGATGCCATGGCCTCGGCGAGCGAAGGCGCTGCGGCATACTTCATCCGTTCTTCCGTCTGGGCCGACACCCCCCTGGACCGCGCCATCGTGGCCGCCACCCGGCTCGCCGAAGTGGCGCACGAAGAGACGCGCCGCCGTTTCGCGGCCATCCAGCAGCGCTGGCTGGATGAGATCGCGGCCGACGTGGGGCCTGGCCTGGCCAAGGCCGTCCTCTACATGGGTGACGGGCTGTATTTCAACGCCATGCTGTCCGTAGCGCCCGCGCCGGAGGGGGGAGGGGCGGCCGACGTCGGGGAACTGCTGGCCGCGCTGGAACGGCTCCGCAGGTAGGCTGCGGCATTTGCCGGGAAGGCCTGCCCCGTAGGACAATGGAAAGTTGTGAGGGCTGTCGCCGGCCGTCATAAACCCACAACTTAATAGCCTTTGATCTGCGGCGGGAGAGTTCTGCCGGAAGTACAGGCAGGCGCCGTAGGAGCAAATCCTCCCCAGGAATCTCGCAGGCCCCTGTACCGCCGCGGCGAGGCGCCTCTGGAAAGCAGCAGGCAGTCATCCTTCCTCCCACGGAGGGGCCAAGGGCTGTTGTGCTCACCGACGGTGCAAGCGGGTCCTGCCCAGGCAGGGGACGCGGAAACTCTCAGGTCCAATACAGAGCGGGGAGGAACCCGAATAGCTGTGGCGTACCCTGCGCCGCCTGAGTAAATGGAGTTCCTTGTGTCGGTTTCCCCAGCCTCCACCACCTTCGTAGACCGCCATATCGGCGCGCGCCGCCAGGCCGACGTCGACACCATGCTCAAAGCCGTGGGCTACGACACGGTCGACAACCTGGTGGACACCGCAGTACCCAAGGTCATCCGCCAGGAGACCGCCCTCCGCCTGCAGGACGCCCTCAGCGAAGTGGAAGTCCTCACCGAGCTCCGCAAACTGGCTGCGAAGAACAAAACCGCCGTCCAGATGATCGGCCAGGGCTATTACGACACCGTCACTCCGCCGGTGATCCGCCGCAACATCCTGGAATCCCCTGCCTGGTACACGGCCTACACGCCCTACCAGCCGGAGATCTCGCAGGGCCGGCTCGAGGCTCTGCTGAACTTCCAGACCATGGTCCAGGACCTGGTAGGCCTGCCTATCGCCAACGCCTCGCTGCTTGACGAGGCCACCGCCGTCGCCGAGGCCGTGCTGCTGATGCGCCGCGCCAACAAGGCCAAACCCGCCGCCGACGGCAAGACCGTCCTGGACAGCGATGTGCTGCCCCAGACCATCGCCATCGTCCAGGGCCGCGCCGAGGCGCTCGGCTTCGAGGTTGAGGTGGCCGACCTGTCCCAGGGACTTCCCGATGGCGACATCAACGGCATCGTCCTGCAGCAGCCCGGCGCCTCCGGACGCGTCTGGGACCAGTCCGGCGTCATCGCCGCCGCCAAGGAGCGCGGCGCGCTGGTCACCGTTGCCGCCGATCTGCTGGCACTCACCCTGATCACGCCTCCGGGCGAGCAGGGCGCGGACATCGCCGTCGGCTCCGCCCAGCGCTTCGGTGTTCCCCTGTTCTTCGGCGGCCCGCACGCCGCCTACATGGCCGTCCGCAAGGGCCTGGAACGTTCACTGCCCGGCCGCCTGGTGGGCGTGTCCAAGGACGACGCCGGCGTACCGGCCTACCGCCTGGCACTGCAGACCCGCGAGCAGCACATCCGCCGCGAGAAGGCAACGTCCAACATCTGCACCGCCCAGGCACTGCTGGCCATCGTCGCCTCCATGTACGCGGTGTACCACGGACCGGATGGATTGAAGGCGATCGCCGGAACGGTGCACGGCCACGCGCGCACCCTGGCGGCCTCGCTTGCCGCTGCCGGTGTGGAGGTCCTGCACCAGAGTTTCTTCGACACCCTGACCGTGCGGGTCCCCGGACGCGCAGCCGCCACCATTGCCGACGCCGAGGCGCGCGGCATCAACCTGCGGCACATCGACGGCGATACGGTGGGCATCTCCCTGGATGAAACCACGACGGCGGCCATCGTCGCCCAGGTTGCCGACCTCTTCGGCGCCCGGGTTGCCGACGGGGACGGCTTTGCCCTGGAGGCCGCCGTCGAGCGTTCCTCCGACTACCTGCAGCACCCGGTGTTCAACACGCACCGGTCAGAGACCCAGCTGCTGCGCTACATCCGCAAGCTCTCTGACCGGGACCTGGCGCTGGACCGCACCATGATCCCGCTGGGCTCCTGCACCATGAAGCTGAACGCCACCGCCGAGATGGAGGCCATCTCCTGGCCCGAGTTCGCCTCCATCCACCCGTTCGCTCCGGACTCCCAGACCGAGGGCTGGCGGGAACTCATCGCCGACCTCGAAGCGGACCTGACCGCCATCACGGGCTACGACCAGGTGTCCATCCAGCCCAACGCCGGCTCCCAGGGCGAACTGGCGGGCCTGCTGGCGATCCGCGGCTACCACCACTCCCGGGGCGAACAGCAGCGCAACATCTGCCTGATCCCGGCGTCCGCGCACGGCACCAACGCCGCCTCCGCAGTGCTCGCCGGGATGAAGGTCGTAGTGGTCGCCACCGCCGCTGACGGCACCATCGACCACAATGACCTGACGGCCAAGATCGAGGCCAACAAGGACGTGCTCTCGGCCATCATGATCACCTACCCCTCAACCCATGGGGTCTTTGACGGGGATGTCCGGGACGTCTGCGACGCGGTCCACGCCGCCGGCGGCCAGGTGTACATCGACGGGGCGAACCTGAACGCCCTGGTGGGCCTGGCGCAGCCCGGCAAGTTCGGCGGCGACGTGTCCCACCTGAACCTGCACAAGACCTTCTGCATCCCCCACGGCGGCGGCGGCCCCGGCGTCGGGCCTGTTGCCGCCAAGGCACACCTGGCCCCCTTCATGCCCGGCGACGCGAACAAGGCCGCGCACGAGGCAGGCCATGGTGTTGCCATTTCCGCGTCCCGCTTCGGATCCGCCGGTGTGCTGCCGATTTCCTGGGCCTACGTGAAGCTGATGGGCGGCGAGGGCCTGACCGAGGCCACCAAGTCCGCGCTGCTGGCCGCGAACTACGTCGCGTCCCGGCTGAACGAGTACTTCCCCGTCCTGTACACCGGCGAGGGCGGCCTGGTGGCGCACGAGTGCATCCTGGACCTGCGCGAGCTGACCGCCAGGACCGGTGTCACGGCCGAGGACGTGGCCAAACGGTTGATCGACTTCGGGTTCCACGCCCCCACCCTGTCCTTCCCCGTCGCCGGGACGCTGATGGTGGAGCCCACCGAATCCGAGGACCTCGCCGAGATCGACCGGTTCATCGACGCCATGATCGCCATCCGCAAGGAAATCGACCAAGTGGCCAACGGGGACTTCGCCGTGGCGGACTCACCCCTGCGCCGGGCACCCCACACGGCAGCCGCCGTCGTAAGTTCCGACTGGGACCGCGCCTACCCGCGGGAGCAGGCAGCCTTCCCTGCGCACCACAAGCAGGACAAGTACTTCCCGCCCGTCGGACGCATCGACGGTGCCGCCGGCGACCGGAACCTCATCTGCTCCTGCCCGCCGCTTTCCGAGTTCGAGAACTGAGCCAACGCCATGACCGCCAAATACACGGCCCTCTACGACGAACACCAGAAGCTGGGCGCCTCCTTCACCGACTTCGGCGGCTGGCAGATGCCGCTCAAGTACAGCTCGGAGTTGGCTGAACACCACGCCGTCCGCAAGGCGGCCGGGCTGTTTGACCTCTCCCATATGGGCGAAGTCTGGGTCACCGGCCCGGACGCCGCCGCTTTCCTGGACTACGCCCTGGCGGGGAAGATCTCCGCCATGGCGGTGGGAAAGGCGAAGTACTCGCTGATCTGCAACCCGGACGGCGGCATCATCGACGACTTGATCGTCTACCGCCGGCCGGCGGCCGAGGACGGCACCGACGTCTTCCTGGTGGTGCCCAACGCTGGCAACGCCGGGACCGTCGCCGGTGAATTGCTGGACCGGGCTTCAGGCTTCAACGCCGTGGTGCAGGATGCCTCAAACCGCACGTCCCTGGTGGCCGTCCAGGGGCCCATGGCCCAGGAGCTCCTGCTGCGCCTGGTCCCGGCTGCGCAGCACCACCTGGTGACGGAGCTGAAGTACTACGCGGCCGTCGATGTTCCGTTCCTGGTGGGCGGCACCGGCAAGGAACTGCTGCTGGCCCGCACCGGGTATACCGGCGAGGACGGGTTCGAGATCTTTGTGGACAACGACGACGCCCCCGCGCTGTGGCAGGCACTGCTTGCCATCGCCGAAGACGGGGAGCTGACCCCGGCGGGGCTCGCGTGCCGTGACTCCCTGCGCCTTGAGGCCGGCATGCCGCTCTACGGCAATGAACTGTCGCTTCAGGGCGACCCGTTCACGGCCGGACTGGGCGCCGTCGTCGCCCTCTCCAAGGAAGGCGACTTTGTCGGCAAAGCAGCCCTGGCCGCAAAGAAGGAAGCCGGCGCCGGCAGCACCTCCGGACGCCGCCTCGTGGGGCTCAAAGGGAAGGGCCGGCGCGCCGGACGCGCGCACTACCCCGTCCTGAAGGACGGCATGACCGTCGGGGAAGTCACCTCCGGCCAGCCATCACCCACCCTCGGCTACCCCATCGCCATGGCCTACGTCGACGTCGACCACTCCGCACCCGGGACCAGCCTGGACATCGACCTGCGTGGCAAGGCAGAACCGTTCGAAGTCGTCGCCCTCCCGTTCTACAAGCGCCTCAAGTAGTCCCTGCCCGTGGCCGGCTTCGGGACGGGAGGGCCGTGGTCACCGTCGGGAACGGCGGACCGGACATTTTCACGCGTGCTGCTCCTTCGTCGCTTTGACGCACGCTTTCGAAAAGTCCGGCTCCGCCGGCCCCTCGTGCGGAGGTTTCAGTTGTGCGAGGACTTGGCCAGCGGCCCGGGTTGAGAAAGTAGGCGGACGAGGTGCGTGAACTTTCCTTGCGCCGCCGAACCTATGCCGGGTACGTCGTTCCCTGCTGCCGCTTCGCTTTGGTGCCGTGTCCCTCGGAGTGGGCGGGGCATCCGGCAGCGGGCGTCTAAGGGAGCGTCACGTCCGCTTAGCGGGCGTCTTCGCGACCGAGCCCGTAGAGGATGTCCTGCCCGCTCCACCCCAACCACTGTTTTAGTTAGGAATTGTCATGGCAGTCGGAGTTTTCGATCTGTTTTCGATCGGTATTGGGCCGTCGTCGTCTCATACTGTGGGGCCGATGCGGGCTGCTGCGGTGTTCGCGGAGGAGCTCAAGGCCTCGGGGAAGCTTGGGGACGTGGCGTCGTTGCGGGTGGATTTGTATGGGTCGTTGGCGGCGACGGGTCATGGGCACGGGACGATGACGGCGGTGCTGTTGGGGTTGGAGGGCTACCATCCGGAGCTGATTTTGCCGGCGGAGGTGGAGGAGCGGCTGGCCTCGATCGCGGAGAGCGGGGTGCTGCAGCTGGCCGGGGTGGTGCCGTTGCCGTATGGGGTGAAGGACATGGTGCTGCGGCCCTTGACGGTCCTGCCCCGGCACACGAACGGGATGACCTTCACCGTGACGGACCAGGCCGGCGCGGTGTTGCATGCGGCGACGTTTTTCTCGGTCGGGGGCGGGTTCATCGTCCGGGAGGGTGAGGAGGACGCGGCGCAGCAGGAACTGGACGCGTCCAAAGAGGAGTTGCCGCTGGCGTTCCGTACCGCGGCGGAACTGCTGGAGCACTGCGCGGTGACCGGGCTGGGGATCGCGGACGTGATGCTGGTCAATGAAAAGGCTTCCCGGTCCGAGGAGGAGATCCGGGCCGGGCTGCTGCATATCTGGTCCGTGATGGAGGCGTGCGTGGCTACCTCGCTGAAACGGGACGGGGTGCTGCCGGGCGGGTTGAAGGTCCGCCGCCGCGCCCCGGACTGGTTTGAGCGGTTGAAGAAGGAATGCGCCACCGGCCCGGACGGCAAGGAGCAGGACCAGGACCGGGACCGGAACAGCGACCCTGCCACCGGCCGGGACGGCGACGGGGATGCGGCGTGGGATGCGGGGCCGTTCGATCAGCGGTATTGGCAGGAGTGGGTTAACTTGGTGGCGTTGGCGGTGAACGAGGAGAACGCGTCCGGCGGCCGGGTGGTCACGGCTCCGACGAACGGGGCGGCCGGGATCATTCCCGCGGTGCTGTTCCATGCCCTGCATTTCGCGCCGGGCATGGAGAACGCGTCCGGCCGGGACCGCCAGGAGGTGGTGGTGCGGTTCCTGCTGGCCGCCGGCGCGGTGGGGGTGCTGTACAAGGAACAGGCCTCGATTTCCGGGGCCGAGGTCGGCTGCCAGGGCGAGGTCGGGTCGGCGTCCTCGATGGCCGCTGCGGGTTTGGCGGAGGTGATGGGCGGGTCACCGGCGCAGGTGGAGAACGCCGCGGAAATCGCGATGGAACACAACCTGGGCCTGACCTGTGATCCGATCGGCGGGCTGGTCCAGGTCCCCTGCATCGAGCGGAACGCGATCGCCGCCGCGAAAGCGATCAACGCCGCGAAAATGGCGCTCTGGGGCGACGGCACCCACCGGGTCTCCCTCGACGAAGTCATCATCACCATGCGCGAAACCGGCAAGGACATGAGCGACAAATACAAAGAAACCGCCATGGGCGGCCTCGCCGTCAACGTCGTCGAATGCTGACAACCCGCACACACAGCAGCGGCACGGCGGCCTGAGCGGACCGGGCGTACACAGTCCCATGCCCTAGTTGTGTACTGCTGCCCACCAGTTCAGGCTCGCAGCGAAGACGAGCCACGAGACATACGGCAGCAGCAGCAGGCCGGCTGTCCGGCTGATGGGGCCGAAGTACATAACCGTCAACGCTACTGCGGCAATCAACGCGAGGATGATGGCCATCCCCAGCCACAGGGCCGCCGTGCCGAGAGATGGATAGAGCGCAAAGAACGCCGGCGTCCAGGCGAGGTTGAGCACCAGTTGGATGGCATACACGGTCATGGCCCGGCGGGTCATGGTGGTCCGCTGGCGCCAGACCAGCCAGGCGGCTACGGCCATTGCCCCGTAAAGAACAGTCCAGACCGGTCCGAACACGAAATTGGGCGGGGTCCAAGGGGCCTTGTCCGCCGAGGCATACCAACCGTTGACGTTTGCTGCGGACGCCAGGCCGCCCAGGCCGGCCACCAGCAGGGACGCCACCAGGAACCCGGCAAGACCCGCCGCCTGGATACCTGCGCTGTAGGGCCGTCCGCTCTTCACGTCCACACTGCCCAGTTCCCGGTCCGGCCTCATACCCCCACCCTTGTTGCTGGCATGAGCCCCGTCAAGGAGGCACCCCACCGGCCGCCGGCGCCATGCCAGGCAGCCCGGTAGAAATGTCCGGCATGGCTGAGGCTTTAGACTTGAGGCTGCATGTCCGCACGCATCCAGAACTACCGAAACCGCGCACACACCCGATTGGACACGGCCCCCTTGCGAGAATTCACCGCACGTTTTGCCACTGCCGAGGAAATTGAGAACTGGGACAAGCACGTCACGGCCAACCCGAACGGCGGCAACATGCTGCAGTCCGCCGCCTATGCATCGGTCAAGAACGGAAGCGGCTGGAAAGTCCGGTTCCTGGTGCTGGAAGGCCACGGAACCGCCAGCTACAACCTGGTCCTGGAGAAGTCGTTCCCGGTCCTTGGACGGCTGTGGTACCTCATCAAGGGCCCCGACGTCGCGGACGCAGCGGACCTGGGCCCGGCCCTCGCAGCATGCGCAGCCTTTGTCCGCAGCCAGAAGCTGAATGTCTTCACCATCAAGGTGGAACCGGACATCGTCGACTCGGTAGAAGCCCGGCAGGCACTCAATGCAGCCGGGCTCGTCAAGGCCCCGAACATCCAGTCCAACGACTCCACCGCGCTGCTGGACATCTCAGGACCGGAGGACGAGGTGCTCAAAGCCATCTCCTCCCGTGCACGGAACGCAGTCCGGCGCGCGGAGCGGGAGGGATGCCGGGTGGTCCGGCAGGAGCAGGGACCTGAGACCTACCGGGCCCTGTACGACCTGATGGCTGACACCGTCAACGCCAAGGGCTCCATGCCCCTCCGCAGCTACGAGTACTACGCACGGTTCTGGGACGAGTTCTGCAACCGCGGCCAGGGCAACTTCTTCTTCGTCCACGAAGACGGCAAACCCAGTGTGGGCGCCTTCGTCATCAACTACGGCGCCAAGGCAACGTACAAGGACGGCGGCTCCACCCAGAACCGCAAGCAGTACGGGGACTCGCACCTGGTGCAGTGGACCGCGATCCGCCGGATGCAGGAACTTGGCTGCACAGAGTACGACTTCTGCGGCACCCCGCCCGCTGCCCGTATCAAGGACAAAACCCACAACCTCTACGGCATGGGCATGTTCAAGACCAGCTTCACGAAAACCGTCACTGACTTTGTGGGGTGCCACGACTACGTCCTGTCCCCGCTCCGGCACCGGCTTTGGACCAAGGGTGGAGAAAAAGTGTTCCGCCGGATCGAAACCGCCCGGACCGGCCAGCAGTTCTACTGACCTCCGCCGCCAACCAAACCAACGCGCCTGCCGGCCTGCACCCATGACTGCGGCCCGGGCACGAGTACCGTCCGTCCAGCGCCTGCCCCAGGCCGCGAAGAGCCAGAAGAAGGTAACCCTTGAAACCAGATTCCGCCGCCGGCGGGCTTGAGTATGCCAACCTCAGTGACGCCGAATTTGAGGCCTTCGCGCTGAAGCACCCCCAAAACAGCTTCCTGCAGTCGATCGACTTTGCCCGCTTCCAGCGCGCCCGCGGCCAGCAGGTGGAGCTCTTCGGAGTGAAACGTGACGGCGAACTCGTGGCCGCAGGCAAGCTCAACTACACCACCACCCGGCTTGGCTACACGGTCTGCGAATGCGCCAAGGGCCCCCTGATGGACTATTCGGACCGGGACCTGGTGGGTGCCGTCGTCGAACTTCTCCGCAAACATGCGGCAGGCCGCAAAGCCGCTGAACTGCGGATCTCGCCCAACCTCCGGTACATCGCGCGGGACGCCGACGGCGCCGAACACCCCGAGATCGAGGACAACAGGCCGCTCGTCGCGGACCTCGGACGCCTGGGCTTCCGCCACCAGGGCCTGGACATGAACTTCGTCAACGTCAATTGGATGTTCGTTAAGAACCTCGTGGGCATCCAGGACTCCGAAGAACTGATCATGGGCACCAGCTACCGGACCCGGAAAGCCATCCGCAAGGCCGAAAAGAACGGCGTCTTCCTGGAACAGGCCACCCTGGAAACCCTGGATGACTTCTACGGCGCGCTGAGCAGGGCCGGGGACGAAAAAGGCTTCGTCTACCGTGAACGCGCCTACTACGAGCACCTGCTGCGCACCACCTCCGCCGAATTCACCAAGCTGATGATGGCCAAGATCGACATCCCGGCCTACCGCAAATCCATCACCGAACGCCTGGCCGCGGAATCAGCCGCCGCAGCCGACCTCCGCCGCGAAGTCGAGGAGACCGGCAGCAAGAAGAAAGCCAACCGGCTCAAGGTGGTCCAGGACCTGGTGGACAGCTACGAGCGGAGCCTGAAGGACATCGAAAGGTTCCCCGATTCCGTGGGAACCGCCACCGTGGCTGCCATCCATTTTGTCTGCTACGGCGACGAGGTGGTCTGCGTCATCGGCGGCACCGTCCAGGACTACATCTACTTCAACGGCGCCACCTCCCTCTACTGGGGCATGATGCTGCACGCCCTCGGGAAGGGGTACCCCCGGTACAACTTCTACGGCACCTTCGGCATCTCCGGGCAGGACGAGGAAGGACACGGCGGCTACGAATTCAAGAAGGGATTCGGCGGCGAGGTGGTCCAGCTGGTGGGGGACTTCGTCCTCCCGGTACGGCCCGGCGTGTTCCACGCCAACCGGCTCGCCAGGTCCGCGGCCGGAGCCGCCCGCACGCTGCTGGGCAGGCTGCCGCTGAAGCGTGCAGCCTGACCGTCCATAAACCGCACACAGGGAGGAAGCGGGCATGACTGACCGGCCTGAACGGCCAGGGTCCAGGCCGAAGACTGACGGCCTGCCCAGGACTGAACCGCTGACTCCTGCGCAGCTCCGGCAGGACGCTGCCGCCAGGAGAATGCTCCGCCGCCTGGTCCAGGGGGAGAATCCGCCCACGGCGCCCTTAAGCATCGTGGACCGGCTCGCCGGCAGTCCTTACGCCAACCCCACCATCCAGGTGGGCGGCGTGGACACCTCGGCCCGGAAGACCCTTGACTTCGCCCTGCACCTGGCCGAAACGATGTTCCGCTACGGCGCCGGCGCCCTCGAAGTGGAAACCAGCATCATTGCCGTCACCGCGGCGCTTGGCCTGAAGAACATCGAGGTCGACATCACCAACCAGTCCGTGGGGATCAACTATGCCCCCAAGGACCAGACCCCCATCGCGCTGCTGCGCGTGGTGCGGTCCTGGACCAACAACTATGCCGGCCTGGCCAAGGTCCACCAGCTGGTCACCGACATCGTGGCCGGCGGCGTGGGCCGCGATGAGGCGATCCGCCGGCTCAACGAAGCGATCACCAGTCCCAAACCGTATCCGCGCTGGATGGTGACGGCGGCGTTCGGTGTTTTCGCCGCGGTGTTCGTCGGGGTGCTGGGCGGGGGGCCTGTGTCCTCGGTGGTCGCGTTCGTGGCAAACATCGGCATCAGCCTGCTGGCCCGGCAGCTGGGACGCTGGCGCGTCCCGGACTTTTTCATCACCGCGAGCTGCTCGTTCGTGGTCACCATGCTGGCCCTGTTGCTCTGGCAGTTCGGTCTCACCGCCTCACCGTCGATCGTGGTGGTGGGCGGCATCCTGCTGCTCCTTCCCACCGGCCGGCTGGTTTCCTCCGTGCAGGATGCCATCAACGGCTTCCCGGTGACGGCGGCTGGGCGGTTCCTCTCCACGCTGCTGACCTTCGGCGCCATCGTTGCGGGCATCGCCGTGGCCTTCGTCGTGGGGGAGCTGACCGGCCTGGAGCGCATCGACGTCACGCAGACCTTCCCGCCCGCCTACGATCTGTGGGTCCTCATCGTCTTTGTGGCCGCCGCGGTGATGGCCATCGGCATCACGGAGCAGACCACCTGGAAGCTGCTCCTGCCCACGGCCGGGGTTGGCGTGGCGGGCTACCTGGTGCTGCTCGGCTGCGGCGTGCTGGGCATCGGGGACCGCTTCGCCCCCGCCATCGCCGCCGTGGTCATCGGCCTCCTGGCGCGGGTGGTGGCCCTGCGGATGGGGGCGCCGCAGCTTGTTGTGGCTGTTCCCGCGGCCCTGATCCTGCTGCCCGGGCTCACAATTTTCCGGTCCATGTACGTGCTCACCGTAGAGGAGTCGGAAATCCTTGCCGGCGCAGGCGGCATGCTGAACGCCGGGGCCATCGTGCTGGGTACGGCAGCCGGCATCGTGCTGGGCGACGTGCTCGCCCGGCCGCTGACCCGCAGCCTGGCGAGCAACGAGCGGCGCCGGGCGCGCCGCCGGTAGCGTGTGCGGCGGGCAGCCTAGATCTGGCCGACCGGCAGTTTCTTCTCGGCCTGGAAGACGTCCTCCACGCGGCCCTGCGCCCAGTAGCCGGACAGCGAGACCTGCCGGCGTTCCAGTCCGCGCTGCTTGAAGAAGACCTCGCGCAGCGCCTTCATGTAACCGCGCTCGCCGTGCGCAAAGACGTCCACGGACCCGCCGGGCCAGTCCGCATCCGCGACCGCCTTGATCAACAGGTCGCTGGACCCTGCGGGGACGCCGTTGCGCGGCAGCCAGGTGACATTCAGCCCTGCGGGAGCGGAAATAGGCTGGATGTCGGCCTCGGACCCGACCTCCAGGAAAGCCATCCCCGCAGCTTCCGGCGGCAGTGCCTCGATGCATGCGGCGATGGCCGGGAGCGCTGCCTCGTCGCCGGCAAAGAGGTACCAGTCCGCTTCCGGGTTGGGGTTGTAGGCGCCGCCGGGACCCGTGAAGGTGAGGGTGTCGCCAGGCTCTGCCCTGGCCGCCCACGGGCCCGCCAGGCCTTCGTCGCCGTGGACCACGAAGTCAATGGCCAGTTCCTGCGCCTGAGGGTCAACCCAGCGCAGGGTGTAGGTGCGGGTGAACGGCCACTGGTCGCGGGGCATGGTTTCCCTGATTTCCCACAGATCCAGGGGCGAGGGGTACTCGACGCCGGGCTGGGGGAAGACAATCTTTACGTACCGGTCCACGAACCCGTTGTTGGTGAAGTCCCGGAAGCCGTCCCCGCCTGCCACGATCCGGACCATGTGCGGCGTCAGCTGTTCCTTGCGCAGGACGGTCAGGTTGACCTGCGGGCGGCTCTTCTTGGTTGCGCTGGTGGCGGCGGGAACGGTGCTCATAAGGCAAGCCTAAGCTAGGGCGACGGCGGGAGTTCCCAGGTTACGTCCGTTGCCCCCTGGTCCCGCAGCAGCTGGTTCACGCGGCTGAACGGCCGGGAGCCAAAGAAGCCGCGGGAGGCGGACAGCGGGCTGGGATGGGCGCTGGCGACAGCGGGGACGCCGGCCAGGAGCGGCCGGACACCCTCAGCCTCCTTGCCCCACAACACGGCCACCAGCGGCAGCCTGGTTCCGTCCGCTGCGGTGCGGGCCGCCAGCGCGGTGACTGCCGCCGTCGTAATCCCCTCCCAGCCCTTGCCCCGGTGCGAACCGGCAGCTCCGGCTCGGACCGTGAGCACGCGGTTCAGCAGCAGCACGCCCTGCTCCGTCCAGGCTGACAGGTCGCCGTGTACGCGCGGCGGAATGCCCAGGTCTGCCTCCAGCTCGCGGTAGATGTTGGCCAGGCTGCGGGGGATGGGCCGGACGTGCGGGTCGACGGAAAAGGACAGTCCAACGGCGTGGCCCGGCGTGGGGTAGGGGTCCTGCCCGACGATGAGGACCTTCACGTCTGCCAGGGGCTGGCGGAAAGCGCGCAGGACGTTCGACGGCGAGGGCAGGAGCCGGTGCCCGGCCGCCTCTTCCGCGGCCAGGAACGCCAGCACCTTCCGGAGCTGGCCTTCAACGTCCTGCAGCGCGTCGGCCCAGTCCCGGGACATGAGGTCGGCCAGCGGCAGGCCGGCCAGGTCAGCGAAGCGGAGGGCGTCCGCGGGGTCCTGCTGCAGCTCGAACAGCGCATCCGATTCAAACATCGTTCCATTCTTGCAGGACCCTCCCGCAGGCCGCCCGGGAAGCCGGGCGGCGTGCGGCCAGGCGCGAATGACACCAGTGTTATTCGGCCGCTAGCATAGGGGTAAGACATTTACCGTAACCAGCGAAGGAGTGTGCCGTGGCGGAACCGGCGCGGGAACACCTGCCGGAGCAGGATCCACGGAAACCCCTCCTGGCGGATTTCGCCCTCCGTGAGTCCTCCCTCTCGGAGCGGGAGCAGCAGATGCTGGCCCTGGAACGGCAGTGGTGGAAGTACGCAGGGGCCAAGGAACAGGCCATCCGGGAGCTCTTCGATCTCTCCGCGACCCACTACTACCAGCTCCTCAACGCGCTGATCGACCGCGAGGATGCGCTGGCCCACGATCCCATGCTGGTCAAGAGATTGCGTAGACTACGTACGTCGCGCCACCGTGCGCGCACCGCCCGCCGCCTGGGATCCGACGCTTAGGACGCTACGGCGGGGACAACAGCCACACTCTACAAGGATGTCCTTCCACCATGACCCGATACGCCCGCGATGAATTCGACAAGGTCCCCGAGGCCGCGTCGCGACAAGGTGTCCACCGGACGGCCACGGCCCCGTCCCGCGTGCGGCTCTGGCCCATCCTCGCGGTGGGCGTGGCGGCCCTGGCCATCGGGCTGGTGTCTTTCCTGATCCTTCCCAAGCTTGGTTTCAGCGCTGCGGCGAGCCAGGCATCTGCCAGCGTGGAGTCAACCCCGCTGGCCGGAACAGGATCCACGCCGCAGGCAACACAGGCTCCCTCCACGGCTCCCGTCTCCCCGGCGCCCTCAGCAGCTGCCGGGCCAACCCAAAGCAACAGCGCCGAGCCTGAGCCCACTGAATCTGCCACCCAGCCGGCCGCCGTCGACCGGACCCAGCCGGTGGCGGTCTATAACGCCGCGGGAACGGCAGGGCTGGCCGGCCGCGTGGGCGGGATGGTCCAGGCTGACGGCTGGCGGCTGGGCCAGGTGGGCAACTGGTCCGGTGCTCCGCAAAAATCTTCCGTGGTCTTCTACGCCGGCCCGCAGCAGCTGGCAAGCGCACAGGAGCTCGCAGCGCTGCTGAACATCCCCACGGTGGTCAACAGCACCGAGTTCCAGGTTCCGCTCGTAGTGGTACTGGGCCCCGGATACCGGTAGCGGCTGCCCTTCCCGTTACGCCTGGATAACGTTCCGGGCTCCAGGCGACCGCCGCCCGCAGCCCCTGGCGGGCATTGGCTAGAGTGGGTGCCAGGCCACGGCCGGCCGCGGTTTCCGCAGGCGGTGGGCCCACCCGGCATCCAACGGAAAGAGTTGTTCATCATGGCACTGGGAACCGTCAAATGGTTCAACGCTGAAAAAGGCTACGGCTTCATCACCGTTGACGGCTCCGGCGACGACGTCTTTGTCCACTGGTCCGCGATCCAGGGGGAAGGCTACCGGGCCCTGGACGAGGGCCAGCGGGTGCAGCTGGAAGTCGGCGAGGGCGAAAAAGGCCCGCAGGCAGAAAACGTCCGGCCCGCCCAGTGATGCCGTTTTCCCGTTCCCACTTTTCCTGTTTCCCCGGCAGCCGTTCCGCCGTGCACCCTTCCCCACTCCGCGCCGGTGCTGCGCTGGGCGTGATCCTGGGAACAGTTCTCCTTGCCACAGGGTGCTCCGGCGCTGGTGGCAATGCCAGGGTGGAAGCCGTTGAGGCATCCGGTGACGGTGTCCTTCGGGTGGGCCTGATCCTGGACAACACCGGCGACGCGGCCTTCCTCAATGCACCGCAGTTGGCCGCCGCGAAGGCCGCCGTCGAGGACATCAACGCCGCCGGCGGGCATAAAGGCCGGCCGGTGGAGTTGCTTCCAGTGCATCCGGGGGAGGAAGCCGCAGCCCAGGCAAAGGACCTGCTGGGCGCCAAAGCGGACGTGGCCATTGGGCCCACGGATTCCAGCCACGCTGCCCCCGCCATCGAGGTGCTGTCCCCGGCCCGCGTACCGCTAATCTCGCCGGCCAACACCGCTGCCGCCCTCTCCGGGATAGCCAGCGGCGGCTACTATTTCCGGACCGCTTCAGCCGATGTGGCACAGGGGCCGGTACTGGCCAAACTCGCCAAGGACGCCGGGGCGGCGACCATCAGCGTGCTGTACCAGGAAGGGTCGTACGGCAAGGACCTGTCGGCCGCCGTTGCGGAGGCGGCGCAAAAGTCCGGACTCACGGTCCTCCCCGCCGCAGCTTTCAAGCCCGGCGATTCTGCTTCAGCCGCACGCTCTGCCGTCAAGGCGAAGCCGGACGCGGTGGTCCTGGTCGCGCGGGAGGGTGCGCAGGCGGCACTGGCCGAGCTGAACAACGCCGGCCTTGCCGGTTCACGCCTCATACTCAGCGACGGTGCCTTTGCCCGCTACGGATCCGGACTGCCTCCCCGGGCCCTGGAGGGTGCCCGGGCGCTGGTTCCGGGCCAGCTTCCCTCTGCCGCGCTGCAGGGAAAACTGCTGAAGATGGACCCGAGCCTGAAGGACGTTTCATACGCCGCCGAAACCTATGACGCCGTGACACTCGCGGCCTTGGCCGCCGCCCGCGCCCAGGACGACGCCGGGCGCTCCATCGCCGCCAACCTGATTGCGGTCTCCGGTGGATCGGCGGGCGCGGGAGCGACCGCCGCACCCTGCCTGGGCTACAAGGCATGCCTTGGCGGCCTGGCCGCCGGCCCGGACATCAACTACGACGGCGAGTCGGGCCCGGTTGCCTTCGATTCCAACGGGGACATCACCTCAGCCGTGTACTCCGTGTTCAGCTACGGACAGGACAACAACCCCAGCCCCACCGGCCGGGAGGTTGCCGGCCGCACCGGCTGATCGCCCTGGGCGAAGCGATTGCTCCGGGCGCCCGTCCCGTGTCATTTCGCTTGCACTCTCACCTGGGGAGTGCTAATTATTGAGTTAGCACTCTGACGTACCGACTGCTAAAGCAAAGCTGGTTTCCGCCGGCCGCGCGCGGCACCGGTCGAGGAGCGAAAGAAACACCTTACTTCAGTGAGATCCCCATCCGGAGGCATACAGAGGCCGCCGGGTAAAGGATCGTCCGTCGCGGGCACTGCAGCGAAGGTTCATTCTTAACGACTGTCCCGAAAGGACTACTGCCGTTATGGCCAAGATCATTGCATTTGATGAAGAGGCACGCCGCGGCCTTGAGCGTGGCCTGAACACCCTCGCCGACGCCGTTAAGGTCACCCTCGGCCCGCGTGGACGCAACGTCGTCCTCGAAAAGAAGTGGGGCGCCCCCACGATCACCAACGATGGTGTTTCCATCGCCAAGGAGATCGAGCTGGACGATCCCTACGAGAAGATCGGCGCAGAGCTGGTCAAGGAAGTTGCCAAGAAGACCGACGATGTGGCCGGCGACGGCACCACCACGGCCACCGTTCTGGCACAGGCCCTGGTCAAGGAAGGCCTGCGCAACGTTGCCGCCGGCGCCGACCCGTTGTCCCTCAAGCGCGGCATCGAGAAGGCCGTTGAGGCCGTCACCGCCGAACTGCTGAACTCCGCCAAGGAAATCGAAACCAAGGAAGAGATCGCGGCCACCGCCTCCATCTCCGCCGGTGACGACGAAATTGGTGCCCTCATCGCCGAAGCACTGGACAAGGTGGGCAAGGAAGGCGTCATCACGGTCGAGGAGTCCAACACCTTCGGCCTGGAGCTCGAGCTCACCGAAGGCATGCGCTTCGACAAGGGCTACATCTCCGCCTACTTCGTCACGGACGCAGAGCGCCAGGAAACGGTCCTTGAGGATCCGTACATCCTGATCGTCAACTCCAAGATCTCCAACGTCAAGGAACTGGTTGCTGTCCTGGAGAAGGTCATGCAGTCCAACAAGCCGCTGCTGATCATCGCCGAAGACATCGAGGGCGAGGCCCTGGCCACCCTGATCGTCAACAAGATCCGCGGCACCTTCAAGTCCGTTGCCGTCAAGGCCCCGGGCTTCGGTGACCGCCGCAAGGCCCAGCTCGCCGACATCGCCGTCCTCACCGGCGGCCAGGTCATCTCGGAGGAAGTTGGACTCAAGCTGGAGAACGCCGGCCTTGAGCTCCTGGGCCAGGCCCGCAAGGTTGTTGTCACCAAGGACGAGACCACCATCGTCGAAGGTGCAGGCGACGCCGACCAGATCGCCGGCCGCGTTTCCCAGATCCGCGCCGAAATCGAAAACTCCGACTCCGACTACGACCGTGAGAAGCTGCAGGAGCGCCTGGCCAAGCTGGCCGGTGGCGTTGCAGTCATCAAGGCCGGTGCTGCCACCGAGGTGGAGCTCAAGGAGCGCAAGCACCGCATCGAGGACGCAGTCCGCAACGCGAAGGCTGCAGTTGAAGAAGGCATCGTCGCCGGTGGCGGCGTGGCCCTGATCCAGGCCGGTGCCAAGGCATTCGCCAACCTTCAGCTGTCCGGCGACGAAGCAACCGGCGCCAACATCGTCCGCGTTGCCATCGACGCCCCGCTGAAGCAGATCGCCTTCAACGCCGGCCTCGAGCCCGGCGTGGTCGTCGACAAGGTCCGCGGCCTGCCCGCAGGCCACGGCCTGAACGCAGCAACCGGTGAGTACACCGACCTGCTGGCCGCCGGCGTCAACGACCCCGTAAAGGTCACCCGCTCCGCCCTGCAGAACGCGGCATCCATCGCCGGCCTGTTCCTCACCACCGAGGCAGTAGTTGCTGACAAGCCTGAGAAGGCTGCAGCCCCTGCCGGTGGCGACGACATGGGCGGCATGGGAGGCATGGGCGGCTTCTAAGCCTCCCGGCCGGGATCAGTTCCGCCAGCTACGAAATGCGGCCCCCTCGCAGGAGGGGGCCGCATTTTTTGTGTCCGACCGGCCTGCCTTGCGTCCCCGCACCCCTTTGTCAGCCGCTTCTGGCAGGATGGATCAGTGACGATTACTGCAGCGGCTGACGGTTCGGCCTTGGGAAACCCCGGCCCGGCCGGCTGGGCCTGGTATGTGAACGATGAGTGCTGGCGCGCAGGCGGCTGGCCGCACGGGACCAACAACCAGGGGGAGCTGATGGCTGTCCTTGACCTGTTGCGTGCCACGGCGCACCTGCCCGGCGAGGACCTGCGGATTCTGTGCGACAGCCAGTACGTGATCAACTCGATTACCAAGTGGATGCCGGGCTGGAAGCGCAAAGGCTGGCGCAAGGCGGACGGCAAACCGGTCTTGAACGTGGAGCTGCTGAAGGAACTCGACCGCGAACTGGCCGGCCGGACCTACACCTTCGAATGGGTCAAAGGCCACGCCGGCCACGAACTCAACGAGGCCGCCGATGAACGGGCGCGGGCAGCCGCCACGGCCTACCAGCAGGGAGTGGCGGCACGCTCGGGTCCCGGATTCCCCGGCGCGCACCAGCACCTTGCCGCCAGCCAGCCTGCAACGCTGGACGTCCCGGCTGCCGGGGCCGCCCGCCCGACTGCGGGGCCCGACCGCGCGGCTGCAGTGATGGGTGGAAACCCTGGAGGGGCCGGAAGCAGCAGGGCCCGCGCCGCCGCCGGACCGGTCCAGGCCTACGAAGAACCCGACCTGTTCAGTGAATTCGATGCTGACGACCTTGAGGTGGCCGAGGCAGCGCAACACACCGGATCCATCCCGCCCGAGGCTCTGGTGGAAGAGCTCGAACGCGAGCTGCTCGGTCCGCTGGTCCGCGGGGACATCGGCCGGACGGCTGTGCTGCTCCACCCGGACTTCATGGAGATTGGTAGCTCCGGACGGGTCTGGACCCGCGACGCCATGATGATGGCGCTCGAGGAGGACCCCGGTGAACGGACCGACATCGAAATCCTCGGTGCCGACCGCGTTGGCGCCGGCGCGGTCCTGCTGACCTACCGAAGTTTTGCGCGCTCCGGCACCACCTTGCGCAGCTCCCTGTGGGTCCTGGACGGTGACCGGTGGCGGCTGCGGTTCCATCAGGGCACGCGGGAGGCATAGGCCAAGGGTCAGCTGAAGCGCTGCGTGTTGCCCTGCTCCGCTTGGGCATATGTGGCAGCGGCCGAGGCGAGGGCGGCATTGATGGAGGCCAATGATGCCTCCACCCGGCCTTGCGTGATGGTCCACTCGGTGATGAGCGCCTGGAAGTTGGTGGCCGCAGAACCCCGCCACGAGCCCTGCAGCTCATCCAGGCCGCGCTTCATGGCGTGGACGTCGGCGCTGATGCGGTCCACGGTGGACTGGACGTTGGCAGACTTCAGCTGCAGTAATTCGGTGTCGACGGAAATAATGCTCATGGCTGTGCCTTTCGGTACGGCGGGCGGGGCCCGCCCCGCTCCCGGCGGTTCCGGGCTGCTTCAAGGAGCCTACGGAGCGAGGGCAGGCCGCGGCCATGCGTAGCGGCTATATGTGGATAACGGACCCGTCGCTGCCCTTGATTCCCGCAGTGCTGCCGGAGGCCGCTTCCTGTCCATCCCCGGCGTCGGACGCTAAGGCGTCTTCCCGCCGTGGAAGGCTGACCACCAGGGTCGCCCCGCCGCCGTCGGTCTTTTCCACCCGCACGGTCCCGCCATGGGACCCGACAATTGCCGCCACGATGGCGAGCCCCAGACCGCTGCCGCCGGTCTCCCTGGTGCGGGAGGTGTCCGCCCGGTAAAAGCGCTCAAACACCTTGGCCGCGTCCTCATCGGAAATGCCGGGACCGTGGTCGCGTACTTCAATGACCGAGCGCCCGCCGGCGTCAGTCGTGCGGACGCCCACCGCGAGCTCGATCGGGCTGCCCTCGGGCGTGTAGCGCAACGCGTTGCCCACCAGGTTGCCCACCACCTGGCGCAACTTGGCCTCATCACCGAGGACGGGCGCAGGTCCTGCCGGTCCGCCGTCGAGCCCCGTCAACGAGATGACCCTTGAACGGTCACTGGCCTGGGTGTCCACTACGGCGTCGTGGGCAATCAGCTGAAGGTCCACCGGTTTCTGCTGCAGGGGCCGCTGCTCATCCAGGCGGGCAAGCAGCAGCAGGTCCTCCACCATCGAACCCATGCGCTTTGCTTCGCTTTCGATCCGGCCCATGGCCGTGGCCACGTCCTCCTCGGTGGAGAGGGCGCCGTGGCGGTAGAGCTCGGAGAAGCCCCGGATGGTCACCAGGGGAGTGCGCAGCTCGTGCGATGCGTCAGCGGCGAAGCGTCGCATCCTCGCCTCGGACGCGGTCCGGGCCGCGAAAGCCGTCTCGATGTGGGCCAGCATGGCGTTAAGGGAACTGCTCAACCGTCCCAGCTCACTGGCCGGATTCTCAACCTCCACGCGGCGCGAGAGGTCCCCCGCGGCGATGGCCGCGGCTGTTTTTTCCACCCGCGCAAGCGGCCGGAAGGAACGCGACACCGTCCAGCTGGCGATCAGCGAGGCGAGCAGCAGGGTCAGCAGCCCCACCCCCGTCACCACCACGGTGGCATGCTTGAGGACGTCGTCAACGCTTTCCAGGGGGAGCCCAATGACCACAACCGCCGTTGTTTGGCCGTTCTGGACGGTCACGGCCACCACCCGCCAGTTCTCCCCGTCCGTGCCCCGCACCTGGAAGGGGGCCAGCCCGCGCGCCTGGGCCTGCTCCACGGTGATGGCACTGATGTCCGGATGGTCGTCCGGGTCCCCGCCGAAGGTCAACGGCTGCTCACCCGGGGCGAAGAGCATCAGCGAATAATCGGTGGGAACCGGGCTGGGTGCCTGCAGCTGGGTGAAGGAGCGCTGCTTCCGCGCAGAGTCGACGGCGGCGTTCAGCTTGTCATCCACCTGTCCCTGGAGATAGCTGTGCAGGAGCGTCAACGTAACGGCACCCGTCACGGTCAGGGCCACGATCAGCAGGGCCATGATCATGGCCACCAGCTGCGACCTGAGCGAGGCCGACTTCCACCGTTTGAGCAAGGTCAGCGCTTTTCAGCCGTCCGCAGCACATAGCCGACGCCGCGCTTGGTCTGGATCAGGGCCGGCGCTTCGGGATCGATATCCACTTTGCGCCGGAGGTAGGAGATGTAGGACTCCACGATGGACGCGTCGCCATTGAAGTTGTACTCCCAGACATGGTCCAGGATCTGCGACTTGGACAGCACCCGGTTGGGGTTGAGCATGAGGTACCGCAGCAGCTTGAACTCCGTGGGGGAGAGCTCGATCACGGTGCCTCCGCGGCGAACCTCGTGCGCGTCGTCGTCGAGTTCGAGGTCGTCCACGCGGATGATGGCATCGTCATCGAGCATCGGCTGCGTGCGGCGGAGCACGGCCCGGATGCGGGCCACCACTTCGTCGAGGCTGAAAGGTTTGGTGACGTAGTCGTCGCCGCCCACGGTCAGGCCCGTGACTTTATCCTCGGTGTCGTCCTTTGCAGTCAGGAAAAGGACGGGGAAGTGCTTTCCGGAGGCACGGAGCCGCCGCGTCACGGTGAAACCGTCCATGTCCGGAAGCATGACGTCAAGCACCGCCAGATCGGGGGCGTGGATGTCCGCAGCGGCGAGGGCATCGCGTCCATTGGCTGCCGACACTACCTCGAAGCCAGCGAACCGCAGTGACGTGGAAAGGAGCTCGCGGATGTTGGGTTCATCATCGACGACGAGCAGCCTGGCTTCTGGACCGTTCTTGTTCATGCTCCCATCATGCTCCCAGTCTCTGGGAGTTGTCTGGATATTCGTTGTGAGCATGATGATGGCCCGCTTGTGATTACCAGCCCATGGATCCCGGTTCGCCCTTGAAGGGCCCCGCCACTTTGCTGGTGATCCAGCCGCCGTAGAAGCGGCCCGGTTGGGCAACCACCCGCTCCCCATCCACTTCGCAGTAATCCATCCGGCCCGGGTACACGGCCACCCGGCCCGCCAGGGCCTCGAAGCCCGACGCCGGTTCCGGGTAGGACCACGCGGCGCTCTCAGCTTCCTTCCCGCCGCCGCGGACTGTCAGGTACTTGGCAGCACCCTTGAATTCGCAAAAACTGCTGCCTGCGGCCGGCTCCAGCGCCCCGGGGAGGAAGGCTTCCTGCGGGACGTAATACACCGGCGGATGGCTGGTCTCCAGGACGCGCAGCGAATCAGTGGTGTCAAGGATCAGCTCTCCGCCCAGGATGATCCGGATGCGCTCGGTGCTCGGTTCGATCCGCGGTGGCCGGGGATAGTCCCACACCGACTCCTGCCCGGGGCCGGGTACGTCTGGAACAATTCGTGGACTCATGTCTCCAGTGTGCGTCCAGCCCCGGCGTTTCGCACCCGGGAACGCAATGTGCTGCAAGAGGATTACTCCGCGGCCTGCACGTCCTTGGCATCCATGATCCGGTAGGCGTATCCCTGCTCGGCGAGGAACCGCTGCCGCTTGGCGGCGAATTCCTGGTCCAGGGTGTCACGCGCCACCAGCGAGTAGAAGCGCGCGGCCCGGCCGTCCTTCTTGGGCCGCAGGAGCCGTCCCAGCCGCTGGGCCTCCTCCTGCCGGGACCCGAAGGAGCCAGAGACCTGGATGGCCACCGAAGCCTCCGGAAGGTCGATGGAGAAGTTGGCCACCTTGGACACCACAAGGGTCTGCAGCTCGCCCGCGCGGAATTGGTCAAAGAGCTTCTGCCGTACCTTGACGGAGGTGTCGCCCTTGATCACCGGAGCCTCCAGGCGCTCGCCGAGCTCGTCCAGCTGGTCGATGTACTGGCCGATCACCAGCAGCTGTTCACCCGCATGCCGGGCCACCAGCTGTTCCACGACCTGCGTCTTGGACTCCGAAGTGGCGCACAACCGGTACTTGTCGGCGTCGTCGGCCATCGCATAGGCAACCCGCTCATCCTTGGGCAGGTCCACGCGGACTTCCACGCAGTCAGCGGGCGCAATGTAGCCCTGGGACTCGATGTCCTTCCACGGTGCGTCATAGCGCTTGGGGCCGATCAGGCTGAACACTTCGCCCTCGCGGCCGTCCTCGCGGACCAGCGTGGCGGTAAGCCCAAGGCGGCGCCGGGCCTGCAGGTCGGCCGTCATCCTGAAGATCGGGGCCGGCAGGAGGTGTACCTCGTCGTAGATGATCAGCCCCCAGTCGTGGCCGTCCACCAGCTCCAGGTGCGGGTAGATGCCGCCGCGCTTGGTGGTGAGTACCTGGTAGGTGGCGATGGTCACCGGCCGGACCTCCTTGAGGGCGCCGGAATATTCGCCTACTTCCTCCTCCGTGAGGGACGTCCGCCGCAGCAGCTCGTCTTTCCACTGCCGCGCGGCCACCGTGTTGGTGACCAGGATCAGCGTGGTGGTGGATCCGGTGGCCATCGCAGCAGCCCCAACGAGAGTCTTGCCCGCGCCGCAGGGCAGCACCACAACGCCACTGCCCCCCGCCCAGAAGTTTTCACTAGCCAGCCGCTGGTAGGGCCGGAGCTTCCAGCCGTCCTCGTTGAGGGAGATCAGGTGCGGGGTTCCGTCCACATAGCCGGCCAGGTCCTCCGCCGGCCAGCCGAGCTTCAGCAGCAGCTGCTTGAGCTGCCCCCGCTGGGAGGCGTGCACCACCACCGTCTCACCGTCGATCCGTGGACCCAGCAGCGGCGCGATCTTTCTGGCACGGATGACTTCCTCCAGGACAGGGTAGTCATCCGTCCGCATGACCAGGCCGTGCCGCGGATCCTTCTCCAGGCGCAGCCTGCCGTACCGGGACATGGTTTCTTCGATGTCGATCAGCAGGGAATGGGGCACGGGGAAGCGGGAGTACTTCAGCAGCGCATCCAGCACCTTTTCGGCGTCAAGTCCTGCTGCCCTCGCATTCCACAGCCCCAACGGCGTCAACCGGTAGCTGTGCATGTGCTCCGGCGCACGCTCGAGTTCTGCGAACGGGGCAATGGCGTGCCGGGCCTCGGTGGCCAGCTCGTGGTCCACCTCGAGGAGGATGGTCTTATCGCTTTGGACGATCAGGGGGCCGTCGGTCACGGAGTGGATTCCTTCACTGGCGCATTTCCTCTGCGGCCTCGATATCGATGATGCGGTGGACGGACAGGACCCGCTCAGTGTCCTTGGCAGGGTCAAACACCCGGACCCGGCCCCCGCTCACCGATAGCGGAACAACAACCTCCACGCTGGCATTCCCCAGGCTGTCCACGACGTTCATCTGGATCCGCTGCTTCAGCCGGATGGCCGTCTGCAGCGCCTCGAGGCCAAGCTGGGTGGCGGCCTCGCTGCCGGCCGCACCAAAACCGGTGGAATGCCCGACGGCGGCGTCCGCCTTCCGCAGGACGTCGAGTTGGGCGTCCACTTCCTCTGCCGCGGGCGCCGTCCGCGGCGCGGTATAGACGGGGCGCAGGTTTTCGTGCGGAACGGACGGGCGGCGAAGATGACCGGCCGGCTCCATCCCGTCCACGGACGGGGACAGGCCCAGGCTGCGGAGGGCGGCCGCGAGCTCCCGGGGCGGAGCCGAGGACGTGACAACCGTCGGGGCAAGCAAGGCCAGGCCGAGCTGGGCAGCTTTCGGTCCCGCCACCAGGTCCCGGAGCATCGCTTCGTCGTCGCTGTGGATAAAACTGACGGACTGCCCCACCCGGAGCCTGCCGTGCCGGGATGCCGTGTCCTCCACCAGGTATTCCAACGGCTGCGGGACCGCGGTGGCGGAGTGTTCGCGGAGGAACGCCAAGAGCGCCGCCGCATCGTAGCCTTGCTCGAGCGCGCGCTTGATGGACCCTGCGGAGAACCGGTAGATGGTGGCCGGCCCCTGGCCTTCGGCGTCCGCCATCAGCAGGAGTTTCCCGGCGAGGGAGGGAGCAAGGTAGCCCGGGGCCACCGCGGTCAGGTCGGCCTGCAGCAGCACATGGTTCAGGGCGGCCGGCAGATGCTCGCCAAGGATGGCCAAGGCGGCGTCCGGATTGTCCTCGGCGAAGGCGCTGCCCAGCTGGCTCAAGGCACCCGAACCCACCAGGCCCAGCATCTCCGCCTCGGCCAGGACTCCGCGGATCAGGGAACTGAACCGCCGGGCCATCCGTGGCTGCGACCACTCCGCGCGCTGCAGGATGGATGCAGCATCAAGGACGGGAGCGGCGCCGTCGCCGGCAGAAGCCTCTGACGTCAGCTCATGCAGGATCTCAAGGATTCGTTTGCGGACCACGGGAGCGTCGGGCCGCTGCGCGCCGGCCGACAACGCCGCGATGGTAGTCCCGGCGGCAGACCGTCCGGACGCTGCGCCGGGAGCGGCGTTCACGGGCTGGCCCACCATGGACGGCACACGTTCGCTGGCGAGCCAGGCATTTACCAGCCACAGCCATTGTTCCTGCCTCGGAAGGACCAGCCACTCCAGTTCGGGCGGCTGCACCCACGACGACGAGTCCACGTCCAGGCGGATCAATCCCGCCAGGCCGCACAGTTCCAGCAGCCGGCCCACAGTTCCCTGGTCGACGCGCAGCACCTCGGACAGCCGGCGCATTTCCCGGACCCCTACGCCCCCACTGCGCAGCGTCGCCAGCGGATGGTCGCCCACGGTGTGCACGAGTTCGGACACCAGGCGCAGGGTCTCGGAAAGGGCGCTCAGGGCCGCGTTCCTGCGCAGTACCGCGGTAGTGCGGCCAAGCTCCGGAACCGGTGGTTCGAGGGTGAAATCGTTGACGATGGCCCCTCCGCGCAGGGCCAGCCCCACGCTGTGCGGCAACTCCACGTGCGCCGCGTCCAGCGGGACCAGCAGCCCCCGGGCAAGGAGCCAGTCCACGGGACCGACGTCGGCGCCCTCCGAGAGGACCGAAGCTTTCCTTTGCGCCTGGGGGACGGCCCCCATGGCCCAGTTGCGGAACCGGGCGAGCAGCGCCGTCGTCCGTTCGGGAGCTTCGGCAAGGATCTCCTGCAGTGCCTCCGGAGTGGCCGTCCAGTGCTGGAGCGCCAGAGCAGCCTCCATGGGGGTGGTGGCATCCTGGATGGGGAAGCCCCTGCGGTGCAGTTCCGACACCAGTTGCACGGCCCGCTGCGCGAACGCCGGCTGCAGGCGGACCAGCTCCGTATAACTGCGGCCGAGGCCGGCGGGATAAATGCCCACCACGTCCTTGAGGGACCCTACCGGGAGGTAGAAAGGCTGGTTCGCGGCCGGGGGAGGAGTTCCGCGCGGGGGAGGCGCGGGGTGCACCAGGGCAAGCTCCTGCAGTGTTCCCAGGATGTCCTCGACGGTGGCCAGGGAGGCGCCTCGGATCAGGTGCTGCAGGCCCTCCGCCGAGGCGCTGTGGCCCGTGTCCGTATTGGTGCACAGGTGCAGCGTCTCCAGGACCTGCATTTGCGGCCGGTTGAGCCGCTCAAGCGCCCGCTGGACGCTGACACGGGAACTGGCGCGCGCGGCCAGGGCAGCGAAATCCGGAACCGCCGGGGACATGAGGTCCGGCCGCGCGGCGAACAGGGCACGCAGCGAATCGTCGCTGCGTGCCTCCAGATCCTTGCCAAGCGCACGAATAAGGGACATCAGTCCAACGTTACCGCTGCTGCGCCCGTCCCGCCCGGCGCCGGGCTGCCACGCCGTCCAGGACCAGCAGGAGCATCAGGATGAAGGCTGCCGGCAGGCCGTAGAGGGCGGTGTAGGTGATCCAGGTGGGCGCGGCCACGCCGGCAAAGGCCATCGCCATGACCGTTCCTACGGCCACGAGCGAAAGCACGGCAATAACTGCGGCAAGGACCGTCAACGGCCGCCGGTAACGCGAGGAAGTCATGGACGTAACGCTACAGCGGGGCGGCCCGTGCCAGTGAGCGGCCGTGGCGGGAAAGGGCCAGGGCTTGCGCCTGCGGCGGAACAAAGCCGCCGGAAACCGGAACAGGGCATGCGGCAGGATAACCTTGAAGGATACAGACCAACACGGTTTGCGCCGGCCACACCTTGAACCCGCACAACACTGCGGATGCGGTGGCCGCGGGCCGTGTCTCGAGACAGCAGAACGAAGAAGGTTGATTACGTGCCTACCGGCAAGGTCAAGTGGTATGACAAGGACAAGGGCTTTGGGTTCCTCGCGGGCGAAGACGGCCAGGAGGTCTTCCTGCCCAAGTCGTCACTGCCCGAGGGCGTGACGGAACTCAAGGCCGGCACCCGCGTGGAGTTCGGCGTAGCGGACGGCCGCAAAGGCGCCCAGGCCCTGGGCCTGCGCGTGCTGGACAAGACCCCCTCCATTGCGAAGGCAAAGCGCCCCAGCGCAAAGGACCTCGCCCCGCTGGTACAGGACCTCGTGACCGTGCTGGACAACCTGTCCGGCACCCTGTCCAAAGGCAAGTACCCGGACGGCAACAAGGGCAAGGCCATTGCTGCCGCGCTGCGCAAGGTTGCCGACGAGCTGGACGTTTAAGCGCCCATGAGCCCCCAATCTGAACAGCCAGGCGCGCCGGTGCAGGAGCAGGCTGCCAAGACCCTGCCCAAGCGCAAGGCAGGCGTGCCCGTTTGGCGTACGGGCAAGCCCGACGCTTTCCTGGCCGCCGCGGTGGAGACTGCACGGACCGCGGTGGAGAGCATTACGCCCGCCGCCACCATCGGGGTGCACCTGGCAGCCAGGAGCGAGGGCGACCGGCTGGTCACACACCTGTTCGAGTCGCGGCTGCCCGGTTACGCGGGGTGGCAGTGGTATGCGGTACTGACCCGCAACTCGCGCTCCAAAGTGGTCACGGTGAACGAGCTCGGCCTGTTGCCGTCAGAGGATTCCATCCTGGCCCCCGAGTGGGTGCCGTGGGCCGAACGCGTCCGCCCCGAGGATGAGCAGCAGGACTCCGAAGCTGACGCCGGGGAAACAGGCGTTGCGGAAGCGGACGGTGAGGTTGCAGCCGAAGTGGCGGGGGACGCCCAGGCTTCTGAGCAGGCGGAGGAGCCGAAGGACGACGACGGCCCGCAAGCTGGAGCCTGACCGCACCTTCGCCGGGGAAACCGGCCACGGCCAGCGGAACCAACGAAAACGGCGCCGACCGGGACAAACCCCGGCGGCGCCGTCGTACGTTAAGGCCTGCCTACTTGCGCAGCTCGCCCACCACGTAATCGATGCTGGACAGCAGGGCCGAGACGTCGCTGGGCTCGATGGCCACGAAAGTGGCAATCCGCAGCTGGTTGCGGCCCAGCTTCCGGTAAGGCTCGGTGTCCACGATGCCGTTGGCGCGCAGGACCTTGGCCACTGTTGCGGCGTCAACCGACTCGTCGAAGTCGATCGTGGCGATGACGTTGGAGCGTTCCTCCGGCTTGGTGACGAACGGGGTGGCGAACTCCGAGGCGTCGGCCCAGCTGTAGATACGGCCGGCGGAATCGGCGGTCCGCTTGGAGGCGAAGTCCAGGCCGCCGTTGGAGTTCAGCCATTCGACCTGGGCGTTCAGTGTCACCAGCGTGGACAGCGACGGAGTGTTGTACGTCTGGTTCAGGCGGGAATTGTCGATGGCGGTCTGGAGGTCCAGGAAGTCCGGAATCCAGCGGCCGCTTTCCTTGACCCGCGCAGCGCGCTCAATGGCGGCGGGGGAGAAGAGGCCCAGCCAAAGGCCACCGTCGGAGGCGAAGTTCTTCTGCGGGGCGAAGTAGTAGACGTCGCTTTGGGCAACATCGACGTCCAGGCCGCCGGCTGCCGATGTCGCATCCACCAGGACCAGCGCGCCCTCGTCGGCTCCGGAAACCCGCTGCACCGGCGCGGCCACGCCCGTTGACGTCTCGTTCTGGGGCCAGGCGTACACGTCCACCCCGGCCTCGGCCTGTGCTGCCGGCCGGGTGCCCGGCTCCGATTTGATGATCGAGGAAGCTTCCAGGAAAGGCGCCTTGTTGGTGGCCGCGGCAAACTTGGACCCGAACTCGCCAAAGGACAAGTGCTGGGCTTTCTTCTCCACCAGTCCGAAGCTGGCGATGTCCCAGAACGCGGTGGAGCCTCCCACGCCCAGGACTACCTCGTAGCCTTCGGGAGCGCGGAAGAACTGGCTGAGCCCTTCCCGGACTGAGCCCACCAGGTTCTTGACGGGGGCCTGCCGGTGGGACGTGCCCAGGATGGTCCTGGAAGCTGCTGCAAGGGCATCGATCTGCTCCTGCCGGACCTTGGACGGACCGGCCCCGAACCGCCCGTCCTTGGGCAGGAGGTCGGCAGGGATCGTGATGCTGGTGTCGCTCACAGGGGCTCCAATTCGGCGGGGACGAAAGCTTTGGTCCGGACGGGCGGGTCGTGGGTGGCCCGCAGCCGGTTATGGGCTGCAATACAGGCCGTCCCCATTCTGCCTGAACCGCTGCGCAGGCGGGAGTTGGGGGCGTCAAAGTCCAGACATTGAGACGGGCGGGGAGCGGCGCGGCTATTCGGACAAAGTCAAAATAGGCTAAGCTTGCCCCCGAACTACCTCGCGGGAAGAGGCGATACGGTGGGACAACGCAAGGTACTGCGCTCGAGGAGCTGAGCTGGATGACGGATCTGATCGACACTACGGAGATGTACCTCAGGACCATCCTGGAGCTTGAGGAAGAAAACATCGTCGCCCTGCGGGCCCGTATCGCCGAGCGTCTGCGCCACTCCGGCCCCACTGTTTCCCAGACCATCGGAAGGATGGAGCGCGACGGGCTGGTTATCGTCTCGGGTGACAGGCATCTGGAACTTACGGACACGGGCCGCAAGCGCGCCACCGAGGTCATGCGCAAGCACCGGCTGGCTGAACGCCTTCTCGCCGACGTGATTGGGCTGGACTGGGCTTACGTCCACGACGAAGCCTGCCGTTGGGAGCATGTCATGAGTGAGCGGGTGGAGCGGCGCATCTACGAGCTGCTGGACCATCCCACGGAGTCGCCGTACGGCAACCCGATTCCCGGCCTGGCAGACCTGGGCGGGCAGCCGGGTCCCGGCTTCGCTGACGGCGCCATCAGCCTGGTGGAAGCCATGAAGAACTATGGACCGGCCTCGGGTGTCACCGTTGTCCGGCTTGCGGAGCCCATCCAGGTTGAACCGGAACTGCTGGCCCAGCTCGACGAAGGGGGGATCCGCCCCGGCGCCGCAGCGGCGCTGGAGCGTGTGGGTGATTACATCTCCGTTCGGGTCCCCGGGATCGAAGGTGCACTCGAGTTGCCGCCGGAGGTGGCCGCGCACGTCTTCGTTGCTGTTGCGCCTTCCTGAACGCCCGCTGCATATCCTAATCAGCGGTTTCCGCCAAAGATAACGGAATTGTTACCTAGGGTCTTAAGCCCCTATAGTAGAAGCGATCGTTGATACTTAAGCGTTACCTGACCCGGAGCCGAGCTCTGCCAGCGGGCCAGGTGCATGAGTCGTTACTGGCAGAGGCGGGGGAACCACAAACGGCAGCGGGGGACTGCCTTGGGGTGAAGTCCGTCAGCAGCATGCCTCTCCAGTGAAGGATTCTTCCGGGAATACCCCTGTGCAGAAGCTTGTCCATGACGGGCCGGGTCTTTGAACTCTCTGACCCGAATCCGACAGCTAACTCCGCAGGCTTTTCCAGAGAGGAACCCTTCTTGACCATGCAGACCTCCCGGGGCCGCCGCCGCGCGGACGGCCCTCCCTCGCCCCGGGGTGCCGAGGATGTCGCAGCGGAGCGCCCCCGCGACCTGCACCGCGACTCGCGCCGCCGCCGGGGTCCCTTCCGGCAGATGACGGACTTCGCCGCCGCAAGTGGCATCGGCCAGAAGGCTGGCATAGCCCTCGCCGCCACTGGCCTGGTGCTGACGGTGACCGTGCCTGCAACCGGCCCTGTGATGGCAACTGACGCCGGTGGGACTACGCCCATGGCCGCCTCCGCGGTCAGCCCGCAGCCGCAGATTTCTGCGGATATTGGCGCGCAGATCGACTTCAGCCGTTCCGCCGTGGTCACCAAGGCGGACCCCGACGGCAAGCTGAAACAGCTCCTCAGTGCCCAGTCGGCCGGATCGGTGACCCGCGCGGCTTCTGCCGGCACCCTGGCAGCGCCGTTGGCCACCCTCACCACCGCTTCCCCCTTCGGCTACCGGGTCAGCCCGATCACCGGTGGTACGGGTGACTTCCACCGGGGGCAGGACTTCGTTGCGCAGTGCGGCACGTCTGTCCTGGCGGCGGCCACGGGAACCGTTACCTTCGCCGGCTGGCACCAGTTCGGTGGCGGGAACCGGGTGGTCATCGACCATGGAAATGGCCTGGAGACTACTTACAACCACCTCTCATCCTTCAACGTCAAGGTTGGCCAGACAGTCTCCCGCGGGGACGTTGTGGCTCTCAGCGGCACCACCGGCGCCTCCACGGGCTGTCACCTGCACTTCGAGGTGCAGGTCAACGGCGAAGTGGTCGATCCGATGGGCTGGCTGTAACCAAATGACTGCGCACTCTCAGATCCTCGTAACCCGTCGTGACCTGAATGTGACATTGAAGCAAAACTGCTGTACCGTCTAACTCGCGTCAACTTTTCCGAAGTTGACGCTCTTGAGTGGATTGCCTAACTCTGCCACCGCTCAAGGTCCGTTCGCATTTCATCGTCTGGCAGGGGCGGGGGAACCAATTTTGGCCTTCATTTCAGGAGGCCTTGGGGTTAAGTCACGAGCTTTTTTAGGAAAGCACTGTGGCCGGGTGACTCCCATCCGAATCCGACAGCTCACCTCGCAGGCATTGGGAGAGGCTACCTTCGTGTCTTCACGCCATCATTCTGCGCGCCACCGTGCGCAAACGGTTCGCACCAATCCCCTGGATGCCATGTCCAAGGCTGTAAGTGCCAATGCCGGGACCGTAGGCCGCCAGGCTGCCGTTGTGGCAGCTGCATCGGGCCTCATCCTGAGCATGGGCCTGCCCGCGACGGCTGCTGACACCACTGCTGGTGTTTCTGCATCCACTGAGTCCGGATCCGCCCAGACCGCCCTGGCTGTCACCGCTGCGCCCACTGCGACGGTCTCCTTCGAGCGTCCCGTCGTCAAGACCACCGCTGCACCCAAGGTGGAAACGGTCCGCACCCAGTCCACCGATTCGGCCAACCCCGCCGCGGCAACCCAGGGTGGGTCGACCGCTGCCAAGACGGCTGAGACTGCCTCCGCCGTGTCTTCTGCGGCCACTTCCGGGATTGCAGCCATTGCCTACACCGGCATCGGTCACTCCTATGTCTGGGGCGGCACCAGCCCCGTTACCGGCTGGGACTGCTCCGGGTTCGTCCAGTGGGTTTACGCGCAGGCCGGCATCAGCATCCCCCGCACCAACGCGTGGAGCATCATGACTCCCACCTCCACCCCGCAGCCGGGTGACCTGGTCGTCCAGAACGGTGGCGCACACGTTGGCATCTACGTCGGCAACGGCATGATGATCAGCGCGCTGAACCCGTCGCAGGGCACGCTGCTCCACTCCCCGGCAGCTACCGGTTCATCCTCGTACTACCACTACGGCAACTAGTTCTTGGGCTTCACGCTCCAAGGGCTATTTCTTTGCCCAAAGCTTTTTCGCTAGATCACATCCCCGTTCGGGATGCGCCGGCGTACCCCCAAGATGCCGGCGCGTCCAACCTTCCCTGCCTGCCTACAAGCGGTCCAGGGGAAACACGAAAGAGAGAACTGATGACGACACGTGCTACCGCGCGCCACCGTGCCGAGGTCACCAAAACCAACTCGATCGCTGTCATTGCCAAGGCGGTCAGCGACAACGCCGGCGGCATGGGCCGCCAGGCGGCAGTTATCGCCGCTGCCTCCGGCCTGGTCCTGACCAGCGGCATCGCCGCCAACGCTGCTGACGCCAACGTCAAGCGGGACTCCGCTCCGGCGTCCGCGCTGGAAGTTGAATCCGCCATCGACGCTCCGATCTCCGCAGCGTCCACCATTGCCATCAGCTACGAAAAGCCCGCCGTGACCACTACGCCGGCTCCCGTGGCCGAGCCTGAGCCCCAGGTCGAGGTCCAGGAAGCTGCTCCCGTGGCCCAGCCCGTTGCTGCTCCCAAGGTCACGGCCAAGGTTGCCACCGTTGCCGCTCCCGCTGCCCCCGCCGCGCAGGCATCAGCCAGCGGTAAGGGTGCTGCGATCCTTTCCGCCGCTTACGCCCAGCTGGGCGTGCACCAGGACTGCACCATGCTGGTGACGAACGCCCTGGCCGCTGTCGGCATCCACTTCCATGACTGGCCTGCCGGCTACCTGTCACTGGGTGAAACCGTGCCCATGTCCCAGGCCCAGCCCGGTGACCTGCTGTACTACGCTGATGGCGGCGGCGGCATGGCCCACATTGCTGTTTACGCCGGAAACGGCATGGCCGTGCACGGCGGCTTCAACGGCAATGACACCGTGGTCTTCAGCGCCAATGTCGGCTCCGGACCGGTTGCCATCCGCGTCAGGTAGGCATTTTTCGTGCCGGCCTGATCCAGTGCCGCCCGCGAATTGCTGCAAAGGGACTCCCGCCACCAGGCGGGGGTCCCTTGCGCTTTAAGGGAGTTTCCGGCGGGGCCCTTGCCTTTTCCCCGTCTCCGGCACGGACTGGGCTCCGCGGCGGCGATTACCTGATTCTGCACTTCTTTGTTTACTCTTGTGATGTCGATCCATAGCCCGGACATGCCGAGGGCAGCCGGCCCTCGTGCCCCTGACGGGTGCGGCCGTGAAGAGGTAAGTGCATGCGCACTCTCGTTCTGAATGCTGGATATGAACCGCTGGCGGTTGTGACTTTCCGCCGGGCGCTGGTGCTTGTGCTCGCGGGCAAGGCGAGCGTGGTGGCCGAGGGTGACGACCCCGTGGTGGGCCCCACTGACGTGCTGGGCCGCCCGTCCGTGATTCTCCTGAACCGCTACATCAGGCCCCGGTACAACCACTCCACCGCGGTCAGCCGCCGCGGAGTGCTCCGGCGCGATGGGCATAAATGTGCGTATTGCGGCAAGGCGGCACACACCATCGACCACGTGCACCCCAAATCGCGGGGCGGCGCCGATTCGTGGGAAAACCTGGTGGCCGCCTGCCTGCGGTGCAACAACGTCAAAGGCGACCATACTCCCGCGGAAATGGGTTGGACCCTGCGTTTCGTGCCCGAGCCGCCGCACGGAACCATCTGGCAGATCAAGGAACTCGAGAAGCCGACGCCTGCCTGGGATCCCTTCCTTCTTCCGGAGCGCGCTGCCTGACCAGTCCGGCCTGTGCCGCCGCCGACTGTGGCGCTTCCGGCCTTGCCGGTCGCTAGGCTGGGGGCATGCAAGCGAACACGTTGGCGTTTGATGCCCTGATCCTGGCCGGCGGCCGGTCCTCACGGCTGGGAGGGGTGCCCAAGCAAACCCTCGTCTTCAGCGGCCAGACCCTCCTGGAGCGGGCGCTTGCCGCTGCGTCCGGGGCGCGGCTCACTGTCGTTGTTGGGGACCCTGGCGCGCAGGGCGAAGCCCCAGCGGACTTGCCGGGGATTATGCAGCCGGCCGCGGTGCTCTCCTGCCGGGAAGAGCCGCCGTTCTCGGGTCCCGCAGCTGCCATCGCTGCCGGCCTTAATACCTTGGCGAAACATGGTGGTGGTTCGCCCCTCACATTGGTCCTGGCCTGTGACATGCCGCTGGCGTCGGAGGCAGTGGCTGCTCTCCAGCGCGCCCTGGCCGACACCCCTGGGGCAGTCGTCGGGGAGCGCAGTGTCATGGCATCCGCCGAAGACGGCAGGCCGCAGCCCCTGGCCGCTTTTTACAGCACAGCCGAGTTAACACATGCCTGCCGGGACCTCGCCGCCCGGAACGCGCTGGTCAACGGCTCTGTCCGGGCGCTCCTTGCTAATCTGGACGTGCAGCTTGTCACAGTCCCCGCCGGCTCCACCTCCGATGTGGATACCTGGGATGACGCTGTCGCGCTGGGGATGGCCGCCGGAAACCAGCGCGGAAGCCAGGACCGGCGGACGGGCGACACTAACGTGGGAGGCAATTCGTGAAAAGCCAGGACGAAACGCTTGAAGAGTGGTGCCGGGCCCTGCTCCAGGCGTACAAGCTGGAGAATGTCCAGATCGACGTCAATGCGGTGCTCTCCCTTGCCGGCGTTGCCGCCCACTCCGTGGTCCGGCCGGCCGCGCCGCTCACTACGTTCATTGCAGGCTTCGCCGCGGGTCTGGCCGCCGCCCCGGGCAGGGAGATCGATCCTGCATCCATGGACGCGGCACTGGCCGTCGCCCGGTCCCTGGCACAGAACTACGGCACTGAAGCCGCCGGGGCTCCCGGCGAATGACCGCGGAACCCCGCAGTGATCCCCACGCACCGCCGGGCTACGAAGGAGAGGTGCTGACGGCCCGAACGCCGCAGGACAGCGCCGGACACAGTGACGTGGTGGGCACGACCGGCACATCCGCAGCCGAACAATCCGATTCTGACGTGGACGAACCTGGCCATTCTGCCGGCGGCCAGGGCGATGCCGGGCATCACCATGCAGCCCATACCTGGTCAGAGGCTCGTCAGGTGGCGTATGACGCCGCAGCTCCCATCCCGTCCGGGCCAGTGGCGCTCAAGCTGGCGTTGGGCCGGAAACTTGACCGGGACATCCTGGCTCTTCAGGACATGCCGCACTATGCTTCCTCGGCCATGGATGGTTGGGTGGTCAACGGAAGCGGCCCGTGGATCCCGGTGGAGCCGGGTGTCCGGCTGGCACCGCACCAGGCCAGTCCCATTGCCACCGGTGGACTAATTCCTCCCGGCGGCAAGGCCGTCCTGCGCACGGAAAGTGCCGTCCTTGGCCGGGACGATGAGGGGCTCGCTGTCCTGATGACCGGAGGCAAAGCCCGTCCCGGGGAGCCCCGCGCGGGCGAGCACATCAGGAAGGCGGGGGAGGAGGCCCTGGAAGGGGACATCCTGGTACATGCAGGGGTGGAGCTCAACCCGGCACATCTGGCACTGGCGGCACTGGCCGGCCACGACGAAGTGCAGGTCCAGGGCAAACCCATGGTGCGGCTGGTGCTGACGGGCTCCGAGGTGGTGGAACAGGGCAGGCCCGCACCGGGCCAGGTGCGGGACACGTTCGGACCGCAGTTGCCGGACGTCGTCGCCATGCTGGGTGGAATCCCCGGCGGTCAGCAGAGAATCGGCGACTCCTACGCCGAGTGGCTCGCGGCACTGGAAGACGTTCTCCCCGACGAGCCGGACGCACCCGACCTGCCGGCCGACGTCGTCATTACCACTGGCGGCACCGGGCGCTCGGGAACAGACCACCTCCGGCGTGCGGTAGCCGAACTGGGCGGCCGGCTCATCATCGACGGCGTGGCCATGCGCCCGGGCCATCCCGCAGTCCTGGCCGAACTTCCTGATGGCCGGTTTGTTCTGGGGCTTCCCGGCAACCCGCTGGCGGCCATGATGGCACTCTCCACCGTGGGTGCTCCCTTGCTTGCCGCCCTGGGGCACGGGGCCATGCCGCCGGTGCAGGAGGTGCCGTGCGGAACCATGATCGAACCCGACCCCGGCCGGACCCGGCTCATGCCCTTCCGGTTGCTCTACGGCATGGCGTCCCCGGCGCAGCATACGGGCCCGGGAATGATGCGGGGACTGGCCGCCGCCGATGGCGTGCTGGTGGTGCCCCCGCATGGAGTGCAGCTGGGCGAGCCGGTCCCGGCTTTCGCCCTGCCGTGGGGACCACCGATACCGCAGCCGCGGGAAGGGGCGCCCAAGGCGAAACCGCGAAGCAACCCGCGCCCCGGCCAGCCCAAAGCCAAGCCGGCATCCAGCGGCCCGGTGGACTGGAGTGCGCTTCTGGGCTGAGGCGGGGCCCCGTGGTGCCATGATGGAGTTATGAACAGGCAGGGTGGAACATGGGACGCGTAACGCAGCGCCGCAAGGTGCACAAGTATGTCCTGGACGGTTCGCCCGGTGCCCTGGAGTACCCGGTCCGCGACCGCGAAGACGTCCTCGCCGTAGAGGAACCGCTGGAAGTCCGGCTGGGCAGGCTTTCCTATTCGGTCACCATGCGGACGCCCGGGGACGACTTCGACCTGGTGGCCGGCTTCCTGGTGTCCGAGGGCGTCATTTGGGCTCCCGAGCAACTGGTGTCCCTGCGGTTCTGCGCCGGCGAAGACGAAAACGGGGTCCAGACGTTCAACGTGGTGGAGGCGCAGCTGCGGCCGGACGTCCCGCTTCCGGACACCGGCCGGAAGGTCTACACGTCCAGTTCCTGCGGCATCTGCGGGACGGACTCCATCGATGCGGTCCAAAAGTCCTCCCATCACAGCCCCGCGGCTGACCCCCTCACGGTGGATGCCAAGGTCCTGGCCTCCCTGCCGGGGCTGCTGCGGAAGTCCCAGCGCGTCTTTGACGACACCGGCGGCGTCCACGCGGCCGGCCTGTTCAGGGTTGACGACGACGGCGAGCCCCGGCTGCTGTGCCTGCGGGAGGATGTGGGCCGGCACAATGCCGTGGACAAAGTGGTGGGCTGGGCGCTGCGTGAAGGCCTCCTGCCACTGGCCGGAACCGTCCTCCAGGTGTCGGGGAGGGCATCCTTCGAACTGGTGCAAAAGGCATCCCTGGCAGGCATTCCCGTCCTGGCTGCAGTCAGTGCCCCATCCAGCCTCGCCGTGGAACTGGCAGAGGCGAATGGACTCACCGTGGCCGGATTCAGCCGCGGAACCAGCTTCAACGTCTACGCCGGTGATGCCCGCATCCTTCGGCCGGCCGCCGTCCCTACCAGGTAGGCCTGGCCGTGTCCGATATTTGTTCCCTCGTCCGCAGGGGTTGGTTGCCGGGCAGGCGGCGGGTAGATTTGTCCATCGAATGGACGCACTGATTCAGTTCCGAGCCTAAAAGAGGACCTATATTGCATGACGACCGGACCATCACGGAAGTCCGACTGGCCAGGTTTGTGCGTGAACGCATTGCTCCTGCCATCTACGCCAGGACGGTCCCGCTTTCCCTGAGCAGCTGGGATGTCGCCGACGAACCGGTCCCTGCGCTCGAAGCGATGCGGCAGGAGTTCCGGCCGCAGGAGCACGGTGCCGCGTGGGGGCGGCCATGGGGCACCACGTGGCTCCGGTTGCAGGGCGAGGTGCCCGAATCCTGGGGCAGCGGCCCGGACACCGCCGTGGAGGTGGTGGTGGACCTGGGATTCACCACGGAAGCGCCCGGATTCCAGTGCGAAGGGATCGCCTGGCGCCCGGACGGCAGCATTATCAAGGCAATCTCGCCCCGCAACCAGTACATCCCGCTGAAGCTGCTGGGCACCGGGATGGCAGTGGACTTCTACGTGGAAGCTGCCGCAAACCCCGATATGGCCCAGGGCTGGACCTTCGCGCCCACTCCGCTGGGTGACAAGGCGACTGCCGGGGGAGCGCCGCAGTACCGGCTGGGAACCATCGCCATCGCTGAACTCAACCAATGCGTGTGGGAGCTTCAGCAGGACGTCTGGACGCTGGCGGGGCTCATGGAACAACTTCCGCTGGAGCTGCCACGCCGCCACGAGATCCTCCGCGCCCTTGAGCACATGATGGACGTGATGGACCCCGATGACGTTGCCGGGACCGCCGCAGCGGGCCGGCAGGCGCTGGCAACGGTCCTGTCGCGGCCCGCATACGCTTCCGCGCACCAGCTGGTGGCCACCGGGCACGCGCACATCGATTCGGCCTGGCTCTGGCCCGTGCGGGAAACCATCCGCAAATGCGCCCGGACCTTCTCCAACGTGGTGGCGCTCATGGATGAAGACCCGGATTTTGTCTTCTCCTGCTCTTCAGCCCAGCAACTGGCCTGGATCAAGGAGTCCTACCCCGAGCTCTTCAGCAGGATCCGGGAGAAAGTCCGGGCGGGCCAGTTCATCCCCGTGGGCGGAATGTGGGTGGAATCCGATACCAACATGCCCGGCGGCGAAGCCATGGCCCGGCAGTTTATCGAGGGCAAGGCGTTCTTCCTGGCGGAATTCGGAATTGAGTGCAGGGAAGCGTGGCTGCCGGATTCCTTCGGCTACAGCGCGGCGCTGCCGCAGATCGTGAAGGCCGCCGGCAGCCGCTGGTTCCTCACCCAGAAGATTTCCTGGAACCAGACCAACAGGATGCCCCACCACACCTTTAACTGGGAGGGCATCGACGGAACCCGGCTGTTCACCCACTTCCCGCCGGTGGACACCTACAATTCGGACCTCAGCGGACGGGACCTAGCCCACGCCGAACGCAACTACCGGGACCATGGCCGCGGCACGGTGTCACTGGTGCCGTTCGGCTTCGGCGACGGTGGCGGTGGCCCCACCCGCGAAATGCTTGCCGCTGCTGCGCGCACGGCAGACCTGGAAGGATCCCCGAAAGTCAGGATCGGTTCCGCGGAGAGCTTCTTCCGGCAGGCCGAGGCAGATTACCCGGCACTGCCGGTCTGGGTGGGCGAGATGTACCTGGAACTGCACCGCGGCACATACACCAGCCAGGCCCGGACCAAGAAGGGCAACCGCCGCAGCGAACATTTGCTGCGTGAAGCCGAGCTGTGGTGCGCCACGGCCGCGGTCCGAGCCGCGGACGGTTTCGAGTACCCCATGGCGGAACTCAGGCGCCTCTGGCAGTTGGTGCTGCTGCAGCAGTTCCATGACATCCTTCCCGGCAGCTCCATAGCGTGGGTCCACAAGGACGCCGAGCGGAACTACCAGGCCATCGGGACCGCCCTTGAGTCCCTGATCAGCCAGGCTGCCACCGCCCTGCTGGGCTCCGGCGACCGGCAGTTCCTGCTCAACGCCGCACCACACGCCCGCGATGGCGTCGCGGCGCTGGGGGCCGGGGAGCCGGTGCCGCACCCAAACCCGGCACAGGCAACGCAGCACGACGGCGGGTATGTCCTGGACAACGGGATCATCCGCGCCGTGGTGGACACCGACGGCCTGCTCACCTCGCTGCGTGACTACGCCAGCGGCCGCGAAGCCATCGCACCCGGCCAGCGGGGCAACCTGCTGGAACTGCACCGGGACACCCCCAACGAGTGGGATGCCTGGGACATCGACGAGTTCTACCGGCGCAACGTCACCCCGCTGGTCCACGCCGAGTCGGTCCGGCTAACCAGCGACAACGGCAAGGCCGTGGTGGTGGTGGAACGCCGCGTGGGCACGTCCACGCTGACGCAGCACATCACCCTCGCCCCCGGCAGTCCGTCCCTGGAAATCGCCACGTCCGTGGACTGGCAGGAGCGCGAGAAGCTGCTCAAGCTGGGCTTCGCGCTCGACGTCAGGGCAGACCGGTCTGCCGCCGAAACGCAGTTTGGCCATGTCTTCCGGCCCACTCACACCAACACGTCCTGGGAGGCTGCAAAGTTCGAGATCTGCGCCCACCGCTGGATCCAGGTCGGCGAACCCGGCTACGGTGTTGCACTGTCCAACTCCTCCACGTACGGCCATGACGTGGGCAGGAGCGTCAGGGAGTCCGACGGCGGAACCACCACCACAGTGCGCCTGTCCCTGCTGCGGGCTCCCAAGTTCCCGGACCCCGACGCGGACCGCGGCCGGCACGAACTGACGGTGACCATCCGCCCCGGCGCCAGCATCGCCGACGCGGTCCAGGAAGGGTACCGCACCAACCTTGCTCCCCGGGTGGTCAGCGGCGCGGCTGCAGTGGAACCGCTTTTTTCCGTCAGCAATCCGGCGCTGGTCATTGAAGCCGTGAAACTGGCACAGGATGGCTCGGGCGACGTGGTGGTCCGGCTGTACGAGTCGCTGGGGGAGCGTTCGGCGGGAAGCATTACGGCCCATTTCCCCGTCAGCAACATCGTGGCAACTGATCTGCTGGAGCGGACAGTCGAGGCTCCGGGAGTGGCGCCGGGCGCCCGGGGCGCCGACCTCTCGCTCAGGCCGTTCCAGCTGGTAACACTGCGTTTTGTCCGTGGGTGAGAGCCGGGCAGATGCTGTCCGGGCCGTTAAACAGGCTGAGTGGGGGCGGTCCCCAACGATCCGCCACCACTCATCCCCCCAATGTGTGCGAAGGCCCCCGGGGCTGCCCGCGTTCCAGAATTTATCCCCGTTCAAAAACGCTTGGCGGCCCCGCCTTCACACATTCATGATTGTTTCACATTCTAATGATTTTGTGAAAGGCGTGAAGGTTACGTTTCGGTAGATTTCCTGCGCGCTGGAGCGGTCCTCCCGTTAACCACCTTGGCTACCCAGATCAGGGCCAGTCCAACGACGAAGCAGAGCACTGCCGTGTAGTTGATGATGAATTCGATATGGCCCAGGGAGGGCGGAATCAAGGGGAACAACAGGGTCAACCCGGTGGCAACGGCACCGAAGCCCAGCAGGCCTGCAGCAACCCGGACCAGGGCGGGAAGCCGGCTTGCCACCGCGCGCACCATCGCCGGCAGCAGGGCCAGCGTGACATAAGCGGGGTAGGCCCGGCCGGCGGCCCCGTAGTATTCGAGCATCGCCGAGTTCCAGGGATCCGTGCCCACTACCCCGGTCAGCCCCGCCGAGGACCCGTTCGTGTCCATCATGAAGAACAGTGCAAGCATGCACGCGGAAATGGCCGCGAGGACCACAATGCCGGGGCGGCCCGTGATGAGCTTGTACGCGTCCTCCGCGCCGAACCCCTTGGAGATGCGGATGCCCATGAAGAAGATGGCGCCGAAGATCACGAAGCGCAGCACCAGGTTGGCCAGGTTGATTCCGCCCAGTGCCCGGTCGATCGCCAGGTAGGGGCCCTGGATGCTCAACAGGATGGCCAGTGTCATCAAGGCGAAGATGCCAAAAAGGGAACGGTTCTCACCCCGGAGGGTGCTGGGGATCCGCGCGGCGGCAACCAGGGCGCAAATCGCCAGCGTGCTCCACTGAAGTGTCTCGATCATCCCAGGTTCTCCCAAATCTTGTCTGTCTGCGCTTGGTCCTGCTCCTGGCGGCGCAGTACCTTGCCCATGGCCTGAAGCCGTTCCCCGGCAAGGGCCGTTAAGTCTCCATCGGACAGGCTGTCCAGTGCAGCCTGCCGGGCGCCGGAAGGCCAGCCGGCCTCCTCCTCCGTGATGATCCCCGTGGCCACCAGGCCGCCGGCGGGTCCCACTCCGGCTGCCATCGCCGTTGCGACGGCCAGTTCGGGGGACAGCCGGTTGGCGGTCAACTGGGCGGAATAGTTCTGCGGGGCCACGCCGGTGGCGGTCGAAACCCGGTGCCGTACTTCGCCGTCGTCAATCGCATCCACCCAGTTCTTCACCGACGTCGGGTGGGGGGCGGGGCTAAGGGCAGGGGCTGTCCCGCCCTGTGCCGGTTCCATGGCCGGCCGGACCAAAAGTGCCCGGAGCAGGTCTGGGGTGGAAACCTGGCTGACCAGCTCCGTCCTGGTGGGCGGCCGCGGCGGGCCGGCCAGGACGTGGAATGAGTCAAACCCTGCCAGGGCGCTGACGGGGTTGATGTTGTAGGCACGGCTGATGCTGACCACCGTGGTGACGGAGACTTTGCCCCGGACCATTTGCTGTGCCAGGGTGGTCCGCTTGATCCCGGAAACCCGGCAGACGTCCGCGGTGCTGGCATCAGGTGCGATGCTCTGCAGCCAGCGCTGGAACGCCTTGGCGGGAATGGTCATGGGGACTCTCTGCCTAGCCGGTGGGATATGACCGAGTTTACCGCGCCGGCCGCGCACCGGCCGTGCCGGCGATTTTGCCCGTGATGCACGTTCGACTATAGTTGATGGTCGAGCCCGTTGGTCCGTACACCCCCCAAGTCCGGACCAGCGGGTTCTTCTATGTCCTGCAGCCCCAGCGGCGCCGCGGCCTTTCCTGCCGCCTCTGCCGGCCGTTAACGGCTGTCCGGGCAGCGGCGAAAGGACCAACCGATGACTGCAACCCTTGTTGCCAAGGACCTCTCCGGCGGCCACGGCCACCGCACGCTATTTTCCGGGCTGTCACTGACGGTGTCCCCCGGCGACGTCGTGGGCGTCGTAGGCGCAAACGGGGCCGGGAAGTCCACACTGCTGCGCCTCCTCGCCGGGGTTGACCAGCCACAGCAGGGCTCTGTCAGCCTTGCCCCCTCCGATGCGTTTGTGGGCTGGCTGCCGCAGGAGCATGAACGTGCGGCGGGCGAAACCGTGGCGGCGTACATTGCCCGGCGGACCGGCTGCGCGGACGCAACCGCCGAGATGGAAGCCACCGCTGAAGCTTTGGGGTCCGGGGCTCCGGGGACTGACGATGCCTACTCCCGCGCCTTTGACCGCTGGATGGCCTCCGGTGCCGCCGACCTGGACGAACGCATCCCGGCGGCGCTCGCCGACCTTGGCCTGGACGCCGGTCCCGACGCGCTGATGACAGGTCTCTCCGGCGGCCAGGCCGCCCGGGTGGCCCTCGCTGCGCTCCTGCTGAGCCGCTTCGACGTCGTACTGCTGGACGAGCCCACCAACGACCTCGACCTCGCCGGCCTGGCCACCTTGGAAAACTTCGTGAAGGGGCTGCGCGGCGGCGTGGTGTTGGTCAGCCATGACCGCGAATTCCTCGCCCGGTGCGTCACCCGCGTGGTGGAGCTTGACCTGGCCCAGAACAGCGTGGCGGTGTACGACGGCGGCTACGACGCCTTCCTCGAGGAACGCGCCGTAGCCCGCCGGCACGCCCGGGAAAAGTACGAGGAGTTCTCCGCCACCAAGGCAGACCTGGTGTCCCGGGCACGGACCCAGCGTGAGTGGAGCTCCCAGGGCGTCCGGAATGCCATGAAGAAAAACCCCGACAACGACAAGATCCGGCGCGCCGCCAGCACCGAGTCCTCCGAGAAGCAGGCGCAGAAGGTCCGGCAGATGGAGTCCCGCATCGCCCGGCTGGACGTGGTGGAGGAGCCCCGGAAGGAATGGCAGCTGCAGTTCAGCATCGGCCAGGCACCGCGCTCCAGCGCCGTCGTCGCCACGTTGCGCGACGCCGTGGCACGCCAGGGGGACTTCACGCTGGGGCCTGTGAACCTCCAGCTCAACGGCGGGGAGCGGGTGGGCATCACCGGGCCAAACGGCGCCGGCAAGTCCACCCTCCTGCGCCTGCTGCTGGGAACCCAGGCACCGGACGACGGCGACGCCTCCATGGGTGCCACCGTCGCCATCGGCGAAATAGACCAGGCCCGGGGACTGCTGGACGGTGCCCAGCCACTGGGCGACGCCGTCGAAGCCGTACTGGCCGACTGGAACAGCGCGGACGTCCGCACCCTTTTGGCGAAGTTCGGCCTCAAGGCGGACCACACGTCGCGGACCGTGGATTCGTTGTCGCCGGGGGAGCGGACGCGGGCAGCCCTGGCGCTGCTCCAGGCGCGCGGCGTGAACCTGCTGGTGCTGGACGAACCCACCAACCACCTGGACCTGCCGGCCATTGAGCAGCTCGAAGAGGCCCTGGAAAGCTATGACGGAGCGCTGCTGCTGGTCACCCATGACCGCCGGCTGCTCGAAAATGTCCGACTCGACTACCGGTGGCACCTGGAAAACGGCACGGTCCAGGAGCTCCACCACACTGCAAGCCAGGAGAAATAACCATGAGCATGGACCGCGTGGCGTGGAGCTCGCTCTACAACATCAGCACCGCCAAGAGCGGCTCCAAGCCGTTCTCCAAGGAAACCCTGAAGCGGGTCCTGGCCTTCGCCGCTCCGCACAAGGGCAAGCTCATCGCCTTTGTGCTCTCTTCCATCGCAGCGGCCTTCCTGGCCGTCGCCACCCCGGTGCTTGCCGGCCAGGTGGTTGACGCCATCATCGCCAAGACGGATGCCGGTACCGTGATTTGGCTGGCCGTGCTGATCGCCATCGTGGCGGTGGGCGAAGCGGGGGTGGGGCTCCTGACCCGCTGGTTGTCCTCCACCATTGGCGAAGGCGTCATCGTGGACCTTCGGACCCGGGTGTTCGACCACGTGCAGCGCATGCCCATTGCCTTCTTCACCCGCACCCGGACGGGAGCCTTGGTCAGCCGGCTCAACAACGACGTCATTGGAGCGCAGTCTGCCTTTGCCGGCACGCTCTCCGGCGTCGTGAGCAACTCCGTGGCGCTGGCCCTGACCCTAATCGTGATGCTCAACAAGTCCTGGCTGGTCACCGTGCTCGCCATGGTCCTGCTGCCGATCTTCCTGATTCCTGCCCGGCGCATGGGCTCGAAGCTGGCGGACCTGCGCCGCGAAGCTGCCGCGCACAACGCCGCCATGGGCACCCAGATGACCGAGCGGTTCTCCGCGCCCGGCGCAACGCTGGTGAAGCTGTTCGGCCGCCCGGATGAGGAATCCCGCGAGTTCGCTGCCCGCGCGGGACGCGTCCGCGACATCGGCGTCCGCATGGCCATGCTGCAGTTCACGTTCGTCACGGCCCTGACCCTGGTGTCCGCGCTCGCCCTCGCCCTGGTTTATGGACTGGGCGGCTGGCTCGCCCTGGGCGGCCAGCTCGCTCCCGGCGACGTGGTGGTGCTGGCTCTGCTGCTGACCCGGCTCTACGCTCCTCTCACGGCGCTGTCCAACGCCCGGGTGGAAGTCATGAGCGCGCTGGTCAGCTTTGAACGGGTGTTTGAAATCCTGGATTTGAAGCCGCTTATCCAGCAGAAGCCGGACGCTGTGCCCGTTCCTGCCGGGCCCGTGTCCGTGGAGTTCGATAACGTCCGCTTCGCCTATCCCTCCGCGGACAAGGTCTCTTTGGCCTCGTTGGAGGAGGTCTCCACCCTGGACACGCGGGGCGGCGAGGAAGTGCTGCACGGCGTCAGCTTCCGGGTTGAGCCAGGCCAGACGGTGGCTCTGGTGGGTTCCTCCGGGGCCGGCAAGTCCACCATCGCGCAGCTGCTGTCGAGGCTTTACGACGTCGACTCGGGCGCCGTGCGTCTTGGGGGCACCGCGCCGGGGACGGGGCTGGACGTCCGGGACACCACCTTCGATTCGCTGCGGGACACCCTGGGCATGGTCACCCAGGATGGCCACCTGTTCCACGAGACCATCGCCTCCAACCTCCGGCTGGCCCGGCCCGACGCCACGGACGAAGACATGTGGGACGTCCTGCGCCAGGCCCGGCTGGAGACGATGATCAGGTCTCTGCCGGACGGCCTGGAGACGGTGGTGGGGGAGCGCGGCTACCGGCTTTCCGGCGGCGAACGCCAGCGCCTGACCATCGCCCGGCTCCTCATTGCCCAGCCGCGGGTTGTCATCCTCGATGAGGCCACCGCCGCGCTCGACTCCACGAACGAAGCCGCCGTGCAGGCAGCCCTGGGCGCCGCACTCGAGGGGCGTACCGCCGTCGTAATTGCGCACCGGCTGTCCACCGTCCGTGCCGCCGACGCCATCCTGGTGGTGGAGGACGGCCAGATCGTGGAACGCGGAACCCACACTGAACTGCTGGCGGCCGACGGCCGCTACGCGGAGCTGTACCGGACGCAGTTTGCCGAGGCCACTGCGGTGGCGCACGAGGCTGTTCCCGAGTTCTAAGGGATGGAAGCCCGGCCGCTGCCTAGAGGGCCCGCGAGGCCAGCAGGGGCAGGATGTGGTCCGTCAGGAGGGGCGCGAGGTCTTGGGGGAGGGCTGCGCCCGCCGGCACGCTGATGTCCAGCCACCGGATCTCGGCGATTTCGGCCGCCGGGGTGGCCTGCCACGTACCCGGGGCGATGAAGACGGTGGCTTCGATATCGGTGGCGGCCTCGTTCGCGGCGTCGGCGATCCAGACCCCCAGCAGTTCAAGCTCCCGGGGGCGGACCACGATGCCCACTTCTTCGGCGAGCTCCCGGGCTGCCGCCTGGACGGCGGTTTCGCCGGGCTCGGGTTTGCCGCCGGGGTGCATGAACATGGCCGTGCCGCGTTTCCGCACGGTCAGCAGCCGCCCGGCATCATCGAACACGCAGACGGCGGACACCACAATCCGGTCCCTCATCCGGGAATCCTCGCCAGGTGCGATGTCAGCAGCAGGTCCTTGCGCGGGCCGGTCACATCCCAGCTGTAGCTGAAGGCGTCCGGTCCCTCCCACCTGTAGGACACGCGGTAGGTGTCGGGGTCGCACCAGTGGGCGTCCCGGCTGGTGTCAGGGGTAAAGCTCATGCGGTGGAAGGGCCTGCCGTCGGGAAAGAATACGTCCAGCGCGTCGAGCCGTGGCGCGGGCTTCAGGAGGTAGTCACGCGAGGCGGGTCCGGTGAAAGTAGGCCAGCGCATGGTGCCTTCCTCATGAAGGGTCAGGCCGTCGTCGTCCGTGGGGGTGAAAAGAACGACGCCGGTAAAGGTCCCGCGGATGCCGTCCGACCGATCCAGCAGGTCACGCTCCACCCGCCAGCGGCCCGCGGGCGGCTGCTGCCCGGAAATGCCGTCACGGCCTGCGGCGCTGCCCAGGAGGTAGTCGCGGAGGCTTGGCTCCGGAGAAGAGGAGTTCAAGTGCCCTCGATTGGAATCGAACCAACGACACCGGCTTTAGGAGAGCCGTGCTCTATCCACTGAGCTACGAGGGCGCGCATCCGGGGGTTCGGCGGGGCCGGTCCGTCCGGACACGGTTACAAGCATACAAGGTACCGGCGCGTACTACGCTCAAGGCATGAGTCCAGCCCCGACTGCCGCTCCCGCCGTTGCCTTCATCCCGAATGTCGCGTCCACCCGGCAGTACATTGGCGCCTGGGCGGTGCTGAGCGTGCTGCAGTACTTCGCTGCGGAGGCCGCCGTAGCCATGGCGTGGGCAGGTCCCCGTCCCTACGACCTGCGGACCGGATACATCAGCGACCTGGGGACCTTGTCCTGCGGAATCTACGCCGGCCGTGAGGTTTGTTCGCCGCTGAACTGGCTGATGAACGCCTCATTCGTGGTCCAGGGGCTTGGGATGCTGCTGGGCGCGGTGCTGCTGACCACGGGGCTGCTGCGGGTGGCTGCCCGGGCCGGCACCCCAGTGCACCCGGGGCGAAGGAAACCGTGGCTGGCAGCAACTGCCGTACGGCTGCTCACGGGGACCGCGGGGCTTGGAACCGTGGTGGTTGGCCTGGTGCCCGAAGACGTTGGCTCCCCATGGCACTACTGGGGCGCCGTCATGTACTTCCTGGCAGGGGGCGCTGCATTGCTGGTGCTCGGCCTGCTCTGGCTGCGGAAGACGGGGATGGCGTGGTTCATCCTGGCGTGCGGCACCGTCTCGCTGGCGGCGCTCGTCACCGGGGGCCTGACGCACATGGAGGTACCGGAACCCGGCACCCTGGAGCGGCTGATGGGCTACCCGGTCACGCTGGGGACGGCGACGGCTGGCCTGGTGATTGCCCAGCGCGTGCACCGGCACAGGAAGCAGCGGCGGGCTGCGGCAAGGGCAGCCGCGGCGGCGGCCCGCGGTAGCTCCACCTAACGCCGGGTCCGCCCCCGCCGGTTAAGGAACACAGCCGCAGCCCCGGCCAGGAGGCTCAGCACCAAAAGTACCCAGCCCGCAATGGTGAGGCCGGACGCCAAGGCGACCTGGCCGGCGTCGGGACCGGGCGTACCCATCATGGCGTCAATGGCCACGTTGCCCCACAGCCGGACCACCACGAACAGGAGAGGGAGCGCCCACAGCGCCCAGCGCAGTGCCTTCCTGGCCACGTTGGTGCCGATGAGCAGCAGCCAGGTGAAGCCGAAGATCAGGGGGAAAAGGGTTCCGGCGGTCTTGTGGACATAGTTCAGCTGGCCCAGGGCATCGCTGTTCATCACGCCCTGCAGCCGGCTGATGTAGCCGGCGTCGAATCCACCCACCAGCGAGTCCGGCATGGCCATTTCCTGCGAAAGCTGCGTCAGCTGGGTGAGCGTCAGCAGGTGCAGATACCAGAACAGGAACAGGCTGGCCACGACGCCGGCAATGACAATCAGGTTGCTGTTGCCCTGCGCCTTCTCCGGCGTGCGCTCCGTGGTGGGGTTGACCACCGGCGGCAGGTGATGCTGGGGCACCACCGCGTTGGCGCCGTGTTTCTTGATCCGCTGGGCAGGGGTTTTGGCCATGGCACCATTATCCCGCCCCATAAACTGAAGCCATGACCACTGGCCGACACAGCGCAGCTGTTCTTGACCCTTCCCTGGACGACTACGAACTGGCGGCGGCGCTGGTCCGCGAAGCCGGGCAGCTGGCGCTGCTCATGCGCATGGCCGGCCTGCAGTCTGACCAGAAGACGTCCGTCTCCGACGTTGTGACCGCCGCGGACCACGCCGCCGAGGCGTACGTGCTGGAGCAGCTGCAGCGCTGCCGGCCGGAGGACGGCATCCTGGGCGAGGAAGGCGCCTCCGTCCAGGGCACCAGCGGCCGCACCTGGGTCATCGACCCCGTGGACGGCACCTACAACTTCCTGCACGGCTCCACCTACTGGTGCTCGGCGATCGCCCTCAAGGACCGTGACGATGTGGTGCTGGGTGCCATCTTCCAGCCCGAGGAGGACAAGCTGTGGCTTGGCGGCCGTGACCGGCCGGCCACCTTGAACGGGGACGCCCTTACCGTATTCAGCGGCGACGGCGGCAAGCGCAATGCAACCAGCGTCGCCGAGCTCGGCGCGGCGACATACATCCATCCCACGTGGCTGATGGATCCCATGTGCGCCATGCCCTGGCATGCCGCGGCCACGTCCGCAGCCTCCCTCCGCATGCTGGGGTCCGGTTCCTGCGACCTGGGCCGCGTGGCCGACGGGCAGCTGGGGTGCTGGTTCCAGCACAGCTGCCCGGAATGGGACTGGCTTCCGGGCAAGGCGATCGTCCGGGCGGCCGGCGGCGCAGTGGACTCCGTCCGCGTCAACGGGCTGGAGTGGTTCCTCGCAGGAGGTACGACGGCGGTGCAGGAGTTGCGGAGGGCCCTTCAGTCAGGCTCGGTGGCCTGAGCCCGTTCCGCAGTTCGCGGCCTTGCCCGGATGGCGCGCGCAGCTTCCGTGCGCAGGGCGTAATCCACAGGCCGGAAGGTGTTGTCAGTCCCACCGCCTAGACTTGTAGGCACCATGGATATGTTGTTTGACCCGTACTCTGACGGACCGTTCAAGGCCGCGCCCGCTGCCACCGCACGCACCAGGACGGGGCCGGAGGGGGTCGCCACCGCATCCGGACCGGGCGGACATCCGGGCACCGACGCCGGTGGCCAGCAGAATTCCGGAGGCCACCACCAGTCCGGCGGGCACCAGGGCAGCCGGCGCCCGGGCGCCAATGAGCTGCTGCAGGGGTTGAACCCGCAGCAGGAGGAAGCGGTCAAGCACGCAGGCACGGCGCTGCTGATCGTCGCCGGTGCCGGCTCCGGCAAGACCCGCGTGCTCAGCAACAGGATCGCCTACCTGATCGCTACCGGTCGGGCCCACCACGGCGAGATCCTGGCCATCACCTTTACCAACAAAGCCGCGGCGGAGATGCGGGAGCGCATCGAGGCCCTGGTGGGCGGCCGCGCCAAGATCATGTGGATCTCCACGTTCCACTCATCCTGCGTTCGGATCCTGCGGCAGGAAGCCGCGAACGTAGGGCTGAAATCCAATTTCTCCATCTATGACTCCGCCGACTCCCTGCGCCTGGTCACCCAGGTCTCCAAGGCCCTGGACCTGGACCCCAAGAAGTTCGCGCCCAAGGCCATCCAGCACAAGATTTCCGCGCTGAAGAACGAACTCATCGACGCCGACTCCTTCGCCTCGGCCGCCAACTACAACGACCCCTTCGAACAGGCCGTAGCGGACGTTTACAAGGGGTACACCCAGCGCCTCCGCCAGGCCAACGCCATGGACTTCGACGACCTCATCGCCGAGACCGTCTACATGTTCCGGGCCTTCCCCGCGCTCGCCGAATCCTACCGCCGCCGGTTCCGCCACGTCCTGGTGGACGAATACCAGGACACCAACCACGCCCAGTACGCCCTTGTCCGGGAGATCGTCGGCGAAGGCCCCGGCGCCTCTGAACTCACCGTGGTGGGCGATTCTGACCAGTCCATCTACGCATTCCGCGGCGCGGACATCCGGAACATCGTGGAGTTCGAAAAGGACTACCCCGAAGCCCGCACCATCAAGCTGGAACAGAACTACCGCTCCACGCAGAACATCCTCAATGCCGCCAACTCGGTCATCTCGCGCAACCCCAACCGGCCCGAAAAACGGCTGTGGACCGCCGAGGGCGAAGGCCACAAAATCATTGGCTACGTGGGCGAGAACGAGCATGACGAAGCACAGTTCATTGCCAAAGAGATCGACCGGCTCCAGGACGAGGACAACCTGCGCCCCGGCGACGTCGCCATTTTCTACCGCACCAATGCCCAGTCCCGTTCCATCGAGGACGTTCTGGTCCGCGTCGGCCTGCCGTACAAGGTGGTTGGCGGCACGCGCTTCTACGAGCGCAAGGAAATCAAGGACGCCCTGGCCTACCTGCGCGTCCTGGTGAACCCGGACGACGACGTCAACCTCCGCCGGGTCCTGAACGAGCCCAAGCGCGGCATCGGTGACAGGGCCGAAGGGGCGGTCGCCGCGCTGGCTGAGCGGAAGCGGACGTCCTTCATGGCAGCTGCACGGCGCGCCGACCAGGCACCCGGCATGGCCACCCGGTCGGTCAACGCCGTCCTTGGCTTCGTGAAGATGCTGGACGACCTCGCCGAAGTGGCTGCCGGGTCCGGCGCAGCCGCTGCCCTCGAAGCCGTCCTGGAACAGACCGGCTACCTCGCTGCGCTGCGCTCCAGCACCGACCCGCAGGACGAGTCCCGGGTGGAGAACCTGGCCGAACTGGTGGCCGTGGTCCGCGAATACGAGCAGGAAAATCCGGAAGGCACCCTGGCGGCGTTCCTGGAACAGGTATCCCTGGTGGCCGACGCCGACCAGATCCCTGACGCTCCCGGCGCCGACATCGACGCCGCCGTGGCCGAGGCCAAGCGGCTCGGCGTGGTGACGCTGATGACCCTGCACACAGCCAAAGGCCTGGAGTTCCCGGTGGTGTTCCTCACCGGCATGGAGCACGGACTCTTCCCGCACCAGCGCTCCGCCACCGACCCCAAGGAACTGGCCGAGGAACGCCGGCTGGCCTACGTGGGCCTCACCCGCGCCCGCAAACGGCTGTACGTCACCCGGTCCGAGGTCCGCAGCATGTGGGGCCAAAGCCAGTACAACCCCGCCAGCCAATTCCTGGAGGAGATTCCCGCCGAGCTCCTGGAATGGAAGCGTGAAGGAACCAGCCGCCAGTCGTGGGGAGGCGGCGGCTCCATCGGATCCGGCCGCTACAGCGGCTCGTTCTGGGGCGCCGGAACTGCCCGGGGCGCGGCGGCGGACTCGTCCGCCGGTTTCAACGCCGACGTCCCGGCGTTCATCGCCAAGAACCGGGTGCAGCCGCAAAAGGAAATCATCGCCGTCAACGTGGGGGACAAGGTCAACCACACAAGCTTTGGCAACGGAACTGTCCTTGCACTTGAAGGGGCCGGCGACAAGACCGTGGCCAAGGTCAAGTTCGACGTCGGCGAGAAACGCCTGCTGCTGCGCTACGCCCCGCTGACCAAACTGGACGCCTAGGCACGCCAGCGGCCGGGCATAATGGACCCCATGCGACGGACTGTACGGGGGACACTCGCCGCCCTTTTCCTTGCCACCTTCCTTGCCACCGCCACAGGGTGCAGCGTAACCACTGCGGACCCCTCCTACGTCCCGCCCGATCCGCTGCAGCCCATGGAGCAACTGGAAAAGGCTCCTCTCACCGACGCTAAGGCTTTCTCCAGCGGCACCGGAGTTCTCTCCTTCATCACCCCGGACCGGACCATCGCCTGCTCCCTGACGTCCGCGCGCGGGGAACACGTCGACCTGCCCTACGAACAGAACCGCTACGGCGACGCCGCCAACAACAAAATGCCCATCGTTCCCGTGGCCCACTGCGAACTCGCCACCTACCCGGCGCCCCAGCCAGCGGATGTCAAAGACGACTGCGCCGGAACCCACTTTGGCTACCTGGGCGGCACCGCGCTGCTCTCGCCCGACACTGCGCGCTACGGGGAATGCCGTTCCGGCGTCACAAGCATGGAGGCAGCCTACGGACCCCGGGGCACCAAGGCGGGGCCCCTTGCCCAGCTTCCGGTCCTCACGGATGGGCAAAACCTCGAACGCAACGGTCTCCGATGTTCCGCCTACAACGGTGGCGTGGCGTGCGGGAACGTCTCGGCGGGCGTCGGATTCTTCATCTCTCCGGAACGTTACGAACTCATCCCAGGCACGGCCAAAAGCAGCCCACCACCGCAGCCGGAGGCGCCAAAAACCCCGTAAATCCGCGGTTTTTCTACGCCCCATAGAATAGTGTGCTTACTCACATAAGCGGTAGTCTGGGACGGCCCGGTCCCTCCAAAGGACTAGAGTTCCCCATGGAGCATCACGCCGCGTGGCTCGTTTCCAACAGGCCGCCGGTGCGTGCAATCCGCAGCCCGGTCATCGTCTTACCGATGGTGTCCGACTGTACAGAAACTACTTCGACGTAGAAGGACACTAAACCGTGGACCTGTTTGAATACCAGGCGCGCGATATGTTCGAGGCGCACGGTGTACCCGTGCTTGCCGGCATCGTGGCGTACACCCCAGAAGAAGCAAAGGCAGCTGCCGAAAAGATTGGCGGCGTCACCGTTGTCAAGGCACAGGTCAAGGTAGGCGGCCGCGGCAAGGCCGGCGGCGTCAAGGTCGCAAAGTCCGCCGACGAGGCGTTTGAGCACGCCTCCAACATCCTGGGCATGGACATCAAGGGCCACACCGTCAAAAAGGTGATGATTGCCCAGGGTGCGGACATCGCCGAGGAGTACTACTTCTCCGTCCTGCTGGACCGGGCCAACCGCAACTACCTGGCCATGTGCTCAGTTGAGGGCGGCATGGAAATCGAGCAGCTCGCCGTCGAACGTCCCGAAGCGCTGGCCAAGATCGCCATCGACCCCGCCGTGGGCATCGACCAGGCCAAGGCTGACGAAATCGTCGCAGCCGCCGGCTTCGCCGAGGAACTGCGCGGCCAGGTTGCCGGCGTCATCCTCAAGCTCTGGGACGTCTTCAAGAAGGAAGACGCCACCCTGGTGGAGGTCAACCCGCTGGTCAAGACCGGCAATGGTGACATCCTGGCCCTGGACGGCAAGGTCTCCCTGGACGAGAACGCGGACTTCCGCCACCCGAAGCACGCGCAGCTCGAGGACAAGGACGCTGCAGACCCGCTTGAGGCCAAGGCAAAGGCGCAGGACCTCAACTACGTCAAGCTCGACGGCGAAGTGGGCATCATCGGCAATGGCGCCGGTCTGGTCATGTCCACGCTGGATGTCGTCGCCTACGCCGGCGAGAACCACGGCAACGTCAAGCCCGCCAACTTCCTGGACATCGGCGGTGGAGCCTCCGCAGAGGTCATGGCTGCCGGCCTGGACGTCATCCTGGGCGACGAGCAGGTCAAGTCAGTGTTCGTGAACGTCTTCGGCGGCATCACCGCCTGCGACGCCGTCGCCAAGGGCATCGTCGGTGCACTGGCCGAACTGGGCAGCTCCGCCAACAAGCCGCTGGTCGTCCGCCTCGACGGCAACAACGTCGACGAAGGCCGCCGTATCCTCACCGAGGCCAACCACCCGCTGGTTACCCTGGCCGCCACCATGGACGAGGGCGCCGACAAGGCCGCCGAGCTCGCCAACGCAGCGAAGTAAAGGGACGCACCATGTCTATCTATCTGAACAAAGACTCCAAGGTCATCGTCCAGGGCATCACCGGCGGCGAAGGCACCAAGCACACCGCCCTGATGCTCAAGGCAGGCACCAACATCGTCGGTGGCGTGAACGCCCGCAAGGCCGGCACCACGGTCCTGCACGGCGAGCAGGAAATCAGCGTCTACGGCACCGTCAAGGAAGCCATGGCTGAAACCGGCGCCGACGTCTCCATCGTCTTCGTGCCGCCGGCATTCACCAAGAACGCCGTCGTCGAAGCCATCGAGGCCGGCATCGGCCTGGTCGTGGTCATCACCGAGGGCGTTCCGGTTCAGGACTCCGCCGAATTCTGGGCCCTCGCCCAGTCCAAGGTGGACGCCGACGGCAACCAGGTCACCCGCATTATCGGCCCGAACTGCCCCGGCATCATCACGCCCGGCGAAGCCCTGGTGGGCATCACCCCCGCCAACATCACCGGCAAGGGCCCCATCGGCCTGGTTTCCAAGTCCGGCACGCTGACCTACCAGATGATGTACGAACTGCGCGACCTGGGCTTCTCCACCGCCATCGGCA
>Ga0308169_10000401_pt1 | contig 67981 bp, 71 predicted proteins | sample PhyBR1_2_FD_202139 | JGI IMG/M metagenome (GOLD analysis project Ga0308169, IMG submission 202139) | Phyllosphere microbial communities from UC Gill Tract Community Farm, Albany, California, United States - DLSLSB.R1 | ecosystem: Host-associated > Plants > Phyllosphere > Unclassified | place... | reverse complement strand
CGGGGCAACCACCGGCAGGACGGCCGCATCAGAAACCGGCCGCTACCCGGAAGGAGATTACGGCAAGGGCGGCACGGTGGATCCCAAGCGCAAGCCGGCCGCCCCGGATGCACCTGACGAACGCTAGCCCCCTGACACCGGCAACTCGGCCCGCCCACACGCACAACGGTGGGCGGGCCGCTTTGGTGCGTGCCGCCGTCGTGCGCTTACTGGCGGCCCGCGAAGAAGTCGGCAACCAGCTTTTTCGGCGCGCGGGCGGCCCATGCCTCGACGATGATCTCCGCCAGCTCCTCCCGGCTGACCTCGCCCAGGCGGGACTCCTGGACCAGGACGGCGTTGTAGCCATCGAAGTGCGCAATGGTGAAGAACGGCAGGGACGGGTCCTCCACCAGGGCGGCCTTGGCGGCGTCATCCGGAACCACGATGACGAGCAGGTCCCGGTACGGCTCCCCGGACTCCGGATCGATGGCCGTTTTGTGCGGTGCCCGGTAGAGGACGAAGCCCCTGCCTTTCGGACCGCGGGGTACCTTGTACGTCGGCCGGTCACCCCAGGAGACACCGAGCTCCACCTCCGGCAGCCCAAGGCAGATCGCGCCGACGTCCTCGGGTACTGCCATCCGTTCCATGGCCACAACGTAGCCCCCGTCCCCTGGGGATTCAACAGCTGCGCGGACGATGCTCCCGATCAGCAGACAGTGACAGGGTTCGGTGCGCTGGACCAGACGTAGCTGGTTCCCGGTACCTTGTATTGCGCGTCGATGCTGTAGGTCCAGCTACTTCCCGGGCTCGGTGCGGTGTAGCTCCCGCCGGGGGTGAGCGTGACCGGCGAAGCTGCCAGTCCGCTGGAGTCCTTGACGACCAGCACATAATTGTTGGCTTTGGCGACAACGCCGTGGTTGACGACCGTTATGGTGAGGCGGAATTTTCCGCTGCCGCCTCCGTTGACCGTGCAGGTGACGGTGACCTCGTTTCCGGCCGGGCTGGACAGCTTGTAGGTGCCTATAGAGGTGGTCCCGGCATTGAGGGTCCGGGTGAACACGGCGTTGGCCGCCGGAGCGCCGACCATCAGGCATGCCGCCAGGGCAGCGGCGAGCAGGAGCTGCCCGCGACGTCCGATGCGCCTGATGAATGCCACCGCCGTTCCCTTCACATTGTTGGTGTGCCGCGTCTTGCCGTGCACCCATTTGCCGGTATCAAGAAACAACCATCCGGGCCCGACCTCAAGGAAAGGTCAAGGGTGCATCATGTTGCCCGAAATTTGCTCCGCCGACGGCGCGGACCGTCCCGCGGGCCGCTGACCTGCGCAAACTTTGACACTGTCTTGATGGAAGACAAAGTCCTTCCTTGATGGTCCAACGGCACAGTGGTCCCCAGACAGGCCGCTGGGGCCTGGCACACCTCGGCCTCCCCGATTGGGAAGGGCCCTCATGCAGGAGATCATCATGGGTATCAGCCTGAAAACCACGACCGGCAAGATCATCGCTTCCGTCGCACTGGTCGGCACCGCCGCCAGCGTCGCCGGACTGGGCACCTTCGGCGCCTTCAGCTCCACCACTTCAGCCAGCCAGGCCGTCACCGCCGGCACGGTCACCATCGCACTTCCGGACGCCGGTTCAGACAACACCCTGAACGTACCGGTGACCGGCATGCTGCCCGGCGACAAGGTGGAGAAGCTGGTGAAGCTTTCCAACACCGGCAACTCCGACCTGAACAACGTCACCCTCGCCACGAGCGCCGGGGCGACCGCGTCCCTGCTGACTACCGACGGCACCAACGGCCTCCAGCTGACCATCGAAAACTGCAGTTCCGCGTGGACCGGAACCGCCGGCTCCTACGTTTGCTCCGGCACCCAGTCCACCGTGCTCGCCAGCGGCCCGATCATCACCGGCACCGCCAAGACCCTGGCCAACCTCACGGCCCTGGCCTCGACGAAAGCGGACAACCTCAAGGTCACCACGGCACTTCCGGCTTCCGCCGACAACACCTTCCAGGGCCTGACCAGCACCATCGGGTTCACCTTCACGGCTACACAGCGCACCGCCGTATCCAAGTAACCCCACCTGACTCCGGAACGAGGACCCACCCATGAGCGCCGCCACCAAAAGCCCCAGCCTGCCGCTTGGCGGCACGGCGACGGCCGACGACGCGGGTCCTCGTTCCGGTACCGCTTCCGGTATCGGGAGATCCCCGGCCGCAAAGGCGCCCGGCCGGGCCGCAAAGGTCCTGCGCCGGGTGGCGTCCGGGGTGGCGACGGCCCTCCTGCTCCTTGCCGTCACGGCGTTCCTTGCCCTGGCAATTGGGCCCCGCGTCCTCGGCTACCAGACCTCCACCATGCTGACCGGCTCCATGTCCCCGCTGATCAACCCCGGCGACGTCGTCGTCACCCAGCCGGTGCCGGTTGCGGACATCAAGGCCGGCGACATCATCACGTACCACATCCCGGTCGAGGACCAGCGGGTCGAAACACACCGGGTCACCGCCATAACGGCAAAGCCGGACGGCACGTTCGTGGTGCAGACCAAGGGGGACGCGAACAACGGCCTGGACCCCTGGCTGGCCACGATCAGCACTCCCACCGTGGACCGGCACGTCATGACTGTCCCCTACGTCGGGGAAGCCATCAGGGCCATCCGGCAGCCGGTAGTTTTGAACGCCCTCATGTATGGCGCGCCCTCCGTCCTGGTGGTCAGCATGCTCGCAGGGATCTGGCACAGGGCCCCGGAGAAAACCGAACCGGGCAGCAATGACTGAGGGACGGGCCCTCTTTGACCCGCAGGTGATTCACACCCTCGCCCGCAACCTCGGCAACAACGCCCTGGCCTTACGCTTCCTCAGCGACTACCTCACGCTGCTGCCCAGGCGAAAAAGCCGCATCCTCAAAGCCATCCGCGACGACGACCCGGAAGCAGCGATGGACGCCATCCTCAGCCTGAAAATCGCTTCGTCAATGGTCGGCGCCCACGACGCAGAAGACCGCTCCCTGGTCCTGCAATCCCTGGTCACCAACGGCCACCTCGAACAATCGCGCCCCGAAGCCACGGCGTTGGGGGCCGCAATCGACGCGCTGGTCATCGAAGGCCCGGGAATCCTTGCCGCCCTCCAACCCCACCTGTCCGCCTAGTTCCCGGATGAGGCAGGTTCGCGCGAAAAGCCGTGCCGGCTCACGCCGTTGCCCTTAGAGTTGCCCTAACTGCCACCGATTGGAAGAAGGACGTCGAATGCCGAAGCCAACCATCGCTCCGGGTGATCCCTGCTGGATCGACCTTTCAAGCTCCAATGTTGGAACCTCGCGCGAGTTTTACGCCAGCCTCTTCGGCTGGACCTACGAAGCAGGTGACGAGGAAACCTATGGCGGCTACGTGATGGCCTTCGTCCAGGGCGCGCCCGTGGCTGGCATGATGCAGAACGACGCCGGCAGCGGCCAACCGGATGCATGGACGACGTACCTGCGCACCGAGGACGTCCATGCGACCGAACAGGCTGCGCTGGCGGCGGGCGGACAGGTCCTGATGCCGCCCATGGAGGTGCCGGAGCAGGGGCACATGGCGATCTTTGCCGACGCCGGCGGGGCCGTGATCGGCGCCTGGCAGTTCGGCGGCCACACCGGGTTCCAGCTGGCAGGCGAGCACGGCGCCCCGTTCTGGCACGAACTCCACACCCGGCACTACGAGCCGTCCGTGAAGTTCTACCAGGACGCATTCGGCTGGGACACCTCCGTCATGAGCGACACCGAAGAGTTCCGGTACACCACGCTCGGGTCCGGATACGAATCCCGCGCCGGCATCATGGACGCCTCCACCTACCTGCCGGAATCCGTGCCCTCCAACTGGCAGATCTACTTCGGTGTGGATGACGCGGACGCCGCGGCCACCACCGCCGAATCCCTCGGCGCCCAGATTATCCATGCTCCGGAAGACACTCCCTTCGGCCGGATGGCGACCCTGACCGACCCAACAGGCGCAGTATTCAAAATCGCCCAGCGGCCCGGTCCTCAGTCCTGACGTCCAGGTACCCGGAAACCACCTTTTGGCTGCTGCCTGTGGAGGCTTCCCGCGCGGGCAGGCAGGCATTAGCGTCACCAGCAGGTGTTGGTCACTACAACTGAAGGAGTCCTATGCTGCAGAAGATCGCGGAGCGCGTCCATGTGCATCAAAGTTCGTTCATGCTGAGCAACGCCCTGGTGGTCCAGGGCAGCAGCGGTGCGCTGGTGATCGATGCCGGCATAACCACCGATGAGATTGCCTGCCTCGCCGCCGACCTTCGCGAGTTGGGCCAGCCAGTCGTTGCCGGGTTTTCCACCCATCCCCACTGGGACCACATGCTTTGGCATCCAGGGCTGGGCGAAGCCCCCCGCTACGCCGGAAACCGTTGCGCAACCACGGCCAGGGAACGGCTGTCCGCCCCGGGTGCGAAAGATCGGCTTGCCTCCGTGATACCGCCTGACCTCGGCGGCCAGGTGCCCCTTGACCTCCTGGGGCAGCTCACCGCCCTTCCACCGGACAGCACGCACGTTCCGTGGGACGGCCCGGCCATCCGCCTTATTGAACACAACGCGCATGCCCCCGGCCATACAGCGCTGGTCATCGAGGAAGCACGGGTCCTCGTGGCCGGGGACATGCTCTCGGACATCCTGATCCCGATCCTGGACCTGGGCAGCAGCAGTGATCCCGTTCAGGACTACCTCGACGCCCTGGAGCTCCTCGAGGCGGAAGCCGGAAATATCGACATCCTCGTCCCGGGACACGGCTCCGTCGCCCGCAGCAACCAGGTGGCCGCCCGCATCGAGCTCGACCGCGCCTACCTCCGGACGCTTCGCGACGGCGGCGCCTTCGATGACCCCCGCGGTGGCCCAAGCCCCGACATCCACGACCGGCAGCTCAAGCAGCTGGCCGGCAGGAACTAAAACCAGGACCGGGTTTATGTGCGTCGAAACCCGGTGCTGGAGGGGGCACCCCGGCAGCATTTAATGCGGCCTTGTTACCGGCCAGCGGCGGGTCTATGTTGGTGCTGACCCCGGGCCCTGCTGGGACGGCTGCGCGCTACAGGTCTCGCCGAGGCAGTAATGAGTTACATCCCCGTCAGCAGGCGTACGCTCCGGTTGCACCGTGAATCCGAGCGGTCCACCCGGCGACTGGTTGCAGGTCTTTCCGCCGCGGCGTTCGTGGCATGGCTGTTGTCCGTGCTGTTGTCCACCGCGGTGTTTGTTGACGGCTATGTCCACGACCTCGACTTGGTGGTGCATGACCTTTTCCTCGTGGTGGCCTTCGGTGCCATCATCCTGGTCGACTGGCACGGATTCCTGTGGCTGATCGGCAGGCGCACACTCGGGGAGATCATCCGCCTGGACGGAGCGGCAACACCGTTAATTTGGGGCGGACTCGCAGGGATGCTGGCCACGGGCGTGTTCCTGAGCCCGCACCTGGACAGCCCCATGACCGAGGTGAAGCTCGCGGCGGTCCTGGTGCTCAGCCTGAACGGAATCATGCTGATCCCGCTGATGCGGCGGCTCGCCCGGCTCCCTGCCAGGACCGAATTCGGGGATTTGTCCACGGGCCAGCGCGTTCACCTCATGTCGTGCCTGGTGGTCTCGCAGCTGTGCTGGTGGACGGCAATCATTATTGGATTCATCAACGCGCAGTCCTGAAAAAGCAGGCGGCTCAGCTGCTCTCCGGGACCGTAACCCCCGCGGCGGAGGTTTGCGTGGCCGCCCAGCTGGCCAGCATCTTCAGCGCGTCCTCCGACGGGGTCCCCGGCTCGGCGGTGTAGATGTTGATCCGCAGCCCCGGGTCCGCGGGCAGCTCCATCGCCTCATAGGTCAGGTCCAGGTCCCCCACGATCGAATGGTGCAGCCGCTTGCGCCCCGTGCGGTGGTACTTCACGTCGTGCCGGGCCCAGCGGACGCGGAACTCCCCGCTGCGCGTTGAGAGCTCCCCGATCAGGTCCGAAAGATCCTTGTCGAACGGGTTCCTCCCGGCCGTGGAACGCAGCACGGCAACGATGTCGTCAGCGGCGCGCTGCCAGTCGCGGAAGAAATCCTGGGCCTTCGGATTCAGGAAGGTGAACCGTGCGCTGTTGGGCGGAGTGCCGGCGTCGGCCATCATTTCCATGTACAGGGCCCGGCCGAGCTCATTGGAGGCCAGGACGTCGCCGCGGTCGTTGCGGACCCAGGCGGGCGCCGTCGTAATCGCATCGATGACCCGCTGAACGCTGGGCCGCACCGCCTGCGGGCTCCGCTTCCGCCGCACCCGCGGCGCAGCCGTGGACGCCCGGGCCAGGTCGAAAAGGTGGGCGGTCTCGGCGTCGTCCAGCTGCAGGGCGCGCGCCAACGCCTCCAGGACGCTATCCGACGCGCCGGACAGGTTCCCCCGCTCCAGCCGGATGTAGTAGTCGATGCTCATCCCGGCGAGCATCGCCACCTCCTCCCGGCGCAGGCCCTTCACGCGCCGGTTGCCGCCGTACGCGGCAGCCCCGCGTCCTCTGGCGTGAGCCGGGCGCGGCGGGAGGTCAGGAACTTCCGCACGTCGTCGCTGTTGGTCATGGCCTCCACGCTACGCCGCCGGCGGGCAGCGAAGGAGGCACGGGCAGTACCCCCGACGACGGGGTCCTGCCAGTGCCTCCCGGGGCCGCCGCCAGCGGAGCGCCTTATTCGTAGCGGAGCGAGTCGATCGGGTTTTGACGGGCGGCCCGCCACGCCGGGAGTGTTCCCGCGATGAAGGCGATGGCCATGACCAGGACAATGACCAGCGCAACGGGTCCGGGGGCGAAGCTCAGGATCTGCAGGCCGGCCAGATCGCTCAGGGGGCCGCGGGCCAGGGCATGGCTGACCACCGTGCCCAGGGCTATTGCGGCGGCGGAGCCTATCAGGCTGCCGAGCAGGCCAATGAACGCGGCTTCGGTGCTGAAGAGGGCAAACACCGATCCGCTGCCCATGCCCATGGCCTTCATCAAGCCGATTTCGCGGGTGCGTTCCTGCACGGACATCAGCAGCGTGTTCACGATGCCGAACCCTGCGGCCACCAGGGCGATGACCGCGAACGCGTCCAGGACGCCGATGATGCCGTTGATGACGGTTTTTACGGTCCCGATCCGGTCATCAAGTGTTTGCGCCGAGTAGCCGGCTGCAGAGAGCTGGCTCTTCATCCCGGCAATCTGCGCCCCCGATGAGGGGGCGAAGGTGGCGGTGGCCGTGGTGTACACCGGGGCCGAAGCGGCGGGCGTCCCTGTTGCCTGGGCCTGTGCAAGGGCGGTTGAGAGCGCCTTGTTGATGAAGGCCCCGCCCGAGCTGAGCAGCGCGTTTTGTTCGATGCCGTTGATTGTGGCCGTCACGGTCCGCATGGTGCCGGTGGCATCGGGGATGCCGATGGTCGCCTGCTGGCCCACTGCCTGCGCGCTGTCACTGAACCCCAGGGCAGCCACGTAGCTGGAGGGCAGGATGATCTGCGGCGCCAGGGACCCGTCGTCGAGGTTCTGGCCGGCGTCCAGCTGTGGCTGGGCACCTGCGAGCACGCTCACGGACAGCTGGTACTTGTCCTGGTTGTTCCACTGGATGTAGGCCGTGTTCAGCCGGGTCACCGGGGATACGCCGGTGATTCCGGGGACAGCTCCGATTTTGTCCAGGTCGGCCTGGGTGAGGGCCACCTGGGTGGAGCCGGGACGGCCCCCGGCAGCGAGCACCCTGGTGTTGGGGTCGTATTTCTGGGGCCCGGAGCCCAGGCCGGAGCCGGTGTCTGCCCTGGTCACGGTGAAGGCATTGCTTGCCCCGACGGCTGCCACCTGACTGTCAATGTAGTTGGAGATTCCCGTGCCCAGCCCGTTGGTGATGGTGAGGGTGAAGGCTCCGACGAAGATGGCCAGCACGGTCAGGGTGGTGCGCAGTTTGCTGCGGAAGCTGTTGGTGATGGCGGTTTTCAGGGTTTCCAGCGGATTCATGCCGCGTGCTCCTCGTCGGTGGTGATGAGCTGCCCGTCCCGGATGTAGAGGCGGCGGTTGAAGCGGGCGGCAAGGTCGTGGTCGTGCGTGACCGTGATCAGGGTGATCCCGTGGTTTTGGTTGAGGTCGAAGAGGATGTCCTCCACGACGCTGCCCGTGGCGGTGTCCAGGTTCCCGGTTGGTTCATCGGCGAAAAGAACGCGCGGGTTGTTGGCCAGGGCCCTGGCGATGACGACGCGCTGCTTCTGCCCGCCGGAGAGGTTCCCGGCTTTGTTGCGGGCCTTGTCCGCCAGCTCCAGCTGCTCCAGGACAGCCATGCCGCGGGCCCGCCGTTCCCGGGCACCCACGCCGGCGATCTTCAGCGGGAGCACCACGTTGTCCAGCACGCTGGTGGCGTGGTTGAGGAAGAACTGCTGGAAGACGAAACCGAACATCTGGTTGCGCAGGGCGTTCAACCTGCGGCCGCTGAGGTTCCGGGCATCGGTGCCATCCACGTGGACGGTGCCGCCGCCTGGGGTGTCCAGGAGCGCCAGCAGGTGCATCAGGGTGGACTTGCCGGACCCGCTTTTACCCACGATTGCCACGGAGTCGCCGCGCTCAATATCCAGGGAGACACCCCGGAGGGCGTCAAAGCGGTCGGGGCCGCGTCCGTAGGTTTTTGTCAGGTCGCGGGTGGACAGGATCGGCACAGGCATTTGGTGTTCCCATCAGGATGTATGGAAGGGGTCATGCAGGACGGTGAGGGGGAGTGAAATCGTTGCCTTCTCAGAATCCGGGAGGGAGCAGGCCGGCAGAGATCCGTGCCGCCGCCTCAAGGATCTCGTCCTCGTCGGCGTCGATGTCCCTGGCGGCCAGGCCAAGCATGTTGATGGTCAGCAGCGCGAAACGGACGCGCAGCCGGTCCTCCACGCTGGCCCCGGGCGGGGTGACGATGGAGAACAACTCGGACACGGCCGCCGCCATTCCACCACGTTGGCCGGATTCCGGCTTGATGTCCCTGAGCAGCCGGTAGTTCGACCCCAGGAACCGGAACATGCGCAGCCCCTGGGCCTGGACGATCGCCGTCCACCGGGCGATGACGCTGCGGCGGAGTTCCGGTCCGGGTTCCTGTGTGCGTGCCCACTCCAGCAGGTCGGCGATCTGCGAACGCATTGCCTCCATCAGGGCACGGACAATGTCTTCCTTGCTTTTGAAGTGGTAGTACAGGGCCGCTTTGGTGAAGCCGAGTTCCTCGGCGATCTGGCGCATCGACGTCGATTCGTAGCCCTGTTCAGCGAACAGGCGCAGGGCAACGGCCTGGATATTTTCGCGCGTCCCGCCCTCACCCTGGACGGGGGCATCACTGGTGGATCTCATGTGATTGCTTTCCTTTCGGTCCGGCCCCGTCAACCCACTGCTCTTGCTAACTAACCGGCCGGTAAGTACCATGCTAACCGCGCGGTAAGTAAACCCCAACCTAAACGCTAGGACGAATCCCCATGACAGCCCAGGACGCCGGCACGCCAGACTCTCGCCCCGGCACGTCCCGCTGCGCGGGCAGGCACCCTCGCCTACCGAGGTGGCCGAGCAGACGGCTGCAGAGCTTGCCGTCTGACGGGAAGGTGGTCCACAGATGATTGCTGCCGTAGCCGGAATGGCCGCCTGGCCTGTTGCCCGGGACCCTGCATTGTCAGCGGGGCCCCACTTTGTCGGGTTCAAGATAGGGCTGGTCCTCCTGGCCATCCTGCTGGTCCTGCGTGTCCGCAAGAGCATCCTGGTGCGGCTCCGGGGCCTGGGGTGGCGCCGGACCGCCATCGCCTGCGCCGCCGCGGCGGTCCTGTTCTATGCCGTCTGGATCTTCTATCTGAGCGGCACGATGCCGTCCGTGACGGTCGCCTACAACTGGAATACGGCCTGGCTGGCCCTGGACGGATTCGAAGCCCTCGCCGCGATGCTGACAGCGGTCTTCCTGTTCCGGGGCAGCATCTACGCGGCGCTTACCGCGGCGGCGTTCTCCACGAGCCTGTGCATCGATGCCCTCTTCGACGTGACAACCGCCGCCCAGGGGCCGCCGTTGGTTACCGCCATCCTGGAAGCTGTCCTGGTTGAGCTGCCCTTCGCCGTCATTTCCGGGATGCTGGCCGTCAAGCTCCTCACGGCGCGCAGGCCACAGGACGATGCACCCTCCAATGCAAGCCGCAGTGCCTAGAGGCAGCGCCGGCACGCCAGGACGCACACCGTTGCGCGCCGCCCGGCATGGCGTTTTCACAGCAGATACTTAGGAGGCCCCGGTAGCTTCCTGGCTGTGAACATGCCCCGAAACCCGAGCCGGCACTTCCGCCGCGCAAGGGCGCTGGTCTTCGTCGCCCTCCTGGCCGCAGCCGTGCTCTTCCTGCTCCAGCTGGCGCCTCAGCGGAGCTCAGCCGTCAAAGGCGGCACGGCAGCTTTCCCCTCCTCCGCTCCCACTTCGGCTCCGAACAGCAGTTCCCTGGATGCGGCCATCAACGGGGTGTTGGCGGACAACAGCCAGTACCAGGTGGGCGTTGCGCTCCTGGACCTGAACTCGGGCGCGCTGAAGCAGTACGGGGTGGAGGAGCCCTTCGAGGCGGCAAGCACCGCGAAGGTCCTGACCGCGGTGGCGTACTACATGCTGGTGGAGGCCGGCGACGCCTCCCTCGACGACCCCATGGGCGATTACACGGCGGGCTTCCAGCTCCAGGAGATGGTCCAGGACAGCGACAACGATTCCTGGGCCCTCCTCTCGGACGCGGTGGGGCACGACAGGCTGCAGGCTGATGCGGCGGCGATGGGGGTGTCCTACGACCCCGGGGAAAACACCCTGACCACCGCCGGGATGGCGCGGATCCTGGCTGACCTGTACGGCGGGAAGCTGCTCAACCAGGAGCACACCGAACAGCTGCTGTCCTATATGCAGGACACCAACAATGAGGACCTGATCCCGGCCGTCCTTCCCGCCGGAGTGTCCGTCTTCCACAAGTACGGGCTGCTCGACGACGAGCTGCATGACGCCGCCATCCTGGCCACGGCCACCCGCAGCGTGGTCCTGGTGGTCTACACCAAAGGCACGGATCTCACTGACGTCCCGCAACGGACAGCCGTGATCCACCGGATCGCTGCCGCCGTCGCCCAGACACTGACCTGACCTGAACCTGACCCTGGACCCGAACCTGACGAAGGAGGGAATGACAAGCCCTCCCACAAAGCTCCGCACGCGCATAGCGTGAAGGGCATGGTTATGGAACTCACGCTCAACAACGGAATCACAATGCCCGCGCTCGGCCTGGGCGTCTTTCAAAGTCCCCCTGAAGAGACGACGGCGGCCGTCCAGACAGCGCTCGAGGTGGGCTACCGGCACATCGACACCGCCGCCGCCTACGGCAACGAGCGCGAGGTGGGCGAAGGCATCCGCCGCTCCGGCCTGGACCGCTCCGACGTATTCATCGAAACAAAGGTCTGGGTCAGCGATTTCGGCTACGACGAAACCCTGCACGCCTGGGACAAGGCGGCGGGCAAGCTAGGGGTGGAGCAGCTGGACCTGCTCATCCTTCACCAGCCCGCCCCGGACCGGTTCGAGAAGACGATCGCCGCGTACAAGGCCCTGGAAACCCTGCTGAAGGACGGGCGGGTGCGGGCCATTGGCGTCAGCAACTTCATGCCGCACCATCTGCAGCAGCTCCTGGCGGAATCGGACGTGGTCCCCGCGGTCAACCAGATCGAACTGCATCCGTACTTCCAGCAGCCGGCTGTCCAGACGGTTGATGAAGACCACCGCATCCTCACCCAGGCATGGTCGCCGATCGGCGGCATCACGTTCTACCCGGGCTGGGGCGAGAACCGGAAGAACGTCATGCGGGACCCGGCGATTGCCGCCGTCGCGCAGGCCCACGGCAAGACCCCCGCCCAGGTGATGCTGGGCTGGCACCTGCAGCAGGGCCGCTCCGCCATCCCCAAGTCCACCAACCCTGCGCGGATCGCGGAGAACTTCGACGTGTTCGACTTCAAACTCACGCCGGAGCAGATGGCAGCCATCGACGCCCTGGACACCGGCACCCGCAGCGGTCCCGACCCGGACGTCGCCCGCCCGGAGCGGTTCGCCATGGTCATCCCGGAAGCCTAAGGAGAAAAACAATGGAATACCGCCCGCTTGGCCGCACCGGGGTGAAGGTCAGCCCCCTGTGCCTCGGCGCGATGATGTTCGGCCCCTGGGGCAACGACGACCGCGCCGACGCCACCCGCATCATCCACCGCGCGCTCGACGCCGGGATCAACTTCGTCGACACAGCGGACGTCTACTCCGCCGGCGCATCGGAGGAGATCGTCGGGGAGGCGCTGCAGGGACGCCGCGACGACGTCTTCCTCGCCACCAAGTTCTTCATGCCCGTGAACGGGGACGACCCCAACCAGCGCGGCGGGTCCCGGCGCTGGATCATGCGCGCCGTGGAGGACTCCCTGCGCCGGCTGAACACGGACTACATCGACCTCTACCAGGTGCACCGGCCCAGCCCGGACACCGATGTGGAGGAGACCCTGGGCGCCCTGACCGACCTGGTCCGCCAGGGCAAGGTGCGCTACATCGGTTCGTCGTCCTACTCCGGTTCGCAGATCGTCGAGGCGCAGTGGGCGTCCCGGGAGCGGAACCTGGAGCGGTTCGTCACCGAGCAGCCGCCCTACTCCATCCTGACCCGCGGCATTGAGGAGGACGTCCTGCCCACGGTGCAGCGCCACGGCATGGGCACCCTGACCTACAGCCCGCTGGCCGGAGGCTGGCTCTCCGGGCGGTGGAGGAAGGACTCCGCGTCCAGGCCCGCCTCGAGTGCCCGGCCCAGCGCCAGGTTCGACATGTCGCAGCCCGCCAACCAGCGCAAGCTCGATGTCGTGGAGGAACTCGCCCAGGTGGCCGAATGGGCCGGCGTGACGATGATCGAGCTGGCCATCGCGTTCGTGATCAACCACCCCGGCGTCACCGCCGCAATCGTCGGGCCGCGCACCATGGAGCAGCTGGAGTCCTACCTCCCGGCCGCGGACACCAAACTGGCCCCGGAGGTCCTGGACCGCATCGACCAGCTGGTGGCCCCCGGGGTCACCGTCAACCCCGACGACAACAGCTACGGCGCCCACGAACTGACGGCACAGGCACGACGGCGGCACGGCGCCTAAGTGCCGGGCCGCACCTATCTTCCAACCCTACGAAAGGAAAACCCATGGCAACGTGGCTCATCACAGGCTGCTCCACCGGACTTGGCCGGGCACTCGCGGAGGCCGTGCTCGCGTCCGGGCACAACGCCGTCGTCACCGCCCGCAAGGTGGAAACTGTCCAGGACATCACGGCCGGCTTCCCGGACACCGCGCTCCCCCTGGCTCTGGACGTCACGGACAAGGCGCAGATCAGCGCGGCAGTGAAGGCAGCCGAGGACAAGATCGGCAGCATCGACGTGCTGGTGAATAACGCCGGCTATGGATACCGGGCCGCCGTGGAGGAAGCGGACGACGCCGATATCCGGCAGCTGTTCGACACCAACTTCTTCGGCGCGGTGGACATGATCAAGGCCATTGTCCCTGGCATGCGCGCCAACAAGTCCGGGTCCATCCTCAACATCTCCTCCATCGGCGCCCGGATCACCCCGCCCGGTTCCGGCTACTACGCGGCCACCAAAGCTGCCCTGGAGGGGATGTCCGGATCGCTGCGCAACGAGCTGAAGCCGCTGGGCATCAACGTCACAGCCATCGAGCCGGGCGGCTTCCGGACCGACTTCGCCGGCCGCTCCCTCACTCAGTCCGCGACGCCCATCGGCGACTACGCGGACACCGCCGGCAAGCGCCGCAAGGAACACGACACCGCGCACGGCACCCAGCCCGGGGACCCGGACAAGGCAGCCAGGGCGATCATCGCCGTCGTCGAATCCGCCAACCCGCCGGGCCTCCTGGTCCTGGGGACGGACGCGTTCGGCGCATTCGGCATGGTGGCGGACGCCCAACGCGCCGAGCTGGACGAATGGCAGGAGCTGAGTACCAGCACGGACATCACCGACTGACCCAGCCAGGGAAGGCAGGCGCCAACAATCGAGTACCAAGTACTCATGACACGGCGCTTTCCCGGTGCGAGAGTGAAGATGTTCCGTCAATCTGTCGACGCAAAGTTGGATAGCGCACCATGGCCACAAAGCGACGCCGGTCAGGCAGCAAGGGCGGCGGCACCCTCGGGTGTGCCCCTTTCCTTGTCCTCATCGTCATTGCCCTCATCATCCAGTACTGGTGGGTCCTTCTGATTGCTGCGGGCATGGTTGCGCTGACCGTGGTACTGGTGCGCTCAACAAAGGCGCCACCCCGCCCGGCCCGCGTGCCCGCGCCCAAGCCGCAGCCCGTCATGGCCCCGCCCCGCCCGCTCGCCGGCGATGACCTCACGGCCCGGATGCGGGCCCTAAAGCAGGTCAGCCGTGTACGGGATATGCAGGAGTGGGACTACGAGTGGATCCGGCTGGCCCATCCGGGAAAGAGTTCGCGCGAAGTCAACGAGATCGCGAACGCCCATTTCGCCCGGGGCCGCTCCATCGGCATCAACTGGGGAGACCCGTCCGCTCCCTGAGTCCCCGCAGGCCTGGGTCAGGGGCAGCAGCTGCGCGTTCCCGCACAAGCTCACGCGCTCGCAGCGTCACCCATTCGGCCGTGCTGGAGGCCGGTGGCGAAGCCGATGGTCACCGGCACCGGGGCCGGTGTTGCGCAGCAGGAGCCCTCAACAGCGTCCGTGGCGTCGTCCGGGAGGTTGGTGGAGCACACGCCGGTCTCCGGGAGCTCGAGTTCCACGGCGTCGGCAGCCTCGGTGTCCCCCGCCAGGGCGGCGGCGATGGAGCGGACCTGCTCGTAGCCGGTAGCCATAAGGAAGGTGGGCGCCCGGCCGTAGGACTTCATGCCGGCCAGGTAGAAGTCCTTCTCCGGCTGCTCAAGGATCCGGGCGCCGTGGGCCGGGACCGTGCCGCAGCTGTGGAAGTCCGGATCGATCAGCGGACCCAGGGCCCTGGGCGCGTCGACGGCCGGGTCCAGGTCCAGCCGCAGCTCGGCGAGGATGGACAGGTCCGGGCGGAACCCCGTGGCGGGGATGACCCGGTCCACCTCCACGCTGCGGCCGTCCGCGGAGTGCACGGTCACGGCGTCGCCCTGCACCTCGATGCTGCTGGTGTGGAAGCCGGTCAGGAGCTGGACGGCCCCGGTGTCGACGGCGGTGCGGAGCCTGGCGCCGAGCTGGCCGCGGGCGGGCAGCTGGTCGGCGTCCCCGCCGCCGTAGGCCCGGACGGGAGTGGCAGCGCGGATGGCCCAGAAGACCTCGGTGCCGGGGTTGGCGCGGGCCACGCGGGCCAGGTCGAGGACCATGTTGGCGGCGGAGTGCCCGGAGCCGATGACCAGGGTCCGGCGGCCGGCGAACCCACCGGCGGACACATCCGGGAGCGGTCCGGTGACCAGGCCGGCGGCACGGGCCGCGGCCTCGCCCGGGACGGGAAGCCCGGAGGCTCCCAGCGGCGCCGGCGTGGTCCAGGTTCCGGACGTATCAATCACGGCGCGGGCCCGCACCTCGGTGACCTGGCCGCCGTCGTGCTCGATGCGCAGGAGGAACGGCGCCTGGTCACGCCCCTGGCTGCGCCCCTTGTCCATGTCCTGCCGGGTCACGGCGACAACCCGGGACCCGGTCCGGATCCGGTCCTTCAGCTCCGGGGTCGCGGCCAGGGGCTCGAGGTAGTCGGAGACGATCTGGGCCCCGTAGGGCAGCGCGGTGGGCCGGGGCGCCACCCAGCCGTTGCGTTCCAGCAGCCGCACCGAGGCCGCGTCAAGGTTGTACTTCCACGTGGAGAACACCCGGACGTGCCCCCATTCCCGCATGGCCGAGCCCACCGTGGGGCCGGCTTCGAGGACCAGCGGTTCCAGCCCGCGTTCCAGCAGGTGCGCGGAGGCGGCCAGGCCCACGGGCCCGGCCCCGATCACGGCAACGGGGAGGGATTCCTTGGATGCCACGCTGTCCGCCTTTCAGCTTTGCGCCGGGATAAGGGAGGCAATGAGGGATTCGACGCGCGTCCTGATTTCGTCGCGGATGGGCCGGACCGAGTCCACGCCCTTGCCGGCGGGATCCTCCAGGACCCAGTCCTCGTAGCGCTTGCCCGGGAAGTAGGGGCATTCGTCGCCGCAGCCCATGGTGATCACCACGTCGGAGTCCTGCACGGCCTCGGTGGTGAGGACCTTGGGGATCTCCGCGGACATGTCGATGCCCACCTCCGCCATGGCCTCGACCGCGGCCGGGTTCACCTTCTCCGCGGGCTGCGACCCGGCCGAACGGACCTCGATGGCGCCATGGGAGAGCGTGGTGAGGAATGCTGCGGCCATCTGTGACCGGCCGGCGTTGTGGACGCAGACAAACAAAACGGAGGGCTTGTGGCTCATGAGAGCACCTTTCGGTCGGCCGCCAAGGCAGCAGGAGCATCGGTGAAGGATGGGTAGAGGAAGCGGACCAGGACGTACCCGGCGGCGCCGCCCAGCAGCTGCGCGAGGATAAAGGCGGGGGCCGACGGCGGTGCGATGCCGGCGAACGTGTCCGTGACGGTCCGGGCGATGGTCACGGCGGGGTTGGCGAAGCTGGTGGAGCTGGTGAACCAGTAGGCGGCCGTGATGTAGCCGGCGACGGCGAAAGCCACCCGGTCCGCGCGGCCGGACCGGACCGTGCCGAAGATGACCAGCAGCAGCCCCACCGTGGCGAGGACCTCGCCCAGCCAGAGCCCGGCGCCCGTCCGTTCGCGGGTGGAAAAGGCCACCGCGTCCAGCCCGAACATCAGGTTCGCCGCGACCGTCCCGGTAAGGCCGCCAAGGACCTGGCCGCCGATCAGTCCGGCGGCGGTACGGGTGTCGATCATCCCCAGCGCCCGTTCCACCAGGGTCACCACGGGATTGAACGACGCCGACACCGGCTGCAGTGCCACGATCAGGGCCACCAGCGCGGCACCCGTGGCGAGGCTGTTCTGCAAAAGCTGCAGCCCGGCGTCGTCCGGTGACAGTCTGGACGCCATCGCGCCCGAGCCGACCACGGCCATCACCAGGAAGGCGGTGCCGACAAACTCCGCTGCGGCGCGGCGCGCCAGGACGCTCACGATGCCTGGCCCCCGATCAGCGCCGCGAGGTTCTGCAGCGCCCCGGTGCGGGCCCGGTAGTAGACCCAGACGCCGCGCTTCTCCCGGTCCAGCAGGCCCGCCTCGTGCAGGATCTTCAGGTGGTGGCTGATGGTGGGCTGGGACAGGTCGAAGGCGTCGTTGAGGTCGCAGACGCAGGCTTCGCCGCCTTCGTGCGAGGCGACCATGGACATCAGCCGCAGCCGGACGGGATCGGCCAGCGCCTTCAGCAGCGGGGCAATCCCCTCCGCTTCCTGTTCAGACAACGGCTCCCGCGCCAGCGGGGCGCAGCAGGCCGCGGCCTCCACCGGGGTTAACTCCATAGACATAGACACACGTAAATATTTACACCCATCTATGTCTCCAGCACAACCCGCCCGGTACGGGCTCCCCTAAATGCTGCCGCCCCTTGCTGCCCCATGGTGCGTGGACCATAGGATGGCCCCTGTAGTTGTTTGCCACAGATGAAGGGCGCACCCATGATCGAGATCCTGACCCCTGCTGAAGTGGCCCGGGCACGGGAGACGGGCGCCCTGGTGGCCGACATCCTGCAGGCGATGAAAAGCCGCGCCACCGTGGGAACCAACCTGCTGGACATCGACCAGTGGACCAAGGAGATGATCACCGAAGCCGGCGCCGAGTCCTGCTACGTGGACTACGCGCCGTCGTTCGGCCGCGGCCCGTTCGGGCACTACATCTGCACCGGCGTCAACGATGCCGTGCTGCACGGACTCCCCCACGACTACACGCTGGCCGACGGCGACCTCCTGACCCTGGACCTCGCCGTCGTCAAGAACGGCGTGGCGTCGGACGCCGCCATCAGCTTCATCGTGGGGGAATCCCGGCCCGCGGAGAGCGTGGCGATGATCGAGGCCACCGAGCGGGCACTGGCCGCCGGGATCGCCGCCGCCGGGCCGGCAGCCAAGATCGGCGACATCTCCTACGCAATCGGCCGCGTCCTCATTGACGCCGGGTACCCGGTGAACACGCAGTTCGGCGGCCACGGCATCGGCTCCACCATGCACCAGGACCCGCATGTGCCCAACACCGGACGGCCCGGGCGCGGCTTTAAGCTGCGGCCCGGCCTGCTGCTGGCGCTGGAGCCGTGGATCATGGCGGACACGGCGGAACTGGTGACGGACGACGACGGCTGGACCCTTCGCAGCGCAACGGGCTGCAGGACGGCCCACACGGAGCACACCATTGCCATCACTGAAGACGGCGCCGAAATCCTGACCCTGCCCTCCCGGTAGCGCCTATTCGGTGCCGGCCACCGCGCTGCGGCGCTCCAGCAGCAGGGTGTCCTGCCAGTGCCCGGCCTTGGGTCCGTGACTGATCCGCGCGATCCGTTCGCGGGTCCCCACCACCCGGAAACCCAGCTTTTGATGCAGCGCCAGGCTTGCCGTGTTTTCGGGGAAGATGCTGGACTGGATGGTCCAGATCCCCGCCGCCTCCGTGGAATCGATCAGGGCGCTGAGGAGCAGCCGGCCAACACCCCGGCCGTGGGTCTGCGGCGCCACATAAATGGAATGCTCCACGACGCCCCGGTATACCTCCCGGGACGAAACACGCGATACCGCGGCCCAGCCCAGGACCCGGCCGGCATCCTCGGCGATGAGCCGGTGCTCCGCCAGCCGGCCGCCGTCGAACGCCTCCCAGGTGGGCGGCTCGCTCTCGAACGTGGCCTCCCCGGTGGCGATGCCCGCAGCGTAGATGGCGTGGACGGCGTCCCAGTCGTCGGGGCACATGGGGCGGATGGTGACGGGGCTGTGCATGGGTTCCATTATGGTGGCCAGCCCGGGTGTAAATAATCCGTCAATTAAACGTTCCGGCAGTCCGCGCCGCGCCTCCACCGGCCTTTGATGGATGCAGAAACAGCACGTGTGGAGGCAGGAGCACAGATGCGGTGGGATGAGGTGCCGGAGGACCGCGGCAGGGTCAGGTTTGCCGCGGCGGCCGATGCGGTGGAGGGCTACGGTGGCCGTGGAGTGAACGGCCGTGCCCTTCAGCCGGCCACCGGCTACGTGTTTCCTGACCAGGACGGCGAGGAGTGGTGGGTCATCTTCCAGCCTTGGCCGTCCCCCGGCCCGGCCGGCCACAACGTTCCCGGTGACATCCTGGCGTGCAACGACTCGTACGGTGACATGGTGCACGTTGTGGTGCTGGCGGCGGGCGTGCGCGAGGACGACGCCGGGGCCGCCTTCCGCGCGAACCGCCCGGTCAGCCTGGCGGACGCAGTCCGGGTTGCGGGTGCGGTGCCGCACCTGGCTGCAGTGGTCCACAAGTCCAGGACGACGGCGGAGCCTCCGCTCAGCCGACGTGGACCCACGGACGCTGGGTGACGTCAGGAACGGCCTCGCGAAGCACCTCCCGGGTTACCGGCGCAATCTCGCCCTCCCCCAGGAACATGAACCGGACGAGATTGGTGATGGGGTTGCCCTCCGTCCAGCGGAAGTAGATGTGGGGCATCAGCCCTGTGACGTCCCTGATGTGCAGCAGCACCGAAGCGATGGTGTTGGGGACCACCGGACCGTGCACCTCGAGGATGTGATAGCCGTGACGGTTCACCCCGCGGACGAACAGTTCGGTTTCAAAGTCCGAGGAGTCGTCCACGACGACTTCAAGGAACAACGCCTCGCCGGCAAGCGGGAGATGGCTGACCTCGACCGCTGACTCAAGCTTGTCCCGGTATGCCTCCGCGGACATCCGCAGCGGTTCGTGCGCGATGATGGCGATGGGCCCGTCGAGGGTGCTGGACATGAATTCCAGGGCCTGCTGGTCCAAGTGCACCCGCGTTGCATGAAGTTCGAAAGACCGGCGGACCCTGGACAGCAGGGAGATCACGATGATGCCCAGGATGAAGATCGCGGCGATCCGGATGCCCTCGGGCCGTTCGAAGATGTTGGCCACCGTGGTGTACGCGAACACCACGGAGATGGCACCAAAGGCCCAGGTAAGGTTCCGCTGCCCGCGCCGGCGCGCCGACAACGTCACGGCGACGGCGGCGGAGGTCATCAGCACCAGCACACCGGTAGCGTAGGCACCACCCTGGGCGTCGACGTCGGCGTTGAATATGAAGGTGATCAGGAAGCCAATCAGCGTGAAGACGAGCACCAGGGGCCGCACCGCCTTGGCCCACTCGGGGGCCATGCCGTAGCGCGGCAGGTACCGGGGAACCAGGTTCAGCAGGCCCGCCATGGCGGACGCGCCGGCGAACCAGAGGATGGCGATCGTGCTGATGTCATAGACGCTGCCGAACCCTACGCCGAGGTATTCGTGAGCCAGGAAGGCCAGCGCCCGGCCGTTCGCCTGGCCGCCGGGCTGGAATTCCTGTTCCGGAATCAGGACGACGGTGATGAAGCTGGTGGTCAGCAGGAAGACGCTCATGATCACCGCGGCGGTGGTCAGCATGCGCCGCGCACCACGGATACGGCCCGCCGGGTTCTCTTCGGTGTCCTCCTCGGCTCCGCGCACCTGCGGCATCACGGCAACGCCGGTCTCGAAGCCGGACAGGCCCAGGGCCAGTTTGGGGAACACGAGCAACGCAATGGCCACGGCCATCAACGGGTTTCCGTGCGAGAGCCACATATTCGTCCACCAGTCCCCCATGGCCGCCGGGTGGGTAACGACCTGCGCCAGGGTGGCAACCACCACGATCGCGTTCAGGCCGAGGTACAGGACCACCAGCACGACCGCGACGCCGATCGCCTCCTTGAAGCCCCGCAGGAACACCGCAGCCAGCAAGGCAAGCAGGAAGAGCGTTACGGGAACGTTCTGGTCCTGGAGCCAGCCGGGGGCAACGGGATTGTGGATGAGGTGCGCGGTGGCGTCAGCTGCGGAGAGGGTCATGGTGATCATGAAGTCGGTGGCGGCGAACCCGAGGAGGACCAACACCAGGAGCTTGCCTCCCCAGCGGGGCAGCAGCCGCTCAAGCATGGCAATGGAGCCTTCGCCGCGCGGGCTTTCACCCGCCACCCTGCGGTAGACGGGAAGTGCTCCCAGCAGCGTCACAGCCACCAGCACCAGCGTGGCCAGCGGGGAGATGACGCCTGCTGCCAGCGCTGCGATGGCAGGCTGGTAGCCGAGGGTTGAAAAGTAGTCCACGCCGGTGAGGCACATGACCTGCCACCACGAGTGTTTCTTTTCGTGCTGGGTGGGCACCCCACCGGGTCCCGGGTGGGCGCCTTTGCTGTCCTGCAAGCCAAACAACAGCCAGTCCTGGAGGGCCTTCCTTCCGTGCGCGTGGGGCGCGGAAGGATCCGCCGGGGGCCTGCTCAACGTGGTCATGTCTGCCTTTCCGCGCTGCCCGTTGCACCGCGACCACTGCGAAGCTAGCACCGGCGAAAATTGCTGAAGCCCGGAACAGGGATTTCTTGACGTTTCCTTTACGCGTGGATATATGGCCGCCGGAAGGACCTTCGCCCCAAGCGGGTGAACGCGGCGCGCGCCTAGCATCAAGGCATGTCGGTGCAAATGCCCAACGCCCAGGCCTGGTGGCCCCTGTATCGGATCGGCGGTACTGCCGGGCTGCTGTTGGTCGTTTCCGGCGTAGCCGCCCTCACCCTCTACGTGGTGGATCCGCCGCCCGTTACCGGTGGGGAGGCTACGCTGCGGTTCATCGCGGACCACAAGGCGCCGTACATCGCCCAGCAGCTTCTGTGGCTCGTCCCGTCGCTGTTCGGGCTGGTGGTCTTCGTTGCCCTCCTGCCGGCCCTGTTCCCGGCAAGTTCCAGCCTGGCGGTCCTGGGCTTCGCGGTGGGCGCAGCCTCGTGGACTGCGCTCCTGGCCGTGCCCGTGACCAGCGAAGGAACCCTTTCGCTGGTCTACTTGAGCGACCAGTACGCAGCCGCTGGCCCCTCCGCGAGGCCTGCCTTCGTCGCGGCTGCGGAGGCCTTTGTGGCCGAGAACAACACGGTCTCGCTCGCCGGGGCGCTCACACCGCTGGGGATCCTCCTGATCTCGCTGCCCATGGTCCGGGGTGTCCTTCCGCACTGGGCCGGCTGGCTTGGCATTGCCACGGGCGCCCTCGGCCTCGTGAGCGAGGCCCTGCGTTTCATAACGCCGTCCCTCTACGCCGTGTACGGGCCGCTCCTCTGGGCCTGGTTCGCCGTCGTCGGCGTCTCGCTCCTGCGGCTGTCCCGCCGCAGCGAATCCCCCTCCCCTCCCTTCCGGCGGCCATCACTGCGGGCCTACAAAAGAGACCGCGCTGCATGACACTGATCGCCGGGTCCATCCTCATCAGGCGCCCAGTGGAAGAGGTCTTCGACTTCGTGGCGGACCAGCGTAACGAGCTGGCCTACAACCCGCAGATGCGAAGCGTCGGGAAGGCCACCCCGGGGGCCATCGGCGTCGGAACCCGGTGGCTGGTGGAGATGAACTCCGGGAGGCCGGCCACGCCCTTCGAGCTGGAGGTCACCGAGTTCGTGCGGCCAAGCCGGCTCGGGTCCACCACCCGGATGTCAACGGCGGTCATTACCGGGGCACTCACCTTCGTTCCGGCTGCCAATGGAACACTCATGAACTGGTCGTGGGAGCTCAAGCCCAAGGGCATGCTGAAGCTAGCGGGCCCGCTGTTCGCTATGGTGGGCCGCAGGCAGGAAAAGCGGATCTGGACCAGCCTTAAGGCGCATCTCGAAGCGGACAGGGGGGCATGACTCGCGGGAGAACCGCGATCACGGTTCGAAGCGGTAGCCCATGCCGGCTTCCGTAAGCAGGTGGCGGGGACGGGCGGGGTCCGCCTCCAGTTTCCGACGCAGCTGGCCCATGTAGACGCGCAGGTAATGGGTCTCGTTGCCGTAACCCGGGCCCCAGATCCTCGCAAGCATCTGCTGCTGCGTGATCAGCCGGCCGGGGTTGCGCACCAGCAGTTCCAGGATGGCCCATTCCCTAGGGGTGAGCCGGACCGCCGTTCCGTCCCGGGCCACCTTCCGGTTGGCCAGGTCCACCTCGAAGTCACCCACATCGACGGGGGCCTCATCCTCCGCTGTCTCCGGGGTGCTGCCCCGGCGCCCCGCGGCACGCAGCCGGGCCAGGAGTTCGTCGAGTCCGAACGGCTTGGTGACGTAGTCGTCCGCGCCGGCGTCCAGGGCCCTGACCTTATCCACGGAGCCGTGCCGGGCGGAGAGCACGATGATCGGCGTACTGCTGGTGCGGCGGATCCTGGTGATCACATCCACTCCGTTCATGTCCGGCAGGCCAAGGTCCAGGACGATGACGTCGGGATGGCTGCCTTCCGCGTGCCTGAGCGCGGCCATGCCGTCCAGGGCAGTGAGCACCCGGTATCCCTCCGCCTCCATGTTGACCTGGAGGGCGCGCAGGAGCTGCGGCTCGTCATCGACGATCAGTACGGTCCTCATGAAGTGCTGGTGCCTGCTTTCCTTGGAAGGTCTGGTATCCGCGGTCCGGTGGACAGCGGAAGACGGACCACCATGGTCAGTCCGCCGCCGGGGGTTGGTTCCGCCACAAGCTGGCCGCCCATGGCATCGGTAAAGCCTTTGGCGACAGCGAGGCCAAGGCCGATGCCCAGGCCCTCGGGAGCGTCATGGAGCCGCTGGAACGGCTGGAACATCGCCGCGGCGGCGGCAGCGGGCACACCCTGCCCGTGATCGACAATGCGCAACTCACCAAGCGGCATACCGCCGTCGTCCGTTTCGTTTGCGGCTCCCGAAACGCCGATGATGACGACATCCGAACCGGGCGCATATTTCAGTGCGTTTTCCACGATGTTGGCGATGACCCGCTCCAGCATTCCCTGGTCGGCATCAACAGCCGGCATGTTGGGGGCGAGGTCCACCCTGATTTTGTCCGTGGGGATGCCGCGGAGGGCGTCTTCGACCGCATCCCGCCAAGTGACCGGAGCCGTATGGGGCGAAGCGGAGCCACTTGATATCCGCGACATGTCAAGGAGGTTGGAGATGAGGGCGTCGAGGCGTTCGGTGTACGACTCGATTGTGGCGAGCATTTCGCCCCGCACTTCCTCCGGCAACCTGCGGTTTTGGCGCTGCAGGGCCGTCACGGCCAATCTAATTCCCGCGAGAGGCGTCCGCAAGTCATGGCTGACAGCACGGAGGATGGCGGTGCGGACATTGTTGCCCTCAGCCAGTTTTGTGGTGCTTTGCAGCTTCCGCTGAAGGGCGTGGTGCTCGCGCAACAGCAGGAGATGGGCTCCGTGTGCTGCCAGGAGGAGCCTGTCACCTGCGGTGAGGGTGCGGCCGGAAAGAACCAAGGCTGTCCTGGGATCGGCAAGTTCCACGCTGTCCGTGGCAGATGTTGCCGTATCCGGGGATGGTGGCTGAGTGTCCCCGGAAAAGGCCTGCAGTGCCCAGTCCGCGTCCCCGTCTCCGGGCCGGAGGTAGAGCCCGGCAGCCGGGACCTGGAAGGTTTCGCGGACCCTGTCGAGGAAGGCAGCGATCGTGTCGTCCGCAAGGAGTGCCCCGCGGGCAAGATCCGCGAGCGTGGCCGCTTCGGCCCGGGCCCGGGCCGCTTCCCGCCTCCGCCGTTCAGACAGGCCGACCACCAGCGACACAGCCACCGCTGCGGCAAGGAACACCAGCAAAGCGAAGATGTTTTGCGCATCGCTGATGTTGAAAGTACCAATCGGTTCGGTCTCAAAGTAGTTGAGCAGCAGCGAACCCAGGACTGCTGCCAGGACAGCCGGCCACAGGCCGCCGATGACCGCGACCGCCATCACCCCCGTCAGGTGCACGAGCGCATGGGTGGCGAGGTTCAGCCGGGGGTTGAGGGAAAGCACCGCCGTCACCAGGACCGGAAGGAGTACGGCAAGCATGAATCCGGCCATGGTGCGCCTTCGGCTGAGGAGGGCGGGGCCTGGCGCAGGCAATCCGGGGCGAACCTGCAGATGGGACACGATATGCACGTCGATGTCGCCCGAGTCCCGGACCACCCTGGCTCCGGCGCTGTTGCCAAGGATCCTGTTGCGGAGCCTCCCCGGCGAGGCGCCGATGACGATTTGCGTGGCATTGACGCCGCGGGCAAATTCCAAAAGAGACGTTGCCGGATCCTCACCCGACACCGTGTGGCAGCTGCCGCCGAGTTCGATGATGAGCCGCCGCTGTACTTCCAGGGCCTGCTCTGAAACGCTGTCCTCGGCTCGGCGGACGTGAACGGCCAGAAGATCGCCACCGTTGACCCTCGACAGAATGCGGGCTGCCCGCCTGATGAGCAGTTCCCCCTCCGGGCCTCCGCTGAGTCCGACCACCACCCGCTCGCGGGCCGGCCACGTTGCGGTGATTCCCTGTTCTTTCCGGTAACCGGCCAAGCCCTCGTCCACCCGGTCCGCCAACCAGATCAGGGCAATTTCGCGGAGGGCGATGAGGTTCCCCAGGCGGAATTCGTTGGCCAGGGCAGCGTCGATCCTGTCCCGAGGTACCACCTGTCCGTCGGCCACTCTCTGGCGCAGAAGCTCTGGCGATATGTCCACCAGTTCGATGTGGTCCGCGCGCCGCACCACTGCGTCCGGGACGGACTCACCGCCCGGGTCCTCAGTGATCGCGGAGACCACATCCCGCAGAGAGGCAACGTCCTGGATGGCGAGTGTGGTCAGTACATCCATGCCGGCGGACAAGAGCTCTTCGATGTCCTGCCAGCGGTGTCCATGCCTGCTGCCCGGGAGGTTGACGGCCGCGTATTCATCGACGAGGACCACCTCGGGCTTGCGGGCCAGCACGGCATCCACATCCACCTGGCTTACTTGCGTGCCGTCACCGTCCCCGCGGACGCAGGGCGGCAGAGCATCGAGACCGTGAAGGAGTTGCATGGTTTCACGCCTGCCGTGGTGGGCGGTGATGCCGACGGCAACGTCCCTGCCGGCGGCGGCGAGGCGATGCCCTTCCCGCAGCATGGAATACGTGGTGCCGGCTCCTGCAGCCGCACCCAGGAAGATCCGAAGGGTTCCCCGTGCCATATCCACAGTCTTATCCCGTGTGGCCGCCGTGACCAACTCACTGCATCCAGCGGGCGGCCCCCAGCGGCCATTCCCGCTGTCTGTGCGCGGGGCTACGATGAATCCCACCGCGGTGAGCTCGGCAATTTCCGACAACAGCTCCTAAACCCTCCCGGGAAACCTTCACCCCGCGGCTAAGCTGGCGGCATGCCAGCCCCCGCCGTCCTGCTGCCCACCCTGGTGGCCGTTGCCATCCTGGCGGCACTCACGGTGGGCCTGCTCTGGGGCTCGCGTACGCCGTCGTACCTCTCACCCGCCCTGGCGATCCTCCGCGGCGCCGCCCAGCTGGCGGCCATCAGCCTGGTGCTGGGCGGCGTCATCACCAGCCCGCTGTGGGTGGGCGCGGCCCTGCTGGTCATGTTCACCGTGGCATCCGTGACGGCCACCCGGCGCCTCACCTGGTCCTGGCGCCGCTTCGCCCTGGTGGCAGTGACCATGGCCGCCGGGATCCTGGTGACCCTCGCCGTCGTGTTCGGGTCGGGTGCCATCGAGTTCACGCCGCGCTACGTGCTGGCGGTGGGCGGGATCGTGATCGGCAACTCCATGACCATCGCCACCCTTGCCGGCCGCCGCTTCTTCGAGGCGGTGGTGGAGCAGTGGGACCAGGTGGAGGGCTGGCTGGCGCTGGGGGCCACGCCCCGCCAGGCCACGGTGATCCAGGCGCGGCAGGCCGTGCATTCGGCGCTGATTCCGTCCACAGACCAGACCAAGACGACGGGCCTGGTCACCCTGCCCGGTGCGTTTGTGGGCGCCATCTTCGGCGGCGCCGCCCCGCTGGAAGCAGGTCGGTTCCAAGTGGTGGTGCTGGCGTCCATCATGGCCGCCGGGTCCATCACCGCCGTGGCCCTGATCCGCTCGCTCGGGAACGTAAAGGTACGCCCCCGAGCGCTGTAAGCCCGCCTGCCGCTGCACTACGCTGAGGCCTGTGGAACAACCGACCAGACTGGCTCGACGCAGAACCCGTGCCGGCAGACTCCCCGACCTCCCCGGAAGGCCCGGCGGCGGCACGCAGGTCAGCCGGGTACTGCTGCACCCCGTCCGGCTGGTGCCCCTGGCCTTCCTGGTGGTGATCATTGTGGGCGCCGGGCTGCTGATGCTTCCGGCCGCGCACCGGACCGAACAGCCGGAGCCCTTCCTGACGGCAATGTTCACCTCGGTCTCGGCGGTCTGCGTCACGGGCCTGGCAACCGTGGACACCGCCACGTTCTGGACGCCGTTCGGCCAGGGCGTGATCATGGGGCTCATCCAGGTGGGCGGGTTCGGGATCATGACCCTGGCAACGCTGCTGGCGCTCCTGGTGCGGAAGACCATTGGCCTTCGCGGCCAGCTGGTCGCACAGTCCGAGACGCATACCCTGAACTTCGGCGACGTCCGCTCCGTGCTTTTCGCCGTGGCCAGGATCATGGTCCTGTTCGAGGCCGGCACCGCCGCGATCCTCACCGCCCGCTTCTGGATCAGCTACGACCACAATCCGTTGACCGCCCTGTGGCACGGCGTCTTCCACGCAGTCTCTGCCTTCAACAACGCCGGCTTCGCGCTGTACAGCGACAACCTCATCGGCGTTGCCGGCGACCCCTGGATCATCATCCCGATTTGCGCTGCCATCGTGGCCGGTGGACTCGGATTCCCCGTCCTCATCTCCCTGCTGCGGGGCGGCGTCAGGATGAAGGACTGGACCGTCCACATGCGCCTGACCATTTACGGCAGCCTGTTTCTCCTCGCGGCGGGCGCAGCGCTCTTCGCCGCGTTCGAGTGGAACCGCGAACAAACCCTGGGTCCCATGCCGGTGGGCGGGAAGATCCTCGCCAGCCTCGCGGGCACCGTTTTCCCCCGCACGGCAGGGTTCAACAGCATTGACTATGGGGCCGCATCTCCTGAAACCCTGATGGTCACCGACATCCTCATGTTCATCGGCGGCGGCAGCGCCGGAACCGCCGGCGGCATCAAGGTCACCACCTTCCTGGTGCTGTTCTTCGCCATCTGGAACGAAGTCCGCGGCCGCGACGACGTCACCGTCGCACACCGAACCATCAGCTCATCCTCCCAGAGGCAGGCCCTGTCCGTGGCACTCCTGGGCGTGGCGGCGGTGATCGCCGGCACCCTGCTCCTGCTCATGTTCACCGACCACCCACTGGACAAGGTGCTCTTCGAGAGCATCTCCGCCTTCGCCACCGTTGGCCTCAGCACCGGCATCACGCCGAACCTGCCCCCGGACGCCCAATGGGTCCTCATGATCCTCATGTTCACCGGCCGCATCGGAACCATCACCGTTGCTTCCTCCCTGGCCCTGTCCTCGCGGCCACGCCTTTTCCAGCTCCCCGAGGAGCGGCCGGTCATCGGATAGGCGGACCCTTTCCACCCGGTTGCGATTACGCTGGGCCCTGTGGGACAGCCAACAGCACTCATCTGTGGGGCCGGGATCGCCGGGCCAACGCTTGCCTTCTGGCTGGGCCGCCATGGGTTCAGGCCCACCGTGGTGGAGCGGGCCCGGGGTCTCCGGTCCAGCGGAAGCCCGGTGGACGTCCACGGAAAGGCCACCGCAATTGCCCGGCAGATGGGCATTCTGCCGCGTCTCAAGGAAGCCGCCACCCACGCTCCCGGCCTGACGTTCGTGGCTCCGTCCGGCCGCAGGATTGGGCCGTCACGGCTGGGCCGTCCGCGCGGCGACGACGTCGAGATCCCCCGCGCCGACCTCGCGTCCATCCTCTGCGACGCCGCCCGGGAAGGCACCGAGTTCCTGTTCGGCGACTCCGTGGCAGCGCTGCAGGCTGACGACGCCGGGGTGGACGTTTCTTTTGAGCACGCCGCACCCCGCCGGTTCGACCTGGTGGTGGGGGCGGACGGACTGCACTCCACGGTCCGTGCCCTGGCCTTCGGCCCCGAGGACACCTTCGTCCGCCCGCTCGGCCTGTACATCGCCACACTGTCCCTTGGCCGCCCGGCGGCGGACCCCGGAACCGTGCTGATGTACAACCGACCCGGCCTGTCGTTGACCATCCACCCGGTCCGGGGAACTGCCGGCGCCGGGTTCATCTTCCGCGGCCCCCGGCACCCGGGCGCTGAATACCGGGACCCCCACGGACAGCGGGAACTGGTTCTGGCCGCCTACACCCGCTACGACTGGGCCGTTCCGGAGCTGCCGGACCTGCGGGGGCAGGTTGAGGGTGCGGAGGACCTGTACTTCGATACTGTCAGCCAGGTCCGGTTGCCGGCGTGGTCCAAAGGGCGGGTGGCCCTGCTCGGAGACGCGGCCTCGTGCGTATCCCTGTTCGGTGACGGCTCCAGCATGGCCATGATCGGTGCAGCCACCCTCGCCGCGGCCCTGGCGGAAACCCCCGGGGATCCCGTAGCCGCGCTGCGCCGGTACGAAAGCCGCCACCGCAGGCTGTCCGCTTCCCGGCAGCGCGGTTACCGGCTGGGAGCCGGCCTGCTGGTCCCCGCAACCCGCTCCGGACTTACCACCCGCAACCTCATCGCCCGCCTACTCCCCCGGTAACCATGGCCACACAAACCGCCCTGCTGCTGTCCTTCGCCGTCCTGCTGCTGATCGGCGTGCTCATCTCCGAGCGCGCCCACCGCACCGTACTGTCCACCGCGGTGCTCTTCCTGGTAGGCGGGTTCCTGCTGGGCCCCGGCGCCCTGGGCTTCATCACCGTATCCACGGGGGATCCCATCGTGGGCGGGCTGGCCGAGCTTGCCCTGTTCTCGGTCCTCTTCACGGACGGGATGCGCGTCGGCTACCGGGACCTACGGGCCGCCTGGCGGCTGCCCGGGCGCGCCCTCCTGCTGGGCCTGCCGCTGACCCTCGTCCTCACGGCCCTGTTCGCCCATTTCGTCGCCGGGCTGCCGTGGCTGGAATCCTTCCTCCTCGGCGCCATCCTCGCCCCCACCGACCCGGTGTTCGCCGCAGCAATCGTGGGCCGGGAAGAGGTGCCCGGCCGGCTGCGGCACCTGCTGAACGTCGAATCCGGGGTCAACGACGGCCTGGCCCTGCCCATCGTCCTCGTCCTGCTGGCCGCCGCGGGCGGGAGCGACGCCCGCGGGGAGCAGCTGGTGTTCGAAATCGTCCTGGGCATCGCGGTCGGGGTGGTGGTGCCCATCGTCGTCCTCTCCCTCGAGAAGCTTTCCTTCCTGCAGGCCATCAGGTCACTGCAGCCCCTGCTGGCGGTCTCCATCGGGCTCCTGGTGCTGGCGATCTGCCAGGCGAGCCACGCCAACCTGTTCCTGGGTGCCTTCGCGGCCGGCATCACGGTGGCCACGATTGGCCCGGGTCTCCGGCACGAGTTTGAGCAGTTCGGCGAACTGGTCACGGAGCTGCTCAAGCTGGCGGCGATCATGGTGTTCGGTGCCTTGATCACGCCGGCGTTCCTCTTCACGGAAATTCCGTTTGCCGGCTGGATCTTCGCGGTGCTGGCCTTGGTGGTGGCCCGGCCGCTGGCCCTCCTGGTGTCCTTCCTCGGGGCCAAACTGTCCATGGGCGAGCAGGCCGCGGCCATGTGGTTCGGGCCCAAAGGCTTCGCCTCGGTGGTGTACGGGCTGATCATCCTGGAATCCGGAATCGCACGGGCTGACGAGGTCTACCATCTGGTGGCCCTGGTGATCGTGCTCTCCATCCTGGCCCACTCCTCCACGGACGTGGTCATCGCCCGCCGCTTCGCAGGCCGGCCCCCGGCGGGCACGGAAGAAAAAGCGGGCCGTGCCTGACAGGGGATCCGGCCTGGTGCGCTCGCGGCCCGCGCTCCTGGTGGCCTTCGCCTTCGCGGTGATGGCCGACCCCGTCTCCTCGGTGGCCTACGCCGTGGAGGCGGCGCTGCGTGCGCTGCACGGCGACCTTGGCCTGCTGGTTGCCACCATGGGCCTGGTGGTGGGGATCATCGCCCTGATCGTCCTGAACTATCGGCAGATCATCGCCCGGTACCCGCGGGGCGGCGGCGCCCCCGCCGCCACGGCGGAAGCCTTCGGCGACGGCTGGGCGTTCCTGCCCGTGGGCGCCCTGGTGGTGGATTTCACGCTGACCATTGCCATCAGCGTGGCCGCCGCGGCCTCGGCAGCCATCGCATTCTTCCCCGCTCTGGCGCCGTGGCGCACACTGATCGCCGTCGGGCTTGCCTGCCTGGTGGCCGGCGTGACTTTGCTGGGGCACCTGGGCCGGCTGGTGTTCGCTGCCCTGACTCTGGCGTTCGTCGTCACTGCCGCCGCAGTCCTGGTGTTTGGACTTTTCGCGGAGCCGGCCGGTTCCGCCGCCGCGGCGTCACCTGCCGCACAAGCCGGCGGACCTTCCGGCGGGGCGGCCGGCATCGTGCCCGTCATTCTGGCCTTCCCGGTGGCCATGGCCCTGGCCACCGGGGTGGAGGCACCGTCCACGGCCATCGCCGAGCTGGACGAACTGGATGACGACGGGCGGCGGCGTTTCGGGCGGCTGACCCTGTGGCTGACGCTCGGCATTGTGGGGACCCTGACGCTGGGCCTGGCGGCCGAGGTGGCACAGCTGGGCATCGGGATCCCGGCGGGTGAGAGCACGCAGATCGCGGAGCTGGCCCGGCACGCCGCGCCGCCGGCCTTATTCGCCGTGTTCCAGCTGGTGACAGGTTTGCTGCTGCTCTCCGCCGCGTCCTCGTCCTTCCAGGCAGGCCCCGGGCTCCTGAAGGCCCTGGCCCGGGGAACGGACGGAAAGGAGGATGACGGCGGCGCGCTTCCCGGGCTGCTCGGGCGGACGAACTCCCGCCACGCCCCCACCTGGGGCACCCTGCTGTTCGCCGTCCTCGCCGCGGTGCTGGCCGCCGCTGCCGGCGGAAGCGAGCAGACACTGGTGCTGTTCTATGCGGTGGCCGTCTTCATGAGCTTCCTGGCAGGCCTGGCTTCGATGGCGGTCTTTTCGCACCGGGAGGGCCGCCGCGGCTATTTCGCCATGAATTGCGCAGGCGTGCTCATCGTGGCGTTCACCCTGGTGGTGAACCTCCTGCGCGGGCTTCCACTGGCCAGCGTAGCCGCCGCCCTGGTGGTGGCCGGCATTTTTTATTGGATGTGGACGAGGGCAGGCCGACCGCGGGGCCTGCACGCGGCCGCTCCCGCGGGGCCTGGCAGGGGCCCGGACCTTGACACCGAAAGGAGCAGCAATGCGAGCTGACGACCTGAAAGTCTCCCTGCCCTATCTGTACATCCGCTACTACATGTTCTGACCCGCCGGAAGCCGCTGCCGCACCGTTCCCGGCCTAGCCCTGCTTCACCAGCGCTGCCTCCAGGTTGATCTTCACCTTGTCGCTGACCAGCACGCCGCCGGCCTCCAGCGCCGCGTTCCAGGTCAGCCCGAAGTCCTTGCGGCTGATCTCGGCTTCGGCGGAGAAACCTGCGCGGGTGGCGCCGAAGGGATCCACGGCCACGCCGGTGAACTCCACCTCCAGTTCCACGGGCCGGGTGACGTCCTTGATGGTCAGGTCGCCAGTGAGCGTGTAGTCCTCGCCGTCGCCCTCGATGTGGGTGCCGCGGAAGGTCATTTCCGGGTACTTCTCCACGTCGAAGAAATCGGCGCCCTTCACGTGCGCGTCACGGTTGGCGTCGCCGGAATCGAAGCTGGCAGTGGAGACCGTGGCACGCACGGAGGAATCCGCCAGCGACTGCCCCACATGCGCTTCGGCCTGGGCATCAGTGAAACGCCCGCGGACCTTGCTGATCCCGGCATGGCGCACGGTGAAGCCGATCTCGCTGTGGGACATGTCCAGGGTCCAGGTGCCGGACGAAATTTCCTTGGGAAGGGTCATCACAGTTCTCCTTGCTCGTAGGGCCGCAGGCTTCGCTGCCCGCTACAGGCGCAAGACTACGGATCCCCCTAAATATTCCCCAGATAACCCGCAGATATAAGGGGCCAGGGTGAACCGGGAGGAAACTTCAGGCGTATACATAAGCGTGGCTCTACGATTACTTACCGCCCTGGCGCTGTTCATCGACGCCGGCGTTCATCTGTTCCTGGCTCCGGGCTACCAGGCTGCGCAGCCGGGCACCATCAGCCAGGGCACGCTGTTCCTGCTGGAAGCGGCTGCCGCCTTCGTGGCCGGCCTGTACGTCCTCATCCGCGGCAGCAGCGCGGCCTATGCCGTGGCCCTGGTGGTGGCCTTCAGCGCGTTCGCCGCCGTCGTACTGTACAGGTATGTGGACATTCCGGCGATCGGGCCGATCCCTGCCATGTACGATCCTGTCTGGTTCTTCTCCAAGTCCCTCAGCGCCATCGCTGAAGGGGTCGGCGCGCTCCTGGCGCTCGCCGGCCTGGTCCGCGCGCGCCGAAGGGGAAAGTCCGACGGCGCCACGGCCTTCGCGGCCGGACGGCGCCGGCGGTGAAGATCACCCGCGCCGTGGGCGGCAGGCCGGTGGAGGCGCCGCGTGAATGCAGCTGACCGCGCCATGCCGGACGCCGTGGCCGCCCTTGCCGCCTACGCCGTGCCGGCCCTGTGGCTGTCTTCCCTGCTCCCGTGGGGCGTGCTCCCCCAAGTGGCCGGCATCGGTGCGGGTGCGGTGGTGACCGGGGCCGCCGTCGTATCCGTCCTGCGCCGCATCCCCCGCTTTTCAACTCCCGCCGACCGTGTCACGCTGCTCCGCGCCGTACTGGTGGGACTGTGCGCAGCCGTGGCGGTCCCGGCGATTTTTGCCGGGGACCAGCCGGGCGTCCTCGTTCCGGTCCTGGGCGGCGCAGCCTTCCTGCTGGACGGCGTGGACGGTGCCGTGGCGCGGCGCACCGGAACCGCTTCAGAGGCCGGGGCACGTTTTGATGCCGCGACGGACGCCGCCCTGGTGTTGGTGCTGTCCGTCGCGGCGGCTCCCGTGGCGGGGCCGTGGACGCTGGGCATCGGGGCCATGTACTACGCGTTCGTGGCTGCCGGGCTGGTCCGGCCCCACCTCCGCGCGCAGCTTCCGCCGAGCGCTTCACGCAAGGTGATCGGGGCCTTCCAGCCGTTCGCGCTGCTGGCCGCACTGGTCCCGGCTGCCCCGGGCATTGTTGTTGCCGCGGCCCCGGCGGTGGCACTGGTGCTGCTGGCGTTCTCCTTCGGCCGTGACGTGGTCGACCTTGAACGGCGCCACCGTGCCGGGCTTCCGGCCGCTGTCCGGGTGGGATCTACCGCCCTGTAGCCAGCTCGAGGTTGGCTGCGGCGACTGCGTCCGGGAGCTACCGGGCGAGGGCCCGGGGCAGCTCCGTCAGGGCGCTGACCGCAATGTCCGGGGACTGGAAATAGGAGGGGTAGCGGGCGCCGGTGCGGTTGATCCACGCGGTCCGGAGTCCGGCCTTGGCTGCCCCGTGGATGTCCCAGGGGTGCACGGCGACCAGGAGCATGTTGGAGGGCTCTGTTCCGGCCGATGTTGCCGCGTAGTCATACGCTGCCTTGGCGGGTTTCCATGCCGGGGCATCGTCCACGGAGAGAAGCAGCTCGAAGTGGTCCCTGATGCCGCCGGCGACGAACAGCCTGTCCGTGTTGGCGGCCGCGCCGTTGGTAAGGGTAATCAGCCGGTGCCCGGCGGCGGCCAGCGCACGGACGCCGCCAGGAACATCGGGGTGCAGGGAAAGATTCTGCATGGCGGCCATGATGCGTTCGACGGCGGCGTCCTGGTCCCCGGAGATGCCTTCGGCGGCCAGCAGGGTGTGGAGGGCGTCCGCGCCGATGGCGGCAAAGGCCTCCTTGCCTCCGCTGGCGGTGAGGGCGAACCCGTCCCGCAGGAGCGTGGCAAACCACAGCTTGGCAAGATCTTTGGGCGCCCCGGCCCCGGCGAACGCTTCGCCGAGCGGTGCCATGTTGGACAGTGTCTCGTTGACGTCGAAAACAATCACCAGGGGGTCGGACATCGGCGGGAGCTCCCTTTGGTCGCTGCAACAGAATAGTCAGCAGTAGACCACAACGGCGCTGCAGGCACTACCGCCGGATGCCGCGCCCGGCAACTCCGGGCCCGTTTACTCCGGCCGTCCGATCAGGCCGGCGAGGGCCGCGCGCAGGCGCGTGCCGGCGTCGTCCGCCACGTCCTTGACGGCAGGGGCGTCGCTGAGCTGCACCATGGTTTGGGGGTCGATGGCCTCAACCGTGGTCCCGGCGGCGCCGGCCTTCCGGCGCACCACCACGTTGCACGGCAGCAGGGCGCCCATTTGGGGCTCGGCGGCGAGGGCACGGCTGGCAAGGGCGGGGTTGCAGGCGCCCAGGATGATGTAATCCCCGACGGCGTCCGCGGCTTCGGCGCCGAGCTTGGCTTCGAAGGTGGACCGGACGTTGATTTCCGTCAGGATCCCGAATCCCTGCGCGGCAAGGGCCTCGCGGGTTCGCTCCACCGCTTCAGCCCACGGCAAGGGAACTGTGGTGGCCAGGGTGTAGGTCATGGCACTCCTTGAAGGTTGCGTCAGGTCCGGCGCTTGGGTTGCGCCGGTCAGGCGAGGGAAAGGAAGAGCTTCTCCAGGTCTTTCCGGTCCATGGTTCCGTCCTTCTGGACGATGCACTGTTCCAGGCCGGTGGCGATGATGGCGAAGCCTGCACGGTCAAGGGCCTTGGAGACGGCGGCCAGCTGGGTGACGACGTCCTTGCAGTCCCTGCCTTCCTCCAGCATGCGGGTCACGGCGGCGAGCTGGCCCTGTGCCCGCTTGAGGCGGTTGATCACGGGCGTGAGTTCTGTTGGGTTCAGTTCCATAAGGGGTTCTCCATCGATGGTTGCTGCGCCCAACTATATACCCCCACGGGTGTTTTGCGTACCCCCGGGGGTATCTGCAATACTCGGTGGGGTATCCACTCTGACCCTTTCCGAGAGGCCACTCATGACATCCCCCTCCAAGGCAACAGCCGTTACCGCACTCGCCCCCGAAGCCCTCCAGTCCTGGATCAAGGAACATCAGGATCTTGTGGTGATCGACGTGCGCTCTGCCGCTGAATTCGAAGCCATGCACATCCGCGGCTCCTACAACGTGCCGCTCCCACTGCTCTCCGAGCACACCGACGAGCTCGCCGCCCGGCTGGGTTCACGCGTGGTCCTGGTCTGCCAGTCCGGCGTCCGCGCCGAGCAGGCCCGCCGGCGTATGGCCACCGTTGGCCTTGACACCGCCTACGTGCTCACCGGCGGGGTTCCCGGTTACGCCGCCACCGGTGGCGACGTAGTCAAGGGCAAGGACCGCTGGGACCTGGAGCGGCAGGTCCGCCTGGCCGCCGGCTCCCTGGTGATGCTCGGCCTGGCCGGCGGCAAGTTTGTCTCCCCCAAGGTCCGCATGCTGGCCGGCGCCATCGGCACCGGACTGACATTCTCGGCCGCAACCAACACCTGCGCCATGGGCAAGGCCCTGTCTGCCATGCCGTGGAACAAGGCCGCCAAGGAGCCCACCCGCGAAAGCGCCATCCTGCAGCTTCCCGTGCAGCAGGCCGAAGAGGGCGCGGCGGCATGATCCCGGCCCTGGGCCTGGGGCTCGTCGTCGGCGTCGTACTGGGCATCGTGGGCGGCGGCGGGTCCATCATCGCCGTTCCCGCCCTGGTGTACGGCGTGGGCATGAGCCCCGCCCAGGCCATTCCCACTTCGTTGCTGGTGGTGGGAATCTCCTCGCTGGCAGCACTGCTCCCCAGGTTGCGGGAAGGCCTGAACTGGCCCGTGATCGCCCTGGTGGGAGGTGCCGGCATCCCGGCAGCCTGGGCCGGTGCGGCCGTGGGCAAACTGCTCGACCCGAACATCCTGATGCTGGCCTTCGCCGTGATCATGGTGGCCGCGGGCATCCGGATGCTCAGCAAGCCCCGCGAAAGCGAGGGGTCCTGCAGCACCGGGCCGAACCGGGCATTCCGGTCCTGCGCCCCCAAGGCCGTGGGAGCGGGCCTACTGGTCGGGTTCCTTACCGGACTCCTCGGCGTGGGCGGCGGCTTCCTCATCACCCCCGCGCTGACCATCTTCCTGGGCCTGCGCATGAAGCAGGCGGTGGGAACATCCCTGGCCATCATCGTGGTCAACTCGGCCGCCGGGTTCAGCGCCCACGCCGCCGGCTTCAGCATCGACTGGGGCACCACCCTGGCGTTCGCCATCCCGGCGATCTTGGGATCGATAGTTGCCGCCCGGCTTGCCCGGCGGCTGCACGACAAGCACATCCGCATCTCGTTCGCGGTCCTCATCTTCGCCGTCGCGGCATGGGTCACCGCCGGCACGGTCACCGCCTGACCCACCAAAAAGGAGAACACCATGGGACTGATCGATTCCCTCAAGCAGGCCTTCACCAAACCCTACAAAACGATTTCCGTGGCCCAGGCCAAGGAACTCCTGGGGTCCGGGGCCACGCTCATCGACGTCAGGTCAGCCCAGGAATGGCGGACCGGCCGGGCGCCGCAGGCCAAGCATGTCCCCCTGGACCGGCTGCAGACCAGCACTGCCGGGATCCAGAAGGCCCGTCCGGTGATTGCCGTCTGCGCCTCCGGCGTACGTTCCGCCTCCGCAGCCCGGCTCCTCGCCACCAAGGGCTACGACGCCTACTCGGTGCGCGGCGGCATGGCCGCCTGGCGCCAGGCCGGCGAACCCGTCCGCTAGCAACAGCAGCATCAGCTCCAGCCAAGAACCACTTCGAAGGAGAGCCACCATGGCTGAAATCACCATCACCGAAACCGAACAGCGCCGCTCCACCGCCCGGATCCTCGACGTCCGCGAGGACTTCGAAGTCGCCGAAGGCATGATCCCCGGCGCCCTCCACATCCCCATGGGCCAGCTGCAGGCCCGCCTGGGAGAGCTCGACCCCGCCGTGCCCATGATCGCCGTATGCCGCAGCGGCAACCGCAGCGCCGCCGTCGCCGATGCCCTCAACGGCGTTGGCTACAAAGCGGACACCATGGCCGGCGGCATGACCGCCTGGACCCGTGCCGGACTGCCCACCACCTAGGCCCTGCCGCCGCCACAAACATGACCTCCATCCCCTGAACGCCTAGGCCGCAGTACCCTTGCTGGATACCCCCGGGGGTATCTACACTGAATGCAGAACAACCTTCCAATCCCCTTTCAACTGAAGGAGAGCACCAGATGCTTATCGAGCGCATTTACGACGAAGACCTCGCCCAGGCCAGCTATGTCATCGGCTGTCAGGCCAAGGGTGAAGCCATCGTGGTGGACGGCCGCCGCGACATCGCCGTGTACCAGGAGCTCGCCGCCAAGAACGGCATGAAGATCGTGGCCGTCACCGAGACCCACATCCATGCCGACTACCTCTCCGGCACCCGCGAACTTGCCGCCGCCACCGGCGCCAGGATTTACGTTTCCGGCGAGGGCGGACCCGACTGGCAGTACCAGTTCGAGGGCGAGCGGCTCCACGACGGCGACACCATCACCCTGGGCAACATCAACATCAAGGCAGTCCACACCCCCGGGCACACCCCGGAGCACCTGTCCTTCCTGGTCACCGACGGCGCGTTCAGCGACAAGCCCGGCTACCTGCTCTCCGGTGACTTCGTGTTCTCCGGCGACCTGGGCCGGCCGGACCTGCTGGACGAAGCGGCCGGCGGCGTGGACACGCGTTTCGAGGGCGCCACGCAGCTCTTCGCCAGCCTCCGCGACAAGTTCCTCACCCTGCCGGACTACGTCCAGGTCCACCCCGCCCACGGCGCCGGCAGCGCCTGCGGCAAGGCCCTGGGTGCCATCCCGTCCTCCACGGTGGGCTACGAACGCCTCTACGCCTGGTGGGGCCCCTACCTGGCCGCCAATGACGAGCAGGGCTTCATCGACGAACTCCTGGATGGCCAGCCCGACGCGCACGCCTACTTCGGCCGCATGAAGCGCGAGAACCGTGAAGGTCCGGCCGTCATGGGCGAGCGTGCCCCGCTGCAGGAGCTGGACACCGCCGTCGTGGCCCAGGGCCTGGCGGAGGACACCCTGACGTTCATCGACACCCGCTCCAACGGCGAAGTCCACCAGGGCACCGTGGTCCGGTCCCTGAACGTTCCGGCGGGCAAGTCCGTGGCCAGCTACGGCGCCTGGGTGGTCAACCCGGAAACGGACAAGAACCCGCTGGTGCTCCTGGCCAAGGACCAGGAGCAGGCCCAGGACATGCGGGACCACCTGGTCCGCGTGGGCATCGACAACGTTGCCGGCTACCTGACCGGCATCGAGGGGCTGCCCACCTTCACCCCCAAGTTGATCCAGCCTGAGGAGCTCGACGGGTTCGACGCCGCGATGGTCCTGGACGTCCGCAACAAGACCGAGCACAAGGCCGGGCACGTCCCGGGTTCGTACCAGCTCAGCGGTGGCCGGGTCATGTGGCACCTGGACGAGCTGCCCATCGGTGGAACCATCGTGTCCTACTGCCAGTCCGGCGTTCGGAACTCCGTAGCCGCCAGCGCCCTGCGCCGGGCAGGGTACGACGTCGTCGAACTCGAGGGCAGCTACGCCGCCTGGAACGCCTGGCGGAACAGCGTCCCCACAGCCTAGCCAGGCCAACCCCAGACCACCCGGGGAACTGCCGGTTCTTTCCGCCTCACTGGCCGGCACCGGGAGCGGAGTGCCCCACCGGTGACGGGAGGAGATAGTGGCGGAACCAGTCGGTGGCCAAGGTGGCAGCCATGGCCAGGGTCCCGGGCTCTTCGAAGAGATGTGTTGCCCCCGGGACGACTTCCAGCCGCGTGGGGGCCTGCATGCCGGCCATTGCCTGGCGATTAAGGGCCAGCACGCGGGTATCGGCGCCGCCTACGATCAGGAGCGTGGGTGCTTTGACCGCGCCGAGCCTGGGACCTGCCAGGTCCGGCCGGCCGCCCCGGGAAACGACGGCGGCAACCTGGGCGCCGGGTTCAGCCGCCGCCCACAGGGCGGCCCCGGCTCCGGTACTGGCCCCGAAGTAACCGATCCGGCCAGCGGAACCATCGTGCCTTGCCTCCAGCCAATGGGTTGCTGCGGAAAGGCGCTGGGCCAGCAGCCCGATATCGAACACGTTGGCCCGGGTGACCTCCTCTTCCGGCGAGAGCAGGTCAAGAAGCAGGGTGCCCAGGCCTGCCCCGTGCAGGACTGAGGCCACAAACCGGTTGCGGGTGCTGTGGCGGCTGCTACCACTTCCATGGGCGAAAAGAACGGTGCCGTCGCAGCGGGCGGGCAAATAGAGGCTGCCCCGGAGAACGGCATTGCCTGCAGGAATTTCGACGTCGTCTTCCAGGCTGCCGTTCCCGCCCATCCTGCCGGCGTGGTGCGGAAGGGATGCCGCGGCATCGAGCAGCTGCACCACCTGGCCATCCTCCGTCGGCGAGAAGTCGCGGTAGTAATAGCCCACGGCCTGGAAGTCCTGGGGCGAGAGCAGGCAGACGACGTCATCCGGTTCCTTCAGCTCCACGACGGCGCGGGCCGGAGCCACCGGAACGGCAAGCACCACTTCTCCCGCACCCAATTGGCGGGCCACCTGGCAGGCGGCCCTGGCGGTGGAACCGGTCGCAATGCCGTCATCGACGATGACTGCCGTGCGGCCCCTGAGGTCGACGGGGTGGCGGCCGCGGCGGAGGCGGGCAACCCTGCTGTCCAGCACGGCCCGTTCCTGCCGTTCAACCAGGTCCAGATCCTCCTGCGAAATCCGGGCAGTGGAGATGGTGCCCGGATCCAGGACCCGGACGTTGCCCTCACCGATCGCCCCCATGGCCACCTCGGGCTGGAACGGAACCCCCAGCTTCCGAACCACGATCACATCGAGCGGCGCTTCGAGTGCCTTGGCTACCTCGAATGCCACGGGAACGCCGCCCCGGGGCAGGCCCAGCACCACGATGTCGCGGCCGCGCAGCCCGGCGAGCCGCTTGCCCAGCCGCCGCCCGGCGTCGGACCTGTTGAGGAACGCAACCATCCCTGTTACCGCCCTGCGGAATAACGAAGGCCGCCATGGCCCCGGGGTGCTGGCGCAGCCCCGGGACGCATGGCCAATGCCTCCGCTAGTGCGAGATCCGGAGATTGCGGTGGGCGTCAGTGCTTGGCTTGATGGCCACGGCGGTGACCACCAGCGCGACTCCCCCCGCGATCCAGGATGTCCACGCAGCGCCGGTTGCGCCGGTGTAGGAGCCCAGCCACGGCGAGAGGACCAGCAGGGCGGCAAGGACGGCCTGGGCATATTCCATGACCGGTGTTCCGGGCATGGCCAGGTTGATGATGCCGCTGATGATCAGGAGTCCGCCGAAGAGGAGCATGAACGTGGTGGACATGTTCTGCTGCCGCGTCCACAGGACCGCAATCGCGGTGAAGAGACCGGCGGCGACCGTTACGTAGTCCTGCCACCGATACCACTTTTTCACTGTATTTTCCTTTCACTTCCGGGCGGCAAGCCGTGCGCTTTCCGTTCCCGGAGGGCGTTTTCCGCCCGCACTCCAAGTCAACGCCTGGCGCCTGCCGCCTTCTAGGGCTGAAAGACCTAGGCGGGCTCCGAGGCGGAACGCACTCCGATTCACGGCCAACTCACAGCTGTTGCCCCTGCAAAAAGTGGCGTCCGTATGCAAGAGTGGCGGCATCGCTGGGGTGCGACCACCTGCCGGCCGGGACCGTCCACAAGTCCCGTCGGCAGGATCATCAGTGACGAACAAAAGAGGCCGGGCATGAAGCAGAATTCAGCTCCCCGTTCCAGAGGCCGCCGGCGGCACAGGCCCTCTTTACTCCTGCTGCCGCTGCTGCTGATGCCCTCGCTGGCAGCCTGCCAGTCCATTCCGGCCGCTCCTGCCCAGGCCCGCAACACGGCGCCGGCCCAAAGCACGGCCGCCCAGCCACCTGGCGCCACGTCCAGCGCGGCGCCAGTCCCAGGCGGCGGCGTAACGCCCAACGCTGCCGCGGCTGATGCCGCCGGGCGCCCCGGCCATATCTTCGTCATCAACCTCGAGAACAAGAGCTACGACTCTGTGTGGGGCGACAACTCCTCCGCCCCGTACCTGTCCGGAACGCTCCGGAAGCAGGGGGTGCTGCTGGAGGACTACTACGGCATCGCCCACAATTCCCTGCCCAACTATCTGGCACAGATCTCCGGCCAGCGGCCCAACGACAGTACGGAGCAGGACTGCCGCACCTATACGCCGTTCAACGCCACGGGCACCGACGGGGAAGGCGCCCTGCAGGGAACCGGCTGCGTTTACCCTGACCAGGCCCAGACCCTGGCGGGGCAGCTGACCGCCCAGGGCAAGACATGGAAGGGCTACATGGAGGACATGCCGCAGCCCTGCGAACACCCGGCCCTCGGTGAACCCGACAACCACATCCGGGCCACGGCGGATAACATGTACTCCACCCACCACGACCCCTTTGTCTATTTCCAGTCCATCACCGATTCCCCGGACTGCGGCAAGGATGTGGTGAACCTTTCGGAACTCGCGGATGACCTGCAGTCCGTGGGCACCACCCCGAACCTTTCCTACATCACACCCAATCTTTGCCACGACGGGCACGACGACACCTGCGCCGACGGTACGCGCGGGGGCCTGAAAGCGGTGGACGCGTGGCTCAAGGGCCATATTCCAGCCATCCTGTCGTCCCCCGCGTACCGGCAGGACGGCATGCTGGTCATCACCTTCGACGAGACCGAGGGAGGCACCACAGGCCCGGCCCAGGGAGACTCCGGGAGCCCCGCCGGCGGCGCTGCCGGGGGCAAGGTGGGAGCCCTGGTCCTGTCACCGTTCAGCAACGCCGGGGCCGCCTCGGACCGGCCCTACAACCACTACAGCCTGCTGGCCACCATCGAGGATCTCTTCCACCTCCCGCGGCTTGGGTTGGCTGGCGAGCCCGGCGTGAAGACCTTCGGCGATGATGTTTTCCGGTCGGGGTACTAAGGTGCGGCTGCCCGGACTCCACCAGCGGCGGACCGCCCTGGCCGCCTCCGTGACGGTGGTGGCCTTGGTGGTCCTCGCCGTCGCCATTCCCCGGGTCTGGCCCGGGGACGCCGGGACCGCTGGGATCGCCAAGATCAAGCACGTGGTGATCATCACCCAGGAGAACCGGTCCTTCGACAGCTACTTCGGCACCTACCCGGGCGCCGACGGCATTCCCATGAAGGACGGCAAACCGGTGGCCTGCCTTCCGGCTCCGGGGAGGGGAGGCTGCGTTTCACCCTTCCTGGACTCGTCGGACAGCAACGACGGCGGCCCGCACAGTCCGGCGGACGCGACCGCAGACATCAATAACGGGGCCATGGACGGATTTGTGGCCCAGGCGGAGAAGGGCATTGCCCACTGCGAGCCGGATGCCACCGACTGCAAGTACAAGACCAGGCGTACAGACGTCATGGGCTATCACGACCGGAACCAGTTGCCGACTTACTGGACCTACGCTGACAACTTTGTCCTGCAGGACCACATGTTTACCTCCGCCGCCGCGGGAAGCCTGCAGGCACACCTGTACATGGTCTCCGAATGGTCGGCCAAATGCTCCAAGACCGGAGACCCGTCGTCGTGCATCAGCGCCCTTGACGGTGTTGAAAATGAACCAGAGAAAGCGGAATTCGAGAGCAGCCTGATCGGCAAATGCCAGCCAAACCCGGACCCGCAGCCGTGCCGCGCGGCACTCCAGGCCGCCGGGCTTGGCCTGGATCTGGCCGCCCAGACGGGACAGGTTGTCTCGGCCGGCTGCAAGCGCACCGATTCATACTCCACCTGCAAGGCCGCGGTCCAGGCCGCGGACCTGCCGCCCGCGCTCAAGGACAAGCTGGCCGAAGCGGCGAAGAGCCTGAAAGGGCCCAACTACTCCTGGACCGACCTGACCTACCTGCTCCACAAACACTCCGTGTCCTGGGCCTATTACGTGTTCGGCGGCACCGAGCCAGACTGCCGCAACGACGCCGCCACCTGCGCACCCGTGAAGCAGGACGCCGAAACGCCGGGCCGGTGGAACCCGCTGCCGTACTTCGACACCGTCACCGAGGACGGCGAGCAAGGCAACATCAAACCCCTGAGCGGCCTGTACGACGACGCCCGGCAGGGCAGGCTTCCCGCCGTCACCTGGGTGGCACCCACCGATGAGGTCAGCGAACATCCCCCGGCCAAAATCAGCACCGGCCAGCAGTACGTTGCCGGGCTGGTCAACGCCATCATGAGCGGCCCGGACTGGAACAGCACAGCCATCTTCCTTAATTGGGACGACTGGGGCGGGTTCTACGACCACGTCCAGCCGCCCGAGGTGGACAACAACGGCTACGGCCTGCGGGTCCCGGCCCTCGTCATCAGCCCCTACGCGAAGAAGGGGTACATCGACCACCAGGTCCTGAGCCAGGACGCCTACTTCAAGTTCATCGAGGACGATTTCCTCGGCGGTGAACGGATCGATCCCGCCACGGACGGCCGGCCGGACAACCGCCCGGATGTCCGCGAAAACAACCCGCTCCTGGGCGACCTCACCAACGCCTTCGACTTCAATCAGGCGCCGCGGCCCCCGCTGATCATTCCCAATGCCACCACCTACTAGGCCTGGGACCTGTTAGGCCTGGGACGCGGAAACCGTGCAGTCTGCCGCGTCCTCCACCACCCGCTCCAGGTCCCCCGTTCGGTGCAGCACTTCCATCTGCCGGACCGCACCGGTGCCTTCGGCGAGCAGCCTGTCCACCTGTTCCTCCACGCGCTGCAGGTCCCCCATGTCCACCAGCGCCTCGTGCACGTAGTTCAGCAGTGCATTGACGACGGCGAGCGCGGGCGCCGGGCGGTGCGTGCGCGGATCCAGCAACTCCCCACGCAGGCCCCAGCGGCTGGCTTTCCAGCCGGCCAGCCGGAGCAGGGCCGACGGGACGGATACGGGTTCGGCGCCCTCCCGCCACTCCCGGGCCGCGGTTTCCACCAGCCCCCGGGCGATGCCCGCCAGCAGCACGGTGTTCTCCGGCCGCAGGCACACGTCAGCCACCCGGATCTCCACTGTTGGATAGTGCCGGGAGAGGCGTGCGTCGAAGTAGACCATCCCTTCATCAAGGGCGACGCCAGTGCTCACCATGTCATGCACCAGCTGGTGGTAGGCGTCCGGGGTGCCAAGGATGTCCAGCGGCCCGGCGGAGGGCCACCGGTTCCACACCTGCGCGCGGTAGCTGGCATAGCCGGTGTCCTGGCCATGCCAGAAGGGTGAGTTGGCGCTGAGCGCAATGAGCACCGGCAGCCAGATCCGCATCCTGTCCAGCACCGCGACGGCTTCCTCCGCCGATTCCACTGAAACGTGGATATGGCAGCCGCAGGTGAGCTGTTCGCGGGCCGTGAGGCCATATTCCTCGGTCATGGCCTTGAACCGCCGCAGCTGAACCGGGTGCGGGTTTGCCGGGAGCGGCGAGGTGCCCAGCGCAGCCACCCTGACCCCCACATCCTCCGCTGCCTGGTGGGCAATGGCCCGCCCGGCAATGATGTCCTGTTGCAGCCCAGCGAGGGTGGCGTGCGGCGGGGTGACCACCTCGATCATCTCCTGCTGGAACTCGGCCGTGAGAACGGGGCCGGCTCCGGCCTCGAACGGGCGCACGTAGAGGTTCAAGAGTTCTCCAGCCATAGGCACGGCCTCCCCCTTCGCCGGATCGACCAGGAGCAGCTCCTCCTCGATCCCGAAGGTGCGCATGCCTGCACCGGCGCCGCCGGTACCGTCATTGCCGTAGGTGTCCATCGTCGTCGTCCCCTCTCCCCTGCTCCCTTGCAGACCACGTTGGAGACGATGGCCAGCGCCCGGTTCCTCAAGGGATATTTATAATAAGCACCCTTAGTATTGCGTGGGAAGCAGTTGGCGCTTCCTGGCGGGCACCACCTGTACTTCCGAGCTACCCGCAGGTAGATTTGACGTGTGACGGGCAACACGCCCGCCCTCCCCGGCTCTTCTGCAAAGGCCAGCGGGAGTAGCTGCTGTAGCCCAACGGCAGCATTATGCAAGAGTGAAAGAGCCAGCACATGTCTGCCTCCCATTTCCAGCAATTCCTGAACGAAGCCACAACACCCGATCCGTCCGGCGATTCACCCCTGGGCCCCGACTGCCTCTATGGTCTCTACGTCAGCTGGGCAGCGCTGCACGGCATCACTCCCAAGCCCGACCAGGCCTTCCGGGCCGGAATGCTGCGTTGCGGCGTGGACATCCGGGACTCCCGGCTGCGGATGACAGGGCCGGCCGCGGCAGACTACATCCTTAGCAGCTATCCCGCCGTCGCCTGAGGACCGGCGACCAGGGGCGGGCGCGGCCACGCTGGTGCTCTGTTAGGGGATGCAAACCTTCGTGGCACCGCCCCCTCTGCGGTGCTTTACTGCCAGCATGTCTGAAACCCTCAAGCTCACCCACAACGAACCCCACGACAGCAGCCTCGCGGCGCGTCTGAACTGGCTGCGCGCCGGCGTCCTCGGCGCCAATGACGGCATAGTCTCCGTAGCGGCAACCGTGGTGGGTGTGGCGGGCGTGACCAACCAGATTTCGCCCATCCTGGTGGCAGGCACCGCCGCGGTGGTGGGCGGAGCCGTGTCCATGGCCCTGGGCGAATACGTGTCCGTGAGCAGCCAGAGCGACAGCCAGCGGGCATTGATCGAAAAGGAACGCCAGGAGCTTCGGGACGATCCCGACGGCGAGCTGGCTGAACTTGCCCACATCTACCAGGCCAAGGGGCTTAGTGAAGCCACGGCCAGGACAGTGGCCGAAGAACTGACGGCAAAGGATGCACTGAAAGCCCACCTGGCCGCCGAGCTGAACATCGACGAGGAGGAAGTGGCCAGCCCGTGGCATGCCGCCATCGCCTCCGCGATCGCGTTCACCATCGGCGCCGTGCTGCCCATGCTGGCCATCATTTTCCCGCCGGCAGAAGCCCGCATCCCGGTGACCTTCGGCGCCGTCATCCTGGCGCTCGCACTGACCGGCACCGTCAGCGCCAAGATCGGCGGAAGCTCCAAACGCAAGGCAACCATCCGGCTGGTGGTTGGCGGGGCCCTGGCCATGGCCTTCACGTTCGGGGTGGGGAGCCTGCTGGGTACCACCGGGGTCGCCTGATTCGCCCTCCCGCCGTGCGACACTGACCGTACACGGCAGAGCGTCCCCCACTGATCGGAGTATCCCTTGCTGGAGATCGCCGGCCTTCCGGTCCACATCCTGTTGATCCACGGCGTGGTGGTGCTGGGCCCACTGGCCGGCATTGCAGCGGTGGCCTTCGCCCTTGTCCGGCGCTCCAGGCGCTTCCTGGCGTGGCCGCTGGGCCTCCTGGCCTTGCTGCTGGTGCCGTTGTCCGTCCTCACGGCGGAGGCCGGCGAACAGCTGGAGAAGGCCAGGCCGGCGTCCCAGCTCATTGAGGAGCACGGCCACCAGGGCAGCTTCCTGCGCTATGTCACCGCGCTTTTCCTGGTGGCTGTGGCGGTGCAGATCGCCGCCGCTTTCCCGTCGCTCCTGACCCGCCAACCCGCTTTCCGTGGCCTGCGCGGGGTCCTGGAGTCCCGCTGGCTGGGGCCGGCCACCTCGGTGGTTGGCGTCCTGGCCGGAATCTTCCTGGTCTACCAAACCATCGTGACCGGGCACTCCGGGGCAGTCTCCGTCTGGGCTGGCCGGCAGCCGTAGCCGCCGTTGCGATTCCGGCCCGTGCCGCCCGCTTGTCCCGCCGCCCGGAACCCCTTCCCATAGCATCCTCCCCGCGTTACTGTGGGCACACAACCCGTCGGCTCCAAAGCCGGTGGTGGGCTCAGGCAGTTGGGTCTCTGGAGCAGCCGGAGGGACCAGGAATGGGTATAAAACCGTTCAAGAACCGGAGAATGCGGCGTGTCGCCGCCGCAGCCGTGGTGCTCGCCGCGCTGCCGGCCCTGACCTCCTGCTCCGATCTCGTTTCGCGCGGCTTCCTGCCCGGAGCCCGCGACACCACCAACAACACCGAGCTGATCACGGACCTATGGGTCAACTCCTGGATCGCGGCACTGGTCGTGGGCGTCATTACCTGGGGCCTGATGATCTGGGTCGTTGTGGCGTACCGGCGCAGGAAGAACAGTGTGGGTTTCCCGGCCCAGCTGAGCTACAACCTTCCGCTGGAAGTGTTCTACCTGGCCATCCCCCTGATCGTTATCGGTGTGCTGTTCGTCTTCACCGACCGGGAGCAGCGGGCCATCGACGAACGCTACCCCAACCCCGACGTCGTGATCGACGTGTTCGGCAAACAGTGGTCCTGGGACTTCAACTACGTCAAGGAACAGGTCCACGAGGATGCCGGCCAGCAGGCCCACCTGACCGGGGACTACGGCACCCCGGACCGGCTGCCCACGCTGTACCTTCCCGTCGGGAAGAAAGTGGAGCTGCACCTGCAGTCCCGCGATGTGCAGCATTCCTTCTGGGTGGTGGATTTCCTGCAGAAACGCGACCTGTACCCCGGGCACGAACAGTACAACCCCTACATCAGCATCACCCCCAACCGCATCGGCGAATACATGGGCAAGTGCGCCGAACTGTGCGGCGAATACCACTCAGAGATGCTTTTCAAGGTCCGGGTGGTGAGCCAGCAGGACTATGACAGCCATATCGCCGACCTGAAGGCGAAGGGAAACACGGGCAACCTGGGCGCCGACTTCGACCGGCAGCCGCTGTCAGCCCCGCTGCCACAGGTCTTGGAACCAGCAGAGTAAAGGACGGCAGGTCATGACCACCACAGGCCAGAGAATGGGCGGAAGCGCGGCCACGGCTGCGCCGGCAGTGGTCCGGCGCCCCAAAGGCGCCATTGTGGTCAACTGGATCACCTCCACCGACCACAAGACCATCGGGTACATGTACCTGATCTCTTCCTTCGTGTTCTTCTGTGCGGGCGGCGTGATGGCGCTGCTGATCCGTGCCGAACTCTTCGAGCCCGGCATGCAGATCCTGCAGACCAAAGAGCAGTACAACCAGCTGTTCACCATGCACGGCACCATCATGCTGCTGATGTTCGCCACCCCGCTGTTCGCCGGGTTCGCCAACGTGATCATGCCGCTTCAGATCGGCGCTCCGGACGTTGCATTCCCGCGACTGAACGCGCTGGCGTTCTGGTTCTTCCTGTTCGGTTCCACCATCGCGGTGTCCGGCTTCATCACCCCGCAGGGGGCTGCCTCGTTTGGCTGGTTCGCCTACGCGCCGCTGTCCAACACCACGTTCACCCCCGGCATCGGCGGTGACCTGTGGGTCTTTGGCCTGGCGCTGTCCGGGTTCGGGACCATCCTGGGCTCGGTCAACTTCATCACCACCATCATCTGCATGCGCGCGCCGGGGCTCACCATGTGGCGGATGCCCATCTTCACCTGGAACACCCTGGTCACGGCGATCCTGGTCCTCATGGCCTTCCCGCCGCTGGCCGCGGCCCTGTTCGCCCTGGGAGCGGACCGGAAGTTCGGCGCCCACATCTTTGATCCCGCGAATGGCGGCGCCATCCTGTGGCAGCACCTGTTCTGGTTCTTCGGCCACCCCGAGGTGTACATCATCGCCCTGCCGTTCTTCGGCATCGTCTCGGAGATCTTCCCCGTCTTCAGCCGCAAGCCCCTGTTCGGCTACAAGGGCATCGTGTATGCCACCATCGCCATTGCCGCCCTGTCGGTGACGGTGTGGGCCCATCACATGTACGTCACGGGAGCCGTGTTCCTTCCGTTCTTCGCGTTCATGACCATGCTCATCGCAGTGCCTACCGGCGTGAAGTTCTTCAACTGGATCGGCACCATGTGGGGTGGGTCGCTGACGTTCGAGACGCCCATGCTGTGGAGCATGGGATTCCTGGCCACGTTCCTCTTTGGCGGCCTGACGGGCATCATCCTGGCTTCTCCCCCCATGGACTTCCACGTTTCGGACTCTTACTTCGTAGTGGCACATTTCCACTACGTGGTCTTCGGCACCGTGGTGTTCGCCATGTTCGCCGGGTTTTACTTCTGGTGGCCCAAGTTCACCGGGACCATGCTCAACGAGCGGCTGGGCAAGATCCACTTCTGGATGCTGTTCCTGGGCTTCCACGCCACCTTCCTGATCCAGCACTGGCTTGGCGTCCTGGGCATGCCCCGCCGGTATGCGGATTACATGCCGGAGGACAACTTCACCTGGATGAACCAGTTCTCCACCGTTGGTTCCTACCTCCTGGGCGCCTCGCTGATCCCGTTCTTCTGGAACGTCTACATCACGGCGCGGGCCGGGAAGAAGGTTACGGTGGACGACCCCTGGGGCTTTGGTGCCTCGCTCGAATGGGCCACGTCCTGCCCGCCGCCCCGCCACAACTTCACGTCCCTGCCGCGCATCCGTTCGGAGCGTCCGGCACTGGACCTGCATCATCCGGAGCTGAGCGTCAGGGTCCACCCGTCCGAGGACGCCCCGGCGGAAGGGCTCCTGGGCGCTGCGGATATCGGCGAGCACGACCTCCACGACCCCAACCCGAACAAATAGGCCCGCGGCCTCCGCTATTCCAGCGCTGATGTGAACCACTCATGGATGGACCCGGTAGTGGTGGCGGGGCCGTGGGTACTGCTGGCCGGACTCGGTGCCGCAGGCGTGCTGCGGACCTTTCGGGGACGGCGGCAAGGTTAGGAGCAATTACGTCACGCCATAGTTGCGTAATTCATGTGAACCTCGTCACTTAAAGCGCTTTCCTGCTTGGTGCTTAGGTTTGCCTACCCTACAGTTTCCTGACATAGGCACTCTTTTCAAGTGCCCATCAGGACTTAGGTTTACGCAGACTTTTCCCCACGAAAGCAGCCTCAATGAAGATCCGCAACAGCGCGCTGGCAGGCATCGCACTCGCCGCCACCGCAGCTCTCGGCCTGACCGCCTGCGGCGGCGGCACTCCCGCCGGCGACAGCTCCTCCGCCGCTTCCAACGGTGCCGCGTCGGGCGAGATTACCGTCTACAACGCGCAGCACGAGAGCCTCACCAAGGAATGGGTGGACGCCTTCACGGCGGAAACCGGCATCAAGGTGACCCTGCGCCAGGGTGACGACACGGAGATGTCCAACCAGATCATCCAGGAAGGCCAGGCGTCCCCCGCTGACGTGTTCCTGACCGAAAACTCCCCCGCCATGACGCAGGTGGAGAACGCCGGGTTGTTCGCCGACGTCAACAAGGACACCCTGGCCCAGGTCCCCGCCGAATTCTCGCCGTCCACCGGCAAATGGACGGGCATCGCGGCCCGGTCCACCGTCCTGGTGTACAACAAGACCAAGGTCACCGAGGACCAGCTCCCCAAGTCCATGCTTGACCTGGCCAACCCGGAGTGGAAGGGCCGCTGGGCCGCCTCGCCCACCGGTGCCGACTTCCAGGCCATCGTCTCCGCGCTGCTGGAACTGAAGGGCGAGTCCGCCACCGCGGACTGGCTCAAGGCGATGAAGGACAACTCCAAGGCCTACAAGGGCAACAGCACCGCCATGAAGGCAGTCAACGCCGGCGAAGTCGACGCCGCGCTGATCTACCACTACTACTACTACGGCGACCAGGCCAAGACCGGCGAGAACTCGAACAACGTCACGCCGTACTACTTCAAGAATGAGGACCCGGGCGCGTTCCTGTCGGTCTCCGGCGGCGGTGTGCTCAAGTCCTCCAAGAACGCGGCCGCTGCGCAGGCATTCCTGAAGTTCATCACCGGCAAGAAGGGGCAGGAAGTCCTGAAGAACGGAACCTCCTTCGAATACGCCATCGGCTCCGACGTGCCGGCCAACGACAAACTGGTTCCCATCAAGGACCTGCAGGCCCCCAAGGTGGATGCCGCAAAGCTCAACTCCCAGAAGGTCTCCGACCTGATGACCCAGGCCGGACTCCTCTAATTCCGTGACCACCGATCTATCGGCTCCCGCCAGGCGGAGCACGACGACGGCGGGCAGGGGCAACAGCCCCCGCCCGCCTTTCGGCGTTTCCGCGGTGTCCGTGCTGGCGGTGCTGATCGCCCTTTTCTCGCTCGTCCCGCTGGGGTACGTGGCCTATATGACGGTGGCGACCGGGTGGGATACCGCCGTCGCCCTCATTATGCGGCCCCGCGTGGGCGAACTGCTGGTGAACACGCTGCTCCTGATGGCAGCCACCATCCCGCTGTGCCTGCTGCTGGGAGTGGCGGGCGCCTGGCTGGTGGAGCGGACGAACCTGCGGGGCCGCCGGGTCTGGGCCGTACTGCTGGCCGCGCCGCTGGCCGTGCCGGCGTTCGTCAACAGCTATGCCTGGGTTTCGGCCGTGCCGTCGCTGGGCGGCCTGGGTTCGGGGATCCTCATTTCCACCCTGTCCTACTTCCCGCTGGTCTACATTCCGGCGGCCGCCACCCTGAGCAGGCTGGACCCGGCCATAGAGCAGTCCGCCGCCGCCCTGGGGCTGGGCGCCTGGCGGGCCTTCTTCCGGGTGGTGCTCCCGCAACTCCGGATTGCCCTGACGGGCGGGGCACTGCTGGTGGGGCTGCACCTGCTCGCCGAATACGGCGCCTTTGCCATGATCCGGTTCGATACCTTCACCACCGCGATCATGACCCAGTACCGGTCCACCTTCAACGGCGCCGCCGGGAACATGCTGGCCAGCGTGCTGGTGTTCTTCTGCCTGCTCCTGCTGGTGGCGGAGGTCCGCAGCCGCGGCACCGCCCGCTACGCGCGCATTGGCTCCGGTGTGCAGGCGAAGGCACTGCGGCTGCCGCTGCACGCCTACCAGGTTCCCGCCCAGGTCTTCCTGCTGGCGCTCACCGCCCTGGCCTTCGGCCTCCCCCTGTACTACGTGCTGAAATGGATCGTGGCCGGCGGGGCGGACATCTGGACGGCCTCCGAGTTCCTTCCGGCCCTCCTGGCCACGTTCTGGTACGGGCTGGTCGGAGCAGCAGCCACAGTAGTGGTGGCCTTCCCCATGGCGTACCTTGCGGTCCGGAAGCCGGGCTGGTTCAGCAAGTCCCTGGAACTGTCCAACTACGTCACGAGCTCCATGCCGGGCATCGTGGTGGCGCTGGCGTTCGTCACGGTCAGCATCCGCGTGATGCCCGGGATTTACCAGACGGCCGGAGTGCTGGTGGCCGCGTACGTGCTGCTGTTCCTCCCCCGGGCCCTGGTGAACCTCCGGGCCGGGCTGGCCCAAGCCCCCAAGGAACTGGATGAGGCAGCCCAGGCGCTGGGCAAGCCGCCGTTGACGGCCTTCATCCGCGTTACCCTGCGGCTCACCGCACCCGCCGCGGCCGGCGGTGCTGCCCTGGTGTTCCTGGCCATCGCCAACGAACTGACCGCCACCTTGCTCCTGTCCCCCAACGGCACCAAGACCCTGGCCACCGAGTTTTGGAGCAAGAGCAGCGAGATCGATTACGCGGGCGCTGCACCCTATGCCCTGCTGATGATCCTGCTTTCCGCACCCATGACCTATCTCCTCTTCCAACAGTCCAAGAAAGTAGCCGGACAGTGACAGCACCATCGACCCGCCGGCTGCCCGAGCCCCGGGTGGCACCTTCCGTGGCGGCAACCACCAACAGCCACCTGCAGATCACGGACGTCACCAAGAACTTCGGATCACAGGCGGTCCTGAAGGGCGTCAACCTATCCGTGGCCAAGGGTGGAACCACCGCCATCGTGGGGCCGTCCGGCTCCGGCAAGACCACCCTGCTGCGCCTCATCGCCGGCTTTGAACATCCGGACACCGGGAGCATTTCCCTGAACGGAACCCTGGTGGCCGGCGAGGGCGCGTGGCTGCCGGCGCACAAACGGCAGATCGGGTACGTGGCACAGGACGGCGCCCTGTTCCCGCACCTGACCGTTGGCCAGAACGTTGCCTTCGGCCTCAACCCGGCCAAGCTTGAGGGTGGCCGCCGTGCCGTCGCCGCCCGCGTGGCGGAGCTGTTGGAAATGGTGTCGCTGGACGCGTCCATGGCCAAGCGGCGGCCGCATCAGCTCTCCGGGGGCCAGCAGCAGCGTGTTGCCCTGGCCCGGGCGCTGGCGCGCGAACCGGAGCTGATGCTCCTGGACGAGCCCTTCTCCGCCCTGGACGCCGGCCTCCGGGTGGCCACCCGGCGCGCCGTGGCCAAGGTCCTGGCCGAGGCCGGGGTCACCACCATCCTGGTGACGCATGACCAGGCCGAGGCCCTTTCGTTCGCTGACCAGGTGGCCGTGATGCGCGGCGGCAAGCTCGCCCAGATCGGCAACCCGTTCGTGGTGTACACCCGCCCCGCGGACCGGGCCACCGCCGAGTTCCTTGGCGATGCCGTCATCCTGGACGCCTGGCTGGAAGGGTCGCTGGCCACCTGCTCGCTGGGCGGCATCCCGGTGCGCCGGCCCCCGGCCCAGGGACGGGTGCAGCTCATGCTCCGGCCGGAACAGATCCGCATCGCCGAGGACGGGCCCATCCGCGGCGTTGTGGTGGACACGGACTACTTCGGCCCGGAAACCACTGTCCGGCTGAAACTGAACGTGCCCCAGGAAGTGGCCGAGCACGCCGACCACCGCTACCCCGGCGGCGGCGAAGTGATCACCATCCGGCACTGGAACGCCTCGATTGCACGGCCCGGGATGGAGCTGTGCCTGCGGGTTGTGGGCGAAGCCGTCGCCTTCCCCGTGGAGGACTGACAGCCCGCCGCGCCCAGCGACGGATCAGAGGCTTGTCCGCATATCCGAACCTTCAGGGCACGGATACGCGAACAAGACTCTGACCGAGGCGCCCCTCACTGGCTGACACAGAAAAAACACTGCGCCGAAACACTCCGGCAACCTGTCCACGGCAAGCTGTGCTTACGGGGATACAACAGCAGGAGGCAGCCCATTATGGAGGCACAAGGAATACGTACCGCGCAGCTTCGCATCGGGGACGAGATCGAGGCGTGGCACCGGGGCAGGCTCTTCCACAAAGGCCGGGTGACCGACGTCGTCCCGGCCCTTGAATTGTTCTGGATCCTGGACGCGCGGACCGGCACCCGCAAGCTGCTGGACCCGGAGGCCCTGGAGATCCGCCACGTCGAGGCTCCCGTGAAGCTGGAAGCTCCGGGCAAACCGCTCGCTACGGCCTAGAGCCGGCGGCGCTTCCTGTTCACGTGCTTCAGGTGCGCTCCTGGTAGACGTCCGGGACGCCGTCGTGGTCCGAATCCACTCTTTCGAGCTCTTCGGCGAGCCGGTACTGCCGGTTGCGTGTGCGCAGCACGGCGGTTGCCAGCAGCGCGGCGAGCAGTGACGCGGCCAGGATGCCCACCTTGGCGTGGTCGTCGTGCAGGCTGCCGTGGCCGAAGCTCAGCTCTGCCACCAGCAGCGAGACGGTGAACCCGATCCCTGCCAGCAGGGATACACCAAACACGTCGATCCATTTGAAGGAGCTGTCCAGGGTGGCCCTGGTGGCTTTTGTCAGGATCCAGGTGGTGGCCAGGATGCCAATGGGCTTGCCCAGGACCAGGCCAAGGATGATGCCCAGCGCGACGGGGTCAGCCAACGCCTTGCCCAGGCCCTCCCAGCCGCCCACTGCCACGCCCGCGGAGAAGAACGCGAAGATGGGAACGGCCACGCCGGCGGAAATGGGCCGGAACCGATGCTCGAAAATTTCAGCCAGCCCGGGACCTGCCCCGGGTCCGCCGGACGCCTGCGACCTGATCACGGGGATGGCGAAGCCCAGGAGCACCCCGGCCACGGTGGCATGGATGCCGGAGGCGTGCACCAGCGCCCAGGTCGCGGCGCCCAGCGGCAGCAGTACGAGCCAGGCGGCGGGAGCATGCTGGCCAAAGAACCGGCGGAATTTCTGTGCCAGGAAGGCGTAGATGGCCAGGGGTATGAGCGCCAGCAGCAGGGGCGTGACCTGGATGTCGCTGGAGTAGAAGAACGCGATGATGGTGATGGCGATCAGGTCATCCACCACCGCGAGCGTCAGCAGGAAGATCCGCAGGGCGCTGGGCAGGTGGGAACCGATGATCGCAAGGACGGCAACGGCAAACGCGATATCGGTAGCGGTGGGAATGGCCCAGCCGCGCAGTGTCTCAGGGCTGGCGAGATTGACGACGGCGTAGATCACCGCCGGGACGGCAACGCCTCCCACGGCGGCGGCCACCGGAACGATCGACTTGCTGATCTGGCGCAGGTCCCCCGCCACGAACTCGCGCTTGAGCTCCAGCCCCACCAGGAAGAAGAAGATGGCCAGCAGGCCGTCCGCCGCCCACGCCCCGACGCTCAGTTCAAGGTGCCACGGCTCGTAGCCCACCTTGAGGTCGCGGAGGGCAAAGTAGCTCTCCGACGCCGGGGAGTTGGCCCAGATGAGCGCGATGACCGCAGCTGCGACCAGGAGGGCACCGCCCACGGTTTCCTTGCGGAGGATCTCCCCTATGCGGAGGGCCTCGGCGTAGCTGCCGCGAGAGAAGACGGTGGAACCGAAAAACCTGTTCCGGCTGGGGGTGGGCGGGGTGGAGTTCATCCAGGCGTCCTTAAATCCGGGTTCGACAAAGCCATGCCGACCAGACTTCCCGGCGCACCTGCCTCCATCCTACGGGAAGGGCTTAACCGGCGCGGCGGCCCCCGACCCGGTCGGGCCGGCCGTTCAGCTGAATGGCCCGCACTGCCCTGTCCAGGTATGTCCGCGCCTCCGGTGAATTGGCAAGCTGCACCAGTTCCGCCGCCACCACCACCAGCTTGACGTTCCGGTGGCTGCTGGTGCTGACCAGCATCCGGAAGGCCTCATCGGAGCCGAGTTTCAGCTGGCCCATGAGGATGCCCCGGGCCTGGTCGATCACGGTCCGCGTGGCCGTGGCCCCTGCCACGGCGTCCCGCGCGGCCTGTTCGGTTTCGCGCTGCAGCGTCCGGCTGAGGTCCACCGTGACGCCCTCCAGTGCAATCACCGACCCGTCCCCGTCCAGGAATCCCTCGCCTGTGGTGAGCACGCGCCGGGTCTTGCCCCGGGCATCGACGATCCGGTGATACATGCAGAAGAATCCGCCGTTGCGGGACACCTGCTCGACGATTTCCTCGCACCGGTCCCGGTCCTCCGGGTGCTTGTGGGCAAAGAGCAGTTCCAGACTGGGAACCACCTCGCCGCGCTGGTAGCCGTGGAGCCGGAACATTCCATCCGACCACTGCAGGGCCGGGCCGTCGGGGCCAAAATCCAACCGGAACGTCCCGGCATCGTTGTCACTGTCCCCAAGGACACTGGAATACGTGTACAAGTCGCTGAGCTCCGCCACCGGACTACCTCCCCTGGACGGGCCGGCCCCCCGCGGGCCGGCGTTGTCCTCGCCCATTAAGTATGGCCGTCCGCGGAAACAGAAGGTAGTGCGGGAAACCACATGGACTCCCGGCCGGGATGATATAGGGACACTTGACCAATATACCCCCTAGGGGTATATTGGCGGTGTTGTCAGTGAAGTGGTATGTCCCGGCTGGTGTTCCCCACCGCCTTCACAGCCGTTCAACCCCAGCACGGAATAATCCCTTATGGATTGGAACTGACATGAACACCGGTAACCGGCAACAAGCCCACCATCATCAGGATCCCGACAGCAACCAGCCTGGTGGCGGAATGCTGACCCACCCCCCGGCCCATACTGCCGGACACGGGACCCACACCGGCCACGGCGGTGACGACCATACGGTCCATAGCCACGGCCAGCATGCCGGTCACAGCACGGCCATGTTCAAGGACAGGTTCTGGCTGACGCTGGCCCTTGCCGTTCCGGTGGTCTACTTCAGCCCCATGATGGCCCACCTCCTGGGCTATATGCCGCCGGAATTCCCCGGAGCCGCCTGGATCCCGCCGGTCCTGGGCACGGTCATCTTCCTCTACGGCGGCCAGCCCTTCCTCAAGGGCGGCCTGCAGGAGCTCAAGGACCGCACGCCGGGAATGATGCTGCTGATCGGCATGGCCATCACGGTGGCGTTCGCCGCGTCCTGGGTTACCAGCCTGGGGATCGGCGGCTTCGACCTGGACTTCTGGTGGGAGCTGGCGCTGCTGGTGGCCATCATGCTGCTGGGCCACTGGATCGAGATGCGCGCCCTCGGCTCGGCGCAGGGCGCCCTGGACGCCCTGGCCGCGCTGCTGCCGGACGAGGCTGAGCGCATCACGGATGACGGCACCGAAACCGTACCCGTTTCCGCGCTGAGCCCGGGCGACCTGGTCCTGGTCCGACCCGGCGCCCGCATGCCGGCGGATGGGAACGTGCAGGACGGGCAGGCCGAGTTCGACGAGTCAATGATCACCGGCGAATCCAAAACCGTCACGCGGGGCGCCGGCGATCCCGTGGTGGCCGGAACGGTGGCCACTGACAGCAGCGTCCGCGTGCTGGTCACGGCCGTGGGTGACCAGACCGCCCTGGCCGGTATCCAGCGGCTGGTGGAGGAAGCACAGGCATCGTCATCCCGCGCCCAGGCCCTGGCGGACCGTGCCGCGGCCTTCCTCTTCTACTTTGCCGCGGGCGCGGGGGTCCTGACCTTCATCGCGTGGACTCTGCTGGGAAGCGTTCCCGACGCCGTCACCCGCACTGTCACGGTGCTGGTGATCGCCTGCCCGCACGCCCTCGGACTGGCCATCCCGCTGGTGATCGCCATCTCCACCGAACAGGCGGCCAGGGCCGGGGTGCTGATCAAGAACCGGATGTCCCTGGAACGCATGCGCACCATCGACGTGGTCCTGTTCGACAAGACCGGGACCCTGACCACCGGGGAGCCGGAGCTGAAGGACATAGCCGTGGCTGAAGGTGCCGACCCCGACGCAGTCCTGGCCCTGGCCGCCGCCGTCGAATCCGACAGCGAGCACCCCGTGGCGCGGGCCATCGTGCGCGCCGCCAAGGCACGGCACCTGGCGCTGCCCGAAGCCACGGGCTTCACCTCGCTGACGGGCCGCGGCGTCCGGGCCGGCGTGGACGGCCGCACGGTACACGTTGGCGGACCAGCACTCCTGCGCGAGCTCGGCGCCGTCGAACCCGCCGCGCTGGCGGACAGCACCAGGGTTTGGATGGACCGCGGAGCGGCCGTGCTGCACGTGGTCGACGGCGGCAAAGTCCTGGGTGCCGTAAGCATGGAGGACGCTGTACGGCCCGAGTCGCGGCAGGCGGTGTCAGCCCTGCAGCGGCGCGGCATCAAGGTGGCTATGGTGACCGGCGACGCCCACCGGGTGGCCCAGGCCGTGGCGGCGGACCTGGACATCGACGAGGTGTTCGCCGAGGTCCTGCCCGCTGACAAGGACAAGAAAGTGGCCGAGCTGCAGTCCCGCGGGCTGAAGGTGGCCATGGTGGGCGACGGCGTCAACGATTCCCCCGCACTGGCCCGCGCCGAGGTGGGCATCGCCATCGGCGCCGGAACCGACGTCGCGGTGGAATCCGCCGGCGTAGTGCTGGCCGGAAACGATCCACGCGCGGTGCTGTCCATGGTGGACCTGTCCCGGGCCAGCTACCGGAAGATGTGGCAGAACCTGGTCTGGGCTACCGGCTACAACGTCCTGTCCGTGCCGCTGGCCGCCGGCGTCCTGGCCTTTGCCGGGGTGGTCCTCTCGCCAGCGGCAGGGGCCGTGCTGATGTCCGCCTCCACGGTGGTGGTGGCCCTGAACGCCCAACTCCTCCGGCGCCTGAAACTGAACCCCTCAGAGGTACGTTGACCCGCCGGCCCATTCGCGCCATGGCGTCCCTCCTCCGCCGGGCCTGGCTGCTTGCGGGCGTCCTGGCCGTGATCGCAGGGCTGCTGGGAATGCATGTGCTGACCGCCGGCCACGCGTCCCACGGGTCCGGTTCGCACAGTTCCGTTGCCCACAGCGCCGTTGCCGGCAGCGGTCCGGCACCTGGGGCACCTGCCCCGCATGACGCCGTCGGGCATTCTGCCAGTGCCCACCATGCGGGTGGGCCGGCCATGGCTGCTGCCGACATCTGCGGCAGTCCGTGCCCTCTGGCCCGGGAGCCCGGGGCACAGTGCATCCCGTCTGCGCCCAGCGCCCCGCAGACGGGACATCCGCCGCAGGCGACCCATGCCGTCCTGCGGTTACTGCATCCGGTCAGCAGCCCCCGCCCCGCCTACGGCTACCTTCCGCCCAGTCCCACGCCGTGCGACCTGTCCATCAGCCGGACGTAAGCCGAACTGCTCCAAATCCATCGGACCAGTTCCACTCCATCCTTGAAGGACAACCATGAACACCACCTTGAAAACCCTGTCCATTGCTGCTGCCCTGGCAGCCTCGCTGGGGCTCGCGGGATGCACCGCCACCCCGGGCTCCGGCAACAGCATGCCCATGGACCACGGCACCCCAGGCACCATGTCCAGTTCGATGCCCGCCACCCCACTGGCGAGCACCGGGGCCGACCATAACCCGGCCGATGTCACGTTCGCGCAGATGATGATCCCGCACCACGCCCAGGCTGTGGAGATGAGCGGCATCATCCTGGCCAAGCCGGACATGCCCGCAGAGCTGACCGCCCTGGCAACCAGGATCAAGGCCGCCCAGGCACCGGAGATCGAGCAGATGACCGGCTGGCTCACAGGCTGGAATGTGCCCACCATGATGGCTGACCACTCCGGGCACGGCATGTCCGGCATGGTGGACGACGCCGGCATCGACAAGCTCACCTCAGCCACCGGCACCGAGGCTGCGCGCCTGTTCCTGGAGCAGATGATCGGCCACCACGAGGGCGCCATCGACATGGCACAGCAGGAGATCAGTGCCGGCAGGTTCCCGGAAGCGGTAAAGCTGGGCCATGACATCGTGGACGCCCAGCAGGCGGAGATCACCCAGATGAAGCAGCTCCTGGCCGCGCTCTGACCTGCACGCCTGGACATGCCCGGCGCGGCGGCGGCACCCGGTCCGGGAAGCCGCCGCCGCGCCAATGCGTGTTAAGTTGAAAAGCACGGGTCCGAACGGATCAGCCGCCAGCTGGGAAAAGAGAAACCTCCTTGGACACTTCCGCGCCAGTACGAATCCTTACCGTCTGCACCGGAAACATCTGCCGGTCACCGGTGGCCGAACGGCTGCTGCAGGCTGGACTCGACCAGGCGGTCCCGGGCGGTTTCCAGGTGGCGAGCGCCGGCACCCGCGCCCTGGTGGGCGAACCCATGCAGCCCATCTCGGCGGACATCGTGCGGACTTTCGGCGGCAACCCCGACGGGTTCGAGGCACGCCAGCTGACGCCCAAGGTCCTGCGCGGCGTGGACCTGGTCCTCACCATGACCTCGGGCCATCGTGGCGAGGTGCTCCAGCTGGATGCTTCCCTGCTCAAGCGCACCTTCACCATCCGGGAGTTCGCCAGGATGCTCGATGTCCTGCACACGCGGGAGGCTGAGGCGGACAGCCAGCCCGCCGCCGTCGTAGCCTCCCCGGGAGCAGCGTCCGACGGCGACGCCCGGCTCGCTGCCAATGCCGCCTTGTGGCGGAGCTTGCCGGCGAGGGCCGCCGGGGTGCGCCACCTCTCCCTTCCCGCCGATGCGGCGGACAACGACATCGTGGACCCGTACCGCCGCGCGCCCGAGGTGTACCGGGAGATGGAGGACCAGCTCGCCCCGGCCATCGTGTCCATCCTGCGCCATGCCCGGCTCAACGCACCGGCCGAGGGCCACGCGCCGAAGCCGGTGTAGGGCCGCGCCCGCTTCGTCCGCCCAGCCAGCCCGTGGCGCCGGCCCGTCCAGGTGACAGTTTGGATACGTCCGTAGCCAACAGGGGCCTGCTGGACGGACACTAATCCCACCAGTCACAATGAGGTGGAGGCGTCATGAGCATCCCAGGCGGTTCTGATCCATCCGGGCCCGGCGGCGGAAACCCCGGTGCCCGGCAACCGGGCCCCGCCGGTTCCGGCCGGCCTGCGTGGATCCTTGCCTTGGGCCGGCGCCGCTGGATCGCCGCATTGCTGGCGCTGGTGCTGGTGGTGGCCGCCGGCGTCGCAGTCTTCAGCCTGAACCGGGCCGGCCAGGAAGCGCAGCCGGCAGCCACCCAGACCCAGTCGCCCAGCGAGACCCCCACGCCCACGCCCACGCCGTCCGAGACTCCCCCGCCGGCCCCTGCTCCTCCGCCGCCGCCGGCCCCGATCCCTGACCTCCCCGCAGCCCCGATGAACATCCTGGTCATCGGCAGCGACACCCGCGACGTTCCCGCACGCGAGGCTGCAGCCCATACTGCGGCCACCGGTGAACCCTCCGACCAGCGGGCGGACACCCTCATGGTGGTCCACGTCCCTGCCGACAGGCGCAGCCTCTACCTCATCTCCATCAACCGCGACAACTGGGTGGACATCCCCGGTTTCGGCAGTGCCAAGATCAACGCGGGGCTGCAGTATGGCGGGATCGATCTGGAAACCGCCACGGTGCAGCAGTTGCTGGGAATCACCATCGACCACACGCTGATGCTGGACTTCGGCGGGTTCAAGATCCTGGTGGACGGCCTGGGTGGCATCGACGTCAACGTCCCCATAGCCTTCCAGTCCACGATCGACACCCAGCATGTCTTCAGCGCCGGCATGAACCACCTCGATGGCCAGGCCGCGCTGGAGTTCTCGCGTGAGCGCCATGCCTTCACCGACGGTGACTTCCAGCGTGTCCGGGACCAGCAGATCATGCTTCGCGCCATCCTGTCCCGGCTCACCGCGGGCGGTGCCCTGAATGACGTGAACGCGGTACGGTCGCTGGTCGATTTTGCCTCCTGCTGCCTCACGGTGGACAGGGGCTTCGACCCCGTCCAGGCCGCAATGCTGGCCTACAGCCTGCGGAACCTCGATGTGAACGCCATCGGCACCATGACGCTTCCGACGGCGGGCTCCGGCTTCGTGGCCGGACAGTCCGTGCTGTTCCCTGACTACGGAGGAATCGCGGCGGTGGGCGCGGCCCTGAGGGAGGGCCGGATCGCCGACTTCGCGAAACCCTAGCCACCACAACCGCCTGCTGTTCAGCCGCGCCTCACCCCGGGTTCACCCGGCCGCCAGAATGTGTGTGCCGGCCCGGGAGAGCCTGAGGACATGACTGAGTCTTCCCAGGCCGGGGTTTCCCGCCGCACCATCGTCAAGAGTTCCGTCCTCGCCGCCGCGCTGGCCTCCGTTCCCGCAGCCAACGCTTCGGCAGCCACCCACTCTCCCGCCGGCGTCGCGCTGGTCCGCAACCGGCTCACCCTGCCCAGCGGCATCGCCACCGGCGACGTCACCTCCGATTCCGCCGTGCTCTGGTCCCGCGCCTCGGGTGCCGGGCGGATGACGGCGGTCCTGCGGGCAGTGGAGGACGCCGGCCAGGTCCTGCGCGGGCGCGGGGCCTTTGAGCGGGTCCTCCGCGGCCCCCGGGCGACCCAGGCCTCCGATTTCACCGCCAAGATCCACGCCGGACATCTGCCGTCCAACACCCGCTTCGCGCTGGAGATCAGCTTCGAGGACGACGGCGGCGCGGCCGGTGAGACGGTCAGCGGCACCTTCCGCACGGCACCTGATGCCGGGACGGTCAACGGCGCGGGCCGCATCGGCGACACCAGCAACGGCGGTGAGGTCCCGGCGTCGTCAGCGCAAAGCTTTGTGTGGACCGGTGACACCGCGGGCCAGGGGTGGGGCATCAACGAGGAGATCGGCGGCATGCGCGGCTACCGGGCCATGCACCAGACCCGCCCGGACTTCTTTATCCACTCCGGCGACACCATTTACGCCGATGGTCCTATCGCCGAAACCGTGGTGGAAAAGGACGGGCAGGTGTGGCGGAACCTGGTCACGGAAGAGGTGTCCAAGGTGGCCGAGACGCTCACCGAGTTCCGCGGCCGGCACCGCTACAACTCCATGGACGCCAACATGCAGGCCCTGTTCGCGGACGTGCCGGTGATTGCGCAGTGGGATGACCACGAGACGCACAACAACTGGTACCCGGGCCAGATCCTGGATGACTCCCGCTACACGGTGCGGGACGTCAACACCCTCGCCGCCCGCGGCCGGCAGGCCTGGCAGGAGAACATGCCCATCGCGGACAGTTCGGCCATCTGGCGTCCGGGAACGTTCGACGACGCCGGCACGTACCAGCCGGCCCGCATTTACCGGAAGATCTCCCGCGGCCCGCAGCTGGACATCTTCTGCCTGGACATGCGCACGTACAAGTCCCCCAACACCGACGGCAAGGAACCCTACGCCACCGCCATCCTGGGCCAGGAGCAGGTGGACTGGCTGGTCAGCGAGGTCAGCAAGTCCAAGGCCACCTGGAAGGTGATCGCCAACGACCTTCCGCTGGGCGTCGTGGTGCCGGACGGCCCGGTGAACGAGGAGAGCCTGTCCAACCGCGACGCCGGCGCCCCCTTGGGCCGTGAGCTGGAGCTCGCCGGGGTACTGAGTGCCTTCAAGCGCAACGGCGTGAAGAACACGGTGTGGCTCACTGCTGACGTGCACTACTGCGCCGCCCACCACTACTCCCCCGAGCGGGCTGCCTTCACGGACTTCGACCCGTTCTGGGAGTTCGTGGCCGGTCCCATCGCGGCGGGATCGTTCGGCCCCAATGCGATGGATGGCACGTTCGGCCCCGAGGTGGTGTTCTCCAAGACCGGGCGCTTTGCCGGCGAGTCCCCGCGCGACGGCGAAAACCAGTTCTTCGGGCACGTCCAGCTGGGTGAGGACAACAGCTTCACCGTGAGCCTCCGCAACGCCAACGGCGGCACGGTGTTCTCCAAGGTCCTGACCCCCGAACGGTAGTTTCGGCACGTTATTTCCCACCGCCCCTGGGTACGCCCTTGATAGTTGTCCTGCATTCGGCAGGGCATTTTCGGCACAGTATTTTCGGCACGGTATTTCGGTGAGGACGGGGTGTTTCTTGAAGGGTGATTCAGCGAACGACGACGGCCTGACCGAGGCGGTCGAGCAGGCCGGGGCAGTGGAGCTCCTGCTGATCCGCCATGGCGAGAGCGAAGGCAACGTGGCCGCCACGGAAGCCCGGGAGGCCGGCGTTGAGGTCATCCCCGTCCCGGCCCGCGACGCGGACGTGAACCTCTCCGGGACCGGAAGGGAGCAGGCCACGGCGCTGGGTGTTGCCCTGGGCCGGGCCGCCCCGGAGTTCCGTCCGGACGCGGTGGTCTCTTCCCCCTACGCCCGCGCCCGGCAGACCGCAGAAATTGCGGTGGAAACAGCGGGCTGGCCGCTGCAGGTGCGCACCGACGAACGTCTCCGGGACCGTGAGCTTGGCATCCTGGACCGGCTGACCCGGCTCGGGGTGGAGAACCGCTACCCCGAGGAGTCCGAGCGCCGGGACTGGCTGGGCAAGCTGTATTACCGGCCGCCAGGGGGCGAATCGTGGGCGGACGTGGCGCTGCGGCTGCGCTCTGTCCTGGCCGAGCTGAACAACCTCGGCATAGGCCAGCGGGTGATGCTGGTGTGCCACGACGCGGTGATCATGCTGTTCAGGTATGTCCTGGAAGGGCTCAGCGAGAAGGAACTGCTGGACCTTGCAGCCAGTGAAGCCATCCTCAACGCCTCGGTGACCCGGTTCGTCCGGCCCTCCGGCGCGGGACCGTGGACGCTGGAGAGCTTCAACGTTGCCGACCACCTGGCGGAACAGGGCGTCGCCGTCACCGAGCACGCCGGAGACACCAGTGTCCGGCCGCGGTGAGCCTTCCGGCGCCACCCTCGTAACGCCGTCGCTCCTGCGGCAGTGGCCGCTGCCGGCGCCTGGCGGGGACAAGTATTCGCGCGGATCGGTGCTGGTGGTGGGCGGAGCCCGGGCAACTCCCGGTGCTGCCCTCCTGGCCGGGACGTCGGCGCTGCGGGCGGGGGCCGGGAAGCTCACGCTGGCGGTGGCCGAGTCCGTGGCCGTCCAGCTGGGGGTGGCGCTGCCCGAATGCGGTGCGGTGGGCCTTCCCGAGACTGCCGGCGGCTCAGTGAAGGCGGAACTGGACCGTATGTCCAGCTACCTGGACCGGTCGGACACCGTCCTGGTGGGGCCAGGGCTCGATGATCCAGATCTTGCCAGTGACCTATTGGAAGCCATGCTCCGCCGCGAGGCAGAGAGGGACAGCGCTTCAGAGGGAGGTGCCGCCATCGTCCTTGACGCCTATGCCCTGGGCGCCCTGGTGCCGCTGGAAGACCGGCTGGACCCCTGGCGCGGCCGGCTCATCCTCACGCCGAACCCCACCGAAGCCGGGATCCTGCTGGGACGGGACGTGGATGACCTGGAAAAGGACCTCGCCGAGATCTCCTCCCGGTTCGACGCGGTGGTCAGTTGCCAGGGTTTGATCACCCAGCCTCCGGGCCTGGAGCCGGATGAACCGGATCTGTGGAAGATCACCACAGGCTACGGCGGCCTGGGCACCTCCGGCAGCGGCGATGTCCTGGCCGGAGCCATCGCCGGGCTTCGGGCCCGCGGCACCAGCAGCACCCAGGCGGCCTGCTGGGGCACTCACCTCCACGCGGCCGCGGCTGACCGGCTCGCCAGCCGGCTGGGGCCGCTGGGATTCCTGGCCCGCGAACTTGCGGACGAACTCCCCGCACTGATGCTGGAGTTCAGCGTCTGACTCCCTGCCCCGCCTTTGCAGTCCCCGGACACGTGGATGGCCCCCGGCCGAAGCCGGGGGCCACCGTGACGGGAGGTTGGGCCTAAGCTGCCGGTGCGCTGTCTGGCGCTGTGGCGTGCACAGAATGGCGATTCGCCCCAAAAAAGGCAGTCAACAGATCTGGCCGCCTCCCGGGCCTGCGTTGAAACTAAGCGGCGATTTCCTGCTTTGCCCCCTTCGTCTCGATCTCAATCTTGCGCGGCTTGGCCTTTTCGGCGACAGGGATCCGCAGCGTCAGGACACCGGCGTCGTAGCTGGCCTTCACATTCTCGGTATCAAGCGTGTCGCCGAGAATCAGCTGGCGGCTGAAGACGCCGCGCGGCCGCTCAGCGGCAATGAGTTCGGTGTCCTTGCCCGTGGGATCGGGCCTCTCGGCCCGGACCGTCAGGACATTCCGTTCAACATCCAGTTCAACCGAATCAACCGCTACGCCGGGCAAATCGAAGGCCACAACGAACTCCTGGTCCTCACGCCATGCATCCATTGGCATCGCCGCCGGGCGTGCTGCCGTGCCGAGGACCTGCTGGGCCAGCCTGTCCAGCTCGCGGAACGGATCGGTTCGCATCAACATGGCTTCCCTCCTCGTAAGAGATGGTCCAACACAGTTTCCTTATCAGCCGATCTGTAGTGGCTGATATAGATTTTTTAGCACTGCAGGGAGAGGTCTTCAAGGGCTCAGGCAAGGATTTTTGGAAGATTTTCCGGCCCCGCCAGGACGTGGAAAAGGGGCCTTCCGCCCAGTGCGGGTGCACGGGCGGAAGGCCCCCTGGAGGCCTGATGCCGGGTCAGTCCCGGGTGGGATCGGGCCGAAGCGGTGCGGGCCCGGGGTCCGGGACGGGCAGCGGCCCCGGCGACGGTGGTGCGGGGAACGGGTTCGGTGACGGCGGGCCGGGCGGGCGTGGCTGGGTGGGATCCGGCGATGTGGGCTCCGGACCGGGTTCGGGCGGAAACGGCTCGGGTTCGTGCACTGGCGGGATGGTCATGGAACTTCCCCTCTCACGCTGGGCGGATGTGCCTTGAACTGAACAGAATACGCCTGCCGTCGATCCGCAACCAGCCTCCCCCACCCCTGTTGCTCCATCAGTTTCGGTCCCTAAACACCGGCCTTGGGAGCCATAAGTGATGGAGCATCGCGACGGCGGGAGGTGGTCACCGTGCGCAGCGTTCAGTCCCCGGCACCCACCAGCCGCAGCCATGACGCCAGCTCGCGCGGGTCCGCCTCCCCGCTGCGGTAGCCGATATACCCGTCGGGGCGGACCGCCACCACGCCCCGCCCGGGGTGGCTGGTGAGCCGGTGGACGTGGACCAGCGGCGGACTTGCCACCGCAGCCAGGGTGGCGCCGGCACCCAAGGTACCCGGCCCGGCGTCGCGCTCGAAAAACACATGGATGCCCGGTACGGAGGTCAGTTCGTGCAGGCGGACCACCCGTCCGGCGACGGACACGGGCCCGTCCGGCAGCCGCTCCCCCGGCTGCGGCCAGCGGCCGGCCCGGGGCCTGCGGTCACGGGATATGGCGCTGCCGCGGTAGTTCACGAACGGCTGGGCCAGCAGCCTGATGCCTTTGGCGGTGAGCCACCGCCGGCGCAGCAGCAACGGCAGCGCCGGTGCGAATGCGGGCAGGACGTTCCGGGCCAGCCGGGCCACCGGATGCGGTGAGGCCTCGCCGAAGAAGATCACGTGCGTGAGTGCCAGCACCCGCCGGGC
>Ga0308169_10000398_pt1 | contig 68314 bp, 67 predicted proteins | sample PhyBR1_2_FD_202139 | JGI IMG/M metagenome (GOLD analysis project Ga0308169, IMG submission 202139) | Phyllosphere microbial communities from UC Gill Tract Community Farm, Albany, California, United States - DLSLSB.R1 | ecosystem: Host-associated > Plants > Phyllosphere > Unclassified | place... | reverse complement strand
TGGCCAGTTCATTTTCGAAGGCGTCACCAAGAACAAGCTCAACAATGAACTTTTCCCCTCGCTTCGTGTTGGCGAGAAGGCCGACATTGGCCAGCTATTGATCGACAAGTACATCAGCCGCCCGAGCAACGGCGCCACCTACCTGACGAAGCAAATTCACTTCGTCGCGGGTTCGAAGGTCGGCCAGGTGGTGCTTGCCAACTCGATTTTCTATGCGCCATCAGCAGTGTCTGGCTGTCCGGTCGTTGTCGAGAGTGGCGCCACAATCGATCAGATGGTCCTGAGCGGGAACCTCGGCCGCAACTTCACCGATTTCGTGGAGAACAACGGCAATATCGGCGCCGTCATCTCCCCGGCGGGTAGCAACAGCATGGTTACGCCAGCCGCTCCTACTGGATGGGTCACGCAGAGCGGCACGCCATGGGGCGCCTCTACGGATTCGAGCGCGATCACGTACAACGGCCCGGTTCCTGGCGTGATCGCCTCGGCGAAGCAAGCCGTCAACGATGCTTTCAACGGTAACGTCAAGGTCAAGGCGCGCCTGCGTTTTGCGACGCATACGACCGTCACGCAGCATGCGGCCATCTTGGTCCGTGGTACCAGCCTGGTGCCATACAGCGGCGTCAAGAATTTCATCGGTATGGACATCGCGCTCAACCAGAGCGGCGGCGCAGCGGTCAAGTCGCTGAAGTCTGTTGGTGGCGTGCAGAGCAATATCAGCCAAGAAATGAACGCAGGCGCCAACCTCGCTACGGCGACCGACTACGACATCGAGTTCAATGTCAAATCGTCGAGCGCGAGCCAGCATCAGGTCGACATTTATATTCAGCGCGTGTCCGACCAGAAGTGGCTCAAGTACGACAACACCTGGTCCGATACGAAAGTTCAGGCGCGAGGCGATGCTCATGCGGATGCTAATTTGCCGCCTGTGTCTGGCGAAGTCGGCGTCTACGCCTACGACGAAGGGGACAGTCAGCATGCTGGTGACGGCGTCACGCCAACCATCAGTTTCTCCAACTTTACTGTCGCGGCAGCGTCTTAAGCCATGATCGGATACTCGCCCATTGGAGTTACCCCGATCGGGGCGATAGCGGCCGCGACAGCGAGCCAAAGTGCGACGGCGCCGGGCGCGGGCCTGGTAGCGACGAGCAGCATGGTTGGCGGCGCGGCAGTCGGAGCGGCGGCCGGCATCGCCAGCGGTGCACAGCTGGTTGCGACCAGCAGCATTGTCGCTGGCGCGGCATCCGGCTCCCGGGCGGCTACGGCGAGCGGCGCGGTACTCGTCGCCTCGAGCGCGATGGTGCCAGGAGCGGCATCGGGATCGCGAGCCGCCACTGCGAGCGGTGCGACGCTGGTTGCTTCGAGCTCGCTAGTGCCGGGCGCGGCCGTTGGGGGATCGTCGGGCAGCGGCACTGATCCTGATGCATCAAAAATATCTTCGTCGCGTACTGTGAACTTCGACGGCGGGACAAACCGCGTCAGTTTTGACGGCGGAACAAATAGGGTGAACTTCTAATGGGTGATCCAGTATTCGCAAACGGGAAGTGGACCGTCCCGAAAGACCCGGACGACATCCGGTTCTACAAATTCGGGTTCGCCAAAGACCTGACCGATTCGGGCACGACTCCGCACGCTACCCGGCAGCCGACCGCCATCTGCGCTGGGGTTAGCTTGGCGACTCATCCAGACGGTGTGTCGAACCTGCGGGTTGTTGGTACTGATGTCGTCGTATACCTCGGCGGCCTAGACTTGACGGCAGGTGCGGCGAACTTCTGCACGGTGCGACTGCCTTGCGCGAACGGAGAGCAGATCGACAGAACCATGTGGTTCGCACGAGAGGATCATTGATGAACGAGCCCACCTACCCGATCAAGTACCACAGCGAGCCCGGGGTGACGCTTGCGAAGGCACTGAAGCCAATGCCGAAGGAGGCAGGTGACGAACCGCCGGCCCGTCAGTTTCCGCTCGCTGGCCAGACGCAAGTCCGGCCGCTAGCTGACCCATTGCGTAACGGAGGCGGTTCGTGACCCTGATTGTTGAAGACGGCACAGGCCGCGACGACGCTGAATCCTTGGCTTCGGTCGAGCAAGCAGATGCGCACCATGCGGCGCGCGGGAATGCGCGCTGGGCGCTGCTGCAGGTGATCGAAAAGGAGCAGGCGCTGCGCCGCGCGACGGATTACATGGGCCAGATGTACTCGGCCAAGTGGAAAGGCGCCCGGGCGCATGCCGGCCAGGCGCTGGACTGGCCGCGCGCCGATGTGCGCCTGCCGGGCGCTGGTTGCTTGCCGAGCGATGGGATCCCGAGGCAGATCACTCAGGCGATGGCGGAACTCGCGCTGCGCGCCGCGGCCGGCGAGCTGGCGCCTGACCTGGGGCGGACCGTGGCCGAGAAGACCATCGGGCCTATCAAGACCGTCTACGCGGCCGGCGCGCCGGACTACGTCCGGTACCGCAGCATCGATCTGCTGCTGCAGCCCTTGCTGGGCGGGAGCGGCCTGGGAATTCGATTGGAGCGCGCGTGAGCTACGACCAAGACGCCCGCGAGGCCGATGCGGCGTTCCGCGCCGACGGCCAGCTGATCCGCCTGACCAGCAAGACCAAGGGCACGTATGCGAACGGCGCGGTGCCCACCATCAAGACCGAGGTCAACGTGTGGGGCATCGACACCGCCGTATCCGTGAATGCCGTCGGGACCACCACGCAGGCTGGCACGCTGGTCGCCGCCGGCGACCGCAAGCTGATCGTGTCCGCGCTGACCGAGACCGGAGCCCTGCTTCCCGAGCCGAAACACGGCGACCTGGCGCAGGTGGGCGCGAAGCTCTACACGGTGCGCAACGTCGACCCGCTCTCGCCTGGCGGCGTGGTCGTGCTTTACAACATGATCGTGGGAACCTGATGGCCACCTTCTCCGCGCAAATCAACGCCTGGATCCAGAAGACCAAGGACGACGCCGACAAGATCGTACGGTATGCGCTGCAAACGCTCGACAGCCGCCTGGTTCAGCGCTCGCCGGTGGGTGACGGCAGTTACTGGCAGCGGCCGCCGCCGAAGGGCTACACGGGCGGGCGCTTCCGAGGCAACTGGCAGATGTCGATCGGCTCGGCCGCCTCCGGCACGAAGAACGTCATCGACAAGGACGGCTCGGCGACGTTGGCCGCGCACGCGAGTGTCGTGTCGGTCGCCCGGGCCGGCGAGGTCTATTACATGGTCAACAACCTGCCCTACGCCAAGCGCATCGAGGAAGGCTGGTCCAGGCAGGCGCCGGTGGGCCTGGTGGCCATCACCGTCGTCGAGTGGAACAACATCGTCGAGAACGCGGTCAACGGCGTGAAATCCGGCACGAGTGCGGCCGACTTCGCCCAAGGATGGGAGAGCTACAAGCTATGAGCCAGAACGCAATCCGTGACGCGCTGGAAGGCGCGCTCGACGCGATCTTCCCTGCGGTCGACACGGTGCACGCCAACGAGGAATACACGCCGGTGACCGGCCGGCCATACCAGGACGTGCACGTGCTGTTCGCCACGCCCGGCAATCCGACGATGGGCGACGGCTTTTACCAGGAGCTCGGCGTCCTGCAGGTGAATCTGCTGTACCCGCCTGGCGAGGGCAGCGCAGCCGCTGCCGCGCGCGCCGGCCTGATCCGGCAGGCGCTCAAACGCGGCTCGACCTTCACCGCCGGCGGCATCACCGTCCAGATCGATAAGACGCCCGAGGCATCCGGCGGCGCCGTTGACGGCGATCGCTGGCGCGTCGTTGTGCGCGCGCCGTTCCATGCCGACATAAACCCCTGATTTAATCCCCGGCCGCAGTCTGCGGTCGTTCTTTTGGGCTCGCCGCGTGCGAGCCTTTTTCGTTTTGAAAGGCTCACCTCATGACCGTTGCACAAGGCATTAACAAAATCACCGTCATCAAGGCCCAGACCGGCCTCGGCGTTCCCGCGACCGGCGCCGGTGGCCAGGTGCTGCGCCGCAAAACTTCGGTGGCGAAGAAGACGCGCGCCACCTACACCAACGACGAGATCGTGCAGCATCAGCAGTCGACCGGCGTTAACCTGGGCACCGCAGCCACGTCGTGGGACTTCGACGGCCTGCTGTCGCCGGGCACCTACGCCGTGCCGCTGCAGAGCCTGCTGCGCAAGGCGTTCGCCGCCGGTGCGGCAACCACCGCAGCTGCGATCACCATCGCCGGCGCCGGCCCGACCTACACCGTGACGCGCGGCACCGGCTCGTACCTGGCCGACGGCATCAAGATCGGCGACGTCGTGACGGTGGGCAGCGGGTCGTTCAATGCGGCGAATGCGGGCAACAACCTGCTGGTGGCAGCCCTGACGGCCACCGTCGCCACCGTGGTGACCATCAACGGTTCGGCGATGGTGGCCGAAGGCCCGGTCGCCGGCGGCGTGATGACCGTCGCAGGCAAGAAGTCCCTGGCCCCGATGACCGGCCACACCGACACTCTGTTCACGGTCGAGGAGTGGTACGGCGACCTGAGCAAGAGCGAGCTGTTCCCCGACCTGCGCATCGGCCAGGCGGATATCGGCCTGCCGGCCAGCGGCAACGCGACGATCAAGCTCGCCTCGCAAGGCCTGGGCGTGCGCACGCGCGGCAACGCGCAAGTGCTGACCAGCCCGGCGGCCGCCACCAGTACCCCGGTGCTGACCGCGGTGCGCGGCGTCGTGCTGGCGAACGGCGTGCCGCAGCAAGGTATCACCAGCATCTCGATGACCATCAAGGCGAACCTGACCGAAGTCGGCCCGGTCGTCGGCTCGAACTTCAATCCGGACATGTCGCGTGGCCGCGTCGAGGTGACCGGCACCTTCTCGGCGCTGTTCGACAACACGACCCTGGGCGCGCTGTACGACAACGAGACCGTGACGTCGCTGGTTGCCGTGATGGCTGCGGATACGACCAACGGTGCCGACTTCGTCGCCATCAACCTGTCGGCCATCAAGCTGACCGATGACGCGCCGGACGATGGCGAGAAGGCGATCATCCGCACCTACCCGTTCACCGCGCAGCTCAACGCTGCCGGCGGGGCCGCGCAGCCGTCCGACATGACCATCCTGTCCATCCAGGACAGCAAGGCGTAACGCCTCACCCATATTGGCGCAAGCCACACCGAGCACGGACCGGCCGCCGTCTTTCCTTCGCGGGGAAGCGGCGGCAGGCACCGGCATTATTTTTCCCGCGAAGAAAGGCAAGACCATGACCCAATCCAATACCGCAGCAAGCTTCGACCTCGACGACATCCTGGGCGGCGCAGATAAGCCACTCACGTTCGACGTCGGCGTCCTGTTCGACGACGAGGGCAACGCAGTCTCGGGCTTCCGCATCGTCAGTCGCAACAGCGACCAGGCACGCGCCGCGGAGCGCGCCGTGCGCATCGAAAACCAGAAGGCAGCGGCGAAGCGCAATAAGGCGCTGGACCTGAAGACCGACGAAGGCGCCGCCAAGGTGGTCGACATCGTCGACGGCCAGAACGCCGCGCGCGCCGCCGCCGTCGTCGTCGGCTGGTTCGGCTGGACCAAGAAGGATGCCGACGGCAAGCCGGTGCCGCGCCAGTTCGACGCCGCGCTGATCCCGGCCATCCTCAAGCAGAAGCCGACCTGGGTCGAGCGCATCCTGCACGCCATGGCCGAGGACAACAATTTTTTGCCGAAATCGCAGAGCACCTCCGCAGCTACGCAAGACAACAGCTAGAGCTGACCGAGCCGCAGGGAGACGGGTGCACCCTGCGGCAGCACCTGGAGGTCATCGAACGGACGACCGGCCAGACGCCCGAGCAGCTCGCTCCCCTGCCCTTCCCCTACGAGCTCAGCCACGTGTGGGAATGGTTCCAGCGGCTGTGCCAGATGCGGCAGAACACCGGGTTCGGCGTCAGCCGGCTGTCGGGCGAAATCGTCGCGTGGCAGCAGCTGGAAGGCATCCGGCTCAATCCGTACGAGCTGGAGGTAATCCAGTTGCTCGACGCGGACCTGGTTGCGCATCACAGCAAGACGAAAGAAACACTGCCGGAGGATTAATCCGGCATCACAACGCCCGCCGACGCGGGCATTTTTCATGGGCGGACGATGACGGATTTTGCAAGCATTGGTATCCAGCTGGATAGCCGCCCGGTAGTCGAGGGCACCAAGGCGCTGGACGCCCTGGGCGAGGCCAGCGCGCGCGTCGAGCAGAAGGTGCGCGTGAGCAACGGCCAGATGAGCGACACGGCCAAGATCATGCAGGCGCAGGCCGACCAAGCGAAAGCGGCAGCCCAAGCAAACGCCGTACTGGGCAACTCCACCTCCTCCCTCACCCTGGGCCAGGTGCAGCTCATCGAACGATTCCGCGAGCAGGCCGCCGTCATCGGCATGAGCCGCTCGCAGCTGATGGCCTACCAGGCGGCGCAGCTCGGCGTGACCGAGCAGACCCGAGAATCGATCGCGGTTATCAAGGCGCAGGAGGATGCCGTCAAGGCTGCGGCACAGGCCAAGGCAGATGCCGCAAACAAGGCCAACATCCTGAGCGACGCGCTCAAGCTGCTGGCCGGCGCCTATGCCGCGCTGAAAGTTGCCGACTACGTCAAGGAGTCGGCGCTGATGGCCGCGCGCTACGAGACGCTGGGCGTCGTGCTGGCCACCGTCGGCAAGACCGCCGGCTACACCAGCACGCAGATGGAGCACGCATCGCAGGAAATCGCCGCCCAGGGCATCACCATGCTCGAGTCGCGCAATTCCGCCATTAAGCTGGTTCAGGCGCACGTCGACCTGGTCAATGCGAGCAAGCTGGCGCGCATCGCCCAAGACGCGGCCGTGATCGGCAACATCAATTCGTCCGAGGCCTTCGAGCGCCTCGTCAATGGCGTCTCACGCGGCAACGTGCTCATCCTGCGCAACATCGGCATCAACGTCAACCTGCAGGCGGCATACGCGCAGATGGCGGATTCCCTCGGCAAGTCCACCAAGGAGCTGACCGAAAACGAGCGCGTGCAGGCACGCCTCAATGCCGTGATCGAGCGCGGATCGGACATCGCCGGCACCTACGAGGCGGCGATGGGCACGGCCGGCAAGCAGATCCTGTCGATGCAGCGCTACGTCGACGATCTGAAGGTCAAGTTCGGCGAGACCTTCAATGAAGTGCTCACCGTCGGCGTGATGGGCCTGACGCAAGGGCTGAAGGATGCCAACGGCGAGGTGAGCGAACTCGCCAAGAACAACCAGCTCGAAGAGTGGGGCCATGGCATCGCCAAGGTCTTCGTGGGCATCGTGGGTACCGTCGACAACGCGATCACCTACATCCAGAAGTTCGACGCCTTCGCGCGCCACATGGACGCGCGGACCGCTATCGGCAGAAAGTATGACTCGCAGGTGGCCGACACCTTCTTCACGACCGACGCCCTCGCCCACCCAATCGACGCGTACAACAAGGGGAAGCGCATCGACGCCTCCCGCCAGGCCGAGCTCGCAGAAGAAGATGCCCGGCACGCACAAGAGCAAGCCGGCATGACTGGCCACCTCAACAGGATGGACAAGGCATATGACGAGTTCAGCGCTCACCGCCTGGAGAAGAAAAAGGCGGATGCAGCGGCCCGGCTGAAAGTCGACCAGGACTACGAAAAAGCCCAAGACGCCATTCTGGCGCAGGCGGCCGGCAAAGGTGCGAAGGGTCAGGCCGAGGCGCAAAAGCAGCTGGCGGACTTGTACCAAAAAACGTATGTGGGGACGCCGACCTTTCGTGACACCGAGGGCCGCGATCCGAAGCCCAAGGTCGACCAGGCCGACAACACGGCCCTGGAAAACCACCTGGCGCGACTCCAGGACGCCTCAGCCGCCGACAAGGAATATGCCGACTACCAGATGCGCCTGGACGATATCCGCCACAAGGCCGGCGAACTGGGCGACAGCCAGTATTTCCTGAGCCGCAAGGACAACCTCAAGACCATCTACCTGAGCGAACAGGAGATGTACAACCAGGAGCTGGCCGCCCTGCGCGCGCATCACAACTCGACCGAGGCGGAACGGGCGAAAAACCAGAAAGCCATCGACGACATCCTCGGCAAGCAAAGCGCCGCGCAAACGAAATATTTCCATGATGGCACCGTAATGGATGAGGAGGAGCGCGCGCGCCAAAAGGCCGTGGAATCGGCTAGCCAAGATGCGATGAATGCGTACCTGTCCGGATTGAACGGCGAAGCCGAAAAACTGGAGCAGTCGAATGGCGCTCACGAAAAATCGCGCAGCGCGATCGAGCGTGAAACCGTCGCGCGCCTGGACTTGTCGATCGCCGCGCAGCAGCAATTCATGGCACAGCAAGCAAGCGCCGACGCGACGCCAGAGGAAGTCGCCCAAGCCAAGGTGATCCTGAAGTACCTGGAAGACATGCGGGTGGCTCGGCAACGTTTGGCCGATGGGTACGCTCAGAAAGAATCCGACCTCTTCTCGAAAAAGGCTGCGGATCAGGCCATTCAAGACTGGCAGCGCGCGGGGGCGAGCATTTCGGATAGCCTGACGAATGCCTTCGGCGAAGGCGGCAAAGCCATCAGCAAGATGTTCAAGGCATATGCAGAGGGCCAGGCCGGCCAGCTGCGCGCGCAAAAGGATTTGGCGGCGGCACGACGCCTTTCGGCCGACAACCCTGAAAAGATCGACGCCATCAATCGCGCGTACCTATCCGGCGCGCAGGCGCAGGTTAAAAGCTACGGCGACATGGCCGATGCGGCGCAGGGTTTCTTCGACCAAGGCTCCAAGGGCTACGCGGCCATGCATGCAGCCTCGCAGGTCCTGCATGGCGCCGAGGTGGCGCTGAGCCTGGTCAAGGGCGTCAATGCTGTGCTGACGCAGGGTGAAGGTGACCCCTACTCCGCATTTGCCCGCATGGCAGCAATGGCCGCGCTGGTCACTGGCCTGGGCGTTGCTCTCTCTGGCGGCCGCGGCGGCGCAGACACCACTGCGGCAGACCGCCAGGCCGCCCAAGGCGCTGGCACCGTGCTGGGCGATGGCAACGCGAAGTCGGAATCGATCGCCAGGGCGGTCCAGCTCGCTGCGGCAAACTCAAGCACCCAGATCAACTACCTGTCGGGCATGCTGACGTCGCTGCGCGCGATCGAGACCAACATCGGCAGCTTCGCAAGTCAGATCGTCAGCAGCACGGACATCGCCGATCCGAAAATCAACCTGAACACGAACAACGGGCTGGCGACGACGGCGACGAATGCGGTCCTCACCGGAACGTTGAGCGCTGTCGGGAGCGTCCTGCTCCCGGGCCTGGGCTCGCTGATCGGCGGCGCGGTCGGCTGGCTCGCCAGCAAGAGCGATTTCATCGGCAAGGTAGCCACCTCGGTCTTCGGCGGCAAGCAAAGCGTCGAGGACTCTGGCTTCACTCTGGACAAGGCTTCGCTGGTGGCCCTGCTTGCTGGCGGCGCCAAGGCGAGTCAGTACGCCGACATCAAGACCAGCGGCGGGTGGTTCAGCAGCGACGACCATGACACGAAGAAAACGCCGTTTACGGCCGACGCCAACGCGCAATTCACGTTGATCGTCAAGAGCATGGCCGACAGCGTCACCGAGGCCGGCAAGCTGCTCGGCGTGTCCGGTGCCGGCTTCGAGGCCCAGCTCAACAACTTCGTGGTCGACATCGGCAAGGTCTCGCTCAAGGGCATGACCGGCGACGAGATCCAGAAGGCGCTCGAGTCGGTGTTCTCGAAACTGGGCGACCAGATGGCGGCGGCGGCCGTCGGCGGCCTGCAGCAGTTCCAGAAGGTCGGCGAGGGCTACCTCGAAACCCTGGTGCGGGTGGCTTCGGACTATGCCAAGGTCGATGCTTCGCTGCAGGCGATCGGCAAGACGTTTGGCAGCGTCGGCATGCAGTCGATCGCGGCCCGGGAGGGATTGATCGCGCTGATGGGCGGGATTGACCAGTTCCAGAGCCAGACGGCGAGCTTCGGCTCCAACTTCCTGACGAAGCAGGAGCAGCTGGCGCCCGTGGCCAAGTACGTCGACGACCAGTTGGCGGCGCTGGGCCTGGGCTATGTCAAGTCGCGCGACCAGTTCAAGGCTGTCGCCCTGGGGCAGGACCTGAGCACCGCGGCCGGCCAGAAGCTGTTCGCGTCGCTGATGGGCCTGCAGGAGGCATTCGCCGCAACCCACGCGGCCGCTGTCGACCTGACGAAGACCGAGCAGGAAGTCGCCGACGAGCGCCAGGACCTGCAGGACCAGCTCGACCAGGTGACGATGACGCAGGCCCAGCTGGCGGCGAAAGCCCGCAATGCGCTGGCCGAGGTCAACCGGCCACTGTACGACCTGGTCCAGACGGCGCAGAAACTCGCCGACACGGCTACCAACATGGAGAAATTCCGCGACGCAGCCAAGTCGCTGAACGACACCATGCTGACCGGGAGCCTGTCGGTTCTGACGCCGGAGCAGCAAGAAGGCGAACTGCACAAGCAGTACGAAGCGACGAAGGCCGCGGCGATGGCCGGCGACACGAAAGCACAGGACGGCGTGTTCAACGCGCTGACCGCCTGGCTGACGGCTTCGCAAAAGCTCAACGGCGCCGACTCGACGTATCAGGCTGACTTCGCAGAAGGCCAGCGGGATACCGCCGCGTTCGCTTCCTGGGCAACGCACGAAGTCGACACCGCGCAGGCGCAGCTCGCCGCGATGAATTCGCAGACCGACGCCATGCAAAGTGCCAACGGGATGCTGGCCGCGGCGAACACCATCCTGACGACGATTTCGCAGAACACCGCCCCGGTGTCCGGCGGGGCGAGCGTCATCGGGACTGCGCTGTCGGCGCTCGGCACCGCCATCAAGGCAGTAGAAGCCCAGGTGGCAGGCCTGCGCAAGGATCAGAACGCGCAGACCGGCGACCAGATCGGAGCAAACGCCGAGGGCCAGCAAGCCATCGTCAACGTCCTGAACAAGGTCGCGACGACAACCACCGTCAAAGCAGTTGAGAAAGTGACTTTGGAATGACAATCTCTGATGCACAGTACGCTGCGTGGCTCGATGACTCGACCGCGCAGCGCGTGACGCTGTACCGCGTGAACTGCTTGGTGGGCGGGCAGCCCGTGGTGCGGCGCCTGGCCAATGGACCTTTCACGGGTCCGGCCGGCGCGCCGTACGTCGCCGCGATCGCCAAGGACCTCGAGATCAGCCGCTCGATCTCGATGGACGGCGATGCAAAGCTGTCCGCCGGCGACGTCGAGGTCTGGAACGTCAACGGCGAGTTCGATTCGTGGTTCGCCGATGTCTGGGCAAACCAGCGGGTCGAGGTCTATGTCGGCGACGTGCGGTGGGACGAGTCGGATTTTCGGCTCTCCTTCGTCGGCAACCTGGCGGACATTGCCTATGGCGCCGACCGCACGACCCTGGTCCTGAAGTTCCGTGATGCGCTGCAGCGCCTGAACACGCCCGTATCCGAAGCGAAGTTCGCTGACGGCACCTTGATCCCGGGCGCGCTGGGCGAAGTGCCCAATATGACGCCGAAGTTCGACAGCGTCACCGGGCGCTACTATTACCACTGGGCCGCGGCCGAAGGCTTGATCGAGCCGCGCACCGACGGCAAGAAGCGCTCGACCGACGTGACGGACGATCCAACCAACGGCCGGTTCTCGTTCAACACAGCAATCGGGCCGGGCGCGGTGACCTGCAGCGTCCAGGGCGACAAGACCGGCGGCATCTACCGCAACCGCATTGCGCAGCTGCTCCAGCTTCTCGCCACCCAGTACGGCAAGGAATCGACCCGCATGGCGGCGAGCGATATGGACGCGGCGAACCTGACCCTGTTCGATGCCGCGAACCAGCAGCAGGTCGGCCTGGCCATTCTGGACCGGACCAACGTGCTGGCGGCCGCCGCGCAGCTGGCGTCGAGCAAGGGCGCGCAGGTGATCCCATCGATGCTGGGCAAGCTGCGGCTGATCCAGTACGCGATCCCGGCCGCGGCGACGCTGAGCATCCCGCGCTCGATGCAGGCCGAAGGCACGCTGGTGCCGGTGGCGCGGTCGACAGTGGCGGCGGCGGTGCAGATCCGGTTCTGCCGGAACTACACGACCCAGCCGAACCTGCAGACCTCACTGCTGCCCGAGCACAAGCAGATGTTCGCAACCGAGTGGCAGACCTATACCGCTGTCGACGCGGCGACGCAGGCGGCCTACAGCCTGTACGCCGACCCGGCACCGATCGATACCTGCCTGCTCACGCTGGCCGACGCGAAGGCCGAGGCCGAGCGGCGCCTGGCGATCGTCAAGGTGCCGCGCACGACCTATCGCGTCGAACTGACGCCGGCCGGCATGCTGGTCGAGCTGGGCGAGGCGCGCAACCTGTTTAGCGACCGGTTCGGCCTGGAGACTGGCAAGCCCGGCCTGGTCACCAGCCTGACGACGAACTTCGGCACCTACGCCGTCACGGTAGAAGTCACGATTTAAGGAACCCATGGCAAACCTCCGCATCATCGCCCGAAACCTGGCATTGCTCGCCACGCTTACGGCCAGCAGCACGGCCGGCGCCCTGGCGGTTACCAACCTGCAGGTGCACAAGAAGTCGGAAGTGTGGCGCGCCGGCGGCACGGCGGCCACGATCGGCGGCACGCTGCCGGCGCCGGAGCTGGCGTCGGGCGTCGCGCTGCTGGGCAACTTCTCGCCGACGACCACGATGCGCGTGCGCCTGTCGAACGAGGTGAGCAAGACCAACCTGCTGACCTACAGCGAGGCGTTCGGCGACGGGAGCTGGGAAAAGGTCGGCCTGAATCTGGCGGGCGGTGTGGCGGCGCCGGATGGCTCGATGAACGCGTTCGCCGTCACGGCGACCGGCTCCGATCCGTATTTGGACAAAACGCTGACCCTGTCGCCCGGCACCTACACCTTCTCGATTTTCCTGAAGGGCGTCGGCAGCAGCGTCAGCAAGGCGCCGAGCGTCTGGTTCTGGAATATCGGCGGGCTGGGCGGTTTCGTCTCGGCGGTTGATATGCGGCCGCTGGCCGGCGGCTGGGTGCGCTACGCCGCCACCTGCACCGTTGCCACCGGCGGCAGCTACCGCGTGCGCGTCGATGCGCCCGACTCGGCGAGCGCCGGCGACGTGGTGCACATCTTCGGCGCGCAGGTAGAGAGCGGTGCGCTGTCCTCGTACTTCCCCGGCGGCACGTCGCAGGGCGTCAGGCCGGCCGGCTACATCGACGCCTGGCAGAGCTACGACTACGACAGCGGCATTGTGCCGGCATGCCCGGCGCCGGCGATCCAGTTGGAAGGCTGGACTGCAGCCAAGTCGGCCAGCGCATACGCCTACGGCGGCGGCGCCTACGCGCGTGCTTGGTTCCCGGCGACGCAGTTCCGCGCCTTCGCCATCGACCTGGCCGACATGAACAACGCTCAGGGCTACATCGAGGCCGCGCAGCTGGTAGTTGGGCAGTACTGGGCGCCGACCTATAACCCGACCTCGGCCTCGGCAACCGACGTCGACGCAACCACGCACTACCGCACTGATGCCGGCGACCTGATGAGCCGCGCGTCGACCGCGCACAAGAAGGTATCGATCGAGCTGCAGTACATGCCGGCCGAAGACCGGGCCACGCTGGCCAACATCCTGCGCGGCAGCCGGGCCCGGCCGGTGTTCTTCAGCCTGTTCCCGGGCCACGCCGACCTGGCGCTCGAGCGCGACCACACCCTGATCGGCAAGCGCATGAGCGACTCCGAAATCGCGGTGCAAATGGCCATCCGGTACGGCACGAAGCTGGACGTCGAATCAATCTGAAGGAGCAGCATGGCTACTGTAGTCAATTTCATCGACGTCACGCTGCGCGGCGCGGCAGCGCGGACGGTCAACCTAGCGTCGGCGCAGATCCTGCTGACACCGTCGGCGCCGGCCTTCCACGTCGACGTCGACGGTGTGGTAACCCCGGAGACTATCACTTTCACCGCGACGTTAATCGACCTCGATACGCCGCTCACCTTTAACGCTACTGGTGCGCCGCTGACCAATCCTACCGCCAAGTCGGTCACGGTCACCGGCGCTGCAATGACCGGCTCGAGCGTCACGGTCATTGCCAGCGCGACTGTCAACGGCCAGCTCTACACGGGGCCGTGCACCATTTCGAAGTTCAAGGACGGCAAGGACGGCGTGGATGGCGACGGGGCGAACCTGACCGCGGGCGATCTGAAAGCCATCCTCGAAGGGCAAATCACCACTGACGAACTTACCGCGGCGCTGACCTCGCGCATTGCCCTAATCGACGGCGGTGCCGACGTCGCCGGCAGCGTGACAGCGCGCGTCAAGGCTGAGACCGATGCCCGCATCGCCGCAATCTCGCAGCAGGCGGCGGACAACAGGACCTACGTCCAGCAGTACACCTACAGCCAGCAGACGATCAACGATTCGTTCTCGGCGTTCGGGACGAACATCCAGGCTGCATACCAGGGCTACGCGAATGGCGCGGCCGACGGCGCGCTGGCGGCGGCGAAGTCCTTTGCGCAGTCCTATTCGTACAGCAAGGCCGACGCCGATAGCTCGCTCACGGCGACGGCAAACCAGTTGCGGTCCGAATTCCAGTCCCTGAACCAAGGCGCCGGCGCGACCGTGGCGTGGGTCCAGGAATATGCATACAGCAAGGCGCAGGCAAATGATGCGATCGCATCGGCCACGCAGCAGTTGAGTACGACCGTCGCCGGCCACACCTCGACGCTCGAAATTCAGGGTCAGTCCATCAGCGGATTGGGCGCGCAGTACACGGTCAAGATCGACAACAACGGCTACATGGCCGGCTATGGCCTGGCCAGCACGCCGATCAACGGCGTGCCGACCAGCAGCTTTATCGTGCTGGCCGATCGGTTCGCCGTGGCGCTGCCGGGGCAGGCAGCGAAATTCCCGTTCGTCATCGGCACCGTGAACGGGCAGACCGTGATCGGCCTGCGCGGCGACGTTGTGCTCGACGGTACGCTCAACATTCGTACGGCAGCGGGTTTTACCGGCGATCTGGACGCCACTAAGGGCGCGACCTGGGGCGCCAACATCAGCGGACAACCGCAAGATATTTCAAATCTCGTAAAAAAGGGTGCGTTTGAGGACGGTTCTAAAGGACGATGGGACGCCGCGCAGGGTATTGAGGCCAAAAGCGCCGAGCCAGGGAGCAACCCAGATGCCGTGCCGTTCGCAAAGTGTCTCGTGACCCATGCGCGCGATGTGGTTGCATGGGATAACCGCATCGATGTCACTGCGGGTGAAGCCCTGTTTTTCGGGGCATGGCTGAACACTTGGGCATCAAGTTATAGCGGGGCTTTCGGTGCACAGGTTTATGCCGCTGATGGCGCTCTTATTGGGTGGGTTGCTGTTGTTGGTAGAGGCCCGCGTTCTGGATGGCTATATCAAGAGGCTAGTTGGCCAATTCCAGCAACAATGATGAGCGCTGATGGGGTGACGCGCGTTCCTGCCTACGTGCTGCCGTGGTTGCAACTGAGCGGCTTTGACTTCAGTGCCGGGAATTATCTTCGCGCTACAGGGCTATGGATCGGCCGTCATGCGCGCGGCGCTACTGTTGGCGCGCCAGCAGGATCGAACGTCGGCAATACCGAGGCGCAACTCGTCGCAGACCGGGCATATAACGGGCAGCGCTCATGGGACAACATTCCGGCCATTAACAATGAGATCGGAAAACGACTCAACGCCGAGGCAAGCAATATCCTGCGCGCGCCGATCGCCATCACTACCGGCGGCGGCGTCGTGGTCGGCTCGCTCACGTACGACGCCAACAGCGGTCAGCGTGGTGGTGGTCAGGGGATCGCCATTACTCCGGTTGGGTTGATTGGCCACAACGGGACGAAGTACACGTTCGTCATTGATGCCGCTACCGGCAAGGCGACATTCTGCGACGAGTTACAGGCAGCGTATGGCACTTTCGGCGCGCTTCGCATCGCGCCGGGCGGCTACATCGCAACCGGAAATTACGACGGAAGCTGGCGCTGGCCCGGTAGCGGTCGAGGCGGCGGATTCCAGATCACCGAGCGGGGTATCTTGGCTGGTAACGCAGACGATCCCGGCAGGGGCTTTTTTCAAGTTGAGTTCGATACTGGTCTAGTTGCAATGCCGGGACTTACCTACTCCGGCCGCCAAATGCGCTTGGATAGTCCGATCATCATCAACCCGGTCCTGTCGCCCTTCAATCTCAGCATTACCAACAGCCAGAACCAATACAACTACACGCTCTATCGAGGTAGCACGGACGCCTATGCGGGCCTGTACACCGTAGCCGTCAGCACCGGCAACGACGGTGCGTCGTTCAACTGGACCGTCAGCGGCCCATGGCCGTGCTGGCTGGTGCAGGACTCCAATTCCGCCCGTATGCAACTGCACATCAATATGAAGGGCGGCGCGGCGCTCGCGGGCGATGCGGGCGACTTCTACATCAACTGCTCGGCAACGAAAGGCGGCAATACGGTCAACACGCAGCAGCTTGTCACCGTGACCGCGAGCTAAGGAAACCATGTCCCAACACATTGCAGTACAGCCCTCAACTCGCCGCATCGAGTTCAAATATGGTGCGATGGGCAAGCCGGATCCAGAAGGCTACACCGGGCCGCTGACCGGCCCGCCGCCGCCATTCCCGACGAGCCAGGTGGTCTGGATGCCCTGGCAAGGCAAGATCGAGATGAGTGCGGCGCCGACGCCGACATCGCAATACATGTGGACCGATGCCGGCCCGGCGTGGGTCGATATGGCGCCGCTCGATGACCAGGTGGTGGCCGCCATTGATCTCATCGACAGCGCCGCCGACGCTGCCCGGATGGCTGTGATCGCCAAGCAGACCAATACGCCGGAATACCAGCGGGCGGAAGCCCAAGCGCGCGCGTTCAAGGCGGCCGGGTACCCGACCGGCGACGTGCCGCGCAACGTGGCCGGCTGGGTAGCGGCGAAGTGGCGCGACGAGATGACCGCGCAACAGGCGGCCGATGACATCATCCTCACGGCCGACCGCTGGTACCAGCTCCTGGACGACATCCGCGATATGCGGCTCGCGGCCAAGGAGGACGTGCGCCACGCCGCCGATGCTGTTGAGGTGGCCACGGTTGCCCGGCGGCTTGAGGCCGATTTATACACTTTGATGGTGGGGGCCGAATGAGCCGACTGCGTGAAGTAGCGATCGCTTTCGACCAGCTGGCGAACGCGATCCTGGGCGGCTACAGCGACGAGACCATCAGCGCGCGCTGCTGGCGACTGAGGGCAGCCCGGCCGTACAACATCCTGAGGCCCATCGTTGATGGGCTTTTTTTCTGGCAGCCGGAACACTGCCGCGCCTCGTACGAGGCCGAGCGGGCGCGCTCCCAGCTCCCGCCGGAATATCGCTGATCCACCTCATCCGACCCGCTCCGGCGGGTTTTTTTACGCCTACTGAAAAGGCCTCAATGAACCAACAATGGCAACAAGAAGCGGCGCGCGTCGGCGGCCCCGCCCTCGTCCAGGTCCTGAACGAGCTGCGTAACGGCCAGCTCGAGCTCATGGCCAACATCGACATCCTGACCGTCAAGACGGCCAAATCCGAGGCGGCGACTACGCGCCTGCTCTCCGGCTTTCCGGCCGACGACGTGGAGGGCCACCGCCGATACCACGAGTCGGTGATCGAGTGGCGTGAGCTGCGCAACAAGCTGGTGCGCGAGGCGTTGACGAAGATGGTCGGCGCCGGCGCACTGGCGGCGATCGGCTGGCTGGTCCTGGCCTTCTGGCAGGCATTCAAAGTGACGGTGACGAAATGATGTCGGCCATCATTTCGTTTTTCGGCGGATCGGTCTTCCGGATGATCTGGGGCGAGGTCTCTACCTGGTTGACGGCGCGCCAGGATCACCGGCAGGAAATCGAGCGCCTGCGCCTACAGGGCGAGCTGGACGGCGCCGCGCACGCGCGCAACATGGAATCGATCCGGGTGCAGGCCGAACTGGGCGTGCAGACCATCCGCGTCCAAGGCGAGGCCGACCTGTCGCGGATCGACGCCGGCGTGTTCGGCCAGGCCGTCGAGCTGACGGGCAAGCAGACCGGGTTCGCGGTGGTCGACATCTGGAACGGCATCATCCGGCCGGCGCTGGCCACCGAGTGCATGCTGCTGTGGAGCCTGCACCTCCACCGGCACAGCTGGACCCTGGACGATCAGGGCTGGGCGCTGGTCGGCGCCGCGCTGGGCATCTTCGTCGCCGACCGTACGCTGCTGAAGCGGGGCAAGTGATGCTGCGGGATGAGTTCGAGGCGCTTGCCGTCCAGGTGGCGGCGGTGCTGGCCCGGCGGTTCGAGGGGCTGTTTCTGATGCCCTATTTGTGCCCGGCTGGCGTGCCGACCATCGGCTACGGCGCCACCTACTACGAGAACGGCGTGCGCGTGACCTTGAAGGACCCGGCGATCACGCGCGCCCGCGCCGAGGCGCTGCTGCTCTGGCTGGTGCGCACTGTGTACCTGCCGGCGGTGCTGAAGCTGTGCCCCACCGTCGATACGCCGCAGCGCCTTGCCGCGCTCATCGACTTCGCCTTCAACCTCGGCGCCGGCAACCTGGCGGCCAGCACGTTGCGCAAGCGCGTGAATTCTGGCCGCTGGGGCGAGGTGCCGGCCGAGTTCCGAAAATGGATTCGCGGCGGCGGCCGGGTTCTGCGCGGGCTGCAGCTTCGCCGCGAAGCCGAGGTGGCGCTGATCTGGTCAAATTAGACGGCTGGAGCTATTTCATCTGCCGACGACGCCGGCGCAAAGGCTGGCGCTGGTGCCAGTCGGGCTGGTCGCTTTTTCGACTGGCCGATCAAAACCGGCGCCCATTTCTCAAGAGCGAAATAAAGCGGAACGCAGATCGAGATTTCGATGCCTGACACGATCACGGCAACGAAAAAATCGGAATGCGTTAATTTGAAGGCATACCAGTTGACGACCGAGAAAACTTTGTAGGGGAGCAGCCAGAAAAGGGCGTGTACCGGGAATATCACGATCGACGTCCGGCCAAGCATTTTCACGAAAGGCACATTGGCAATGTAAGTCGCCAGTGCGACACTCAAGGCAATCCCCGCAAATGCGCCGACGTAGTACCACGCAGGGCTTCCGAATTCGCGCCCATTCATGTCCACCCGGCCATTCAGCACGACAGCCGCGGCAAACATCACTAGGGCCAGCACCGCCGCGCCGGCGCGCCAGGCCGCTGGCCAAGTGCGCGGCGAAATGTTGAGTCCCTGGGTGGCATAGCCCGCGGTAAAGAAAACCAGCGCGATCAGTGCAACATCGAAATTCCAGATCATCGACGCGTAGCTCGGGAGCACGTACGCATGCGTGAATGCAGCAACGGTCGCAACCAAGGCAATCAGCGCCGTCTTGTTCGGTACCTTCGCGCTGAGAATAGCGAAAAGAACGCGCACGCAGATGAAACAGGTGAAGTACCACAGCGGAACGTTATAGCGCATGCGTCCCTCGCGGCCCGACACTCCATACAACATGTCCCACAGCTGCGCACCCCATGCCTCAACCTGCGACGTCAGGCCGCGCGACACAATGAAGACCGCAATGGATACGACGCTGAAGAAAACGTAAGGGACCATTAAGCTCCGGAGCCCCCGCACGAAAGTCGGCGCGGATCCCGGCACCCAGCTCTTGGCTGTAAGCCCGGATAGGAAGAAGAAAAGCGGCATGTGGAATGCGTAGATGATGGCCATACTTTTCGCGGTAGATGGCAAGGTGTGCCCGAGCACGACGAGGAAAATCCCGATTCCTTTTGCTGCGTCAATCCACGCAATTCGCTTCATACTAATGCCGCCCGTCAATTTTCGATCAAGGCGCACATAATGAACTGATATTGCCAAAGATTCAAGTTGCCGTGAATCTAAACAACAATGGTAGATAGGCGGCGACGATCGTGCTGCGCTATTTTGGTCGGCACGTCGCCTTGACGTCGGCCGGGCCACGCCCACCCTTCCGCATCTGCAGCGCACAGCTAGTCGTCTTCGGATCCAGTTGCATCCACCAGGTGGTGTTGCCGCTGGCGCCGTACACGCACACCAGCCAACGCTGGTCACCGGCAGCGAAGCCGAACTTCGCATCCCACCCACCCTTCGCCTCGCGCCGCTCGCCGGCAAGCTCTCCCTGGCCGCCCTTCTCGCCGATGAACATGCCGGCGCCGCTCAACGCCGTGCGCGCCTTTGCCTGAGCCGGGTAAAACTTCGGGCACTCGACCACCTCAGCATGCGCCGGTGCCATCAGGGCCAGGGCAAGTAGCGCCGCCTTCATCTCGGGACTACCACGTAGTAGTGCAGCGCGTTGTCCGCGTCGGTGTAGGCGTTGCCCTCTGCATGGCTCTTGTCGCCGCGCACGTAGACCGACCGCTTGTGGATCGTGTTCGGCGTCCGGTGCCGCCACTGGTCCATGAGGATGATGCTCGACGCCCTACCCTTTTCGTTGCGCGTGCCAAAGCCCACGAACAGCGCGGCGTGATACCCGTGCCGGTTCGGGAAGCGGCCGACACCATCCTTGTCGAACATGAAGTTGGCCACCACCGCGCCTGGGTTCAGGTAGTGCAGGTCGACCACGCGCGGACCCGGCCGCCAGCCCAGCGTGACGCCAACCGACGTCAGCCCCTGCACGAGCGCGACACACTCGCCATCTCCGACTGGTGGCTTGCCTTCCAGCGCGTCCACGTCACCCTTGTAAATCGAGAATCCCATCGCCCCTCCCGTGTGTGAAAGGTCATGGTCTCAGACTTGCGTTTACGACAACTTATCGGTAGTCAACTGGCGGCGGGCGGAAAATCAAGGGCGTGCGCACGGCGTCGCTGCGGCTCGGCCATCACCCGGCAGATGAGCGCGAAGCTCGCGCCCTGCGCGGTCAGGAAGCGGGCGGCGGCCTGCTTGTCGGCCATGGTCAGCGCCTGGTCGACGGCGGCGGAAAGATCGGTGTTGGGGCGGTCGGTGGTCGTGGTCATGCGGCCACGATACAGGCCGCCGAAAATAGCCGCGTGAGGCCCCGCAAACCTTACAGAAATGCAGTGCTAAGTGATTGATTCTATTACCCGCAAAAACGCGGAAATGCACGGTATGAACGGGTTGAATTTTCGACACTAAGCCTTTGATTTACCTATGAAAAGTACCTGAAACCAACACGTATCACATGTAAGCATCCTTTTCCGCCCCTTCAACGTCACGGCAGCGCGCGCTATAGTTCATCCATCCGATTTCCGGACTGGAGATAGAACATGAAACGCCTCACCTACACCGCCCTTGCCGCCCTGATCGCCGTTGGCGCCGCCGCCGCACCGCTCACCTCGATGGCCGCCAGCAATGTCAGCCTGTTCATCGGTACCGCTCCGCCCGCGCCGCTGGTCGAGCGCATCCCGGCACCGCGCCACGGTTACGTGTGGGCGCCTGGCCACTGGGAATGGGGCGGCCAGCGCCACGTCTGGGCGCCCGGCTACTGGGTTGCCGAACGCGCGGGCTATGCCTACAACGCGCCGACCTGGACCGCCCGCAACGGTGGCTGGACCATGGAACCGGCGCGCTGGACGCCGTACGACAATGGCTACCGCGGCGCTTATCGCAACGATTATCGTAATGAGTACCGCGGCAACGACTACCGCGGACGCGACCGCGACCGCGACGGCATCCCGGACCGCTACGAGCGCAATGGCTACGACCGCGGCCATGACCGTGGCTACGATCGCAACGCCAACAGCGTGCGCCGCGACGAAGACCGCGACGGTATCCCGAACCGCTACGACCGCGACCGTGACGGCGATGGCGTGCCGAACCGCTACGACCGCCGTCCGGACAACGGCTGGCGCCGTTGATGCCTGGCCTGCACTAAAGCTTTCCTCCTGAAAGGACGCGCCGGTGTCTCCTTGCGAGCGCCGGCGTTTTTTTCGTCCGAGCCACTGGGCTGCCGAAACCGGTTATCCTTTCGGCATGACCCTACTCCCCGATCCTGAACATCTCGAGCAACTCGCCTACAAGAGCGAACGCGCGGCCGGCCGCCGCCTCGCGCTGGCGCGCGGCCTGAGCGGCGGCCAGGCCCTGCGCCAGGTGCTGGAACAGGCCGCCGGCCAGGCCGGCCTCGCGGCCCTGGTAGCGGCACGCCTGGCCCAGCGCACCGCCCAGGACGAACGCGATGCCGCCCGCGCCCTTCAACGCGCCGCCGACAAGGCCCGCCGCGCCGGCGCCCACGACGGCCGCCCGACCGCCTGGCGTGCCTGGTTCGACGGCTCGGCCCGTCCGAATCCCGGCCAGTGCGGCATCGGCGCCGTGCTGCGCGGACCGGACGGCGCCGCCGTCGAACTGGCCCGGCCGGCCGGCTACGGCAACAGCAGCGAAGCCGAATACCGTGCGCTGATCGCCGTGCTCGAAGCCGCGGTCGCCCATGGCGCCGATGAATTGACGGTGTACGGCGACAGCCGCGTCGTGATCGACGACGTCAATGGTCCGGACACATTCGCCGCACCGTCGCTGGCCGCCTACCGCGCCACCGTCCGCGCGCTGTCCGCACGCATCGCCAGCCTGAGCCTGCGCTGGGTGCCGCGCCACAAGAACCTCGAAGCCGACGCACTGTCGCAGCGCGCCGCGGAATCCCACCATGCATGACCTCGATACCTGGCGCGACCGGTTGCGCGCCCTGGCGGCGCAGCTTGCCGACGACGACGGCGCCCACGACGCCAGCCATCTCGACCGCGTCTGGCGCAACGCCCAGGCGATCATGGCCGGCCACCATGCAGAAACCGGCGCGCAGGCCGACACGCTGGCCGTGCTGGCCGCCTGCTACCTGCACGACCTGGTCAACGTCCCCAAGAACGACCCGCGCCGCGCGCAGGCCTCGCGCCTGTCCGCCGAGCTGGCGCGCACCGAGCTGCAGCGCCTCGGCTTCCCGGCCGACCGGCTGGACAGCGTCGCCCACGCGATCGAGGCGCACAGCTTCTCGGCCGCGATTCCCGCCACCACGCTCGAGGCGAAGATCGTGCAGGACGCCGACCGCCTCGACGGCCTCGGCGCGGTCGGGCTGGCGCGCATGTTCTACATCGCCGGCCGCATGGGCAGCAGCCTGGCCCACGGCAGCGACCCGCTCGGCATGCACCGTGCGCTCGACGACAAGGCCTATTCGCTCGACCATATCCCGGTCAAGCTGGCCAGGCTGCCCGGCATGATGCAGACCGCGGCCGGGCGCCGCCTGGGCGAGCAGCGCCTGGCGGTGCTGGAAGACTTTCGCACCGTGTTCGCAGGAGAATGGACCGGCGCATGAGCCGCCAGGCGGCGTCGCCGCCCAACAACCAGAAGGCGCCGCCAACGGTGCTACCATGGAGCTCCTCCGTATCCACGACGGGCAGCCCATGACCAGCACCGCGACGATCGCCAAGGCTCCGGCCGGCAACCTGAATTTCGTCCTGATCTGCGTCTTCATCGACATGCTCGGCGTCGGGCTGATCGTGCCGGTGCTGCCGGCCCTGGTCGGCGAATACGTCAGCGGCCGCGAGCAGCAGGCACTGTGGTACGGCATCCTCGGCGCCGTGTTCGGCCTGATGCAGTTCGTGTTCATGCCGATGATCGGCATGGCCAGCGACCGCATCGGCCGGCGCCCGGTGCTGCTGTACTCGATGGCCGGCATGGGCATCAATTTCCTCACCACCGCCTGGGCGCCGAACCTGGCCTGCCTGTTCATCGGACGGGTGATCGGCGGCGCCTCGTCGGCCAGCATGGCGGTGGCCGCGGCGTACGCATCCGACGTGTCCACCCCCGACAACCGCGCCAAGAGCTTCGGCCGCATCGGCGCCGCCTTCGGCCTCGGCTTCATCTGCGGACCGGCGCTGGGCGGCCTGCTGGGCAACGTCGGGCTGCATTTGCCCTTCTACGTTGCCGCCGCGCTGTCGGCTGCCAATTTCATCTATGGCTGGATCGCGGTGCCGGAATCGCTGGCGCCGGAGCGGCGCGCCCCGCTCCAGTGGTCGCGCATGAACCCGTTCGCGGCGCTGCTGCGCCTGGTGCGCCGGCGCGACATCCGCGGCCTGGTGGTGGTGTTCACGCTGGTCACCTTTGCCCAGATGACGCTGCAATCGACCTTCGTCCTGTACACCAGTTTCCGCTTCGGCTGGCGGCCGGCCGACAACGGCCTGGCGCTGTTCTGCGTCGGCCTGTCCTCGATCGTGGTGCAAGCCGGGCTGCTGGCCTTCCTGATCCGGCGTGTCGGCGAAGTGCGCCTGACCCTGCTGGGCCTGAGCTCGGGCGCCCTCGCCTTCCTGCTGTACGGGCTGGCCACCCAAGGTTGGCTGATCTACGTGATCATTCTGTGCAACCTGCTGTCGTTTGCAGCCGGGCCTGCGCTGCAGGGCATCGTCTCCAAGTCGTCGACGCCGCGCGAACAGGGCGAGCTGATGGGCTCGCTGCAATCGATCAGCAGCCTGGCGCTGGTGATCATGCCGCTGGTGGGCACGGCGATCCTGGGCGCGGTGAGCCACCTGCCGCCCGGCGACTGGCGGGTGGGCAGCAGTTTCTACATGTGCGCGGCGATGCAGGCGCTGGCGATCGGGATTGCGTGGCGCGTGTTCCGCACGCGCGGCCTGGCCTGATGCGCATGCTCGGCACTTCATTTCCAGGGTCGCCGGGCTGAACGTCCACAGCGCATGCAGGTCGAGGTTACGTCGCACCGACTCGACGGCCTGGTGTCATTTTCCTCCAGCACCTGTTGTTTTATTGCTTTTAGGGAAGTTTATTTGATATGCAGTCGGTTGTGGCAATCGGCGGGCGCCAAAACTGTCCACCCGTGCACTGCCCCCGTTATAATTGACTGGTCAACATCACGAGGGTTACCGTGTCCGATCGCTTCAAAGTCTTGCCGCAATACCTGCTGCCGAAGCAGCGCCTCACCACCTTTGCCGGCCGTGTCGCCGGTGCCAAGGGCGGTTCGATGACGACCCGGCTGATCCGCTGGTTCGTCGGCAAGTACGGGGTCAACATGGCGGAAGCGGAAAACCCGGACATCGCCAGCTACAGCAGCTTCAACGAATTCTTCACGCGGCCTTTGAGGCCCGGCGTGCGTCCGCTGGCGCAGGCCGACTTCGTGTGCCCGGTGGACGGCGCCATCAGCCAGTTCGGCGCCATCGACGACCACCACATCCTGCAGGCCAAGGGCCACCGCTTCACCACGACCGAACTGGTCGGCGGCGACGCCACGCTGGCGGCGAAGTTCCGCCACGGCAGCTTCGCCAACCTGTACCTGTCGCCCAAGGATTACCACCGCCTGCACATGCCCTGCGACGGCAAGCTGACGCGCATGATCTACGTACCCGGCGCCCTGTTCTCGGTCAATCCGACCACCGCACGCGGCGTGCCGAACCTGTTCGCGCGCAACGAACGCGTCGTGTGCGTGTTCGACAGCGCCGAAGTCGGCCCCTTCGTGCTGGTGCTGGTCGGCGCCACCATCGTCGGCAGCATGGCCACCGTGTGGCATGGCGTGGTCAATCCGAAGCGTCCGCAAAAGATCAGCGAGTGGACCTACGACGACCAGGACATCGTCCTGAAAAAGGGCGAGGAAATGGGCCGCTTCCTGCTGGGCTCGACCATCGTCATGCTGTTCCAGCCGAACACCATCGTCTTCAACGCCGACTGGGCGCCTGAGCGGAAGGTGGTGCTGGGCGAGGTGATGGGCAACAAGCCCGAATAAAACCGGCCAGCGGCGCTGCCTGCGGAAGCAGTCTCAGATCGCCTCGCTGGCGTCGATGCAGGGCAGGTTCGGGGCGTAGCCGCAAAGGCACGCCTCATTTCCCCGCCTGCGCCTTGCAGAACATCTCTTCCATCATGTCGAGGAACACCCGGGTCTTGGCCGGCATCAGGCGCCGCCCCGGGAACACCGCCCAGCCGGTCGCGGTCGGCATCTCCCACTCCGGCAGCACGCGCACCAGTTCGCCCTTCGCCAGGTAGGACGCGACGAACAGATCGGAACTGGCGGCGATGCCCATGCCGCTACACGCCATGCGTGCCAGCAGCTCGGGGGAGTTAGCGGTCAGGCGCGCACGCAACTCGCGCTTCCAGACGACTTTACCGCGCTGCAAGTGCCAGGGCATGGGACCGCCGCTGCGGCTGAGGATGCACAGCAAATCGTACTGCAGCAAGTCGTCGGGATGTTCCGGCAGGCCACGCCGTGCGATATACGAGGGCGCCGCATACAGGCCCATGTGTTCCACGGCCACGCGACGCGCGGCCAGCGTCGAATCCTCGGGCAGATCGCCCATGCGGATCGCGATATCGAAACCTTCGGCCACCAGGTCGACCCGGCGCGGCGACAGGTCCAGTTCCAGCGTCACCGCCGGATAGCGCTCGCTGAAGAGCGGGATCAGCTCGATCATGCCGACGTTGGCGAAATCGGGCGGCACCGATATGCGCAGCTTGCCGCTGGGCGCGGCCTGGCGGTGCTGGGCCAGGGCGCCGGCCGCCTCGACCTCGTCGGCCACCTTGCGCGCATGCTCGAGCAGGCTGGTGCCGAACTCGGTCAGCATCAGCTTGCGCGTGGTCCGCTGCAGCAGGCGCTCGCCCAGGCTGGCCTCGAGCAGGGAAATGCGGCGCGAGACCGTCGACTTGGGCAGGTCGAGACGCTGCGCCGCCAGGCTGAAGCTGCCGGCTTCGACGATGCGGGCAAACAGCAGCAGGTCGTTCGGTTCCATGGGCGGCCCATTGTTCCATTGCGTGAATAATGTTATCCATTCTATCGTCTTCCACACTTCCGGTGGAACGGTTACAGTGACTACACTGCAACACCCCACCCATCTTGACCAAAGGAAGACAGCATGAAGATTCTGCAAATTAATTCGAGCGTACGCGGCGCGGCATCGGAATCGACCCGCGTGGCCAGCAACATCGTCGCCCGCCTGACCGCCGCCAACCCGTCCGCGCAAGTGACCGTGCGCGACCTCGGCGCCAATCCGCATCCGGTGCTGGACGGTGCCGCCCTCGGCGCCCTGTTCACCCCGGCCGACCAGCGCAGCGCCGACCAGGCCGCACGCGTGGCCCAGGACGACGCCCTGATCGCTGAAGCGCAAGCCGCCGACGTCATCGTCATCGGCGCGCCGATGTACAACTTCAGCATGCCGATCCAGCTGAAGGCCTGGTTCGACGCGGTTGCCCGCGCCGGCGTCACCTTCCGCTATACCGAGACCGGTCCGGAAGGTCTGCTGAAGAACAAGAAAGTCTATGTTGCCACCGCACGCGGCGGCATTTACCCGGCGGACGCCGATCCGCAAGTGCCGCAGATCCGCATGCTGCTGAACTTCCTGGGCATGACCGAGAACGAGTTCATCTACTCGGCCGGCCTCGCGATGGGTCCGGAAGCGGCCGCCAAGGGCCAGGCCGAGGCCGACGCAGCCGTCGCCGCACTGGCATAAGTTATATATTGCGTTGGACCACGGGAGATCGACAATGACTGAGCAGATCCAGGACCAGACGGTGGCGAAGAGCCGCGGCGTCGAGCGCGTGCTCGGCGGCCAGTTCGTGATGGACGGCGCCGGCGTCAAGATCAACCGTGTGCTGACCCAGCCGCTGCAACGCCGTCTCGACCCCTTCCTGATGCTGGATGCCTTCGGCAGCGACAAGGCCGGCGACTACATCGCCGGCTTCCCCGAGCACCCGCACCGCGGCTTCGAGACGGTGACCTACATGCTGACCGGGCGCATGCGCCACCGCGACAGCGCCGGCAACGAAGGCCTGGTGACCAACGGCGGCGTGCAATGGATGACCGCCGGCCGCGGCGTGATCCACTCCGAAATGCCGGAGCAGGAAGAAGGCTTGATGGAAGGCTTCCAGCTGTGGCTCAACCTGCCCGCCAAGGACAAGATGAGCGCGCCCTGGTACCGCGACATCCCGACCGAGGCGGTGCCGCGCTTCACGCTGCCGTCAGGCGCCGTGGTGCAGGTGATCGCGGGCGAGACGCACGGCGTGGCCGGCGCCGTCCAGCGCGACGACACCCAGCCTTTGTACCTGGACATCGAACTCCCGGCCGGCGCCACGCTCGACCTGCCGCTGGCGGCCGGGCACAACGCCTTCATCTACGTGTTCCTCGGCGAAGCCGTGGTCGGCGGCAAGGGCATACCGCAGGCACGGATGGCGATCCTCGACAACGCGCAAGGCGCCGACGGCGTGCGCATCAAGGCGGCCACGCCGAGCCGGCTGCTCCTGATTGCCGGACGGCCGCTGAACGAACCGATCGCGCAGTATGGGCCGTTCGTGATGAATACGCAGGCGGAGGTGTTCCAGGCGGTGGAGGACTTCCGGGCCGGGCGGTTTGCCGCTTGAGCTGCCGGTAGCGTCTGAACGTCGTCCCCGCGAAGGCGGGGACCCAAGTTCTGCTCGCACTGCGGTATCTCAGGCAACTTGGATTCCCGCCTTCGCGGGAATGACGTTCAAGTGATGGCGTTTCAATTCAGCTAAACTAGCTGCATCCGCCTTTCCCGACCCAGCCATGCCCTTGCTCGACACCCTCTCCACCCTGCTCTCCCGCGCCAGCCGCGCGCTCGGCCTGGAGTCGCTCGACGCCTTCCCTCCAGGGCACCAGTACGCGCGCACGCGCTGGGACAAGGCCTGGTTCGACATCCCGTCCGACCTCAAGCCGGACGCCATCGAACGCACCATCTGCGACGCCATCGCCAACACCCCGGCCGCCTTCGCCCACATCGAACACCCGACGCCGCGCATGCAGCGCACTCTGCTTGGCATCATCCACGCACGCCTGCGCCGCGGCGGCGGTGCCGGCGCCAATCCCACCGACCTGGTCGGGATGCTGGTCGACGCCTATGCCAGCCCCTATACGCCGGAAGCCCTGCCGGGCCTGCGCGCCGCGATCGCATCCACCGACGGCTACGACCCGTCGATGCGGGTAGCCCACCTGACCGCCTTCCTGTCGGATATGCCGGCTGCCTTCGACGTCATCGACGACCGGATCATCGAGGCGCGCTGAGTACAAAGCCGCCCAGCTCGCGGTTTGGCCGACGTCCAGGTTGTGCACGCAGCGTTATCTTTGTTGCAAGCATGCAAAGATAGTTGATGTCTCCTAGTAACTACGCTAGGTTCATAAAACGTTGTTAGAAAGTAAATTGGAGAAATATTTCCAATTAGAATCTAACTATGTCTTCTCAACTCGGCGGCCAGATCCTGGCTTTGACAGGCTTGCGGTATTTTGCTGCGGCATCGGTTGTCGCATTCCACTTTTCAAAATCGGGCAGTGCCTTGGTGAGGGCTTTCATCGATCATGGCGGCTTCGGCGTGGTGATATTTTTCGTTCTCTCCGGCTTTATTCTGGCCTACAGCTACGACCTTGGCGCGGGCAAGTTTCGCGGTACCAGGCGCGCTTTCTGGGCGGCTCGCGTGGCGCGACTCTATCCCACCTATGTCGTCGGTATGATGTTGATGGCGCCGGTTGTGTTGATGCGATCGACCGAGCCGGCGTGGCAGCAGCTGGCTAGCGGCATCTTGTCTCTTGCGTTAGTCCAATCATGGTTCAATTCGCTTGGTACCTCTTGGGGAATATGGAACCCGCCGGGATGGTCCTTGTCTGCGGAGGCGTTCTTCTACCTGCTTTTCCCTGCCATTTGTGTGGCGCTGTCGAAGCTGTCGACCATCCGGCTGATCGTATTTGCTACCGTCTGCTGCGGCATCGGTGCGCTCTCGGTGTTCACGCAGGCGATAGTCGAGCTTGCTGCTGGGGATCTATGGGGTTACATACCGCTGATCCGGCTTCCGGAATTTCTGATCGGAGTGGCCGCCGGGCTGCTGTGGAAGCGCCGCAATACCCAGGCCTTCGACCGCTCGGCGTCCTGGATAACGATGCTGTCGGCCGGGACTATCATCGCCCTCATGCTACTTCCGCTCGACAGCCGATGGTATGCGAGAGCCACCTTCGCCCCATTGGTCGCGCTGTTTATCTGCGCGCTTGCTTGCGGACAGGGGCCGATCGCAAAGATCTTGTCTTGCAAGCCATTGGTTAACTTGGGGAAGGCCAGTTTTTCGGTCTACATTCTGCACTGGCCGGTGTGGATGATCGTCGATGAGATTTTCGGGCGCTCATCGTTTGCGAGCAGGCAGCCCAACCTCTACTTTGGCTTGTATTTCATCCTTACGACGGGCCTGGCCTGCCTTTGCTTTACGTACCTCGAGGAACCATTGAACCGCATCCTTCGCGGGAAATTGATCAACCCGTCCTCGGCCCCGCGCTACCCGGTCAGCGTTATTGCGCAACATGAAGGCGCCACCCTAAGCTGAGGCAAATAGGACCCGGACACTTCTCGAGCGCTGTCGGCAAACATGGCGCCGACGGCGGTCATCAAAGATTGCCGAGCGGCGCCGCCGGCGCGCGCCCATTGGCCGGCACCATGCGTGCGCGCAAGGCCATGAACGGCGTCTCCACCACCCGGTACAGCAGCCAGCCGGCCAGCAGCGAGGCTGCCAGCGACAGCACGATCGTCACCAGGTCTTCGGGACCGTAGCCGATCCGCGCCAGGCGCGCCGCCACCATCACGCACACCTGCTTGTGCACCAGGTACACCGCGTACGACCACAGCGCCAGGCTGGCCGCGCCGGGCACGCGGATGCGGTGCAGCAGCGATCCGGGCGCCAGCGCCGCCAGGATCAGCAGCGAGAAACCGAGCGCCAGCAGCGGATAGACGAATACGGTCACGCCGAGACCGTAATGGTCGTGCAGGAACAGCACCACCGCCAGCGCTGTCAGCGCGCCACCGGCAACCAGCAGATAATTTCCGTGACGCATCACACGAATCCAGGCGGCCGGATGCCCGTTCTTCAGCAGCGCCAGCGCCACCCCGGCCAGCAGCTCGTCGAAGCGGCACCAGCTGGCGTAATAGATGTTTTTATAATAGTGGTGCAGCCAGGCCTCGCCGGTCATGCCGTCCAGCCAGACCTGCCAGCGCACCGCCATCCCCACCAGGAAGGCGGCGCCGATCGCGAGCCAGGCCCAGCGCAGCGGCGCCCGGATCACTGCCGCCAACAGTGCCAGCGCCGGCAGCAGCATATAGAACTGTTCCTCGATGCAGAGCGACCAGGCATGCGAGAACGCCGTCCCCGGCTCCAGGTGAATGTTCTGGGTAAATGTGAGGTAACGCCACAGCGGCAGCAACGGCGCATCGCCGCGGAAAGCCGGCCACAGCGCGTACAGGGCCAGCACCACCCAGAAATTCGGCAAGGTGCGCAGCAGGCGCCGCGCATAGAAGTGGCGCAGCGAAAAACCGTCCGAGTGGCGCAGGCCGGCGAAGATCTGGTTGCCGATCAGGTAGCCGGACAGCGCAAAGAACAAATCGACCCCGGCCCAGCCGATCTCGCCGACCCAGCCGAAGGTCGGGGCGTCGCTGACGAACAGCACGTAATGGTGCAGCACGACCAGCGTGACCGCGAGTGCGCGCAGGGTATCGAGCCCGTGGATCCTGCCTGCGGCTGGATTGCTCATGCTGTGCCGCTCATGGTGGCCTGTCGTCGACAAAACCCGGATCATGCCATGCGGCGACCACGGCAGCCAGGGTTGCGCCCGGATTTGCCGCTAAAATGGCTGGATCGACATCCTGGACCACCATCGCATGACTTCCGCCAGCACGCTGCAATTCAAATCCGTCACCTATACCGGCCTCGGGCAAGGCCCGCGCGTCATCATCATGGGGGCGACGCACGGTAATGAAGTCTGCGGCACCCAGGCCATCGGCCGGGTGATGGCGGAACTCGACGCCGGCCGCCTGCACATCGGCGCCGGCAGCGTGACCTTTGTCCCGGTCGTCAATCCGCTGGCGTACGCAAAAAATACCCGCTCCGGCGACCGCAACCTGAACCGCGACCTGTTCCCGAAAGCCGATCCGCAGGACTTCGAAGACCGCATCGCCAACTGGCTGTGCCCGCTGCTGGCCCAGCACGACGTGCTGCTCGACCTGCATTCCTTCAATGCGGCCCATGGCGAACCTTTCGTGATGGTCGGCCCGGCCGACAACGACGGTCCGCTCGAACCGTTCCGCCACATGCGCGCAGAACGCGCGCTGGCGCGCCGACTGGGCGTGCGCCGCTTCGTCACCGGCTGGATGGCAGCCTACGGCGGCGGCGTGCAGCGCCGTTCGCGCGCGGCCTCATCCAGTGAAGCAGAACTGGAAACCGTGCTGCGCTACGGCGTCGGCACCACCGAATACATGCGCAGCACCGGCGGCTATGCCTTGACGCTCGAATGCGGCCAGCACCTCGATCCGGGGGCGCCGGAAGTGGCCTACAGGGCGATCATGAATACCCTCGCCTTTCTCGGCCTGATCGGCGCGCCGGCGCCGCAACCGGTGCCGTTCGAGGAGATGGAAGCGCTGCAGATGGTCGTGGTGCACGACAAGCTCGACGCCGGTGACCGCTTTACGCGTGCGTGGGCCAGTTTCGATCCGGTCGAAGAAGGCGAGCAGATCGGCGTGCGCGCGGACGGCACGCCGGTGCTGGCCGAGTTTGCGGGCCGGATCCTGTTCCCGGACACGAATGCCGGTCCGAACCAGGAATGGTATTACATGACGCGGCCGCATCCGTCGTTCGGGCAGGAGTAAGATCGGTGCGGCGGCGGCGGAAACGCGTTCATGCGCTTCTTTCTGGCGCGGGCAGCGCTCAGTGAAACACGCCGACCGCAAGTTCGGCCCACGCCAGCAGCAGCGCGCCGGCCAGCGCCAGCCCGCCGACGATGCGGTGGGTGCGGTTGCCGATGCGCTGCACCGCCAGCTCGTAGACCAGGCCGGTCCCGGCCAGCAGCACGGCGGCGACCGCGAAATCCATCGGTCCCCACTTCACCTCGGCGGTAAAGCGCATCGCCACCGCGGGCACCAGCAGCATCGCGGCGGTCACCCACAGGACCCGCCCTACCCGCTTGCCCGCGGTCTGGCGCAGCACGGTGTCGCGGTTGCCGGTCATGGTCGTCATCTGCAGTCCTTTCGCATCCGGTGGGCGCCGGCACAAGCCGGGCGGGGCGTCTAGTCAGTACTTCGCCGCCCCATGATACCCCGGCGGCGCCACGCCCTGTTTTCACTTGACTCATGCGTGGTCGGCGACAGGCTGTACGCCGGCACCCTGCGCCAGCACCGCCATCACGTCCTGGACGCCGATGCGGGCGACCCAGTCGTCGCGGCCGGGCACCGTGATGATGATGCTGTTGTCCTTGTCGATCGGCGCCCACTCCGGATTTTTCTGGCGCATCAGGGCGATCACCGGGACGTGCACGGCGTTCGCCAGGTGCATCACCGCGGTCTCGACCGAGATCACCAGGTCGCACAGGCTGAGGATGGCGGGCAGCTGGAAGAAATTGTCTTCCGCACTGAACAAATGGGTATCCGCCAATCCCTCGGCATCGAACAGCGCCCGCGCCCGCCCCAGCTCCTCGGGCACGACGTTGACCACGAAGCCGCTGTCGCCCCAGGCCGGATCGCAACGCATCGTGCGGATCAGGCCGATGATGCGCTCCAGCGGCCAGCTGCGTTCGGCGCACTTGGAGAAGGCATTCAGGAATACCACCCGGGCGGGCGACCGGGCGGCCTGCCCTGGCGCCTGACGGAAGCCCCAGGCCACGAACTGTTCGTGCGCATAACGCATCCAGCGCGCGCCGATATCGAGCACCGGGAAACGGGCGCCCGCAGGAATGACCATGCCGAACAGCTGGGTGAACCAGCCGGCGTAGATGTCGCTGATATGCTGGTCGCGATGCGATGCCGCGGTATAGGCAGGGATACTGGCGTCGAGCTTGCGATAGATCAGGAATTTCATCACATCGTAAGGACGCACCCGTTTCTTTTGTCCGACCACGAAACCACGACGGCTGATCTTGCGCGCCAGGGATGCGTATTTATGACGCTCGAGCACTGCCAGCGATACCACTAGCGGATAATCTTCCCGTTGCGCGGCAGCCAGCGACTGCGCGAACAGTGCCGGGCTATAGGTCTCGTTGTAGACCCTGGCGATGAACGGACACTCGGCCAGCCAGTCGTACAGCGCGTATTTCTTGAGGTGCGGCCACTCGGCTGCGTTGGCGGTGCGGCGGCGCTCGTCGACCCAGAGGTGGATCTCGAGCTGCGGATAGGCCTGGGCAAGCGCGCGGAAACAGCTTTGCAAATAGGTGAAGTCGCCCAGCGCCAGATGCGCGATGAACAGGATCTTGCCGGCCTGCGCCAGCCGTTCCGGCGGGATCAATGGCATCTGGACGGGCATGGACGGTTCGGCCTTCCGGGCGGTGTCGGCAACGGTGCTGCCTTTACCCAAACCAGGGGCACCGAGGAATGCCCCGTTCGGACGCCAGCGCGCACCAGTTTCGACCGCTTGAGAGCGCAATGGTTTCATGAGCTGGCGCCTTTCGTGAGAAAAACGACGGGAACGGCACAGAACACCATAGGACCTCCATGAGCTGAAAAGCGATGGCAAATTCTATTGTTCAACAGCGCCAAAAAATACACGGCCACTGTAAAGTTTGGTAAAACAATGTCAAGATGAAGTGACATTTCGTGAGCGTGCCTGTTCACCCCGTATCAACTGCAGGTTGCGCACGTAAATCCCTACCCCGAGGACTTGGCCGACGACGAACACCGGATCGTGCCGGTGCACGGCATAGGCCAGCAGCACCAGCGCCCCCAGGATGCTCAGGTACCAGAACGACACCGGCATCACGCTGCGCCGCTCACGCTCGCTCGTCAACCACTGCAGCACGAAGCGTGCCATGAACAGGGCCTGCCCGCCGAAGCCGATCACCAGCCACCACCCTTCCTTATCCATCCGACGCACTCCTGTTGATCGCAACCGCCCCGGCGGCATCGGCGCCGCGCTTGCCCGCGTGCTCATCGGTGAGCTCGATCGGCCGTTCGGCGGCAGGCTCGGCGCCGCGCACGTCGGCACGCTCATCGGCACGTTCAGCGGCAAGTTCACCGGCAAGTTCATCGGCGCGCTCACCGAGCCGATCGCTGGCCCGCCCCGTGGCCCGACCGCCGCCCAATTCGCCGGCGCGCTCGCCACGCTCGCCGGGGTCGTCGCGGCCGCGCCCGATCAGCGGCCAGCGCCAGCGCCAGCGCCCCCAGGGCAGCATGGCCGCGATTTCCCAAGCCCCCCACAGCAGGCAGGCCCCGGCGACCGTACGCTGCAGCGGCATCACCGCGGGGATGTGCATGTGGTGGCTGACCAGCAGCCCTCCCGCCATGCCCAGCAGCAGCAATCCGGCCAGCAGGCCGCCGATGCCGGAGGTGCGCCAGCCGCAACGGCCGTGCAGCGCCAGGCCGGCCCAGGCGCCGGTCCAGCCGCCGATCATGCCCCACAAGATGTCGACCGGCCAGTGCACGCCGACCATGATGCGCGACAGGCTCACCAGCACCGCCATCGCCAGCAGCAGCGCGCGCACCAGCGCATGCCGGGCCAGGCCCATGATGCCGATGCCGGCAATCGCGAACGCCGCCGCCGCGTGACCGGAGGGAAAGGACACCTGGCGGTAGGCCGGGCCGGCATGGAAGAACTCGCCGGCGCCGAACACGGCGAGCGGCCGCGGCACGTCGATGAACTGCTTGGTGACCTGGGTCCAGAGTCCGGCGAAGACCGCCGCCGCCAGCGCCGCCCAGAAACAGTGCGGCGCGCGCCGGATACTGGGCAACACCAGCACCATCGCAATGGCGCCGTCGCCGAACATCGTCAGCCGCAGCCAGACCGGTTCGCCCAGTACGCTGCCGGCGCGGTTCAGCAGCAGGAACAGCGCATGGTTGCTGCCGCTGGCCAGGATCGCGACCAGTGCGGCCAGGGCTGCGGCGGGCGGCAGCCAGACCCAGGCTGGATGGAGGGGTGCGCGCATGGCGGCCTCAGTCGGGCACGCGGAGCAGCACGATGCCGCCCTTGCGGTACAGGATGTGCGCGCCTGCCAGCGCCGGCGCCTGCAGTGCGTCGCTGCGGGTCAGGATCACCTGACCGGCGTGCGGCGCCGGGGTCGACGGCGTGACGGCAGCGCGGTAGACCGAAAAGCTCGGTGCGTCGATGCGCCAGCGCTGCACGTCCCAGCCCTCGCGGCGGGCCAGCTGCGCCGCCTCCTTCAGCGGCCCCTGCTGCAATTCGCCAACCGCCGGCAGCAGCAGGCCGCCGAGCGCGCCTGCGCACAGCAGGCTGGTGGCGGCCAGCCGCAGCCACAAGGCGGCGCCGCGCCACAGCGCCAGGCCGAGTGCGGCGCCCAGCAGCGCCCCGGCAACGACGCGCCAGGCGCTGCCGAATACCTCGCCCCGTCCGAGCGCCTCGCGCACGTAGGCGTTGCCGATGCCGGGTGCCAGCCGCTCGAGCGCGTACGGCAGCGCCGCTACCGCCGCCAGCATCAGCAGCGGTGGCGCCAGCACCAGCCAGGCCGGATGCGGCGCCCGGCGCGCGCGCGCCATCAGGATGAACAGCGGCGTCACGCCATACAGCAGGTAGTGCGGCAGCTTGGTGCCGGCCAGCGAAAAGAACGCGAACACGAACAGGAACCAGCTCCACAGGAAGGCATCGTCGGACGCCATGCGGCGCCGGCGCAGTGCCGGCAGCATGGCGCGGAACATGGCGGGCACGGTGGCCAGCAACAGGCCGCACCAGGGGAGCAGGATCAGCAGCAGCGCCGGCAGGTAGTACAGGATGCCGCCGTCATGGCCCTGCAGCGGCGCCATGAAGCGTTCGACGTTGTGGCGCATGAAGAAGCCGGCCAGGAAGGCGTCGCCGCGCCGCGCATATTCCAGCAGGTACCAGGGTGCCGCCACCGCCAGCAGGATCGCCCAGCCGATCGGATCGCGCAGCGCGCGCCACCATGCGCCAAAGCGTCCTTGCAGCGCAAAGCCGAGGCAGCTGGCGGCGCCCGGCACCAGCAGCGCCACCGGCCCCTTGGTCAGCAGCCCCAGCCCGATCCACAGGAAGACGCGGCGGCGCTGGCCGGCCTGCCCGTCCGTCGCATAGCGCATGATGTCGAACATGGCCAGCGCCAGGAACAGGTTCAGCAGCGCATCGGCGATGGCGCCGCGCCCGATCACGCTGACGCCAGCCGTGGTGGCGGCGATGAAGGCGGCGGCGTAGCCGGTGCCGGGGCCGTCGGCGCCGTCGAAACGGGCGCGCGCGAAGACGCCGATGGCGGCGATCCACGCCGTCGCCGCCAGCGCGGACGGCAGGCGGAACGCAAATTCGTCCATGCCGAACAGCGTGACGGAAGCGGCCTGCAGCCAGTAGATCAGGATCGGCTTGTCGAACCGCGGCGCGCCGTTGAGCCAGGTCGAGACGTAGTCGCCGCGCGCCAGCATTTCGCGCGTGGCCTCGCTGAATGCGCCCTCGTCGACGTCGAACAGCGGCACCGTACCCAGTCCGAGGAACAGGCTGGCCAGCACAGCCAGCGCCAGGGCCAGCGGCGGCAGTTTCGCGGCGGCGCTGGCCGGCAGCGCGGCAGGGCGGCGGCCGCCGTCGTGCGCCGGCGCTGCCGTCGCGGACGCGTACCGGCCCTGCTCACCGTCCTGCGCCGGCGGCCTCATGCGCCCTCCGCCGCCGCAGGCCGCCCACCCTGCCCGCCCTGTCCACCCTGCGGCGCCCGCTGCCCGATGCCGCCCGCGCCATCGATCGCGTCCGGCGTACCGAGCGTCGCGCGCACCAGGTAAGTGCGTGCCGTGCCTGCTTCAAAGTAAGTACGGGCCAGCATTTCGGTGAGAATGCCGGTGCAGATGAACTGCACCCCGATCACCGCCAGCAGCAGCCCGAACAGCAGTAGCGGGCGCCCCGCGATCGCTTCGCCCTCGACCAGCTTGGCCCAGGCGAGCCAGGCCAGGGCCAGCATGCCGGGAAAGGCGCAGGCCAGGCCGATGCGGCCGAAGAAATGGCCGGGGCTGGCGCGAAAGCGCACGAAGAACACCGCCGCCAGCAGGTCGAGCAGCACCTTGAAGGTGCGCGACAGCCCATACTTCGATTTGCCGTGCAGGCGCGGAAAATGGCTGACTTCTTCTTCGCGGATGCGCTCGGGCGCGGTGACGGTGGCCATCCAGGTCGGGATGAAGCGGTGCATCTCGCCGTACAGGCGCACTTCGCGCAGCACGGCGGCGCGGTAGACCTTGAGCGAACAGCCGTAATCGTGCAGCGGCAACCGGGTGACGGCCCCGATCAGGCCGTTGGCCAGCCGCGACGGCAGCCGGCGCAGCCAGAAGCCGTCCTTGCGTGCGCGGCGCCAGCCGACCAGCAGGTCGAGGTCTTCGTCGAGCAGGCGCCGCACCATGCGCAGGATGTCATGCGGATCGTTCTGCAGGTCGCCATCCATGGTGGCGACGACGCTGCCGCGTGCGGCATCGATGCCGGCCTGCATGGCCGCGGTCTGGCCGAAGCGGCGCCGCAGGAGTACGCCCGCCAGTTGCTGCGGATTGGCGGCCACGGCCTCGCGGATGCGCGCGGCGGTGCGGTCGCGGCTGCCGTCGTCGACCAGGATCAATTGCCATGGCCACGGCGAGGCGGCCAGCGCCGCCCCCACCTGGGTTGCCAGCGGCAGCACATTGTCTTCCTCGTCATGCAGGGGCACCACGACCGAGAGTGCGACGGGAGCGTCCTCCGCGGGCACATCGTCGGGCGGCACAGCGAGCAGCTTCATCCGAATCTCCGGTCGTGGGCCGCAAGGGCGGCTGAGCAGACCGTATATTCACCCCGCATGAAAGCGCCACGAACGACACAGCGCAAATGTGCGTGCGGTCGGCGGCGCTTGCCCGACAGATCAGGCTGGGCTCAAGAGCTTGAGGCCGACGATGCCGGCCACGATCAGGCCGATCGACAGCAGGCGCAATGCGCCGGCCGGTTCGCCCATCATCAGCATGCCGAACACCGCGGTGCCGACGGTGCCGATGCCGGTCCACACCGCATAGGCCGTGCCCAGCGGCAAAGTGCGCAGCGCCAGGCCCAGCATGCCAACGCTGCCGGCCATCGTGGCCAGCGTGAACACCGACGGCCACAGCCGGGTAAAGCCGGCCGTGTGCTTCAGGCCGACGGCCCAGGCCACTTCCAGCAGGCCGGCGACGACCAGGAGGATCCAGTTCATTCCATTTCCTTACCGGTATTTCCTTACCTATGTTTTCTTCCCCATTGAAGGCCGCCGAGTATAGCACCGGCAAAATGGGCGGCCGCCGGCAGGAATCGCGCGCTTGGCTTAAGATGGCCAGCCATTCATACCGAATACAGGAGTATTGATGAGTACATTGTTCGACCCGATCCAGATCGGCGCCCTGCGCCTGCCGAACCGCATCGTCATGGCCCCGCTGACCCGCGCCCGCGCCGGCGGCGGCGGCCGCGTGCCGAATGCCCTGATGGCCCAATACTACGAGCAGCGCGCCTCGGCCGGCCTGATCCTGTCGGAAGCGACCTCGGTCACGCCGATGGGCGTGGGCTATGCCGACACCCCGGGCATCTGGTCCGACGAGCAGGTCGAAGGCTGGAAGCTGGTCACCGAGGCCGTGCACCGCGCCGGCGGCCGCATCGTGCTGCAACTGTGGCACGTCGGCCGCATCTCGGACCCGGTGTTCCTGGACGGCCAGGCGCCGGTGGCGCCGTCCGCCATCAAGCCGGCCGGCCACGTCAGCCTGCTGCGTCCGATGAAGGATTACGAGACGCCGCGCGCCCTGGGGCTGGAGGAAATCGCGGAGGTCGTCGCGGCCTACCGCAAGGGTGCCGAGAACGCGAAAAAGGCCGGTTTCGACGGCGTCGAAGTCCACGGCGCCAACGGCTACCTGCTCGACCAGTTCTTGCAGGACAAGACCAACCAGCGCGACGACATCTATGGCGGCGCGATCGAGAACCGGGCGCGCCTGATGCTCGAAGTCACCGACGCCTGCATCGACGTCTGGGGCGCCGACCGCGTCGGCATGCACCTGGCGCCGCGCCGCGATTCGCACGACATGGGCGACTCGACACCGCTCGAGACCTTCGGCTACGTTGCGCGCGAACTCGGCAAGCGCGGCATCGCCTTCATCTGCGCGCGCGAAGCGATCGGCGACGACCGCCTCGGCCCGGCGCTCAAGCAAGCCTTCGGGGGCGTCTACATCGCCAACGAAAAGCTGAGCAAGGAAAGCGCCGAACAATTGATCGCCAGCGGCGATGCCGATGCGGTTGCCTTCGGCCAGTGGTTCATCGCCAATCCCGACCTGCCTGCGCGCCTGCAGGCCGATGCACCGCTGAACCCGGCCCGACCGGAAACCTTCTACGCCCCCGGCGCGGAAGGCTATACCGACTACCCGGCGCTGCAAGCCAACGCCTGAGTTCAGGTCCGGGAGCGTCCAACACAAGCTTCCGGGCAAGCCATGGCGGTTGTGTTGGACACGCCAAGCCTGACAGCGGCGCCGGCATACATACAGCCCGGAGTCGCTTCCTTCTCCATCGAGCCCGCTTCCAGCAAAAATTTCCCGTACCGGCTCGGCAACCGGTGCGTTTAATATTGCTGTCATGATATTCTTGCGCAATTCGTTCTGGCCGTGGCCACAAGCCGCGGCCATGGTCTTCAATCGTCGAACCGCAAGGATCACCGTGAACCGATTTTCCCCAGCCATCCGCTTCGCCTTCAGCACCGCCCTCAGCACCAGCCTCCATCTGCGCCTGCTGCCGCTGGCCGCCGCCACCGCGCTGGCCTTCGCCGCCGTCCCCGCCGCTGCCGCCGACACCGCCGCAGCAAACGCGCCGCGCGCCGAAAACGCCTACCTGTCGCAAACGGACGCTGCCGCCCGTTCGGCCCGCGTCTCGAACGTCGACTACGTGCTGGACTTCACGCTGACCGGCAAGGAAAACTTCAACGCCACCACGACCCTGGCGTTCGACCTGAAGGACAATGCGTCGGCCCTGACCGTCGACCTGGACAAGGCCACCGTCAAGTCGCTGACCGTGAACGGCAAGAGCGTCACGCCGCATTACAACGGCTGGTTCATCACGCTGGCTGCGCAAGACCTGAAAAAGGGCCGCAACACGGTGACGGTCGCCTACGAGCGCCCGCACAGCACCAATGGCGAAGGCCTGCACCGCATGGTCGATCCGGTCGACGGCCGCGTGTATACCTACTCGCACTTCGAGCCGGCCGCGGCGCACCAGATGTTCGCCGCCTTCGACCAGCCCGACCTGAAGGGCACCTACCAGATCAACGTCACGGCACCGGCCGACTGGACCGTGATCTCGACCACCCGCGAGACCAAGGTAACGGCCGACGGCGCCGCCAGGCGCTGGACCTTCCCCAGGACCAAGAAGCTCAGCCCGTATAACTTCTCGATGCATGCCGGTCCCTACAAGATGTGGGAAGACAGCAGCGGCACCTACCCGATGCGCCTGTTCGCGCGCCAGTCGGTGGCGTCGCAGGTCAAGCCGGCCGAATGGTTCAAGTACACCAAGTCCGGCCTGGCCTTCTTCGACGAATACTTCGGCGTGCCCTACCAGTTCGGGAAGTACGACCAGATCCTGGTGCCGGACTTCCTGTACGGTGCCATGGAAAACGCCGGCGCCATCACCTTCGCCGAGCGCGGCTTCATGTACAAGGCCGAGATGACGGCCGAGCAGCGCCAGCGCCTGGCCGGCGTCATCATGCACGAGATGGCGCACCAGTGGTTCGGCGACCTGGTCACCATGCAATGGTGGAACGGCCTGTGGCTGAACGAAAGCTTCGCTTCCTTCATGGGGACGCTGGCCACGGCCGAAGCCACCGAATTCAAGGACGCCTGGCGCGCCTTCTACTCCAGCGGCAAGCAGGAAGCCTATGCCCAGGACCAGCGCAGCACCACCCACCCGATCGAAGTGCCGGTGCCGTCGACCCAGAACGCCTTCGACAACATCGACGCCATCACCTATTCGAAAGGCGCCTCGACGCTGATGCAGCTGCGGCACCTGCTGGGCGCCGACGTGTTCCGCAAGGGCGTGCACAACTACCTGGTCAAGTACCAGTACAAGAATGCGAAGCTGGACGACTTCATCGGCAGCCTGGGCCAGGCGGCCGGGCGCGACATGAAGGGCTGGACCCAGCAATGGCTGTACCAGCCGGGCGTGAATACGATCACCGCGAACTACACCTGCACCGGCGGCAAGATCGGCAGCTTCACGCTGCAGCAGAGCGCGCCGCAGGCATTCCCGACCCTGCGCGAGCAGCGCGTGCAGGTGGCGTCGTTCCGCCGCGACGGCGAGCAATTGAAACTCGACCGCAAGGTGCCGGTCACCTACAAGGGTGCCAGCACCGCGGTACCGGGCATGGTCGGCGCTGCCTGCCCGGACCTGGTGTATCCGAACTACGAGGACTGGGGCTTCGTCAAGGTGCAGCTGGACCCGCGCTCGTTCGACAGCGCCCGCGCGCATATCAAGGGCGTCGACGATCCGCTGCTGCGCGCCATGCTGTGGCAGAGCCTGTGGGATGGCGTACGTGACGGCAAGCTGCCGCTGAACGACTTCATCGCCACCGCGCTTGCCAATGCGCCGGGCGAGAAGGACTACACGCTGCTGGGCGACGTGCTGGGCAAGGTCGTGCAGTCCAAGCATTACCTCGACCGCATGCACCTCGACGGCGCCTACTCCACGCAAGCCACGCGCCAGCTCGAAGACATGAGCTGGCAAGGTGCCGTGGCCGCCAAGGGCGACGACAACTTCCAGCGCCGCTGGTTCGGCACCTACCTCGGCGTGGTCAGCTCGCGCGAAGGCCTCGACCGCCTCGCCGCCCTGCTCGACGGCAAGACCTCGATCGATGGCCTGGCCATCAACCAGGACCTGCGCTGGGCCATCATCGGCCGCCTGAACCGCTACGGCTACCCGGGCGCCGCCGCGCTGGTGGAAGCCGAGCAGGCGCGCGACAAGTCGGACACCGGCGCCGCCGCCGCGATCGCCGCCACCGTCAGCCGTCCGGACCCGGCGGTCAAGAGCGAATGGCTGGGCACGATCCAGGACCTGAAGACCAAGCTGCCGTTCTCGCGCGTGCGCACGGCAATGGGCAGCCTGTACCCGGCCGAGCAAGGGCAGCTTTCCGAACAGAGCGCCGCCCAGCGCCTGGCGCAACTGCCCGAGCTGGACAAGGCCGCCGGTACCGTCTACATGCGGTCCTACGGCCCGAGCCTGATCCCGGCCGCCTGCACCCCGGCCAGCGTCGCGCGCCTGCAAGCAGCAAGCACCGGCATGACGGCGCTGTCGGCCGGCACCCGCCGTGCGCTGCTCGACACGCTGCAGGAAGACCAGCGCTGCGTGGCCATCAAGGGGGCCATGACCGCGAAGTAAGCGCCGAAGCAAGCGCCGCGGTCAGCGCCGGTCAGCGCCGGTCGCGGCGGTCCTCGCCGGCCGGCGCCGCCGCGGCCGGACCGCGGCACATCTCCGCCACCCGCGCCCAGGCCCCCTCGGCCTGGCAGTTGAGCGGCGGATTCAGTTCGAGCAGCTTGCCCAACTCGACCGGCTTCATCTCGTTGACGTGGACGTTGTTGGCGAGCTTGATACACATGACGTCCTGCCAGGCGGCCTGCACATTGTGCGGGATCGGGAGCGGACCGCGCAGCTTGCGTGCCGCCGTCTCGCAGGCGGCCTGGCTCGGGAATTCGCCGCGCAGGTTGGCCTGGTCGAGCGTGACGTCCAGTCCCTGCTGCAGGTACAGCAAAAGAATCATCGTATACATGGCATGGCGCACTCCGTCGATCGTCTACCTAGGACGCCGGCAGCGCCGCCGTGTTCCACACGCCTGATCTGCATCAGCTTGCGGCTTTGCTGCCGCACTAGCCTCGGTGTTTTCGGGAGTACGCGCATGATCGAGCTCATCACCTGCAAGTTTCAATGATGCCTCGGGCCGTGTCCCACCGGCTCAGGACGCTTGATATTCCCTCTGTACGGCCCAGCCCTGATGTATCCTGTTGTCTCTTTCTGAATATCAAAAGCGCATGCCTAATTTGTAGCTACATTTGTAGCTAGCTACAGTCCGCGCGTGAAAAGGGAGTATGAATGGCCAAGAGAGGAACGAATCTGCTGAGCGACATGCAGATCAGGCGATGGATCGCGGCTGGCGATCCGATCGCAAAGTCGGACGGCGCCGGCTTGACCTTCACCTTATCCAAAGCAGGAACAGCGAGTTGGGTGCTCCGGTACATGATGGCTGGACGCGCGAAAGAACTCACCCTAGGGAATTACCCAGACCTTAGCCTGTCGGCTGCCAGAAAGTTAGCCGCGGAGAAGCGAGTAGCTGTGGACCAGGGCCAGGATCCGGCGGCGCAGAAACGGAAGGAGCGCCTCGCGACCCGTGGCGCCTGGCTCGTGCGTGAATTGGTCAAAGATTATATCGAGAAGGTGCTCACAAGCGGAAGGTACGCCGATGGCACGGTCTTCTATCGCAAAAGCGACCTTGAGGATGTGGTCCTACCGTTCATGGGGTCAATGGAGGTACGCGCGGTAACGCCCGAGGATGTGGTCGACATGCTCGACAGATGCGGGCGCAGCTGGACGATCCAGAAGCGCATCCTCACCTCAGCCGGCCAGCTCTTCGACCACGCCATAGGGCGTCAGCTTGTGCGCATCAATCCGGTCGCAGGCATCAAGTTGACAGCGCTGCTGGGGCCGAGGCCGCCAGTGCGCAAGCGAGTCATGCTGTCCGAAGAGGAGTTGCGGAAGCTGCTTGCCAGGATCGACGACATAGGAGTCGAGAACGCTTTGGCACTACGGATCATGCTGGCCACCTGTGTTCGATCCGTGGAGCTGGTGAAGGCGCGATGGGAACACGTCGATTTTGATCGCGGCACGTGGTTTGTGCCCGATGACTCAGTCAAAACACGCACGGGATTTTTAGTGCCCATTACGCCGATTGTCGCTGGCTGGTTCGGGCAGCTGCAAAAACTCGCCGATGGGTCCGCATGGGTGCTGCCCGGACGACGAACGAAAAGCAGCGATTCGCATGTGGGTCGGACCACGTTATGGTCGGCGATCAACAACGCGTTCGAGCGAGGCGATATTGACACGAGACGCTTTACGCCACACGACACGCGTAGCACGGCGAAAGGCCACATGCGCAATTTGGGCGTCTCGCGCGAGATTTCGGAGATCGCCCTGAATCACACGCTCAAGGGCATGGAGGGGATTTACGACGTGCGCGAGGAAATCCCGGAGCGTCGGCAGGCGCTTGAGCTTTGGGCTGCCTTCCTTGTGGCATGCGAGACCGGAACGCCGTGGAACGTGGTCCCAATCGGCCGCGCCGCCTGATGCTGTGACAGTCGGCAGTTTTCAAGTCTACGGACTATTGCTAAGGAATCAGCAACTTAGCCAATTTTCGTTTCCGCAGCCGACCTCATTCGGCCCTGATTTTTGCCCCGAGAGTACCAGTTTCGGCCGGTAGTTGCGGAAACGATTTTGACCCTCACTGCGCCCATTCCGGGGCGCGGTGCAAGACCCTTTCGACTGGTGCCGGCTGGACCGTACCGGGCTGCCGTTGCGGTGCCGGGCGGAAGCCTGTGCCGATCGACATGGGCAGAAACAGCGTCTGGTCGGTGCTGGGCCCGCGCCGCTTCACGAACACAATGTCGAGTCCGCCGGGTGCCGGCCGCAACGCCAGGCGCAGCGGAGCCACCGATGAATCCTGGGCTGCGGCGACCGGGCGGAACACGAAGCACAGCGTCTCGCCAGCCTGAGCCGCCAGGTGCAGACGCCTCAGGCTCTCTTGCCGCACATGGGTCTGCCACAGCAACAGTGCACCGCAAGCCCCACTTCGCAGCACCTGCTCGGCCGCCCATAGGGTGTCGGCCGTTGTCTTCGCGCGCAGCCACAGCGCTTGATTCGGCGCCACTCCCATCGCCGCCAGGGCGAGCGCCTGAGGTGGGTGCGGCGGCTCGAGCATCACTACCTTACGCGCGGCGACCTTGGTCAGCGCCGGCGCCAGCAGGCGCATTTCGCCGATTCCTGGCTGCTGGGTCAGCAGCTCAGTGAGTGAGCCGGTTGGCCAGCCGCCGCCGGGAAGCTGGTTCGACAGCGCCGTGTAGCCAGTGTCAACGCACTTCGTCGTCGAGCGCCCCAGCTGCGATGCGCGCCAGAGAGCGGGATGAAGAGTCTCAGGGTCGAGCGCCGAGATTTGGCTATTCATAGTTCCGCCTAGAAATACTGTATAAAAACACAGTATAACAGCGAAAGCTTGCGTTATCTATTTCTCATTGTTGATGGGCGCCAACTTGCTGTAAACCTAACGCTGCGACGATGCCTCCAATACATCAAGGAGGTCCCATGCAGCGAATTCTGCCCCTATGGCTGGCCCTGCCACTCGCCGCCGGCGCGGCTCCATACCCCTTTACGTTGAGCGGCGACCGGTTTGTCGAAATGATGAGTCACCCGGATCCGTCCGGCGCAGCCTACCTCATGCGCGAGCGCGCCTACAGCTACCTTGACGGCGTGCGCGACAGCTCCGAGGGCAGAGCCTGGTGCGACGTCGATCAGCTTAAGACGCCAGATCTGGCCTACGAGATGGCCGACGACATCGCCAAGCTACCGGCGGCCGAGCGGAAGAAAAACGCTTCCCTGCTACTGCTCCAGCAGCTCAAGCGCCGGTACCCGTGCCGCAGCGGAAGCAAGTCATGAGGCCTCGCTTCGAGATGCTATGGAGCAATTACCCGCGCACCGAGAAGCGCGAGCCTCTGTTCGACTCGCTCGGCTGGTCCGACATCAGGAACAAGGACGCCTACAAAGACACTTGCGCGATTCGGATGAGCATCGCGCTCACCCGATCTCACGTTACTCTGCCAGGCGCAAGTATGCGCGTGAAGGCAGGGCCCGACAAGGACAATGGGATCGAACCGCGGCAGCGCAAGCTCTCCGAAATCCTCAAGTGGAAGTGGGGTCAGCCCGAGGTGTTCGACAGCGAGAGCGCAGCGCGTGACGGCATTGGACAGCGCCAGGGCGTGGTGTCTTTCTTCCGTATCTCCGGCGGGCCTGGTGGACACATTGACTTGGTGCGGCCTGGGCCGTTTGGCTTCGCCGAGTGCGCGCGAAGCTGCTTTTTCGCCAGTTGGGAAATCTGGTTTTGGCCGCTGGACTGACCATGGCTGAACGCAAAGACATTCTCACCGCCAGCCGGGTCGACTATGTGTTGATCCTGCTGCCGATCATCACCCTCGCGGAAGCGGTTCGGTCGATGGTCGACAGCGGCGTGCCAGCCGACGTCGCGGCGCGAGTGCTCGACAACCCGGAGAAGCGCCGGCCTATGCTGCTTCCAACATTTCCGGGGTGACGGTGTTCCGGCAGACCTGGCCGAACTCGCTGTGGTAGGTGATGGCGGTACACTGCCGTTCGCTCATCCAGCCGCCGCGCGCGGCGTAGGCGTCCCGGGCCGCCAGGGTCGAGTGCTGGACCACCGTCATGCCGGAGTGCTCCTTTTCCTCGAAATGGTGCCGGTGACCCGTGTGGGCGTAACGGCGCGTGGTGCCGCCCCAGACTTTCGGGAACTGAGCGGCGAACAGCAGCGGCAGCTGGTCGTTCTTCTTCAGGTGGCCGTGGTGCCAGGCCAGCATGGTCTCGCCGTGCTGGTAGACATAGTACGGCAGCTCGGAATCGATCACCTCGACCCGCGGCTCGTTTTCGTACAGCGCCTTGAACATCGCGCGCAGCCAGACAGAACTGGCAAGGTCATGGTTGCCTTCGGCCATCAGCACGACTACCTTCTCGTGCCGCTCGAGCGCGAAGCCGATCACCCGTCGCAGGATCCGGATAGCGGTCTGGACAACTTTCTGGAATCGCCCATCCTGGTCCAAAATATGACCGGAGGTGGGCGTTCTGCCTTCGATCAGTCCCATGCCATCCGAATGCAGAAAGTCACCGAGTTGCGCGACAATGCCGACCCTCGCCGGTGGACTCGCCTTCACCATGTGCTCGAAACAGCCGACCAGCGTGCGCTCGGCAATCTCCAAGTCCCAACTACCGTTCGGGTCGAGGTTCTCACGGTGCCACGCCCTCATCCCCACATGTGAGTCCGTCAGCGTAAAGACATTGGCGAGCTTCTCATTGGTAGCTCGCGGCGCCTTCGCCGGCCGGGCGCGCGGCAACTCTTCGGCCATCGCCGCGGCCGCGGCCCGCATGAACTCTTCCAGCTGCGCGGCGTCCGCCCGGGTCTTCACCCACTGCAGGACCGGCTGGCCATCTTTGTACAGCGTCGAGGTGCCCTTCAGCATCTGGCCGGGTGCTACTGGGTGCTGCAGGTCGAACTCGGGCGCGTAGCCGCGTGCGGCCGCAGCGACTTTCAGGCGAGACAGCGATCCCTGCACCGTGCTCTTACCGACGCCCAACGCGCGCGCCGCCTGCCGCTCGCCGCCGTGTTCAATCACGGCATCCAAGTAGATGGCCTGTTGCGGAGTCGCGTACTCGCGAAGCTTCGGGTCGTACTTGCTTGCTTGGGTCATGCTTTTCCTTCACTTTGGCCAGGCCTGGACGGCCTTGGCGTGGCGCGCAGCGCAGTCAGCGTACTGGCGCACCAGGTTCATTGCCCAGACCTGCCATACGTCGTAGTCGGGCGATTCGGGTTTCGGGACTTCCTGGCACGGCGCCGCGAGAGCGCTATCGAGCGGCAGCGGCCTGGTTGGCGGCGTCGATGGCGGCGTCGAGGTTGCGCACCCGGACATCGTCAGGACGGCAATCCACAGGCAGAGGCTTCGCATTGCGTAGTTCCTTGGTAAGCGCCGCAATCGTGGGCACGAGGGTGGACCGGATACCTGCGTATTCGCTGGCGGCCTGGTGGATCGCGGCGGCGTCGGCCTGCAGCGTGCTGACGGCGGCGGTCGCCTGGGCGGCCTGCTCCTGGGCGCGCTCGGCACGCAGGTTCGCCACATCGGCGCCGAGCCGCCAGCCGTTGATGGCCCAGCCGGCGCCGAAGCACAGAGCCGCGGCGACTGCGCCGGCCCCGATCGCCAGCTGCAGCTTGTACGGCGCCAGGGTGGCGGCGATCACTCGACACCGCCGCGATCAGGCCAATCCGGCAAGTCAACCGTCTGTCCTGCCAGCGCGTGGCTGCAGTCGCTCAGAAACTGGATGCGGCCATCGGTAACGAACGAGTGGCAGGATGTGCATTGAATCGGATCAGGGTCATCTGGATGCTCGGCGTTGTACTTGCACCAGCACGAGCTATTCTCGAAACCTGGCACGTAGTGACCGCTTCGCGCGAAGACGGAAGGCGTGAACGTAGGAACGTCGGGGTTTCCGTTGTAACCCCAGCGCGGGCCGGATCCAGTTCCGACGCCGACCGCATGTGCTTCATTACACCCCGGGCACCAGAATGCGACGCTGCCGCCTGCGATGCTGCGAAGTTTGTTCGAAAGACGCCCCATCATTTCATTCCTTTCATGCACAGTTCACGCTCGCGCTGCCGGCGCTTCGTCAGGCCGGCTACCTCCCGGCCGCCGGCCCGGTTCCACAGCAGCAGCGCATCGCAGGCGCCGACCATGTCGCCGGTCGCCACCTTGCGCGCCATGCTCGACCCGCAGAACGCCGACACGCCGATGTTGAAGGCAACGTCGACAAAGGCGACCTTCTGGCCATCCGTCAGGCGATCCATCGGCACGCACCTGGCGATGCCGGCAGCATGCCGCTCCAGGTCGCGATCGAGTTGGGCGTCGCACTCTGCCGGCGTGTAGATGCGGCCAGCCTGGGCGTTCTCGGTGGCGCCGTCGCAGTAGGTCAGGACGCCGCCGATGTCGCGGTAGGTCTTGAGTACCCTGCCCTCTTGCGCCGGCGTGAACGCCAGCAGCACTGCCGCGGCGCCGGCGCCGACGACAGCAATCAAGCTGCGGCGCGCTGGTTTCTTCGACGGCTCAGCCATTGGTCACCGCCTTCGCCTTTGCGGCCGCATGCGCGCGCTGCGCCGAGCGGATCAGGTTGAACACGACGACGGCGACGCCGACGGCCTTGTAGGCGTTCGGCGGCAGGTACTGAGCCAGCGCCGGCAGGTTGTCGTTGACGGCCTGGAGGATCTGGTCGGTGAATGGGAATGCGGCCAGCAGCACAGCGTTGAACCAGACGCCGGCGGACTTTAGCCAGGACTTGAGCCGGGCTATCATGGCTTCACCCCCAGTTGCAGGCGCAGGGCCAGCTCCTCGCGCGCGTCACGCCGGCGCATGTAGAACCAGTTCAGGAAGAAGGTGGCCAGCGCGGTAGCGATGCCCACGGCGATGCCCCATTGCGTCAGGGTCAGGGACGTCGCGATCGCCACGATGGCGCCGGCGTAGCTGCCTGCCTCGGGTGCGCTTGGAAGATTCATTTTTGCCTTTTCAGTGGGCATTAAAAAACCCGCCGAAGCGGGTTGGATGGTGGTGCAGTTGCAAGGAGCATCAGCGATATTCCGGCGGGAGCTGGGAGCGCGTCCGCTCGGCCTCGTAGGAGGCTCGGCAATGGTCCAGCTGCCAGAAAAAAAGCCCATCGATGATGGGCCTCAGGATGTTGTACGGCCGGGCTGCCCGCAGTCGCCAACAGCGCGCACTGATCGTCTCGTCGCTATAGCCACCCAGGATTGCATTTACGAGCTGGTCGAAGGCGACCGCCACTTCAAGCAAGCGACTCATGGATTTTCCTTTCAATGCTGGGCAACCTGGGCAACCTGGGCTACCAGGCAATCGCCGCCACTTCGGCGGCATCAGTCGCGTTTCCCAGTGCTACCTTCAGCGCCTCGGATCGATCGAAGTTGGCCGTGCCCTGCGCCGTCATGGCGCGGTACATCGCCTTGAATGCATCCACGTCGGGCAGAGGGATATAGTCGTTGTCGGCCGTCTTCCAAGCCATGGGAAACCCGTCAGGGAATTCACCGAACAGCCCGACGTGGTTGGCCACGGCGTCGATGTCCGACCGGGACAAAGCGTCGCAGTCGATCAGCTTGCTGGCGAAGGGAAACGTCGACTGGTTCGCCGCGGCGCGCCACTGGTTTATCTCGGCGTTTTTCCTTGCCTTGAGTTCGTCCAGTGTGGCCATATCGACCCATGCCGGGCCGTCATCCGTCCACATGTACTGAGCGGTAGGGCTCAGCGCCTCGCTCATGCGCAGCCTGCCCTGCCAGGGCATCCAGATAATCCCGTTCGCGGGGAATGGATGCCACGTCAGCGGCCCGACATAGCCCTCGGGATCGGGCTTGCCCCACCCACCAAGGCGGAACTCGATGCGTTTGGTGATTGCGTCAACTGGTACGTATTGAGTCATGGTTTCCTTAGCTCGCAGTAACTTCAACCAGCGTCGAGGTATTAACCGTATTTCCGCCTTTGGTTGCCGAGCAGTTGATATAAAAATCACCGGAATCGCCCGCCAGGGCAGCACCGCCCTTCATGTTGATGTGCAACTGCATGCGGGTGGAGTTGGTATCCTGAACCAGCCAGCACGGCCACGGACCCTGAACGGTCCAGTTGAACGATGCGCCATCGTTGCCGGTGCTCACGGCTACCGTGTACAGTCCTGCATAAGCGTCTGTGCTTTGGCGATACAGGCTGTAGCTGTACTGGTTCTGACTGTTGGTGATGCCGACATTGAACGGCGACAGTACCGGGTTGATAATGATCGGGCTGTCCAGGCGCATCTGCCGGCCGGAATAGGTGAGGCCCGGCATTGCAACGAGACCAGTGTCGAACTCAACCTGGAAAAAGCCTCTGCCGGGATCGTCTGCGTTGCCCGCCAAGATGCCCCGCTCGGTGATCTGGAATCCGCCGCCCTGCCCGGCACCGGGCCAGCGCCAGCCGCCGTTATAGTTGCCGGTGGCGATGTAGCCACCCGATGCAATACGCAATGCGCCGAAGGTGCCATAGGCCGCTTGCAGTTCGTCGCAGAACGTCGCCTTGCCGGTAGCAGCATCAATGACGAACGTGTATTTGGTGCCGTTATGGCCGATCAACCCGACCGGCGTAATGGCAACCCCTTGGCCGCCGCCGCGCTGGCCGCTGTTGGCGTCATAAGTAAGCGATCCGACCACCACGCCGCCGCCCGTGGTGATGGCGATCGGCGCGCGCAGGATATTGCTTGCCTCGGCGTTGAGCCGCCTTCCGAGCTCATTGTTAATGGCCGGAATGTTTTCCCATGAACGCTGCCCGTTATATGCCCGATCCGCGACGAGTTGCGCCTCGGTATTGCCAACTTTCGATCCTGCTGGCGCGCCAGCAGTAGCGCCACGCTCATGACGGCCGATCCATAGCCCTGTAGCGCGAAGGTAATTCCCCGCACTGAAGTCAAAGCCGTTCAGCTGCAACCATGGCAGCACGTAGGCAGGAACGCGCGTCACCCCATCGGCGCTCATCATTGTTGCCGGAATTGGCCAACTAGCTTCCTGATATAACCACCCAGAACGCGGCCCCCTACCAACAACGGCAACCCACCCGATAAGAGCGCCATCAGCGGCATAAACCTGTGCACCGAAAGCCCCGCTATAACTTGATGCCCAAGTGTTCAGCCATGCCCCGAAAAACAGGGCTTCACCTGCCGTGACATCAATGCGGTTATCCCATGCAACCACATCGCGCGCATGGGTCACGAGACATTTTGCGAATGGCACGGCATCCGGGTTGCTGCCTGGCTCGGCGCTTTTTGCCTCAACTCCCTGCGCTGCATCCCATCGTCCTTTTAATCCGTCTTCAAACGTACCCTTTTTGACGAGATTGGAAATGTCTTCCGGCTGCCCGCTGATGTTGGCGCCCCAGGTAGCGCCCTTGGTGGCATCCATGTCGCCTTTGTATCCGGCTGCGGTCCTGATGTTGAGCGTGCCGTCGAGGACGACGTCGCCGCGCAGGCCGATCACGGTCTGCCCGTTCACGGTGCCGATGACGAACGGGAATTTCGGAGTTTGGCCCGGCAGCGCCACAGCGAACCGATCGGCCAGGACGATAAAGCTGCTCGTCGGAACGCCGTTGATGGGCGTACTAGCAAGGCCGTAGCCGGCAGCCCACCCGTTATTGTCGATCTTGACCGTGTATTGCGCACCTAGGCCGCTGATGGACTGGCCTTGGATTTCGAGTGTCGATGTGTGTCCGGCGACGGTCGTGCTTAACTGCTGCGTGGCCGATGCGATTGCATCATTGGCCTGTGCCTTGCTGTACGCGTACTCCTGGACCCAGGCGACAGTCGCGCCGGCGCCCTGGTTCAGCGTGGCGAATTCGGAGCGCAGCTGGTTTGCTGTTGCCGTGAGCGAGCTGTCGGCGTCGGCCTTGCTGTATGAATAGGACTGAGCGAAGGACTTCGCCGCCGCCAGCGCGCCGTCGGCTGCACCATTTGCGTAGCCTTGGTATGCCGCTTGGATGCTGGTCCCGAAGGCTGAAAACGAATCGTTGATCGTCTGCTGGCTGTACGTGTACTGCTGGACGTAGGTCCGGTTATCCGTCGCCTGCTGGGAGATCGCGGCAATGCGCGCGTCGGTCTCAGCTTTGACGCGCGCGGTCACGCTGCCGGCGACGTCGGCACCGCCGTCGATAAGCCCGATGCGGCCGCGCAGCGCTGCGTCGAGCTCGTCTGTCGTGAGCTGCCCCTCGAGGATTGCTTTCAAGTCGCCAGGGGTGAGGTCCGCACCGTCACCATTTAAGCCGTCTTTGCCATCCTTGAACTTCGAGACCGTGCACGGCCCGGTGTAGGTCTGGCCGTTGACGGTCGCACTGGCAATGACGGTCGCGCTCGATCCGACCATGTCGGCGCCGGCCAGCGTCACCGTCGTGGCAGTGGCGTTCGTTAGCGAGCCGCCAGTGCAGTTGAACGTCAGCGGCGCATCGATGTCGATCCGGGTCGCCGTGAAGGTGATCGCTTCCGGGGTAACCACACCGTCGACGTCGACGTGGAAGGCCGGCGCCGACGGTGTCAGCAGGATCTGCGCCGACGCCAGGTTGACAGTGCGCGCCGCCGCGCCGCGCAGCGTGACGTCGATGAAATTGACTACAGTAGCCATGCTGCTCCTTCAAATTGATTCGACGTCCAGCTTCGTGCCGTACCGGATGGCCATTTGCACCGCGATCTCGGAATCGCTCATGCGCTTGCCGATGAGGGTGTGGTCGCGCTCGAGCGCCAGGTCGGCGTGGCCCGGGAACAGGCTGAAGAACACCGGCCGGGCCCGGCTACCGCCCAGGATGTTGGCCAGCGTGGCGCGGTCCTCGGCTGGCATGTACTGCAGCTCGATCGAGACCTTCTTGTGCACGGTCGACGCGCGGCTCATCAGGTCGCCGGCGTCGGTACGGTAGTGCGTCGTCGAGTCGACGTCGGTTGCCGAGCCCGATGTCGGGTTGTAGGTAGGCGCCCAGTACTGCCCGATGACCAGCTTCGACGCTTCGATGTAGCCTTGGGCATTGTTCGTGTCGACCAGGTCGATGGCGAAGGCCCGAAATAGCGTCTCCGGAAACCATGCGCGCGCATAGGCGCCGCCACCGTAGGCATAGGCGCTTGCCGATTGCGCAGCCGTCCAGCCTTCCAACTCGATCGCCGGCGCCGGGCATGCCGACACAAAGCCGCTGTCGTAGTCGTAGCTCTGCCAGGCATCGATGTGGCCGGCCGGCCTGATACCCTGCGATGCGCCGCTGGGGAAATACGAGGACAGCGTGCCGCTCTCGACTTGTGCACCGAATATGTGCACGACGTCGCCGGCGCTCGCCGAATCCGGCGCGTCGACGCGCACGCGGTAGCTGCCGCCGGTGGCGACGGTGCAGGTGGCGGCGTAGCGCACCCACCCGCTGGCCAGCGGCCGGACATCGACCGCCGAGACGAAGCCACCCAGCCCGCCGATGTTCCAGAACCAGACGTTCGGCGCCTTGCCGACGCTGCCGCCGACGCCCTTCAGGAAAATCGAGAAGGTGTACGTGCCGGGCGCCAGGGTCAGCGTCTTGTCGAAATACGGATCCGAGCCGGTCGCCGTGACAGCGAACGCGTTGCTCGAGCCATCCGGCGCCGCCACGCCGCCAGTCAGGTTCAGGCCGACCTTTTCCCAGCTGCCGTCGCCGAACGCTTCGCTGAGAGGCAACAGGTTGGTCTTGCTCACCTCATTCGACAGGCGCACACGCATTGTGGTCGTCGGCGAGAAGTTTCCGAGCAGCGCGACCCCGGACGCCAGTTCCGGCGCCGGCAGCGTGCCGCTGATCCGCGCAGTCGTGCTCGTGGCGCGCCAGACATCGGATTTCTTGCTGGCCTGCAGGTTGGTGACCGCCAGCGCGCCGGCCGTGCTGCTGGCGGTGAGCGTGGCGATCAGGGCCAGGTTCCGGGCGATGATCCTCAGATTTGCCATGGGTTCCTTAAATCGTGACTTCAGCCGTGACGGCGTAGGTGCCGAAGTTCGTCGTCAGACTGGTGACCAAGCCGGGCTTGCCGGCATCCAGGCCGAAGCGGTCGCTGAACAAGTTGCGTCCTTCGCCCAGCTCGACCAGCATGCCGGCCGGCGTCAGCTCGACGCGGTAGGTGGCGCGCGGCACCTTGACGATCGCCAGGCGGCGTTCGGCTTCTGCCCTTGCGTCCGCCGGCGTCAGCAGGCAGGTGTCGATCGGCGTCGGGTCTGTGTACTGGCTGTATGCCGCCTGCGTGGCTGCGTCGATTGCGGTGTAGGTCTGCCATTCGGTGGCGAACAGCTGCTTGTGATCAGCCGGCAGCGAGGTTTGCAGATTCGGTTGGACGGTGTAGTTGCGGCAAAACCGGATCTGCACAGCAGCGGCTGGAGTTGTTCGTCCAATCGGCACCAGGGAGTCCTGGACCTGCATCGAGCGCGGAATGCTCAACGTCGCCGCGGACGGGATCGCGTACTGGATCAGCCTCAGCTTGCCGAGCATCGACGGGATCACCTGGGCGCCCTTGCTCGACGCCAGCTGCGCCGCTGCAGTCAGCACGTTGGTCCGGTCCAGAATGGCCAGGCCTACGGGCTGCGGGTTCGCGGCATCGAAAGCGGCAAGGTTCGCTGCGTCCATGTCGCTCGCCGTCATGCGGGTCGACTCCTTGCCGTACTGCGTGGCGAAGAGCTGGACCAGCTGAGCGATCCGGTTGCGGTAGACGCCGCCGGTCTTGTCGCCCTGGACGCTGCAGGTGACCGCACCTGGGCCAACGGCCGCAGTAAAGGCAAACCGGCCGTTAGCTTGCTCCTCCGCCACGTCCAGCTTGCGCGCCTTGCCATCGGTGCGCGCCAGGTCCGGGAGGCACAATCCTTCCGCCGCGGCCCAATGGTAGTACCAGCGCCCGGTGACGCTGTCGTACTTGGGCGTCATGTTGGGCACCTCGCCGAAGGCGCCCGGGATAAGCGTGCCGTCGGCGAACTTCGCTTCCGACAACGGGGTGTTCAGTCGCTGCAGAGCGTCTCGGAACTTCAGCACCAGGGTCGTGCGGTCGGCACCGTAGGCGATGTCCGCCAGGTTGCCCACGAAGGACAGGCGAAAATCCGCCTCATCCCACCGGGCGTCGCCGACGTAGACTTCGACCCGCTGGTTTGCCCACACATCGGCGAACCAGCCATCGAGCTCGCCGCTGACGTTCCAGACCTCGACGTCGCCGGCCGACAGCTTCGCATCCCCATCCATCGAGATCGAACGGGAAATTTCCAGGTCCTTGGCGACGACTGCCGAGTAAGGCGCGGCCGCCGGCCCGGTGAAGTGCCGGTTCGACAGCCGCCGGATAACCGGTTGGCCACCACTCAGGCAGCCGACGCGATACAGGGTCACGCGCTGCGCGGTCGAGTCTTCGAGCCACGCAGCATATTGCGCATCAGAGATTGTCATTCAAGAACTACCTTTTCCACGGTGTTTGTGGTCTTCGATGCGCCTTTGTTCACGCTGTCAACGATGGCCTGCTGACCCTCGGCGTTCGCAGCAATGGTGTTGCCGGTTTGCGCGTCTTGGTCCTTCCGCAGGGCTGCAACCTCACTTTGCACCGCCTTGATGGCCGTGCCGAGCACGGTGCCCATCACAGAGATTGCATTGCTCAGCACGTAGCCCGATTGGATCGGCGCCGGCGCGGTGTTCTGCGCAATGGTCTGCAAGATGGTGTTGGCCGCATTGAGAGCGGTGTTGGCACTTTCCAGCGCGGTCGTCTGCGAGTTCATCGCATCCAGCTGCGCCTGTGCGCTGTCCACCTCTTTCGTTGCCCAGGCTGCGAACGCCGCGGTATCGCGCTGCCCTTCTGCGAAGTCAGCCTGATACTGCGAATCGCCCGCATTGAGCTTTTGCGAAGCCGTCAGCCACGCGGTCAGCGCGCTGAACACACCGTCCTGCGCCTTCGTGTCGCCGGCCATCGCTGCGGCCTTCATCGCCTCGTACTGGCGGTGCAGCTCACCCTCTTGTTGCTCAGGCGTAAGCGGAGACAGACTGCCGGTCAGCATGGTGTCACTCAGCGACTTGGCCGCATCGCGGAACTTCGTGAGGTTGCTGGACGTGTCGGCCAACTTCTGGGCTGCCTGCACCATGTCCCACAGCGGGCGATTCGCCTCAGCGAGTGCATACCGCTGCTTCTGCAGCAACTGGGTTTGGGTCAGCGTCAGTTGGTCGAGCTGGTCCTGCAAGTCCTTCCGCTCGTCGGCAACCTCCTGCTCGGTCTTCGTCAGGTCGACGGCGGCGGCGTGGGTCGCGGCGAACGCTTCCTGCAGATCCATCAGCGAAGCGAACAGCTTTTGGCCGGCCGCCGTGCTCAGGTCCTGACTCAATGCGACGGCCTTGAACTGGTCGCGCGACTTGATGTAGCCCAGGCCCAGCGCCGCCAACTGGTCGGCGACGAACTTGGACACCGGCGCCAGTTGCTCCTCCTTGCTCAGGAAGTTCGACGCGAAGCCGGCGGTCTTGCTCTGGAAATCGTCGATCCCGCCCATCAGCGCGATCAAGCCCTCGCGGGCCGCGATCGACTGTACGCCGATGCTGCCGAACGTCTTGCCGATCGACTGGAGTGACGCATCCACCTTGGCATAGTCCGACGCCACCCGCACCAGGGTCTCGAGGTAGCCCTCGCCGACCTTGGCAAATTGCTGCAGGCCCCCAATGGCGTAGCTGGCCATCTGGTCGCCCAGCTTCGAGAACACTGCCTCCAGCTCTTTCTGGATCTCGTCGCCGGTCTTGCCCTTCAGGCTGACGTTGCCGATGTCGACCACGAAGCTGTTGAGCTGCGCTTCGAAGCCGGCGCCGGACATGCCGAGCAACTTGCCTGCCTCGGTAATGCTGTCCGACAGGCTCTCGATCACGAGGCCGAACTGGATGTCCGCAGCCTGGCCCAGCGACTGGAGCTTGCGGTCGTGGTCATCACTGCTGAACCAACCACCGTCGGTCTTGATGTCGGCGTAGCTGTTTGCCCTAGCGCCGTTCGTGAGGATCGAGCCCAGGCTAGCCTTATCCATGGTGAACCCGGAATCCTCCAGGGTTTGCTTGCCACCCAGGACCGAATTCAGAGCACTGCCGAGGTACTTGCCCGCGACAGCGCCGATAACCAGACCGATCGGACCGCCCAGCGCCGCTAGTGACGTGAATGCGGTCAGGCCTGCGCCAGCCGCATACCCGACACCGGCGCCAGCCAGGCTGCCGAGCCCGCCGGCCGCCTTCGAGTTCAGCGCGTTGTACACCCCGCTGTTGTTGAGCGAGACGTTCGAACCGTCCGTAAGGCCGCCCTGGACCACCTGGCTGGCGAAGCTGCTGATGCCCGTCTCGATGTTGCGCAACGAGGTGAGCATGCCCGATAGGTAATTGATCTGCGTGCTGGAGTTCGAAGCCGACAGCTCAATGGCCCGGGCGATCGACTCCGACTTCGCGCTGCTGTTGCCCAGCACGGTGCCGGCGCCTTGTGTCGCTTGACGCTGCTCCGACAGGCTGACGCTACCGCCGCTCAAGCTGCCGACCATCTTAGCGCCGATGGCAACGACAGCTGCCAGGGTGGCCGCGCCGGCCGCCAAGTTGAGCGGGAATGGCAGTGATGCGATCGCCTTTACCACTGCGGTAACGCCCCAGGCGCTGGCTTCCGTAGCGGCCAAGCCTGTCGAAGCGGCGCTCGCTGTCGCCTCGCCGGTAAGCTTGGTAGCGTTGAGCGCCGTGTTTGCGGCGACTTCAGTCTCCTTGAAGAAGATTTTCTTCGCCATCGTCTCCAGGGCCATTGCCATTTCGGCCGCCCGGTACGCTTTCTCGATGCCCGACATGACCTTGTAGCCAGCCGAGTTCTCCTTGAAGAACCCCTTCGCAGCGCCGGCCATGTCGCCGTAGCTTCTCACCTGCGCCTGCGCCGAGGCCTCCGCGGCCAGCGTGTTGGCGCGCTGGATCTTGATGGGATCGCCCGCGGCATCCTTGAGAGATGCCGCCAGTTGCGCAGCGACTGCAGCCTGGGTCTTGCTGAAGCCGGTCATCGACGTCGTCAGCCCGCCGATCGCTTCGCCCACGCGCCCGAACGAATCTGCCATGCCTTGGGCGGCCGACTGCGCCGCCTCGTCCAGTGCAGACATGATCTGGACCAGAGCGTTCGCGTCCTGCAGGTTCTTGTCGAACATCTCCTGCTTGACCGCGCCGGCCACAGCGCCGCCGGCTTGCTTGCGCAGCTCGGCGGCTTGGGCTCGCACGCGTGCCGCCATCGTGCCGTCCAGGTCGAAGCCCTCTGCGATGCTGGCCTCGATGTCCTTGCGCGCCGCGGCGTCGCGCAGTCGAGCGGCAGTGATCTCTGCGATCTGCTTAGGCGTCAGGCCGATCTGGGCGTTGTAATCCTCCTGGGCCTGGGTCTGCTGCCGCAGGCTGGCCAGCTCCGCCATCTGCCTCTCGATCACATCGGCCGAGCCGCCGGCGGCATCTAGGTAACGCTGCCGCTCCAGCAGGGCGAGTTCCTCCTCCCCCTTTTTCTGTGCGTTGTTGATCTGGATGTTGATGTTACCGATCTTCCCAGCAAGGTCGGCTTGCTCTCTCTGGTTGTCGGCCTTCTTGTACGCCAGCGCCAGTTGTCCGGCAGTGGCGGCCTTTTCGATGTTGAGGGCATCGATCTGCGCCTTGGTGGTGCGCTTGATCGCTGTCTCTTCGTCGATCTGACCGCTGCTTTTCAGAAACTGGATATGCTCCTGGCCGCGCTGGTTCAGCAGGCTCTGCGCCTCGGCGCGGCGAGCAATGGCGGCACTCGCCAAATCCGTGCTCTTGGCCAAATCCTTGCCAGCCTCAGACCCGTTGAAGGTGTCTGTCGCTAGCTTTTGCACCGCCTTCGTGTACTCGTCCTGCTTAATCTTTCCTTCGTCGAATGCTGTTTTCAGCGCGTTCAAATCAGAAAGGTAGGACGCGCTTACGCCAGTCAGTTTCTCGCGAAAATCCACGGCCGACTTACTGTTGTCATTGAGCGTCGCCTTCAGTTCCTTGTTGGCGTCAATGACCTTCTTGAGGTTGGTGTACTGGCTTTCGTACTCGGTCAAGTCGATCGAATCGCCTGTCGAGATATTGGCCCCTTGTGCCTTCAGATCATTGATCTTTACAAGCATCTCAGCCATACGCTCGACAGCCTCGCCGCCCTCTGCCGCGGCGGCGCCCATGCCTGCCTGGCGCGACAATTCCACGCGCTGGCGAAGCTTTTCGTTTTGCTTCTCTAGATCGCCGGCAATCTGAACCGTCATCTTACCGACCTTTTCCGCAGCCTCCGCCGTTGCTTCGTCCTGCTTCTCCTTGTACCAAACCCATGCGGTGGCAGCGAGCCCGAGCACCGTAATCAGAGCGCCTATTGGTCCGCCGAGCAGCGCCATTGCGCGCGCGCCAACACCCGCAGCGACGCCGCCAGCAGCAGTCGCTCCAGTCAGGGCGCTCTGCGCAGCTGTCTGCGCAGCAAGCGCAGCAGTCAGTTGAGCGGAAACAGCAGCCTGTTGGCGCCCCAGGATCGCAAGTTCGGCCAACATAGCGGTGCGCTGAGCCTCCGCCACTTGCAGCTCAGCAGTTGCCAGGCGGAGCGTACGCAGCGCGAAGCTCTGCACCCCGGCAGCTTCTGATGCAGCAATCGCCGCGCGAGCGGCAGCAATGTTGGTGTTTGCGCTGGCCAGTTTAGCGACAGCCTCCTCGCGTGCCACCACAATCATTGCCTGGGTCGCGCCCAGTTGAGTCGTTTTTGCGGCCGTGCCAGCAACATCGGCCTCAGCTGCGGCAACGGTTGCCGCGCGCGCTGCCGCGGTCTGCGCAATTTGAGCGCGCGTTGCGGTCACCCAGCCGTCAATCGTCGATGCCAACTTGGCCGCTGCGACGGTGGCCACAGCCCCGGCGAGTGCGGTCAGATTGTCAGCAAGTACTTCAATCCCGAATTTGGCCGCATCGCCAATGCCGCCGCGGGAAATCCGAAGGACGAAAGCATCCCACTTGTCAGCCAGGTTGCTGATCGCGCCATCGAGGGTAGCGGCGCGCATGGCCATCGCGCCTGCGAAGTCGGTATTGCCGAGCTTTTGCAGATAGGCCTGGATCTCGTCGGCGCTTTTGCTGACGGTCGTGGTAGTGCCTTTGAAGGTCAAGGCCACCTTGTCGCCGTTTTGCGATGCAGTGATGCCGAATTCTTTCAGGCGCTCAAACTCGCCGGTGGCGGCGTCGGCGACGGCTTCGATCATCTGATCCAAGCCTTTACCCATCGCAGCAGCGGTGTTGCCATACGAGCGCAGGGCCTTCTCGGACGGGTCGAGCCCGAGATTCTTCATCTTGATGAAGGCCTCCGTCGCGTCCTTCACGCCATACGGCGTGGTCGCAGCAAAGGCCTGCAGCGCCTTGAAGGTCTGCGCCGCCTCGGCGCCGGATCCGGTCGCAGTTATGAGTGACGCATTGAGCTTGTCGAATTCCCGCTGCGCGCCGAGCACTTGATTACCCAAGGCGGCAAGCGAAAACCCGGCAAGCATCCCGCCAAGCGCCTCTTTTACGGCGAGCGCCATGCGCGTCATGTTCGTCGTCGTCTGGTTGACGATCTGACGAGCCTGATCCATATCACGCTGGAGCCGCGCGATGTTCGCCAAAAGTTGGATCTCGATGCTGCCAGCGATCATGTGCGCGCCTCAAATGAAAAACCGCCCGAGGGCGGCAATAAAAAAGCCCGCAAGAGCGGGCTCGGTGGTGATGTTTCGACGTTCTATGCGGCGTGCTCGTGCGAGACTCCGTCGCAGATCCCGTTTGTGAACAGCAGCGCGATGTGATATCCAGGTTGCTGCCATTGCAGCAATTCCTTTCCCTCGCCGATACTTGAAAAACTACTGGGCAGCCCGACCTCCTGAATGATTTCGTCCTTAGTCTTACCCTGCAGGACGCCCATCGATGCAAACTTTTTCTGAGTCTGTGACGATGACAGGGCTGACGATACTGCCCAAATTACGGGCACAGCAAGTGACGCAAGAATAATCCACTGAATTCCGTCCATACCCCCTCCCCTTGTTGAATGGAGAGGAAATATTACACCAGTGCAAACACGCACTCCGAAGGCGCTGCCGATGGCCCCGCATGAGATGCTGTCGACCTAAAGATTTGCCAGATTTCGGAAGGCATTCCGCTGATCGATGGTTGCGAGCGCCCTGTCTTGCTGCCCAGACTCCGGCTGCCATGGCGCCGGCCGATCGGGCTTGCTGGCCAGCGCCGACTCGCCCGAGTATTCAGCCGTCAGCCGCAACAGTGTCTTGAACTCCCACGGCGACAAGGTCAAGCCGGTTTGTCGCTGCCACGATTCAATGTTCGGCGGCGGCACGGGGCCGGCGCCCATTCCTGTGAAGACGGTCGGACCAAATTCGAACAGGTAGCCAATCAGGTACTCGCCCCACTCAAGGGGCGGCATTTCTGGATCGATGCCCTCGCCATCGAGCAGCTCTCGCCGGGACTTCTTAGGCGATTTCTCGCCCTCCGGCGCGTCCGGCACCGCACTCAGCCAGGCGGCGTGCCTAACATAGAGCGCGAGCGCTTCGGCGCCGGCGATTAAAAATGGGACCAGTCGGCGTGGAACTGCGCGACCTGCTCGGTGAACCAGCCCAGTTTCGGATTCTTGTACAGATCCAGGGCCTGGACCGGGAAATTCTCGATGCGCGCGGTCACGGCGGCGAGCTTGTCGGCGCGCTCGCTGAACTTGCTCTCGACGGTGTCCTTGACCGCTTTACCGCGCACAGCTGCGAAGGCCTTCGCCGAGGCTGCGGTGTCGATCTTGTGCTGCGCGTTCAGCGCCTCGCTCGTGCCCGGGCTGCGGACTTCGACACGCACCGGTTGGCCGTTTACCAGCAGCGGGCCGTCGCCCTTGATGTTCTGGATTTCGAGGATCGCGGTATCGCGCGCTTCGAAGTCGGACAGGTTGAAGGCCGGGACGCTGTTCAGAGTGTTGGTGAATTGATCGTTCATGGTGTTGCCTTTCTTCGCGGATGATTAAATGCCCGTGTCGGCTGCCGCTCCCCGCGAAGAGAAGACGGCAGCCGATCGGTGCCAGGTTTGGCCAAGATGGCCGAAAAAATTAGACCGGCAGGACGACGACCGGCGCTTTGCAGACGCCCGATTGCGCAGTGACGGTACGCGCATCGCCGGCGGAGCCGCCCGAGTACTCGAACGACGCGACCAGGATGTCGAGGTAGTGGACTTCGCCGTCCGGGTAGGTGATCTTCAGGCTGTAGTGGTTGGGCGATGCTTCCGCAGCCTTCACGATGACCTGGCCGGCGTCGCTTGGGACGTCGCCGAACACCATGTCCGCGTTCCCGTAGTCGGGGGTGCCTTTGTTCTTCTCGGCCGGGCCCGAAATCGGCGTCCACGAGTTGATCGGGCGCTTCGAGCCGTGCGGGGTGAACGACTGCATCTTGCCGATGGTCGTATAGGTCATGGACGTCGCGCCGTAACCGGCGGCGTCGTAGGTTGCAGGCAGCTGCGCGCTGATTGCGTAGGTGGTGTCGGTAAGCGATGCGACGTTGGTACGTGCGACCATGTTCGAAATCCTTCTGGATTGGGTGGGACGAAAAAAAGCCACCCAAAAGGTGGCCGTTGATGCTTCTGTTGGTGATGCTTATTCGACGTACGTGATGATGAAGTCCTGAGATCCGATGAAGGAGCCGATCGCGTCGTCGCGCAGATCCGGCCCGACAGCATCTTTCAGCAGGCTCTCAACGTACACCCCGTTGACGTCGCCGTGCGTGCGCGGCAGGGCCTGACGCACAAGGCCCTGGATGGCCTTCTGGGACGGTCTCGACCTGGCGTGCACCGTCACCTGCACACGCGCCTTGCACGCATCGTCGCCGTCGCCGGCAATCGAGTGATCATAGTTGCCGCTGATGTGCGACACCTCGATCGCCGGAAGTTCAACGTCTTGCGCCAGGTCGGATGCGATCTGTTCGGGCGACACGGCAGCCGTAAGTGCAGCATTGGTGACCAGCAGGTGCCGAATGGCTTTTACGTCCGACATTACGATCCCTTTTTCTTGGTCGGCGCCGGGGGCGTCGCGACGTAGCGTTCGACCTGCACGCCCTGGGCCTGCAGCTCGGCGGTCAGCGCCGCCAGCCCGATGGTCAGTCCTGGAAAGCTGTGCATTTCTTCGTAGCGGTCGGTGTCGAACCCGTACAGCACGAGCTTTGCCGCGCCGGCCGCCGCAGCGATCCGCATCGCGGCCAGTGCGTTGCTGCGCAGGTGGATGATGTTTCCGGGCGCGAGCGTCACAACTTCATGCGGCAGGTGCACAAAATAGGCATCGAGATCCGACTCTACGCCGACCACGCGCATGCCGGCGAAACTCTCCGCTTCGGCCGGCCAGTTCCCGTCGATGGAAACCAGCATATTGGCCCAGGGCGCGAGGGCGGCGGCGCGGTTGATGGCAATCGCGCGCGCTGGGCGCCCGGCAGTTACCAATTCAGCAGCCAGCGACGGACCGTTGCCGAGAATGGCTACGGTCTCGCCTGCCCAAATTGGGGTAACGATCAGTGGTTGGGTCATGGCGTCCTCAATCAGATTCTGGTGTAGGCACGTTAATGCCCTCTTTCGTCAGGCGCTCCCGGATCTTGTTTCCGGTTGCCGCGATCGCGGCTTGCGACTTGGAGTCGAACGCTGGCCGGACGAACGGATGGGATTTTGCACCGGGGTGATCAACTTCCTGAACCGTCAGCCCGCCAAAGGCTAGGGCGTGATGCTTTTTGGCCTTGATCTTGTGTGCCGCGGTGCCGAACTCCACGAGGTGCGCGTGCGGAGCCTTCTTGCCGCCGACCTTGACCCGAGCGTACACCGTGCCGCGCTTGGATTTGACCGACACCTGAACGCTGCTGCGCAGAGCGCCACTATCGACTGGCACGTTTTGTTTGATCTCGGCCTTGAACTCGTTGATGCCAGCGCGCAGCGCCGCACGCAGAATATTCCGCTCGACCTTGACGGGGAGCCCCTGGAGAAACTGGCCGATCTCTCGACCACCACGAATCATCTCCTCATCCGCCATGCGAATACCCTTCTAGCATGAACTCCATATGCCTGCGATCGTCTAGCAGTGCCGGGCCGGCGATGATTTGCATCAGTCGGCCGCCCTTGTTATGCAACTTCACGCGCATGGCGGTGGTGACGTTCGGGTTGAGGTTGATCCGCAGGCGCGTGCGCGTCAGCGACGTCGGCAGGCCGTTCGCCGTCGACTCGCCACGACTGGGCAGCACATCCTGGGCTTCAGCCCATATGTAATTGGCCACCACCACCCAGCCTTCACTCTCGGTTCCATAGTCAGGATCGCGCGCCACGGCGCGCTGCTCAATCGTCACCTTTTCATTTTTCCGGATCGGGATCATGCGTAGTAGACCTCCGACCACAACAGCCGCTTGATGTACTCGTTCTTCGGCTGGCCGCCGGTTTCGAAGTGTTCCTGCACGCGTGCCAGGATGAAGCCGGAGATGCCGTCGGGTACCGCGGTGGCATCCGAGCCGTAGCCGCAGCGGAAGCGCACCTCGACGGCGCCGATCATGTCGGCCGTCGCCGGCCAGGCGCGCCCGGGCTTGAGCACCACGTACCCCGGGTCCGTTTTGGCGTCGGCCTGGTAGTCGGCCGGGTCAAGCGTCTGCTGCTCGCCGTTGACGTCGTAGAACTTGACCCAGTCGACGGCGAGCAGCGGCGGCTTGTATAACTTGATCGAGCGCTCTGTCGGGAAGGCGTCGAGCGTCAGTTCCCAAGTCTGTTCCATGACCAGCCGGTTCGTTTCGGTCTCGGCTTCCGCGGTGTAGGTCCGGATGGCGCGCACAATGTCGGCGTCCAGCGCCGAGGTGCCGTCCTGGCCGACGTCGGCGCGGGCATTCGATTGCGCCTCCTGCATCGACACGGCCAAAGCGGTCGGGCGGACAACGATCTTGAAGGTCATCGGGAGCCCCCTTGGGTTGCCGGCGGCCGGCCTCCGATCGGCAGCGCGCCATTTGCCGCCGGAGCGCTGGCGTATTCGACCGGCTCAGCCTGGGCGTCCGGCTGCGGAGCGATCTTCGTTCCGCCCTCGGTCCGGACATGCGCAGCCAGGAGGTCAGCGGCGTTGATCATCAGTGGTCCTCCCTGGTGAAATAAATCGAGCGATAGATTTTTTCGCCGTTGGCGAAGGTGACCGGCAGGCCACACGAGTTGACTGCGTCACCCGCCGACAGGCCGCCGAATTTCATGACTACCTGCGATCCCTGAATACCCGGCGCCGACAGCGCACTCACGCCGACGACGACAGGCGTACCTACCGATGCCAGCGCGGTGTTCGCACTGAGCGCCAGGTCAGCAGCGAAGTCGAACGCGTAGAACCGCTGGTCATCCGGGTCCTTGCCGAATACCCACAGGCGGTCTTCCACTGCCGTCAGGAGGATGGTCCGATCGAACACCTCGCCGTTCGCGCAGGTCACGCGGAATGTGAAGGAGGCCGACCCAGAACTCATCGCGCCCAGCTTGACAAGGCCGAGCGCGCCCTGGAGCGACGGCCCCTCGAGAACAACCACGGCGGCCGACACTGGTACGACCGACACCGTCGTCGTCGCGGCGTCCGTCAGGTCTTTGGTGAAGTCGCCGACAAACCACAGCTCGTCCAATGCGCCTTTCGTCAAAGACACCGGCCGCGTCGTATTGAACACGGCTGCACGCGGATTTGCTGCGAACTTCGCGGTTCGTGATGCCGGCACAGTTACCACCCCTGGGATTGTTCCACCTGAAGAGCCGCCAATCGCGGCCCCTGGCGCCATCGAGCTCGAAGCAACCAGCGCCGCACCGCTCGCAGTGGCTGCTCGGGAGCCCGATGCGGCCCCTGGCGCCATCGCGCTCGATGCGACGAGCACCGCGCCGTTCGCCATGGCCGACCGGGACCCGGACGCCGATCCTGGCGACATGCTGCTGGTCGCAATCAGCTGCGCACCGCTGGCGATGCCGGCCGCCGCGCCGACTGCCGCGCCGCCAACCATGCTGCTCGTCGCCACCAGGCTCGCACCCGGCGCCGTCGCATTCTGACTCGCTGTTGCGGCCGCTATCGCCCCGATCGGGGTAACTCCAATGGGCGAGTATCCGATCATGGTTTAAGACGCTGCCGCGACAGTAAAGTTGGAGAAACTGATGGTTGGCGTGACGCCGTCACCAGCGTGCTGCGTATCCCCTTCGTCGTAGGCGTAGATACCGACCTCGCCAGAAACGGGTGGCAAATTAGCATCGACATGCGCATCGCCTCGCGCCTGCACTTTCGTATCGGACCAGGTGTTGTCGTACTTGAGCCACTTCTGGTCGGACACCCGCTGAATATAAATGTCGACCTGATGCTGACTCGCGCTGGACGATTTGACGTTGAACTCGATGTCGTAGTCGGTCGCCGTGGCGAGATTGGCGCCGACATTCATCTCTTGGCTGATGTTGCTCTGCACGCCATTGACAGATTTCAGCGACTTGACGGCGCCGCCGCCGCTCTGGTTCAGCGCGATGTCCATGCCGATGAAATTCTTGACGCCGCTATATGGCACCAGGCTGGAGCCACGCACCAGGATGGCTGCATGCTGCGTGACGGTGGTATGCGTTGCAAACCGGAGGCGCGCCTTGACCTTGACGTTGCCGCTGAAGGCATCATTGGCCGCCTGTTTCGCCGAGGCGATCACGCCAGGAACCGGGCCGTTGTACGTGATCGCGCTCGAATCCGTCGAGGCGCCCCATGGCGTGCCGCTCTGCGTGACCCAGCCAGTAGGAGCGGCTGGCGTAACCATGCTGTTGCTACCCGCCGGGGAGATGACAGCGCCGATAGTGCCGTTGTTCTCCACGAAATCGGTGAAGTTGCGGCCGAGATTCCCGCTCAGGACCATCTGATCGATTGCGGCACCACTCTCGACAACGACTGGACAACCAGATACTGCTGATGGCGCATAGAAAATCGAGTTGGCAAGCACGACCTGGCCGACCTTGGAACCCGCGACGAAGTGAATCTGCTTCGTCAGATAGGTCGCGCCGTTGCTCGGGCGGCTGATGTATTTGTCGATCAGTAGCTGGCCAATGTCGGCCTTCTCGCCAATACGAAGCGAGGGGAAAAGTTCGTTGTTGAGCTTGCTCTTGGTAACGCCTTCGAAAATGAACTGACCG